>Ga0137378_10001225_pt1 | contig 21498 bp, 22 predicted proteins | sample SagtaG_21_FD_104813 | JGI IMG/M metagenome (GOLD analysis project Ga0137378, IMG submission 104813) | Vadose zone soil microbial communities from Sagehorn Ranch, Mendocino, California, USA - Sage2_L_60_16 metaG | ecosystem: Environmental > Terrestrial > Soil > Vadose zone | place: USA... | reverse complement strand
ACGACAGCGAAGGGATTGTTTCGTTCATTCTTGCTGTACTCATCCATGAACCATGCCATAGTCTGAGAGTCTGTGTAAACGTCAGGTGCGGGAATGTCTCTGAAGGGACCAACTATCTCGCTGATTAAGGAAAAGAATGATCTGGACAGTCTTTCTAGTTCCGAGTGAGAGAGTTGCTTCGGGTTGACTGTCACTCCTCCCTTGGCTCCGCCGAATGGGATGCCGGCAACCGCGCACTTCCAGGTCATCCACATCGAGAGTGCCTTCACCTCGTCGATGGTGACGTTAGGATGGAATCGTATCCCGCCCTTGTAAGGTCCAAGTGCATTGTTGTGCTGGCTCCTGAAGCCTTGGTAGAGGAGAATTCGGCCGTCATCCATCTTTACCGGAAAATTGATGCTAAGAATTCGTCTGGGCTTTCGTAGAATCTCCTGAACGTTCGGGTCTAGTTTCATTATGTCGGCAGCTTTCTGGAATTGTTCCAGAGCCATGTCGTACTGGGTCTTCTGCATCCCCATGCTAACTGGGGCGGCGTCGTGTTTTGATGTAGTCTCCAGCAACAGACGAGCCTTCTAATTAGGAAACGCCATCGAGAAATTCTGCATTTAGACCTTTCTTCACTCACAACCGAAAATGTTTGAACGAAACGTTGTCGGTGTCTTTGCAGATGGACAAGGCTTTTTATAAAGACCCGGGAGTTTCTTCTCTCTGTTTCACGTAAGGAGAGAATGAACTAGACAATGTCCGCAAAGCCCCATCTCAACCTAATCGTGATGGGTCACGTAGACCACGGCAAGAGCACTCTGACAGGCCACTTGCTCTTCGATGCCGGATACATCGATCAGAAAACGATTGATAATTACGCGAAAGAATCAGAGAAGACTGGAGCCGGCGACACTTTCAAGTTCGCCTGGGTCCTAGACACGATCAAAGAGGAACGAGAGAGAGGAGTCACCATCGACCTCTCATTCCAAAAGTTCGAGACTCCTCACAACTTCTATACGATTATCGATGCGCCGGGACACCGTGATTTCATCAAGAACATGATTACAGGGGCGAGCCAAGCAGACGTTGCCATACTTGTAATTTCTGCAAAGAAGGGAGAATTCGAAGTAGCAATTGGACCTGGAGGCCAGGCGCGAGAACACGCGTACCTCGCAAGGACCCTCGGCGTTAAGCAGCTGGTTGTAGCCATCAATAAGATGGACGACCAGACAGTCAAGTATACTGAAGAGCGTTACAAGGAGGCCAGGAAGGAACTGGAAGGACTGCTGAAGACGGTCGGCTATGATGTTTCCAAGATTAATTTCGTTCCCACCAGCGGATGGCTTGGAGATAACCTTGCAAAGAAGAGCGCCAATACCCCTTGGTACAAGGGTCCTAGCATACTGGATGCGTTGGATGCTATTGTTCCGCCTGCTAAGCCTCTCGACAAGCCACTGAGAGTTCCAATCCAAGACGTTTACACTATTACCGGAGTCGGGACTGTCCCGGTGGGACGGGTCGAGACTGGCATATTGAAGGACGGTGACAAAGTGATCTTCATGCCGTCTGGCAAAGTCGGCGAGTGCAAGACGATCGAGACGCACCATGTTAGAATGACCAAAGCGGAACCCGGAGACAACATTGGGTTCAACATCCGTGGTGTCGCAAAGAATGAGATTGGGAGAGGCGAAGTCATGGGTCACACGGACAACCCACCCACGGTCGCAAAGGCATTCGTCGGCCAAATCATCGTCATCTACCACCCGACTGCCATCGCCGCGGGATATACTCCAGTACTACACGCTCACACCGCTACGGTAGGGGTAACCTTCGAGGAACTGATACGCAAGCTGGACCCGCGAACCGGCCAAGTAGTTGAGGAAAAGCCCTCGTTCCTCAAGGTAGGCGACAGCGCTCTTGTCAAGATGCGGCCTCTAAGACCAATGGTGCTTGAAAACTTCAAGGACATTCCAGAGCTTGGACGATTCGCCATCCGCGACATGGGAGCAACAGTTGGCGTGGGAGTCGTTCAAGAGATCAAGGAAAAGGGCGAGATTCCGAAAGCCTAGCGCTCAACACGAATACTTCCTAGCCCACAACTTTCCCATTAGCGGAGCCTGTACAATAGTCAACGATAGCGAGGTTGGCTATCTTCTTAGAATCTTGTCACATGCTTCTTTTGCGAAAGATGCTGGAATCGCATGCCAAGATCCTCGCGTCGATGTTCTTGCTCTAAGCGCAAACTAGTGTTCTGAGCAGAAAATTATCCCATCGCTGTTCTCAAAAGATACCAACGTTTTTAACACTACACGGGTGGGCTGTGAACTCCGCAAGAAAAGTAGAATCATGAAGGTATCTTGGAATGGTCTCTAAAGCCAGAATACGTCTGTCTAGCACAGACCCCCAGGATATCAACACAATATGCGCGGAAATCAAGGAAATAGCCGACAAGACTGGAGTCAAGCTCAAGGGACCTATCCCTCTCCCAACGAAGAAACTAATGGTCCCAACCCGAAAGTCGCCGGCAGGACAGGGGACAAACACATTCGACAAGTGGGAGATGAGGATTCACAAACGCCTCATCGATGTTGATCCGAACGAACGATTTTTGAAACGGCTGATGAGGATTCGGGCACCGGATGACGTTTTTATCGAGATTGAGCTCGTATAGTCTCCGTTCCAACATCTTCCGCATTCTGATCCTTCCCACGTTTAACTAGAGGACGAATCAGAAAAATCCCAACACTTCCCAGACCAATACTGAAGACGAATCCAACGGAGAAGTAAGGAGCACTCGTCCGGAAGATCAGAGGAATAGTTGTCGGGGTTACATTGACTTTCACGAAGGCATTCACGGCAACGTTACTATTGTAGACTGTTAGAGTAACGTATCTTTGACCAAGGTCAGCAGTCAGAGCTGCGGAGATTCTATACGTGGCCGTTGCCGGGTTTGCTGTCGGCTGGATCGTGTGCGGCTCGCCGAATCCAGATAGTAGCGGCGGGGATCCGAATGGTGCGTCGTGGCCGTTAGCTGAGACATTCAGAAAGACGGGGCTGCTGGCCTGGTTCGTTATAGTAGCAGATATGGTCTGAGATGTCCCTTGTTCAACCGAGAGCATGCCTGGTACTGCGTCGATATTGATAGGGACAGGTAGACTGGCGTTGACGTATCCAATTTTCCCGAGTCCAAAAGATGTGAACCAGACCAGATTTCCTGGTCCGGGGGCCATCCACCAGACATATGGAGGATTGGTGCTGGCGGGCACCGCGTACTCAATCAAAGTTCCATTCGACGGATCATATCGGGCAACCCTTCCCGCCAAATGTTCGGAGAACCAGATCTTCCCCTTGGAATCTACAGACATCGCGTTTGGCAGACCAATGCCGCAGTCCGGGAATGAGGCTGAGCAATACCCTACTGGAAACACCTTCCACGCGCCGGTGGTTGGGTTGAAGTTTCCGAATTGGTTGCTTCCGTGATCCGTAAACCAGACAGTACCGCTGTGGTCTACCGCTAGCTGAATCGGAAACGTAATTTCGATGCTGGCAGGAGGGCCAAAGTCGGTTATGGTGCAAGAGGTTGATTGGCATGGGATCAGATGTCCGATCCTCTTCGCGGCCGTCTCTGCGAACCATATGGTTCCATCCTCTCCAATGGTGATGCCTTGTAGCGAGGAGTTCGGTGCGGGAGCGTTGAAGAGGTTAGGCGATTGTTTGGTTGAGGGATCATACTCTGCTATTTGGTTGGTACCAAGCAGTGTGAGCCAGATCCTTCCGCTAGAATCTATCGTCATGAATTGAGGACTTCCTCCGGGAAAAGTCTGTTCGACTGTCACGTTTCCGTTGAGAGCGGTCTGATTGTAGTAGGCTAGGCTGTCGTTTTCAAGGAACCAGACCCTCTTTCGGCCCTGATCGTAAAAGATATCGCTAGGAATCGCACCAACAAGTGTGACAACAGGCTTCGCGCCGACGCCTAATGTATAATTTACTATCTGAGCTCGAGGAGGTTGAACGACATTGTCGACGATGTTGCCTTGTTTGATTGTGACGACCCAGACGGTCTTATTGTTGGCCGGATCGAGGACGAACGGTATGAAGTCAGATGAATTCTGCGAGATTGGAAACGTACTCACATAAGGGCTAGTCGATGAGGAGTTGAAAGCGACTATCGAGGGCGTCCAGTAGATTGGTCTAATCGCAGGTATCCCCGAGAACTGGAAGCACGCTGCCAGAAGGATAATTGAGATCGTCGGAATCCAAATATGGTTCGTAATGTTCCCCCTCTAGACGACGTTCAACAATCCGTTCTGCATGAATCTATGGACAGTACAAAAAGAGATGCAGAACACCTTGAACTGGCCGATCTTAGACGCCAAGAATGGGGGCACTGAAAGGGTTTGTCCGCCCTGAATCTCGGTCCCCCGTATTGCATAGTTGTCTATTGCAAAACCGTGTGTTTGAGTATCACCGTTGATGATCGTAACCTTGACCATGTCGCAGCGATGCACGTTCATGATCGGCCATTGTCCTTGATGATCCTTGCTGTCGTTGAACCCGTTGACGCTGGCCACGATAGTGAAATTGCGGGTTGTGCTGGCTATCCCTTCGCAAGGTGAACCGGGAAGACCAACGGCGAACGTCATGATCCCGCCTCCCAGAGCCGCAGCTACTACGATGACGATAACTGCGAGCATCTTGTTCTTCAGCACTAGTCTGCCTCGTACCTCGTAAAGGAGAACCAGAGGGTCCGGGAGGAAACTCGCTAATAGGGTCTTCGCCCATATCATGATCTAGATCAATATCGTTTCGTCTAAGACCATCGTGCGCCGGACTTCCTGATCAAAGATATCTCTCACGCTCACCATCCGTTATCTCTGTCCAGACGCATTTGCATGATAAACTGAGCTAGGTGATCATCGATCGTTGCCCCACTCAAGATATATTTGCATAACAAGAGGAGCCTGTCTTACAGCGGGGGTACCAGAGTCAGGTCAAACGCTGACCACATGGGCGGGTCGCGCCTTAGCATGCGCGCGCTACACTCAAGACCCGAACGAAGAGGGGTATCGGTGCTCGATGCCTCTGGGAGCGCGGGTGTGTTATCCCGTGGCGTAGGCCTTCGTGGGTTCGAATCCCACCCCCCGCACCAGCAGAAAACCGAGTGGTCCGCATAATCCGGGGGCAGCTCGTTGCAAGTGTCGATTCTTCACAGGGTCGGTTTTTCTCAAGGTTTGAGATCTTTAACGGTCGTTAATCCGAGCCTCCTCGAGTAAATCGTAGCGCTAGCCACTGATACTGAGCTGAGTGCTAACGCTGAAAGAAGCGTCGAGAGTTCTAGGTCAGCGACCGATATGCTCGGATCAGGAACTAGAAAGAAGATTGAGACGGCCCAAGCAACAGGTATAGCGATCAACATCGAGATCGCGAGGACCCCCCATGATTCCCACAGCAATAGTTTCAGTCTGTACCAGACGTTGGCGCCTAGGACCTTCAAGACAACGTAGTCATTGAACCTCCGAGAGAAGTTCGTTGCCAAGTAGCTCAGCACTATTCCGCATGTTAGCGCCAATGCAAGGATTGGAATGAGGGAGATGTAGGACCATGTGGCATTCAGAAATGCCAAGTTTGAATTCAGGATCGGATCTTGGGAACCAACTACTAGACCGTAGGAACTTGCCAGTCGCGTGACTCCGGGCAATACTGCTGGATCACTATTCACCTTCAACAACAGGACGTTGTATCCGTTTACACCAAGATTCTGCTGAACGGTTTGGACGCGCGCGTATAGAACTCGTCCAGCGTTGAGAGGATCCACTAGCGCACTCTTAACGTCATACCGAAAGCCGAACGCGCTGATCTGGGATAGATTCAGGGGCATCTGGACGATATTTCCTATGAGCGAGTCGCCCGCGATCATCGTGTATTGCGCATCATTGCTATGCAGAAATCCATCAGAAGTGTACCAGTCTCCTATCGCATTACTTGGGTCAATTCCCACTATGAGGGCTTGGGCTGAGCCAGTATCGACTTCAGGAATGATCTGAGTGTTGATGTTTTCTCCGGTGTCTTGGTTGCTCGCGAAATGCGCCTTGACGAAACCTGTTATCGAGCTCATCGTTATCAGTCGCGTGTCGACCGTTTCCACGCCGGGAATCGATCTGAACGCAGACGAGTTCTGAGGACTAATCATGTAGGATTCGTTCACGTAGTCTAGCGAAGGAATTGGAGTTGTTCCGGAGAAGGACGTTCCGAGGGTAACGTACTGGTTGTAGATGTTGATGTTCGCCACGATTATGATATGAGGAGGCATGGCCCGGACCACGTAGCTCGTTGACGTGTCAGCTGAAACCAGTGCCCCGGATAGTACAACCATGCTGAGAAAGATGCATATGCCGATGCTGAGTAGCGTCCTGTTGAACCCGCGGTCCCGCGACACGTTCCTCGTCGCCAGGTTGAACGCAGAACCAAACCTTTTGATCCGGAGAGGTTTTCCAAGACTCTTCAGATCCAAGTTGGAGAGTTGTTTGGAGATCGCGTTCACACTACTGGACCCAACGATTCTCCTCACCCGAACGCTCGCAACCCCGTAGCAGAGCAGAAAAGAGGTCAGCGGGACTACAATCAGAACGGTTGCTCCAGCATTTGGAACAGGCCCGACCTGCTTGAACAGTGAAACGGATGGCCAGGACCAAGAAGCATAGATCGAGAGCGCGGAGAGCGCGCCTACAAAACAGCTTGAGAAAATCACGACAAACGCCTCGAATGTTACGTATGAGAGGAGTCGTCTAGGGAGAGCACCGGCGGCCTTGATCACACCAATGTCCCTCATTCGCTGGTTGATCATCGATGACACCAAGTAGGAACTGGACAGCAGGCCCACGATGCTAACGAGAGCGAGAGCGAGGACTAGGTAAGCGAAGATCAGCCAGGAGATTCCGAACGTCGATCTCATCGACGAATCAATCCCGAGTCTCGTAGCTAGGTCTTGACCAAGGAGAAGCAGGAATGTCGTGGTTGCTACGGTGAGGGTGAGTCCTAGGAATGCTAGGTAGGAGTGGAAGCCTCGGCGTCGCAGGCTCTTAGCTGCGAACCCTAGTGGGCCTATCAACGCTCCCCAAACTTCCATTCTCTAGGCGATAGATCACGTCTGCCATCTCGACTATTCGATCATCATGGGTCGTGACCACTAGAGTCTTCCCCTTCTCTCCCTTCAGCCGAGCGAGAAGCTTGACGATTTCTAGCCCAGTCTTCTGGTCAAGGTTTCCCGTAGGCTCGTCAGCAAGAATTAGAGGCGGATCATTGGCCATTGCACGCGCAATCGCAACGCGCTGCTGCTCTCCTCCGCTAAGTTGAGCGGGAAGATGTTTTGCTCTGTTGGTGAGCCCGACCAGGCCGATGAGTTCCGCTGTCAATTTCTCATTCCTTCCGCTATCACTCCATCCAGCCAGTTCCATCATCAATTCCACGTTCTCCTCAGCGGTCAGAGTCGAGACCAGATTGTAGGATTGAAAGATGAAACCTATGTTTGCGGATCTGAATGCCGAGAGAGAATGCTCATTCGACCCGTTCAAATCGAGTCCTAGGACCCTGGCTTCTCCCTGAGAAGGTTTCTCCAGTCCCGCTATTATGTTGAGAACGGTTGTCTTGCCGGCCCCGGACGATCCGACGATCGCGGCGACTTCTCCTTCTTTGATGTTCAGGGTTATTGATGAGAGGGCTTTGAGCGGTTTTCCGTTCACTGTGTACTCCTTGGAGACGTCTAGGAAGTCCACTGCGAGCGCTGGAGCCCTAACCTCGATCTCTTCGTCTTGGGAGGCCATTGAGCTTCTTCAGATCTATTGTGCCGATGGGGCTTATACTTAGCGACAGGATGGAAGCGGGATGAATGGCTAGTTCGGCTAGTACGAGTCTAACATGAGAAGTCCTTGGTAGCGTTCTGGTCAGATGAGCTGAACGTGCTCGGATTGGCTGTGCAGGTGTAGAACGAAACGGCCCCCGCTGTGACGTTTGTCCACTGGATTGGGACGGTGTAGCTTCCGCTTGAGAGAATTGGAAGGTATATTTGGTAGGATTTGTCCTGGGAGACGCCAGCGCTCAGATTCCCTGTCAATGCGCTATTCAAGACTAGTCGGTTTGGGATGCCGTTGTACTGTGTGGCGTAGGGCTGCTGAAGGGTGACTGTCCCGGTCACATCGGTCACGTCGGGTCCTATGAGGAATGTGCTGGTAACAAGTCCTCCAACAATGAGACCGATCAGTGCGACTATGATGATTGCAATAATGTACTTTCTATGGCTGTGGGGCTGGCTCGCCGTTGGCATTCCATAGTCCTGTTGAGGATAAGAATAGTTTGGAGAGTATGTTCCAGTTTGCATGGATGCACCGGGGCCGGTCGGCTTGAGACTTGTACCGCACGCGGGGCAATAGGCTGTTGTTGACTGGACCTCTTTTCCGCACACAGGACAGTTGGGCATAAGGCGAGTTCGGATTTTGATTATTTCAGGTTATTCCTAGATGAATCTCGTTGCGCTTGCGAAAACTTCTCAATCATCATAATCTCGTGTACCAGAGATAACAAACGGCCCCGAGCAAGGCAAACGCCAGCGAAGGGCCAACCAGGACTGAGATCGGATACAATGTGGACACTTGGCTCTGAAGTGCTCTGAAAGCTTGCATAGCCCAAGTCATGGGATTCGTCTGGACAATCGGTTGCACTATTGCTGGGAAGAGGCTGACGTCATAAAATATTGTGCTGAGGAATGAGAGGTAGAGTTGTATCGCACTCCTGACAGTCGCGAACACCTCAATTGTAGAGGCGAACGCCGATACGGCCATTGAAAGTCCCACTATTCCCAGAGAAAAGACTGCGACAATCACAAAAGCCTCGACAAGCCGAGGGCTAAACAAGATACCGTAGAGATACGATATGACGAGAGTGCCAGGAAACGTTGCGATGACGCTACGCGCTACTCCACCAGTGATCCTTGACAAGGCGAATACTTTGCGAGGGATGGGAAGGGTCAAGAGATACGACGCGAGGTCTTTGATGTACTTCTCGCGCCAAATGTCTCGACCTGATTGAAAAGCGGCAACCATGGCGGTTATGAGGTTGGAGCCTGGAGCTATTCTAAGGAAGTAGTTGGAGCCGATAAGATTTCCGAATGTGGCTGCTGTGACGAATAGGTCTATGCAGAAATTGGCGAACATTATTCCGATCAAGAACGTGTCTGAGAATAGTATCTTGACGTCTCTCTCGATTACTCGTGGGATTAAGTGGATCGAGCTCAGGCGTAGACCCCTCCCTCGAGGCGGCGGAAGTAGAAGGTGGCTCCTAGACCCAGGAAAATCGCAACAAACCCCAACAAGCCAGCCAGCCCCAGAATGTCCAGACTGGATCCGGACAGTGCTGCCCTAGTACTGTCCGCGGCGAACGTGACAGGGGAAAACGGCGCGAGGGCGGCGACGTAGCTTGGCATGAAAGCCAAGGGATAGAGTGCAGTGCTCGCTCTGGATACGGCTAACTCCAGCAAAGCGAGCACGACGTCGAACCTGTTGGCGCTGCGAACGCTAACCGCTACGGTTATTGAGAGTCCGGTAACACCGAACGCGAGAAGGAACAGATCGAGGACGGCGGCGATGAGCGATAGCGGGTTGGAAAAGTTCTCCAAGACGGCGACTATTGCAAACATTGGAATGGTGTATATCATCGCACGGATCGCGCCACCAAGGGCGCGTCCTATGATGAACTCGCGTCTAGGGATTGGTAGCGTCAATAAGTAATCCAGTAATCCTTCTTCGGCCTCTTCGAAAATGTCGTATCCGATGATAAAAGAGATCGAAGCGACAACTGAAACGACGCTCCCTACAGCATAGTAGGGGAAGAAGCCGGGGAACTTTACGACAAGGCCGCTAATCAAGTAGGCGAAGACGAATAGTTGAATGATGAATGCCAGGCTCCTTGAGATTATTATCCATGGGGTCCGGAACAGGGTGGCGATGTCTCTCCGTGCCATCTGGAGGACGAGCCGGGAGGTCGATTGACCCGACAGGTCACTCGAGTCTGTGACCTGTATAGTTGAGGAAGACATCCTCCAATGTGACCTCCTTAAGATGAACACTGTCAATCTTGACGCCCCGGTTTGTGAGCGTCTCTACAATCTTCGGTAGGAGCAATCTTCCCCCGCTCAGGTAGACACTGACTTTGTTGTTCTCTTGACTCACATCCTGTACTTCGCTAAACTGTGTAAGGCATTCGCGTGGAAACTCCTGTCCGTTTCCTACCGTAAGTTCTAGGACTTCTCCACCCTTCGTCTTGGCTTTCAGCTGTTCAGGCGTATCGATGGCGACCAGTTTGCCAAGGTTTACGATTGCTACTCGGTCAGAGAGTCTCTCAGCTTCGTCCATCATGTTCGTCGCAACAATTACAGTAGAGCCTTCGTCTCTAAGTTCCCGAATCATCTTCCACATCAGCAGTCTACTCGGAACGTCGAGGAAAGCGGTCGGCTCGTCAAACACGGCAATCTTCGGACGCTGCGCCAGGATCTTACAATCCTCGACCTTCTTTCGCATTCCGCCGCTCATCAGCCAGGTTCTCTTGTTCCTCGCATCCCAGAGATCGACAGCCCGCAGGACCTTCTCCACGCGATCCTCGCGCTCCACTTTGTCGAGGTTCGTCGTCATCTTCAGGTGCCAGTTGAGCACGTCAAACGCTCCCAGTATTCCATCTACCCGGGGATCCTGGAAGGCGATTCCAATCATCTTTCTCACATCGTTCGGATGCTGAACGACATCCAATCCATTAACCGAGATCTTCCCACTCGTTGGACGGTAGACTGTGCCCATCATAAGCATCAGGGTCGTCTTGCCCGCCCCGTTCGGGCCCAAGAGTCCAAGAATCTCCTCGTCCTGAATATTCATGGAGAATTCTTTGACGGCATCAAGAGTGCCGAATCTCTTACCAGCCTTATCGAAGCCAATCAAAACAATTCTTCACCGTTGAAAGATGAGATTCTCTTGACGTTTGATAGCACGCCTGAAATCTCGATATTTCAACAATTGCCGGAACTAAACTAACACACAACACGATGTTAGCCGAGCGAATATTCCCAATCTGAAGTGAAGTTCTTCATTCGCCGAGTTAGGGGATGACATTCGGATTGGCGATATCATTTGTTCGCGACATCATAGTACAGTCGGCGGTTCGTCTTTCCCTTGTTCTCAAGTTTGAGAAGCTCAATACGTCCTATCTCGTTCAAGTTAGCTACGTGGAGCCCGCCATCGGCTTGCCGATCTATTCCAGCGATTTCGACAATGCGGAGCTGAGCCTCAACCGGTGGAGCCGCTTCCGCCAACTTCACCATATCCGGGATCTTCAGAGCCTCGCTTCGATCTAGGAAATAGGATTTGACTGGCGCGTCATTGGCGATGAGCTTGTTCGCCTCTTTTACGAAGTCCTCGATCTGGGTCCGGTCGAATACTTCGAGGCTAAAGTCCATCCGAGATCTGTCAACGTCAATCTGATTACCAGTAATGAGACACTTGGCGCCAGAATAGAATAGAGCGCTCAGTAAGTGGCCTGCTGTGTGCATTCGCATCAGCCGGTGCCGTCTATCCCAATCTATTCGACCGGTGACCGCTTGTCCGACGGCAAAGCTCGCGGGGGACTCTAAGGTGTGTAGAATCATGCCTCCCTCCTTCGAAGTCTCCACCACTTTCATACCCCCTAAAACGCCGGTATCACAAGATACGCCTCCACCCTTGGGGTAGAACAGGGTCTGGTCAAGCTCGACCCGGGTCCCATCGGACCCGACTATCTTCCCGGTGAAATCTTGTGAGTAGGGCTGTTCCCAGTAGAGCTTCTTCGTCAAGCAAATGTCACCATAGAGTTCGAAGACCGAAAAAGTCGTGCCATCAGCATTCATGCTTTGAGAAAGAGTTTACCTGATGGGAGTCTTTGCTAAGACGGGGGTTTTCGTTTTCTTGGCTTCCTCGAAGGCTTGCTGTGCTTCCCTCACGCTCGCTTCATTGTGAACTATCTCTCGAATTGCGGTGATCATTGCAACTGGATGTTCTGACTGCCAAATATTCCGTCCCATGTCCACACCGACCGCCCCGTCTGCGATTGCTCCGTGGGCGAGTTCGAACGCGTCCAGTTCCGTTTCTAGCTTCGGTCCCCCCGCCACGACGAGGGGAACAGGGCAGCCTTTGACCACCTTTCCAAAATCTTCACAGTAGTAGGTCTTGACGAAGTGGGCTCCTATCTCGGCAGCAATTCGACAGGCTAATCCCAGATACCTCGCGTCCCTCTTTTCAAGTTCCTTTCCGACCGCAGTAACTGCGAGAACTGGAATTCCATAGTCCTCTCCGAGGTTCACTAGCTGACCCAGACTCTTTAGGGTCTGATGTTCATGCTGGGTCCCAACAAAGATGGATAGGGCAACTGCGGCTACATTGAGACGGATTGCATCTCTGAACGAGGTGGTAGTTGCTTCGTTTGTCAGTGTCTCTCCTATGACGCTCGCGCCTGCAGAGACCCTCAACACTATCGGGACGCTGGTCTTGGGGTCCACAGAGGTGCGGAGGACTCCTCGAGTGCACATGATCGCGTCAGCATATGGGAGGAGGGGCTCGATGGTCTTTCGAGGCTCTTCCAACTTGTGTGTCGGTCCCATGAAATACCCATGGTCCACTGCTAACATCACGGCGTGACCAGTGGAGGGCTTGATGATTCGTGACAGACGATTTTTCATTCCCCAGTCCAAAGTGAAAACCTAATTGCCAATCATAGAGCAACGAAATATTATGGTTTCTTTTGCAGTTACAACAGTCCTATATCATTTGAGACTCGGACCCCAATGCACTCATCGTTAGTCTCCGAGGGCGTCTGACCAGATGATAAGGCAGGGGTGGCCGTACTTTGAGGGTTGGCCGTTTCAAGAGCGTTGGCTCCAAATCGACGGTCTCGGAATCCACTATGTAGACGAAGGCTACGGGAGCCGCCCGGTCGTAATGGTACATGGCAACCCAGCTTGGTCGTACATGTGGAGGAATCTCATCCCCGCAGTATCATCCGGTCACCGGGCCATCGCGATGGACTTGATGGGGTTCGGTAAGTCTGACAAGCCTAACCCTCTGCTCCATGACTTTCCGCATCATTCCCGGATAGTCTCTGGGCTAATCCAGTCTTTGGGACTCAGGAATATTGTTCTGGTTGTTCATGATTGGGGGGCTCCCTTCGCATTGCAGTATGCTGTGCGTAATCCTCAGAACGTGGCTGGGCTGGTTATTCTCAACACATTTCTCACGACAGACTTTCGCATTCCACCCGCTGCTGCTTCAAAAATTACTCCCGCCATAATCAAAGATTCAGCGATGCATCCGGAGAAAATATCAGAGGAGACTATGAAGGCCTACTGGGCACCGTTTCCAGACGACGAGTCGAAGCAAGCATACCTGGCGTTTGCAAGAATGTTTCCTGATTCAAATTATCATCCGAGCTTCAAACCGCTGAAGGAGGTCGAGCAAGGTCTCACTCACTTGAAGATCCCAACGACGATAATTTGGGGCACAGGAAAGTCAGGGACAACGTATGCTGAAAGAATCTCTAAGATGATTCCGGAATCAAAGCTTGAGACTTTGAACGCTGGCCACTTCGTTCCCGAGGATTCACCTCAAGAGGTCGAGAAACTCGTTCAGAATTTTCTTGAAAGTCATAGTCTGTAGCTATTACGCAGTTCCTAGCCTGCTTCACTTCACTCCTCGCTGCCTTCTGAGGGAATGAATTAATAGCCAGTAGCCCGAACCAGAGAATTCGCTGAGAAGCATGAAATCTGAGGTTCTTCCGATAGAAGGAATCGACTATGTGGAAATCTACGTTGGAAACGCCAAGCAGGCGAGCTATTTCTACCAGAACGGCTTCGGATTCACACCTATCGCGTTCGCTGGACCCGAGACAGGGGTCAAGGACAAGACCTCTTACCTATTGCAGCAAGGGGACATTCGACTACTCCTTACCACCGGACTCAACCCTGACCATCCAATCTCAAGGTTCGTTCTCACACACGGCGACGGCGTCGCCGACATCGCGCTTCGAGTGAAAGACACTGAATGGACCTACAAGGAGGCAATCAAGCGAGGAGCAAAGGGAATCAGAGCTCCCACTAGCTTGAAGGACGACCATGGGGTCCTCAAGGGCTCGGCAATCGCGGCCTACGGGGACACAGTTCACACGTTTATCGAAAGAGACGGGTACAAAGGCGTCTTTGCTCCGGGGTTTGTGCCGATCAAAGGCAATGCTGAGCCAGTTGGACTTCAACGCGTCGACCATGTCGTGGCAAATGTCGAAGAGGGAAAGATGGACTATTGGGTAGAATTCTACGGCAAAGTCTTCGGCTTCTCACAACTAATCAGCTTCGACGATAAGGACATCAGCACAGAATATTCAGCCCTCCGATCCAAAGTAATGCGGAACCCGTCCGGAACCGTCAAGTTTCCGATAAACGAACCAGCGAAGGGAAAGAGAAAGTCGCAGATCCAAGAGTATCTCGATTATTTCAAAGGCGCAGGGGTCCAGCATCTCGCCATATCAACTGACAACCTGATCGCAACAGTGACGCGCCTCCAGCAGAGGGGCATCGAATTCCTGAACACTCCAGACTCATACTACGCAGAACTGCCGAAGCGAGTCGGAGGAATCTCCGAGCGCATAGACGACCTCAAGAAACTCCGCATTCTAGTCGACAAGGATGAGAAGGGATACATGCTCCAGATCTTCACGAAACCTCTCCAAGACCGACCGACACTCTTCTTCGAACTGATACAGAGGAGAGGTAGCGAGTCGTTTGGGAAGGGCAATTTCAAAGCCCTCTTCGAGTCGATAGAACAGGAACAGGCAAGACGCGGCAATCTCTAACAACGCATGAAGCTGGTCACCTACAGCGAACACAAGACCCCGCTGAAGACCCGGCCAGCACTACTCTGGGGGAAATGGATTCTTGACGTCCACGAGCTAACTCGAGTATCCGCTCCTCTCGGCATTCGCATCCCACGCACAATACAGACATTGTCCAAAAACGCATCTTCAACTCTCGACGTACTTGCGAAGGGTCCGAAAGTCCTTGAAGATCTTCAGAAACTATCTTGGCGGATTTTCAATAGAATCGACCCAGAAAAAATCCCACGAACGATGGAGAAGCTGAACGAAGTGAGAATTCGGCCCCCTATCTATCGCCCTCCAATCATCCGGGACTTTTACGCCTTCGAGGATCATGTAAAAGCCGCAAGAGCTCGAAGAGGCCTCCAGATGCCAGAAGAATGGTATGAGTTCCCCGCATTCTACTATTCCAATCCCGCCATGCTATACGGTCAAGACGACCAAGTCCCATACCCTTCGTACACCAAAACGCTCGACTATGAGCTTGAGGTCGCCTGTATCATCGGAAAAAGCGGTACAAATATTCGGGAAGAGGAAGCGGAAACATACATCTCTGGATACACAATAATGAACGATTGGAGCGCACGGGACATACAACAACCAGAAATGAAGATTGGGTTGGGTCCTGCGAAGGCGAAAGACTTCGCAACGTCACTCGGACCCTGGCTCGTCACCCCTGATGAACTGCAAGACAAGAAGATTGGGCCCGGAAGATTCGAACTGCAGATGAAAGCAACAATCAACGGGAAACATCTGTCGGACGGGAACATGAATAAGATGCATTGGACATTCCCGCAAATGATCGCTCGAGCCTCACAGTCGGTCGAGTTGAGGGTCGGAGAGATCTTCGGGTCGGGCACGGTTGGAACTGGCTCTCTGCTGGAGCTTGGGCAGGAGGTTCATCCGTGGCTGAAACCTGGAGACCGCGTGGAGCTGGAAATCGAACGGTTAGGGGTCTTGAGGAACAGAATTATAGAGACCGCGAAATCATAGCGCTAGGCGAAATTGCCAAGTTATCAGCGGCTGGGGAAACTTCCTCAGAAGCGACACACTCAGTTCAGAAAGCCTGACGGGTCGCTATACCACGAGGAAATCTTCGGGACGGAGGCCTTCTCTGGGGTCTACTCGACCCTATATCATGAATACGCCCCTACTCGCGTCTCACACATCAAGAAACTCAGAGACCTCAGCATCTCCGAATGGCGACCAAGCGAACACCGCCACCACCACATCCGCACGAAGAACATTGAAACCACGAAAGACGCGGTCGAAGGCCGACAACCGCTCTTCTACAATAATGACGTGTTCATCTCGTCAGCACGTCCAACACAATCTATGGAGTCGTTCTTCCGAAACGCCCAGGGCGACGAGCTCTACTTTGTCCACGAAGGCAAAGGAACCCTAGAATCCGTATTCGGGCTCCTCCCCTTTCACGAGGGCGACTTCATCGTAGTTCCCCGGGGAACAACCTACCGGATAACGCTGGACACGAAGGAGAGCAGATTCTTGGTAACTGAGTCAGCGGGTCCCATTGAGATACCGCGACGATACAGGAATGACTACGGACAACTGGTGGAATTGGCACCCTATTCAGACCGGGACTTTCGAGAACCCAAGGAACTGGCTAGTCATAACGAGAAGGGAGAATTCGAGGTGCGCATGAAAGTTGACAACGCCCTGATGTCGTACACGTTCGACTTTCATCCTCTTGACGTAGTAGGCTGGGACGGCTACCTATACCCGTGGATCTTTAACGTCAACGATTTCGAACCCCTCACTGGCAGGGTCCATCAGCCGCCACCGATACATCAGACGTTTGAAGCGCCAGGCTTCGACGTCTTATCTTTCGTCCCGCGAAAACTGGACTATCACCCACTAGCTATCCCCGTCCCGTACAATCACAGCAACATCGACAGCGACGAGATCCTCTACTATGTCAGCGGCGATTTCGGTAGCCGCAGAGGGATCGAGATAGGCTCTTACACACTGCACCGAAGAGGAATCCATCACGGACCCCAACCGGGGGCGATAGAAGCAAGCCTCGGAAAAGACTCTACGAATGAACTGGCGATAATGATAGAGACAAAAAAGCCGCTCAGAGTCACTAGCAATGCGGAGAGGTTGGACGATCCGAACTACCCGTTCAGCTGGATGGGACCTGTCAAGATAGGCGCAACAGTACCGTAACAGTGCACTTGTCTGCCATCGACACCGGTGTTGCGTTAGGCGAATACACCTACCTGCCCATCGAGCGAGTGCATTTCGGGCCAGGAATCATAAATAGGCTGCGGGACGAGCTCCACAGAATGGGCTCAAAGAGACCCTTTCTAGTGACTGGACAGAGCATCGCGCAAAAGACGGATCTAATCGCACGAATAGAGCACGCCGCGGAAACGAAGCTAGCCGGGGTCTTCTCGGAAATCAAGCAACACGCACCCATGAGTGGAATCCGCCGGGCAGCAACTGCAGTTGGAGAATCCAAGGCGGACACTCTGATCAGCCTAGGTGGAGGCAGCCCGATCGATTCAACCAAGATCATCGTCAAGGAATTGTCCGAAGATTTTCAGCGTCCAGCCATCCCTCACATTGCCGTTCCCACGACTCTCTCCGCCGCCGAATTCTCCCACATCGCGGGAATGACCGATGAGAAACTGAATCGCAAAACAGGGTTCCGAGACCTGCGCATGGTTCCTCGGTCAGTCTTTCTCGACCCTGAGCTGACCCTTCCCACACCAGGCTGGCTGTGGGCTTCGAGCGGAATCAGAAGTCTAGATCATGCCGTAGAAGCTGTGTACTCGCCAAACCATCAATCATACGTTGACACACTCGCGCTCGAGGCCATCAGCCTTCTTTTTCAAAACCTGAAACTCTCGACCGGAGATCCTGCAGACCTCAAGTCTAGATTGAACTGTCAGCTAGCTGCCTGGATGTCTTTTGCTGGAGTTGTCAGCGTAGGAACTGGATTAAGCCACTCGATAGGACGGGTGATTGGCGCAACTTGGAATATCCCTCACGGTATTACGTCATGCCTTACGCTTTCAGAGGTAATGCGGATGGAAGCAAAGCGAAACCCGGAGAGGCTGGCGCTCATAGCAAGGGCCGAAGGTAAAAACACGGAAGGGGTTCATGTGGACAAAGTAGCGGTGGAAGCTGCCGATGGAGTCGCTGACCTGGTCCGTGGACTGGGCCTGTCGAAGAGACTAAGAGACTATGGGATCACAAAAGATGATTTGCCAAAAATTGCGCGAGACGTTGGTGGTCGTGAATCGGCCGATGCTCTGGAGATTCTGGAGAGAATCTGGTGAGGAAACGTTCGAAGCCTTTGTCGATTGGCGATCGAAGAGACCATCTACAGAACGAGACTGTCTGAGACCCTTCAACGATGACACGAATCACCGAACGACTCTTCTACCGAATCGCCAAGCGCTGGATTGCCGGCTACACTCTACAAGACGCCATGGATGCGGCTCGCAATGCTAACGAGAGAAAGATCCACGCTATCCTCAACCGTCTAGGAGAACACACTCCTGATCGGCAGCTGATACAGCAATACGTGGAAGAATACCTGAAGCTTCTCGAGACGATCCAGAGCGAGAACATTCAAGCCACCATATCAGTCAAACCTTCGCAGATCGGGCTTGCGGCTGAGATTTCGCTCTACAAAGACAACCTTCTCAAGATAATCGCGAGAGCCGAGGAGGAAGAACGCTTCGTCTGGATAGACATGGAAAACTCCCCATACACGGAATCAACCGTAGAGGTCTACCGCGAACTGCTAGGCGCCCACAAGGACCTCGGTCTGTGCCTTCAAGCAAACATGAAGCGTACGGAAAATGATCTCAAGGACCTCTTGCCGCAAGGTGGAAAAATAAGGCTAGTGAAAGGCGCGTACCCAGAAAATGGGGAGGTTGCTTTCAAACGTCGAAGCGAGCTTAACGCCAACTATCTACGGCTAATGCATATCTTGTTTGAACAGCATGGATTCTTTGCGATCGGCACGCATGATGAGAAAATGATCACTGAAGCCAAGAAGCTTAGCCGTGATCACAAGGCTGATTTCGAGTTCCAACTGTTGAAAGGGATCAGGGATGATCTCAAATCGAGCCTCCTCGCAGACGGCTTCAGAGTAAGCGAGTACATTCCGTACGGTCCTGAATGGTACAATTACAGCAAGAGGAGGATGAGAGAGAGGAAGAGGAACATTCTGCTCCTCATCAGATCCATAACGGGCTAATCTGACGTAACGCTGCAGAAATCTCAGATAGGACTTATCTACAAATTCAGTTGGCTCTCTACGAGAATCTCGGAAATGAGTAGCGCTGAGAGACCTGCTTCAAAGAGTCGGTCCAGATTGGACCAAGTTGACAGGAGGCTTTTGAGTGACATTCTCGCAATTTTCGTAATTCTGGTCTTCACCATCGCCGCCTTCTGGCGCTATCCGGTCCCAGGGGTTCTTCTCGCGGGAAGCTTAGCTCTCACTGTCTTTGTTGCTGCCGACGTTGTACTGTTTCGTAGAGGGTAGGCTTCCTCTCGCAATTTTCGATTGCGCGCGCCTTCGGCGAAGACGCCTCTCCCTCCTCTTCCTTTTCTCCTGCCGAAGAATCCTGCTTCGTATCCCGGTCATGAGCTTCCTCACCTCCCCTGCATAGCTTCCCTTGGGGCCTTTGATGTGACGTCCCGCGAAGACGGCGAGGAGGAGGCTCGACCAAGCGACGGCTACTAGGTAGATTGGGCCAGAGCTACTCGACCCTAGAGAGGGTATTGCCAGCAACAGATCAGCGAAACCAAAAGTTGTTCCGATTCCAACAAATTCTTTTCCAGATCGTAGATGCTTTCTGTAGCACAGAAAGCCGCCGATGAATATCGAGACTCCTCCGAACTGGACGAGGAACGATATGATTCCCGCTAGCACTGCGAAAAGTGTGAGGCCGCCACTGGATAGCTCGGCGAAGAGATTCGCCCAGCCGTTGGTAGCCTGAGATGGATAGAACTGGGGGATTGCCAGCCGGGTGGCGGTGATCATGACGCCGGAGACCATGGCCAGTACGGTCGAATACCGATTATCGATGTTGACGATGGCCAAGCCTTAGGGTCCCTCCGAATTTTTCGGGATTCCGGCTAAAAGGATAGGGATACCAGAGTCGGCTGCTGATAGAAAAATCGTACTATCAGACGCGACCCATTCGTAACTTGAATAGGTGAACCCTCTCAGAATCTAGTATGCCATCGATATTCCTTTCAAGACCCTCGAAGTCTATCTCTTCGTAAGCCTTGACCAGGGACATTTTTGCTCGTGCTCGTTTCATGATGGATAAGCAGATTTCCTCTTCAGCCTTCTGATAATGGACGAATGCGGCCGCCGTGAGGATTATGCTCTGGATCGCGTCTCGTTCAACGCCCTTCGCTATGTGCCACGCTTGCTCGAGGGCTTCGTGGGATTCCCAGAACCTTTCCTCGTTGAAGAGTTGTATCCCTTCTTCCAACGCCTCCACCTTGTCGACAGCCTTCGGAGGCGTATCTAGGAGCCTTACGCTAACTATCCTGAACGAACTCTCAGTGAGGAGCCTCTTCCGCTCCTCCAGTTCCTTCTCGTTATCGGCGAATATGTTGAATTCAACTGCGTCAGTCCCTACACGGAAGTGGCTCGCGCTCTCCCGGGAGCCGAGAATCTTCCGGATGCTAGCGGAGACCTGTTCAACCTCTCTCGGAGTGTATCCCTCCTTGTTGGCTATTCTGAGAAGGTACCTAGCCGATGCTGTTCGACCTCAGTCTATGCGAATCCTTGCTCTCTCAGAATTCTGATTCTCAGTAGCTCTTCTCCCGTCAGGGGAAGTAGGTCCGATGCTCTGATGTTCTCTTCTGTCTGTTGTGGGGTCTTCGCTCCAGGTATCACCGTTGACACGTCCTTATGATCAAGCACGAATCTTAGAGAGGCTTGGGCTAGAGTCCTCGTCTTCGATTCGAGAAGTCTGAGCTGTTGAGCGGCTCTTACCAGGCCCGAGAGATAGTTGCGGGGAAAATTGCTACGGATATCGCCGGATGGGAAGGTTGAGTCGAGGGTGAATTTCCCGGTTAGGAATCCGTTGGAAAGTGGTTCTCGCGCGATGATCCCAACATTTCGTTCTCGGGCTGCCTGGAAAAGCTGGTTCTTAGCCTCCTGGCGCAATAAGTTGAATACGACTTGGATGGCTGCTGGCTGTCCATACATCATTGATACTAGTCCCTCTTGCGGGTCGTGTATCGAGATCCCGTAGTGTCGGATTCTTCCAGAATTCTTCAGTTTCTCTAGACCATCGAAGATCTTCCCATTCTTGAGCAATTGGATGGGAGGATTGTGAAGTTGGTAGAGGTCGATGTAGTCTGTCTGCAGTCTTTCACAACTCTTCGCTGACGCGAATTCTAGATAGTCTGGGTTGAAGTTCATGCGTGGAGGATCATGGTAGAAGTCACCTCCTGCTTTTGTGGCGAGGACAACATCTTTCCGGTGCTCTTTCAGGGCGTGACCCAGGATCTCTTCGCTGTGTCCGTGTCCATAGACGTCAGCCGTATCGAAGAAGTTGCATCCAAGCTCAAAGGCTCGTT
>Ga0137378_10001223_pt1 | contig 21502 bp, 15 predicted proteins | sample SagtaG_21_FD_104813 | JGI IMG/M metagenome (GOLD analysis project Ga0137378, IMG submission 104813) | Vadose zone soil microbial communities from Sagehorn Ranch, Mendocino, California, USA - Sage2_L_60_16 metaG | ecosystem: Environmental > Terrestrial > Soil > Vadose zone | place: USA... | reverse complement strand
GCATTATCGGGGGGCCTTCGAAAACGTAGCCCTGGTGGAAATGAGATCCCAACTCGCAATCGAAAGAGCGGGCTTGGTAACCCTCCACCTACAGCTGGCGCGTCGGAGTTCTATCCCAACCATTGACGCGGATGGGCCAATTCTCAGTTTACGTACTGGCCGATTGCGTCAATTGAGGACGGGACCGCGCATGTTGGGCCCTAACTGGCGTTGCGAAACTTGGCGGGATCGTGTTCTTGTTCTGTCGACGCAAGCAAGGCTTGAGCTTTGAGAACCAGTTCGGACGCGGCCTGAATCTTGGAGACTACCGTGTCTATGCCAGCCGCACGTGCTAGCCGTTCAACTTCGCTTCCTTCTTGTTGTGTGAACAAGATAATCAGCGTATCAGGCAGAAGTCGCTTAAGCAGCGGTGCCGCATCGAGCCCGTTCATGACCGGCATAATAAGGTCCAAGATGATTAGGTCGGGTTTCAGATTTTCAGCCTTCTCAACCGCGTCACGTCCGTTTTCTGCTTCTCCTGAAATTTCAAAGTCAGGCTGTGATTCGAATAGTTGGCGCACGAAGGAACGCACGACGGCGTTGTCATCCACGAGCAAAACGCGCTTCGTAGGCATTGGACGGGTGACTCTCGCGGAGATTGGATGCGTACACAGACAGACTGGCTGTCACCTTATATTCCAGTCCGGATAGCCTAGCTTTTCCCTCTGAATGGCCCGCAGAGTCCCTATAGCGTCAGAAATGGCTTGCTGCTCCGCGTGTCCCTGAGCGCTCCCGACCAGTGCTTGCGACCGCAGAAAAAGGGCTGCTTCTGCGGCATCCACGCGTTGCCGCAACGATTGGGGGTCGCCTTCGCGAAGTGCAGCTTCAAACTCGCGCTGCCAGTGTGGGTATTTTACGGTGTGGGATGTTGAAGTATTCTGGTCAGTCACTTCCGGAACGAATGCAGGCCGAGTGCCAATGGGAGAGCGGGCAGCGGCAATTCCTTTAATTGCATTTTTCTTAGCAGCTTAACGGGTACAGGGAAGCTTGGACGAGCCACGATTCGCGGCGCTCTGGTGGCCAAATTTCACCAGAGTGGTGGTTATAGGCCAGGAATTGTTTCATTTTTGCACAGGAACTCGAATAGTTGTTGCTATATCTCTATAGCACTCAAAATGCCCTGGGGGGCTGGCCCACCTTTGCGCCACAACGACTGAGGCTGCTCCATTCGTCGCGATTTTCGACGAATGGGAACCCCGAACGCAGACGCAACCGGTTTGCTCTCGCTGAAATCCCACTCAGCTTTGGGCGGAGAAAATGCGGAGCGGCTCTCCGTGAAGCATCGCGTGGAGATTCTCTAGAAGATCACAGCCACCGCTCTCAGCGGCCGCTAACCTTTTTCCACAGCCTTCCACAGAAAGATTTCCATGATTATTCACTTGACAAAAGTTAGACCATGAGCGCATACTGCTTCTCATGGAAGCTAACTCCTACCCCTTCTTAGGTTTGGAAGCAGAGCGAGAGGCGTGCATCGTCCTCCGCAAGTCCCTCTTGATGCTAGCCAGCAACTTCCTAGTCGGTACTCGTTTCAACTCTTCCCGTTTCTCTTTTGCGTCCATGCGAGGTTCCCTGTGACCCTAATTGACGTTATAAACCTGTTCGACACCGATGAGAAGTGCCGCGAGTTGCTTGTCCGGCTCCGCTGGCCGAATGAAGTTGAGTGCCCGCGCTGCAAGATGCCCGCTGTTGAACTGGCCACGGCAAAGCAACTGTTCTACTGTAAGGGCTGCGATTACCAGTTTAGCGTCACGTCTGGCACGGTCTTCAATGACTCGCACCTTCCTTTGCAGAAATGGTTTCTCGCCACACTGCTGCTCTGCGAGGCAAAGAAGGGCATGAGTGCTCACCAACTCAAGCGCACGATCTGGGGAAAGAACAAAGGCTCCTATAAGACCGCATGGTACCTCTGCCATCGCATCCGCTACGCCATGACCGAAGTCCACAAGATGCTGGATGGCACAATCGAAGTTGACGAAACCTATATCGGCGGCAGAGCCAAGGGTGCTGGCACTGGGAACTATCGCGATACGAAAGAGGTTGTCATTGGCATCATCCAACGTGGCGGCGATCTGAAATTCATCCACGTTAAAGAGGGAACCTCGAAGGCGATTCGCGAAGTCATGGAACAGCACGTCAGCGAAGATGTAGACGTGATCATTACCGATGAATCCGTCCTGTACGCTTCCGGCCTTCCCAAAACTCAACGGTCGAAGCGGAAAGCAGTTAACCACAAAGCAGAGGATTACGTCCGGTACGAGAACGGATTTATGGTCACAACGAATACGGTCGAATCCGCATTCTCTCTTTTCAAGCGCGGGATCGTTGGATCGTGGCATCGCGTTAGCCCGAAGCATCTGGCTTCCTACCTGAACGAAATGACGTTCCGTTTCAACCGTCGTAAGAGTCACACGCTTTTCCTCGATACGCTCCGCCACATGGTTACCGCTCCGGTACTCACGTTTGAACGGCTTACAGCATAGACCTGACACGAAAGTAACTTGTTACGTGCTATACTCGCGGTTCAAATAGAATTAGCTTTTGTGCCCTCCCCGCATACAGTCGCCACGCAAGTGTATGGCTCTTACGCTGATGCCACCACCATCTCGTATTCGCCATCTAAACCAGAAGGGAATACACCACCATGGCGCACAAGCATAGGCAGGCCTTGCAAAGAAGCGAGCAAAAAAAACGTATCGCGATCCAGTCCCCGAAAAGAGCGGAACCGGAATCGAGGTCTCGTTGCGTTCCTTCTGGCGCACAACGGGTAGACCTAAAGCCTCGTTCATTTGAGGAAATAGGTAGTCACCTTCGGCGGTCATCGAAAGCGGTAGAGTGGAATACTGACGAACCTGATGTAGACTAGGCTCGTGGAATCCGATTCCTTCTACACGCCACCCGGCGAGATACTGGAGCAGGGCGACGTATTCTTGGAAATTCCTTTTCCGGTGTCGAAGTTTCCGTTGCAATTCTTCCGCCCAAGCATAAAGCAAAAGGGAATGGCGCAGCTTTACTCTTCCGATGATCCCGAACCCGTGGACCCAAAGCCCGGAGATAGCCTGAAAGGAACTTTTGATTTCAAGACAGTAATGCTCGTGAGCCATGGATGCGAAGTCGAGCAAGTCGAAAGAGAAAAGGCAACGGAAAGACGGGCTTGGCTGGCCGCGCCGCTGGCTGTACTTAGCGAGTGTAGCTCTGCTATGCAACAACGAACTCGTGAGAACAGACAGCCTAATAAATTTTACCTGCGGCCTTCTCGGTACGATGGTGGTGAATGGTACGTTGACCTTCGCAAGATCACGCCCATTCAATGCAGGTATTTTTACTCTGCCTAGAAACTCTTCAGTCTTACGCCAGAAGCTCGCGCTGCGCTGTGGAGCAGTCTCGGTATTTTCTTTTCTGGCCTTGCTCTCTACCATGGGCCAATCACCTGTCCCAATTGCAAATGCGAGATAGACGGCAGTAAGTTTGTAGTCAAATCAAGCGGTGCCGAGGATGCCGATTGAACTTTCCCGGTGCTAGCCGGGGCTTTTCTCTTGTTGCGACAGTTCGCTCTTGGCAATAATCATTTCTCGATTGTGCCATTCCTCGGCGGGCAGTCCAAGGGAGTGGATTTTCGCAAGCAATGTTTTGGCGGATTCACGATCAATAACTGCGAAGGACTCCTCCAATCTTGCGATGCGCTCAGCGTTTAATTAAATACCTCACCATCCCATCTGCTTTCATCATTACGAGATTTGTAAACCCGCCGCAAGTGTCCACGCGCTGCTTCACCGTGTACATAATGTAGAGCAATTCGCTGGCTAGCTGTTCCAGGGTGTGATACGGGGAGTAGTACTGCAACATGAGGTTGTCTGCCAACAGCACTCCAGCGCCAATGGCCTTCATTTCTACAGGGTGTAATGCGGTGCCAGAATAGTGGAGCAGTTGGCATCCCTCCTTAACTCCGACTGCGATCAGCAACTCTACAGTCGGTCTTTCCTGCTCACTGAATGCACTCCAGCGCGAAAGGTGATTGTCGAAGAAACTCAACAGCCTATTTTCAATGATCTCCCGCACGTTTGCGAGGCTGTCGGCCTCAAAATACGGATTCGTGAGCTTACTGATCGCGGTTTCAATGTAATCGGCTATGCCGGCTCCCGCGATGGCAATAGCGCGATTGGGAGCCATGAGGTGCACTTGAACTTTGTCTCGGTGGGATTTCACATAACCGCTGATAGTCTCTTGACTATCCGCGCAAAGGACAATTCCCTCGGCACATGAAAACCCAGCAGCTATTGTCACGGCTCTCCTCCTCGGAAGCCGTGGAACGATGGATCTAGGCCTAACGATGTCCGGCTTCGGGAATCTCGCGATCACTTTATGCCCTCTTTTCCACTTTTGTCAAGTGAACTACCATGAAAGATTTCCCAATCTTGGGACGAACAACCTTTACCGAGAATTTCGGAACGCGCAAGCTGGAGGGATGCGCGAAACCTCTCTCAACCCGATCTCCGCCAGCGACCCCGTTAGCGGCTTGGAGCCGACTACTAAGTCCTTATTCCAGAAGATTTTAGCCGCAAGTCCTTGCGGCTCAAGATTTTGGCCGGATTCCCGGACACCTCGCGTCCGCAAACCCTTAGCCATTAATACTTTACGAAGAACGACAAAAAATGTTGAGTGATACCCCAAGTTTCATTCGCGTACTACGTCTAGCGTTCGAGCGCCTTACGGTCCCACTTACCGCTGTCGGCAGCGGCGTCATAAGTGCTCCGGAGGAATTCCATCAGCGCCGTTTTCGGATCGGCGGCGGTGCGCACGTCGTCGTACATCAGCAAGAATTCTTTCATCTGCGGATGATAGAAAGCTCCCTGGGGACGAACCTTGCTTTCTGCAAAGCTGGGCGGTTCGGGCGCGGCGTAGGAGTAGAAAGCCGGTCCCTTGATGTCGCCGCCACCGGGCCAGAATCCGGCGCTGCTCACTTCGTGCGAGTAGGCTTCACGAGTCATGGAGTCGGCTCCCGGGCGCTCGGGCGCTCTTCTACCAGAGAAGCGAGTCACCGCCAGATCGAAACTTCCCCAGAAAAAGTGGACGGGGCTGACTTTGCCGAGAAATCCAGCTCGGAATTCCTTGAAGATCTGGTCCACCCAGACCAGGATGCGCCAGAATTTATTTACCGCTTCCGGATCGTAGGCCGCGTGAGTGTGGTCTTTTTCGAACGGAATGGGATCGGGAATCTCGCACGGCGTCGTCCATATCTTCGCGACTACACCGAGCCCGGCGAGAGCATCCATGAACTTCTTGTAGAACTCGGCAACACTCTGTGGCGCGAGCGCGATGGTGACAACGCGGCCTTCGTTGGTTTCGAGCGAGAGTTGGTGGTCGATGAAATCAAACCGAACCTCGATGGTCCCGGGGCTTCCGCTTGGGTAGGGCATTACCGATGTAGTCATCCCACGCGCGGTGACGTAGAAAGGAACATTCCACCAATGATTCACCAGTGGACACAATTTCAGACGCACCTTCCCCGCTACCTGCGTCCACATGTGCAAGGTGGCGAGAGTGTCCTTCCAGCTATCGAAAGGCAGGGCCGGCAGCAGATCCTGATCAGTTGTGCGGTGAGATGTCACGGGTTCATTCCGTCCTGGCGAACCAATCTACACCGAAAAGGCGGAGTTCATGAGACAGAGTGAGGGCCTTCATGGAAGACTCCGCTATTGCTTCTCTGCCGGGGCCTCCGCGGGCTTGGCGAAAAGTTTGGGATCGAGCGTGGGATTGAGTTCGATCTTCTTGAACTCCGCGTTGCTGGTTTCTTTGCCGTCCTGTTTGTTCTGATGTTTGTAGGGCATGGTCAGGCCGTCGGCGGTGCGCCAGTCGGCGAGATTGGTTTCGCCATCGAAGGGGCCGGATTCTCCCATGGCCTTGTATTTTTCGCGGAGAATGTAGCCGGTCTTGGGATCGATATACCAGCGGAGCCAGGGAATCGCTCCACCGATGTCGACAATGGCAGCATCGACGTCGCCAATCTTCTCTGTGCCTGCGGCCGTGAATGTGAACGCGGGATCGTCAGCGTGCTGCGCGACGTAGACCAGATCGTGGTGAAGCTGCGAGAGCATTTCGTTGGTCTGCGCGGGAGGCATGCTGCGCGTCCCCATGCCGGCCATGCTCATGAAGGCGGCTTCGGGGCTGGCGACTATGCTCAGCGCACCCTGCGGTGTTTGTACATCAACGTGCATACGGTCAGGAAATTCGATGGTGACGTCGACCGGGTTCGGCGGGCTGCCATTGTCGCTTTCCGCGATATTTACGTGCATGGTCTTGATGGAATGCAATTTGGGCAGGCCTCCCATGGCGGCAGCGACTTTTGCCGCCAGCGCTTTGCCCTCGGGATTTGAGGCTGCGGGCTTGGCGTTGTCGTCTTTTGCCGCTTTTTCCGCGGGAGGCGGCGGGATGGTGATGTCGATCTCCTTCACGGAACCGAGAGACGAGAGCGGCTTGTCGAATTCCTTCGTGTTGCCGACGACCAGCACCGCGAGCTGATCTTTGTGCAGATACTTGCCGGCCACGCGGTTCACGTCGGCTGCCGTGACCTTCTTGATTTCCGCCTGATACTTGTCGAGCCAGTCGGGAGGATATCCGTAATACTCGTAGGTCATCCGTTCGCCGAGAATTTTATCGGGCGAGTCGAGGCGGAAGATGAACGCGTTGAGGATGGCATCTTTGGCGCGCTGAATTTCGTCATCGGTAATCGGCTGCTTCGTCAGATTATCGATGTCCTCGCGCGCGGCCTGAATCGCCTCGATGGTGCTCTGACTCTTGGTGCCGATCGCGACCTGCAGAATGCCAGGATGTCCGAAGTTGGTGCCAACGCCGCCACCGACGCTGTAAGCCAGTCCGCGCTTGGTGCGAATATCGTTGAACAGGCGCGAGGAGAAGCCGCCGCCAAAAGCCTCGTTGAACACGCTGATGGCGTAATAGTCAGGATTGTCGCGTGTGGTTCCGAGCCCCACCATATGGATGTTGCTTTGGTTCACGTCGTCTTTCTCGACGAGGTAATAGCCGGGCTTGGCCGGCGAGTACTTGAGCTCATTCTTCGGGGCTGCCGGACCTTTGGGCCACGACTCGAACGCGGCGCGCAGCCTGGTTTCCATGGCGGCGGAATTGAAGTCTCCGCTGATGCCAAGAATGATGTTGTTGGGATGAACGTACTTGCCGTGCCAATCGATCAAGTCCTGGCGCGTAATGGCGGCCACGGTCGAGTACTCGGGCACGCGGGCGTAAGGATTCTCCGGGCCGTAGGCTAGCTTGACCGACTCGCGGTGGGCAATCTCGCCGACCTGGTCGTTGCGGCGCGAGATCCCGTCGTTCTCTTCTTTCTGTGCGATGTCGAGTTTGTCGGCGTTGAATTCAGGATTGCGTAGCACGTCCGTGAAAGCCTTGAAGACGTCGTCGAGATCGCCTTTTAAGCATGAAAAACTGATGGTCGTGGAATCGGTGCTGCCGCCGGTTTCGACTTTTGCGGCGCGGACTTCGAGGAAATCGTCAAGTTGGTCGCCGGTTTGCGTCTTGGTGCCGCCGGTGCGCCAGACTTCACCGTAGATATCGATCAGCCCGGTCTTGCCGGCAGGTTCGTTGACTGAGCCCCCGCGGATGCGCGCCGTGCCGTCGATCAAAGGAAGTTCGTGATCCTCCTGCAGGAAAATAACCATGCCGCTGGACAGCTGGATGCGTTTCGGCTGTTGCGGCTTGAAGGCGGGCAGGGGCGGGATGGGAACCTGCTGCCAACTGGTAGCCTGAGCCCCGGCTCGGGGAATCGCAGTGACGGCCACGACGGCAATCAGCATTACGAGAAGAAGAGTTCGCTTCATTGCGCACCTCCCTGATCGGCGCCGCCGTTGGAGGATTCGCCGCCGCCGGGGGCGCCGCCTCCGCCCGAAGTCTCGATCACGCCGACGGTGCGATTGGTGTCGACGAATATCTCATTCGCGATGCGACGAATGTCGGCCTTGCTGACCTGGTCGATGCGGTCGACCGAGCGGAATAACTCGCGCCAGTCGCCGTAACGGGTCTGGTAGGTCGCAAGCTGCGTGGCCAGACCCTGGTTGTCGGCGAGGCCGCGAATCAGATTGGCTTTCGTACGGGTCTTGATCATCTTCAATTCGTCGTCGGTGATGTCTTCCTTCTTAAGCTTGTCGATTTCGACGTGGATGGCGTCGGCGACTTCCTTCGTAGTGTGTCCTGGCAGCGGGAAGGCGTAAAACGCGAACAGGTGCGGATATTTGGTTCCGGGCAGGCCGCTGAATCCCGCGGAGAACGAGGCGATTTTCTTGTCGCGCACGAGCGAGCGATAGAGGCGCGAGGTGCGGCCCTCCGACATCAGGTCGGTGATGGCGTCGAAGACGGCGTCGTCTTTGCTGCGGTAATCGGGACGGTGATAGCCCTCGATGTAAAGCGGCTGGGAGCGATCTTTCAGAACGACTCTGCGCTCGGAGTTTTGCGGCGGCTCCGTCGTGGTGAGTTCATCGGGCTGGGGATGCGCGGGCAGGCGTCCGAAGTATTTTTCGAGGATGGGTAGCGTTTCGGAGGCTTTCACATCTCCGGCAACTGCGACCACCATGTTGGAAGGGACGTAGTATTTTTCGAAAAACTTCTGCGCGTCGGTGGCCGAAAACGAATTCAGGTCCGCCATCCAGCCCACTGTCGGGCGATGGTAGGGGTGGGCGGCAAAGGCCGCTTCGGTGAACTGTTCGATGAGCCGGCCGATGGGATTGCTGTCGGTGCGCAGGCGACGCTCTTCGATGACCACGTTACGTTCTTTGTAAAACTCGCGCATCACGGGGTGCAGGAAGCGCTCGGATTCGAGGTACGCCCAGAGTTCGAGGCGATTCTCCGGCAGCGAGTAGTGATATTCAGTCTCGTCGTAGCTCGTACTGGCGTTCATGTCCTCGCCGCCGTTCTTTTCAACCAGCTTGCCGAATGCGTTTCCGACGACGTACTTGTCAGCCTCCGCAATCGCGTCTTTCCAGGCTTTTTCGAGTTCCTTCAACTTCGCTTCATCGCGTCCGACGGTCTTGTCACGCTCGGCGATATAGGCGGCGTAGGCGACCTCGACTTTCTCGAGAGCCGGCTTCTCGGCGGCATAATCCGTGGTGCCGATCGTGTCGGTGCCTTTAAACGCCATGTGCTCGAACATGTGTGCGAGTCCGGTGGCGCCCAGGGGATCCTGCACCGAGCCGGCGTCCACCAGCGTGAGGAAAGAGAAGACCGGAGCCTCCGGGCGCTCACAGATCATGAGGGTGAGGCCGTTGGGCAGCTTCTTGACCGTGATGCGTTTTTCGAAGGACGCGACGTCCTGGGCCAGAGCAAATGACGAGAAGAGAAGAAAGAGAACGGCGATTTTCAAAGTACGGTATTTCATCGGACCTCCGGCGGCTGGACGAGCGTCTTCGTCGATACGCATGTGTTGGACGGACCAGCAGGGCAGAAGTTTGAAAGTACGTGGGAAGAAGGGAGCTTGTCAAACGGGAGATCACTGATTGACTCCGGGGGAGAGTCGCCCCCGGGACAGCCGGCGCTACAACGTGCGGATCGGCACATCTTTCAGGCACAATGTTCAGGCGGAGCACGCATGACAGACTCGGCCGTCGACATTGAAGGCAAGCATCTAAAGCTATCCAACCTGGAGAAGGTGCTGTATCCCGCCGCGGGATTCACTAAGAAGGATGTGATCGATTACTACGCCCGAATCGCGCCCGCGATCGTTCCGCATCTGGCTGGTCGTGCGCTGACTCGCAAGCGCTATCCCGATGGCGTGGAAGGCGAACCGTTCTTTGAGAAAAACGCCCCGCAGTACCGGCCGGAATGGGTGAAGACCGCTCCCATCTGGAGCGGGCGCAACCGGCGCACCATTCATTACGTTCTGGCCGATGATCTGGCCACGCTGGTATGGCTGGCGAATCTGGCGGCGCTTGAACTGCATCCGTCGCTGGCGCTGGCCAAAGACATCACATGTCCGACGGAGATGGTCTTCGACCTCGATCCCGGCCCGCCGGCAAACATTGTGCAATGCTGCCAGGTGGCGTTTTGGCTGCGCGAGATTTTCGAGCATTTCGGGCTGCGGAGTTTTCCGAAGACCTCCGGGTCGAAGGGACTGCAGATTTACGTTCCGCTCAACACGCCGACGACCTTCGATGCCACCAAGATGTTCTCGCACGCACTGGCACAACTGCTGGCGCATGATCATCCCGACCTGGTTTTGTCGGAGATGAGCAGGCAGGCCCGCACCGGCAAAGTGTTCGTCGACTGGAGTCAAAACGATGAGCACAAGACGACGGTGGCGGTGTATTCACTGCGGGCGCGCGAGCATCCCACAGTTTCGACTCCGGTGACGTGGGAGGAGGTTGAGCGGGCGTTCAAAAAGAAGGATGCGGCCCTGCTGGTGTTTGAAGCGTCGCAGGTGGTCGCTCGCTTCGAAAAATTGGGAGACTTGTTTGAGCCGGTCCTCGAGTTGAAGCAGCGTTTGCCGGATCTGAAAGCCATGGCGGCGGAACCGGAGCGCATCGAAATCGCAGCCCAGGCAGAAGCACAAGAGGATAAACCGCCGCGGAAGGCTACGGGGAAGAAGTCCGCGCGGAAGGCCAAGGTGCAGAAGAAACGTGGCAAAGTATAATCCCGATCTGGTGCGTGGCCACTTTTGTGGCGTGGAGCACACTCTTATGCCGCAACTTTTCGCCGGAACGTCGGGATGGGCATATCCGAGCTGGAAGCCTGATTTTTATCCAGCCAAGCTGGCGCAGAAGAAATTCCTCAGCCACTACTCGACGCAACTCAATACCGTCGAAGTGAACTTCACGTTTCGCCAGCTCGTTAAAGAAACGACCATCCAGAACTGGCTTGGCGACACGCCCGCACATTTTCGTTTCGGCATCAAGGCCCATCAAGTCATCACTCACATCAAGCGGCTCAAGGCGACGGAGGATTTTGTGCCTCGATTTCTGGCGACCATTGAGCCGCTGGCCGCTGCGGGCAAGCTGGGGCCGATCCTCTTTCAACTTCCACCGAATCTGAAGGCGGATCCAGCACTGCTCAAGGATTTCCTAGCGATCCTGCCGCGTACTGTGCCCGCAGCGTTTGAGTTTCGGCATGCGTCGTGGTTCTCCGAGTCGACCTGGGATCTGTTGAAGTCGAGCAATGTGGCATTGTGTGTCGCCGAGACTGAGACGATGACCACGCCCGAGGTCGCGACCGCCCCTTTTGTGTATTACCGCTTTCGTAAGCCGAGTTACACCGGGGAGGAACGGCGCTCGATGATCGACCGCATCGGGCAACATGTCGCTGACGGGCGCGATGTGTTGGCTTACTTCAAGCATGAAGAAACGCCGGAAGGGGCGCTGTACGCCGTGGAATTGCTGCGGGAAGTGAGTGGCGCGGAGGCGGCTTGATCAAAGCTACCAAGCTTGCGGTTCTTCTTTGCGCGCTCTGCGTGATGGCAACCATTGCGTCGGCACAGGATTCGACGCTGCGCACAGTTCACGTTTTTGTCGCGCTCGCCGACAATCAGAGCCAAGGCATCATTCCAGTTCCTGCGAAGCTCGGGAACGGAGAAGATCTAGAACGCAACCTCTATTGGGGCTCTGCCTATGGTGTGAAGACGTTTTTCACGCGCAGCACGGAGTGGGCGCCGATCGCCTGCGGCGACAAGCCCAAGGCAGAGATTCTTGAGCGCTGCGTGTTTAAGCATCGAGCCGCGAATGTGTATCTCGTCGCCGACGCTTATCGTGGCCGTGAGATCAGGCAAGCTGTTCTTGATTTCCTGGCGTCGGCAGCGGGAGATAATCTGGAGACGGTCACGGTGCCGGCCGTGACCGGAACATTGAAACTGCCGATCCGTGGCGGCGCAAACCTTGTGGCCTACATTGGCCACGACGGATTAATGGATTTTCAACTGCAACAGTTTTCCCGCAAGAAGAATGACGCTCATCGTGACGCGGTCGTCTTGGCATGCGCGAGCAAACAGTTCTTCGCCGAACCGGTGCGGGCCTCAGGCGCCTATCCTTTGATATGGACGACGGGGCTGATGGCTCCCGAGGCTTACACGCTGAAAAGCGTGTTGGACGGATGGATCGCGGGGGAGAATCATGAACAGATCCGCGATCGTGCTGCCGGAGCGTATGACAAATATCAGAAGTGTGGGATTCGGGCGGCGCACCGGTTGCTGGTAAGCGGGTGGTGAGCGGTCGAGACGTAGCAAGCTACGTCTCGACCAAGTGATCAATGTGTATCCCCTTCAGTACTTTCTCTGGCGTCCGATAACGCGCATACTTAATCTCTTCTCGATCATGGCTTCCGGGGCGAACTCGCGCGTGCTGTCAGGCTTTCTTGACTATCTCCGCATCGAAAAGGGGCTGGCGCCGCTTTCGATCAGCGCTTATACGACCGACCTGCTCCAATTTTCCGAGTTTCTGGAAAAACATAAGCGCTTGCTGCTCACCGCGCGGCGTAACGATGTGCGCGAATTTCTGCAGCGGCTGTTTTCGCATCAAGTCGACGGACGCAGCGTAGGGCGGAAGCTTTCGGCGCTGCGTCACCTCTACCGCTACCTGCTGCTCGACAAGAAGATCGAGCACGATCCGACGCTGAATATCGAATCGCCCCGGCAATGGAAAGTTTTGCCGAAATCGCTGGCGCGCGACGAAGTCGAATCCACGCTGGGGTCTCCGACTGGGTCGCTGGCGAATGGGCAACGCCACTCGAGAGATGCGGCGGCACTGGCGGCCCGCGATCGCGCCATGCTCGAACTTTTATACGCGGGGGCGCTGCGGGTTTCGGAGATGGTCAATGCCACGGTGGAAGATTTGAAGCTGGACGCGGGATACATGCTGGTGCGCGGCAAGGGGGACAAGGAGCGCATCGTGCCGCTGGGCAGGCCGGCGCAGGATGCGCTTTCGGAGTATCTGGCGCAGGGACGTCCGGTGTTAGCGGAAGGAACAGTCAAAAGTCCCCACCCTCTCGCAAAGAACGCGAGAAGGATGGGGCACCCAGCCGGGACCGGCAAGAATGGAAATTCGCCGTTTCTCTTCGTCGCGCGCGGCGGCCGCAGGCTAACGCGCCAGCGGGTGTGGCAGATGGTGGGTGCTGCGTCGGCTGCTTCCGGACGCCACGCGTCGCCGCACATGCTGCGGCACTCGTGTGCGACGCACATGGTTGAGAACGGGGCGGACTTACGCACGGTGCAGACGATTCTTGGCCACTCGGACATTTCGACTACGCAGGTTTACACGCATCTGGCGCTGGATCGGGTGAGAACTGTGTATCGGAAGCATCATCCGAGGGCGAAGGCGAGATAAATCGCATGTCGCAAGCCAGCACTATCGTCTCAAAGGCCGTGGCCGACTTCCTCCGCCACCTGCGCGAGCGCAACGCGTCGCCGCACACCATCAAGGCCTACAGCGGCGATCTCGCGAACTTCGCCGCCTATGCCGGTTCGCGCGGATGGAAGTCCATCGACCACATCGCGATTCGCGGATTTCTTTCGCAACTCTACGAAAAGGGACTGGGGAAGACTTCCGTTGCGCGATCGCTGGCCGCGGTGCGGTCGCTGTATCGCTGGCTGGCGCGCGAGGGTGTGGTCGAACAGAATCCCGCGAAGCTTGTGGCAACGCCGAAACTAGCGAAAAACCTGCCGCGCGTCCCCACAATAGAAGAAATGAATTTCGTGCTTGATGGGCAAATGCCCGAGACGGCGGCCTTTCCCGAGCGCGACCGGCTCATGCTCGAACTGCTCTACGGATGCGGCATCCGCAACTCGGAACTTACCGGAATCAACCTCGACGACATTCGCCTGAGCGCGGAAGCGATTCTGATTGGCGGCAAAGGCAAGAAGGAACGTTACGTCCCATTCGGCGATTCGGTAAAGATTGCGCTGGCGGCGTATCTTCCGGCGCGGCGGGCGGCTCTGGCGGAAACGCGCAAGAGCACGGCAGCACTCCTCATCAACCAGCGCGGCGGGCGGCTGACCACCCGCAGCGTCGGCCGCATCATCAAGAAGATTGCCGTCTCCAAGGGGCTCTCCCCCGACGTGCATCCGCACACCTTGCGCCACGCCTTCGGCACGCACATGCTGGAAGAAGGCGCCGACCTGCGCGCCATTCAGGAATTACTCGGCCACGAGCGTCTGGCCACAACGCAACGTTATACGCAGCTCTCGATGAAGCACGTGTTGCAGGTCTACGACCAGACGCATCCCCGCGCAAAGTAGGATTACTCTGGCGAGAGCAGGGGCGCCTGAGCTATCCGCATCACTGGGACTTCCGCAGTCCCTCCCACAGCTCGACAATCCGCGCCTTCAAATCCGCAGTGAGTTTTTCGTAGGCGGCTTCCGAAGCATCGGATTCCGGCGGGGGCGAGATCGGGTCCCCGAAGACCATCTTCAGCGGCGTGAAGCCCCGGAATGCCTGGTTGCGCGGCCAGGCATCATAAAAACCCTCTATGGCCACCGGAACAATGGGCACCTGCAGGTGAATGGAAAGAATTGCCGCCCCTTTCTTGAAGATTCTCGGTGTGCCGTCGATCGAGCGCTCGCCCTCTGGATAGAGAACGAGCGCCAGCCCCTGCCGCAGGCCGAACGCCCCAGCGCGCATAGCCGGAACCAAATTCGCATCGGGATCGAGAACTACGACTTTAATCGAGCGCGCCAGTTTGCGCATGAACCCTTTGCCGAAGATATCGCTTGTACCCACCGCAAAAGAGCGAAAAAAAACATCCGACGGAAGCACGCTTGCCAGAATCAGTGGATCGAGATAGCTCTGGTGATTCGACGAAATAATGTATGGCCCACTCCTGGGAAGTTTCTCGATCCCGCTCACGTTTAAGTGAAAGCGGTCGAGTGCGATCAACTGTATGAGTCGCGACACCAGGTACCAAAAGGCATCGGTAGCTCGATTAGGACGGGCCAAAGCGCGGACATCAGGGTCGTCCGGATCCTCGGCCAGGATGGACTTCCATCCGGCGAAGGTGACACGCGATCCCGGACTGCCAGCTCCACTGGCCGCGCTCTGCAGTACTGCGTCGACCAGATCGCGGACGGTGTAGATCTCGGTCAGTTGCGATTCCTCGAGGTTGCCGCCAAGTTCTTCTTCCAGGCGGCTCAGCAGTTCGACGCGCTGCATCGAGTCGAGGCCGAGATCGAGGTCCAGACTGAGCGTGGGCCGCATGGTCGGCGGGGCCGAGCGCGCGGACGCGCGGATGATCTTCAGGCCGCGCTCCACATCCGGCTGATCGAGCCATGCCGCCTCGTCCGCGGTTAGTGCCTTCTCCGCCGGCAGATCGGAATCGTCTGCAACCTTCTTCGACTGATTTGCTCTTACCCGCTTTTCGACTTCGAAGCGTTTGATCTTGCGCGTCGTGGTGCGGGGCAGATCCTCCTGCCAGATTTCGTAGCTGCCAATGCGCTTGGTGGAGGCGATCGTTGGCGCCAGGCCTTCAATATCGAATCGGATGGCTTCCTTCGCATTGACAATCTTGCGCTGCCGAAGCACGTCGAAGTTCGGGACTATCACGGCGTGCAGGCGGTCGCCACCTTCGCCGGGCTTGCCTTCGAGGCCCATCACGGCGATCTCCTTGATCAACGGCGACTTCAGGTAGTGGGTCTCGATCTCCTCGGGATAGACGTTCTTGCCGTTGCTCAGGACGATCACTTCTTTCTTCCGTCCGGTGAGGAACAGGTTCCCATGCAAGTCGAAATATCCGAGGTCGCCGGTGAAGAACCATCCGTCGCGAAGAACCGCAGCCGTAGCATCGGGACGGTTCCAGTAACCCCTCATTACGACTGGGCCACGAAGGGCGATCTCTCCGACCGCCGGTCCTTCTTCCTGCGGTTGCGGATCGACGATCTTTCCCTCCACGCCCTTCATCGCCTTGCCGACCGAGCCAATCACGTTGTCGTTCGGCGAATTGACGTACACTGCCGCTGTCGTTTCCGTCAGACCGTAAGCCTGCAACACGTCGACGCCGAGATCGTGAAAGTCCCGCATGATCGCAGGATCGAAGCGCGATCCGCCGGTCGCGAGATAACGCATCTTCGGACCCAGCGTGTCATGGACTTTCTCGAAAAGGACGCGGCCGGCGTTGATTCCCAGCCTACGCAGCGTGCGGTTGAGCACCACCAGCGCGCCGAAAACCCTCTGCGTAACCGCGCCTCGCTTCTTGATCTCCTCGAAGATGCGTTGATGAATCAAATAGTAAAACTGCGGTACGACTGCGAACGCAGTGATGTTGCGCTCGCTAAGAGCGCGCAACAGTTCGGAGGTGTTGAGCGTCTCCAGATAGACGACCCGCGAGCCCTTGACCAGCGGCAGAAGAAGATTCGCCATCTGCGCCAGAACGTGGAAAAGCGGCAGCACGCCGAGGAGCGCATCCGTGGGACCGAGGTCGATCCAGTTGAACACGGCCTCGACCTCGCCCATAAAATTGGCGTGGGTCAGCATCACGCCTTTCGGGTCGGCGGTCGTGCCGGAGGTGTAGAGCAGGGAAGCGAGATCGTCGTCGTTTGCGGCCGCGGCTTTGAACTTGCGCGGACCGTCGTCAAAGATCGTCGGTAGATTTCCCAGCCACTGATCCTCGATGGAGTGGTCGGTCATGCGATCCGGATCCATCAGGATGAGACCCAGATTCAACTCGGTAACCGCGGGCCGCGCCACCGGAAGATGTTTCGCGTCACAAAAAACCGCCGACGTGCCGCTATCTTTCAGAAGCTTGGTGACCTGGTCGTCGTGCAGGGCGGTATCGAGCGGAACGGCGGCGCAGCCTGAGGCGATGATTCCCAGGTACGCCGCGACCCAGCGCGGGTGATTGTCGGCAAGAATCGCAAGCCGCGATCCGCGAGCGAATCCATTTTCCGTGATCCATCGGCCGACGGATTCGGCCATGCGCCGAAGTTCGGCGTAAGTGCAGCTTTCGATGTGATCGTGGCGCTGGAGTTCCAGCGCGACATTGTCAGGCCAGCGCTCGGAACACTCGACAAAGCGATCGTAGAATGTGGGCATTCGTCGTGGCGAATATACACGAAAAACACCTCCGGACGCAGTGTGCCGCGGCGTTACGGTGGTGGCTCAAGTCACGGGAGAATGACATCAACTAGTTCTTGATCTCTTTGCGTTCTTCGCGGTTGTTCTTTGCGTCCTCTGCGGTGAAAAGCTTTGGACCGGTAAAACTGAGCCGCCTCCGGCGCTAGTCGCGCCTCGCCAAAGTTCCGGCGACTAACAACGCGCTGCCCGACATCGCCAGGGCTACAAAGGCGCTGGTCCATTCGTTGCCGTTATGCGGAGAAGCCGCAACTCTGGGGGAGTGAAGAATCAACACCCACAGGAAAAACATCAGTCCCAGCAGTGACGCCGCCAGACCGGCCAGTTGCCGGGTGAGAATCGCCAGCGCGCTAGCGATGAAGGCCCCGCCGATGAAGTAAGCCCAGAACACGTGACCGGGAATCCAGGCAGGGATCAACGTTGCCACAAATTGGCCATACATTATGTGTTGAGCGCCGAAAATGAACAGGGGAAGCGCAAAGAGATATTGTCCAGCAACGGTTATAGGGCTCGAAGAGCTAGTTGGCAATCGGGAACCATCTAGTCCTTTAGCTAGCACTCCAGCCAGGACGATAGCCCCTCCACAGATCGATACCATTTCACCCGCGCTGGTCCACGGTCCCGGATCGTGCAGGTTCACCAGGACTCGCGGCAGATGAATGATTGCAATCTTCAACAACAGTGCAACTGCCAGCACAAGAGCCGCACAACGTGCCGTTAGATCAACGAGGAGGCCGATGCCTCCAACGAACAGCGCGACTCCGGCAACCCACGACAGCCAGTGTGGCCCGGGAAACCACGGAGGACCGGGCCGTGCCCCCGACACACCAGCGGCGAAAGCCAGATAGTGCATCCCGAAGCATGCAATCGCGATGGCAAAAAAGATGCGGCCGGTGTTGATCAGAGAATTCATAGACGACTGGCACTACCCTGGTGCATCCAGAGATGTTTCGGAACGCAGATTGCTCTTGATCAAGGCGTCTTGGGTACTTGCGGCTTTTCCGCCTCCGCGATCGCTTTGCGGAACTCGTCGACGGCGGAAACATTCGGCGCGCGCAGACAGTTCTTTGCGATGTAGCGCCAGACCGCCGGGGAATCCAGCGGATCTGACACGCCACCGCGATACACCTCGAACATATCTTCGGACGGGCCGATCTCATTACTGATATGCGGACCATTTTGCGGACTATTCTGCGGGCCCATGCTGGGATCGCCCGTAGGATGACCCTGCTGCGCACCGATCCGAATGCTGCTGTCCGTGCCTTGCGCGACGCCGGGGCGGTTATCGATCGGGCCGCCCTTAATGGTCGGTTGCATCATCTTGCCGGAGCCGGTGCGGACTGCGATCACCAGATCCGATTCCTCTCCGTCCAGCACCGGGCGCAGCCGGCCCCATTCCATCAGGGCCTTCTCCACATTCTCGCGCGCGGTGGCGTTTGCCGCGGGGTTATCGACGGGTTCTCCCGCACCCGGGCTCACCACCACCAGAACCGTGCTGGCTCTCAACACGTATTCCGGCAAGGACGATTTCTTCTTGTCTTTTGCATTTGTGGGAACGGCCAACAGTGTGGCTAAAAGAATCAGTGAGAAGAGGCGTGCAGTCATGGAGCCTCCGTGACCAGCGAATACGCCGCCATTATACTTAAAACTGAAGTGCGCCGTGCCCGCGTCGTCGCGGACTCTGCTTGCATCGAATGTGCTAGGCTTTAAAGGTACCCTTGGGCGTGCTGCCCCTCTGAAGGAATTCGAGCTTGATCAACACTCTGTTAGGCAAGGTTTTTGGGACGAAGAACGAGCGCGTCATCAAGGCGCTGATGCCGAACGTTCAGGCCATCAACGCGCTGGAGCCAGAGATCCAGAAGCTCAGCGACGCCGAATTGCGCGCCAAGACGGACGAATTCCGGCAGCGCATTCAGGAGCGGCTGAGCCGCGTCGCCCGGAGTCCCCAAGTCGACGCCCCGGAGCCGGGAGCCCAGAACGAGGACGAGCCCGATCTTGACCAGCAGAAGGAATTCGAAAAGCGCGAGTACGAAGCCCTGCAAGAAGTTCTGGAAGACATTCTGGTAGAAGCCTTTGCCGTAGTCCGCGAGGCTGGGCGCCGCGTGCTCAACATGCGGCACTTCGACGTGCAGTTGATCGGCGGCATGGTGTTGCACCAGGGAACGATTTCGGAAATGAAGACGGGCGAAGGCAAAACGCTGGTCGCCACGCTTCCGGTGTATCTCAACGCGCTCAGCGGACGCGGCGTGCACGTGGTCACAGTAAACGACTATCTGGCCAAACGTGACTCGGAATGGATGGGCAGGCTCTACCGCTTTCTCGGCCTTACCGTGGGCGTGATCGTACACGACCTTGACGATGAGGAGCGGCGCGCTGCTTACGCCGCCGACGTCACCTACGGCACCAACAACGAGTTCGGCTTCGACTATCTGCGCGACAACATGAAGTTCGACATCAAGGATTGTGTGCAGCGCGGACACAATTATGCGATCGTCGACGAAGTCGATTCCATCCTGATCGACGAAGCCCGCACACCGCTGATCATCTCCGGCGCCAGCGAGGAATCGACCGACAAGTACTACAAAGTCAACCGCATTATCCCCAAGCTGGAAAAGGGCGAAGAACTCGAAGTCGCTCCCGGCGAACCGGCCCAATTAACGGGCGACTTTGTAGTCGACGAAAAGCACCGCAACATTACGGTCACCGATGAAGGCTGGGTGAAAGTCGAAGGCTTGCTCGGCATCGGCAACATCGCCGACCCTGAAAACTGGGATCTCAAGCATCACGTCGAGACTGCGATCAAGGCGCACGCGCTCTATCGCCGCGACGTGGAATACGTCATTAAAGACGGCGAAGTCATCATCGTCGACGAATTTACGGGACGCATGATGCCGGGGCGGCGCTGGTCCGACGGCCTGCATCAGGCGATTGAGGCCAAGGAAAGCGTGAAGATCGAGCGCGAGAACCAGACGCTTGCGACCATCACCTTTCAGAATTATTTCCGTATGTTCAAGAAGCTGGCGGGCATGACCGGTACGGCGGAGACCGAAGCGGCCGAGTTCGACAAGATCTACAAGCTGGAAGTGGTGGTGATTCCGACCAACATGCAGATGCTCCGTCTGGAGCACCCTGACGTCGTTTACCGCACCGAAAAAGAGAAGTACTTTGCGGCCGCCGATGAAATCGAGCAACTCCACGCCAAGGGCCAGCCCGTTCTGGTTGGCACTACGTCGATTGAGAAATCCGAGCGGCTCTCGGAGTTGCTGAAGAAAAAGGGTCTCAAAGAACACGTCGTGCTGAACGCCAAGTTTCACGAGCGCGAAGCCGAAATCGTCGCCCAGGCCGGACGCAAGGGCAGAGTCACGATCGCGACCAACATGGCCGGCCGCGGTACCGACATCCTGCTGGGCGGCAATCCCGAATTCATGGCCAAGCAGGAGCTGGTGAAGAAGGGAATCGCGCAGCAGCTGCGCGTGGCACAAGGCAAGATCGAAGGGCCGCAGGAAGATGGGCAGACGTCCATCTTCTATTACAACGGGAATGAATATACGGTTCCGACCGACAAGTGGACCGAAGCGTTCAATCGTTACAAAGAGCAAACCGACAAAGAACACGACGAAGTCACCGCGGTGGGTGGCTTGCACATTCTCGGTACTGAACGTCACGAGTCGCGCCGCATTGATAACCAGCTTCGCGGACGCGCCGGCCGCCAGGGCGACCCAGGCTCCTCGCGTTTCTACCTTGCGCTCGAAGATGACCTGATGCGCATTTTCGCCAAGGAATGGGTCTCGAAACTGCTGGAGCGGTTGGGAATGGAAGAAGGCGTGCCCATTGAGTCCAAGATGATTAGTCGGCGCATCGAGACGGCGCAGAAGGCGGTGGAAGGACAGCACTTCGAATCGCGCAAACACCTTCTCGAGTACGACGACGTGATGAACAAGCAGCGTGAGGCCGTGTACGGCCTGCGGCGCCGGTTGCTTGAAGGGACCGATCAGAAAGATCTCATCCTTGAGGATTATGTCTCCGCGATTCTCGCCGAGTTGCTGGAGGAATATTGCCCGGCGAAGGCTCACGCTGCGGATTGGAATATCAAAGGGCTGAAAGACGCGGTGTTTACGCGCTTTGGCGTCGATTTTCTCGCGGAAGGCGTGAAGGCCGATGAGCTGAATCGGCAGGAACTCGGCGACGCCATTTTCGAGAAACTCAAAGAACGCTACGACGCGAAAGAGAAACTGATTGGACCTGAGGCGATGCGCCATCACGAGCGCATGATCATGTTGAGCGTAATCGACCAGCAATGGAAAGATCACCTGCTCAGCATGGACCACCTCAAAGAAGGCATTGGCCTGCGCGGGTACGGGCAGCACGATCCGCTGGTGGAGTACAAGAAAGAATCGTTCGACATG
>Ga0137378_10001222_pt1 | contig 21502 bp, 20 predicted proteins | sample SagtaG_21_FD_104813 | JGI IMG/M metagenome (GOLD analysis project Ga0137378, IMG submission 104813) | Vadose zone soil microbial communities from Sagehorn Ranch, Mendocino, California, USA - Sage2_L_60_16 metaG | ecosystem: Environmental > Terrestrial > Soil > Vadose zone | place: USA... | reverse complement strand
TTCAAGTAGAAGACCTGAAGCGGCGTCTGGATGCGAAGGACGACCTCTTCGTGCTCGACGTGCGCGAGCCGCACGAATACCAGATCTGCAACATCGGCGGCTATCTGATCCCGCTGAACGATCTGCCGAAGCGCGTGAATGAGCTCGACTCGAGCCGCGAAATCGTCGTCCACTGCAAAATGGGCGGACGCAGCGCGAAGGCGGTCGCATTCCTGCAGCAGTCCGGCTTCACCAAGGTGCACAACTTGGCCGGCGGGATTAACGCTTGGGCCGAGAGGGTGGATCCGAAGGTGCCGAAGTACTAGACTGCGGTTGTCAGTGGCCAGTGGTCGGTGGTCGGTTTTCAGGGGGTGCTTGCGCGCTCCCTTTTTTAGTTGCGGTGACCGCCGGCAGATGTGGGACCGGCTGGCGACGGAGATGGAGCGCCGCTTTCGAGCTTTTCAACGTCGTGGAGCAATTGCTTCACGCACCGATCGGCCACGTCAGCACTGGCTCCTTTGTACTTGGCCCCCTTGCTCTCCTGGGTGCTCGTCCAGATCACATCTCCGTCTGGGTTGACCAAACGTATGGCAACCCTTGCCTCGTTAACGGTCTCGGTGTTCACCGACGAGTCGCTAGTTCCCATGTGCCGGGCCACGAAGCCTCCGCTGGAAGAGCCAGATATCGTGCCGCCGCTGCCGCTTATCTCCGAATGTCCCCCTCCACTCGCGCCCCCAACCGAGGTTGCCTCGCCGTAGGCGTGCAATTCCTGGGAGGTTTTCTCCAAGGCTACACCCTTGAGAATCGCATCAGCACGTTCGCGGTTCTCAGTTACCTTGAATCGCTTCGTTGTGACGAGGGACGAAACGATCATGGACTGGAGTTCTTTCGAGATGATGTCGTCTCCAAAGCTTTCGACGTAGATACGCTTTACTTTGAGCAAGGCGGTAGGATCGTCGGCGTTGGCGTCCTTGGCAGCGGTTTGTGCGACTTGAGGCGTCGAGGACTTCGCCTCTTCGGGATTTGCGGGGACCTGCAAAAGCAGGCCGGAGATCAGCAATTGTGCCAGCATCGCTACATCCCTCCCAGTCCGCTCTTTCGGGCTTCGTCGTCTTGGTAGTCGACTTTCTTTCCGGTTCTTGCCTCGAGGGTCGCGATCGTTGTTCTGATGATGGACTTGCCCAGCTCAAAGACTGCGGCATGTTGTTTATCCTGTGCGTCCTTCCATCCCACAGTCAGGAAATGCTTCCTCTTCTTTGAAAAAAGAAGCCACGGACTGATCGCTATCGCAAGCCCAATTCTGCGTCCCGCCTTTTGTCCATACTCCAGATCGTTCACCTGGTCGTAAGGTATCGAGAGGTCTCCGCCTTTATACTCAAAGCCAAAATTCTTCTCCTCCTTGGCTGAAGATTTGCCCTCTGTTCCTTCCTTAATCTGGTTTTCCGTCCACCCACATAAGCCGTCTTGTCACTTCCCAGACCGGCGAAGGACACCGCTTCTAAGGCAAACGCGCACACCAAGAACATGGCAATCGATCGCTTCATTTAATTCTCCTAGGGGGAAGGACGTGCGGGAACCTGACGGATGGAACTATAGTCCAGTTCAGGCTGGAGCGCAATATTTGTCCTATGCACGGAACGCGTCCCGACCGTTGGAAGGGTTAGCAAAACACCCTTTGACGCGGCGTGCGCGGAGGGGAAAATGGGGAGCACACCTGTGCTCCCCAGATTGTTTGTGATTTGTGTCGACTTCTACTTGCTCGACCCAGCCTGCATGCCGTCGCTGGAATCGCCCAACTGGAGAACGAACTTCTTGCCTGCGAAGCGAGCCTCGGAAAGAGTGCTGGTTCCGTCGTCGTTGTGCCTCACAACGGCTGCGTTGTTCTCCGCCGGTGAGGCCACGTCCACTAATTTGGCCGGCACTTTGGTGAGTACGGTCTTGCCTTGCATGATGCTGACTTCCACGTTGGGACCACTGCCGTCCCATTCGAGTTTGTATTCACCGGGTTTGAGCTTGGTTCCGTTGACGCTCGCGGGACTTAGCAAGTTCACTATGGCTTTCGTACCTGCGAACGCGCTGGAGGCCAGCAGCAGAGCCAACCCCATTACCAGACTTTTCGAAACTGTCGCGAACTTCATAGCTGCTCCTTTTTCTTTCCCGAAATTGCGTCGGGAAGCGGTTGGGGCGGCCCGGCTCGCGACTTCCGTCAGAAAACACTTGTGTTTTCCGACGAATCGCCTAGAATGCTGCCGCCGGGGTTGTGCAAACAAGCTTGCGCCGACAAGTCACAAGCTTGCTCTGCCGCTATGGGGGTTTTCTCACCTGGGCCGCCAAACCGAGTGTGAGAGAATCCCCAGACCCCGCAAAATATTTGGATCAATTCTGGCCAGCGTCACCTCTGCGCCGGCCTCTATTCACTCCGGGAGATTACGCATCTACTTCCGTCGAAGTTCCTTTTCGATGCGATGTCATCATATTTTCTTGGACGCTGCGGATATCTTTCCGATAGCAAGGCGCGCGCGCGAAATCATTGTGCAGGAACATCGAGAGTGTGTTTTTGTGGAGATGAGTCAACAGAACAGTGTGACAAAAAGAGAATCTGCGTGTGGAGCATTTACATTTCTCTGCGTTCTCCGCGAAATCGCCCTTGGCCGCCCGGCGCGCTTTCTGATACATCTACTTTCTTGACTCTTGAAATCGTCATCTTTCTCTTTTTCGCCGGGGCGCTGGGCGGAGCTCTGAATTCGGTTGCGGGCGGCGGCAGTTTCATTGCGTTCCCGGCGCTGCTGTTCGCGGGCGTGCCTCCGATTCCGGCCAACGCCACGAATACGATCGCGCTATGGACCGCTGCCGCGGCCAGTGGAGGCGCTTACTGCAAGCGCCTGGGCGTCCCGCGGCGCGTGATGATTCCGTTGCTGGCTTCGAGTTTCGTAGGCGGGCTGGCTGGAGCGTTTCTGCTGCTGAAGACTCCCGCGCACACCTTCATGCGTGTGCTGCCGTGGCTGACGCTGGGCGCTACTCTGCTCTTTGCCTTAGGCAAGAAACTGGCTGGCGGGCGGAAATCCATTATCGAGCGTGAGGCCACCGGATCTGCGCTGGCCGGGGCGACGCTGTTTCAGTTGGCGGTCGCAGTTTACGGCGGCTACTTCGGCGGCGGCATGGGCATTGTGATGCTCGCGATGCTGGCCGCGCTCGGCATGACTGACATTCACGCCATGAACGCGCTCAAGAGCGTGATGGGATTTGTCATCAACGGAGTTGCGGTGGTGACTTTTATCGTGGCCGGCGCGGTGTATTGGAAGCACGGCAGCATCATGATTGTCGGCGGGATTGTGGGCGGATACCTGGGCGCGCACTATGCGCAGAAGCTGCCGCAGTCGTGGATCCGGATGTTTGTCGTGCTGGTGGGCGCGGGGATGACGGCGTACTTCTTTTGGAAGTCGTATTGAAAGCAAAGTCGGCCACGGATTTCACGGATCTTCACGGATTAAAGAATCAAGAATTTGCTTTGATCTGTGAGATCCGTGGCCAAGGTTGCTTTACTGAATCGGCTCCGACACGTGCTCGTGTACGATCAGCCATTTGCCGTCGATGTTCTCCCAGATCACAGTCCAGCGAAAGCTGCCCATCTCGACTTTGCCGGCTTTTGTCGTCATCTCTTCTTTGATGGTGGCGGTGGCCCATACGAGATCGCCATGAGAATGGACTTCAGCGTCGTCATTCACGACACATTTGCCGCTCTTGTAACCGGCTAGGACGACCTTGACGCCTTTCTCATATTCGTGCCAGTTGCTGTACTTCACCGGGGCGATATCGAAGAAGGTGTGCGGGCCGGTGGCGTAGTACTTGGCGACGTTGGCCGGGTCGAGGGTGGACCAGCCGTCCCAGATTTTCTGCATGAGGGCTTTGTCGGGCGTGGGACCCGCGGGGGCCTTCTTCGTCGCAGCCTTCTTCATTTGCGCGGAGCCGAAAAGCGTCAAGGCGAGCAGGCACAGGGAAACGGTTAAAAGGCGCTTGAGCATTGAGGTGTTCCTCCAGGGAATCCGGCGAAATTCTCGCACAGAAGAGCGGAAACCACAAAGGACACACTTCGAATGGCTCAGGGCAGGCTAAGGTTCACGAAGGAAACAGCCCAACCTGTTCGCGAGCGAAGGCAATTAAGTTTGACCGATTTCCACAGCGCACGCTAGAATAGTGAAGTTTGCCTGTACTCGCCGACCCGTTCTGGGGACGCCTGCTTTGGCTGCTGAAGCGCCGGGGCGGAAAACACAGCAAGCGCAGGAAAGTCAGCAAGGCCTTGGTTGCGCCCGTGTGCGCCCTGGGTTCCGAGAGTTCCATTTTACGGGCTGAATTTCAACGACATTTGACGGAGGCAGACGTATGTACGCGGTTATCCGCGCCGGTGGAAAGCAGTACCGGGTGGCGCCCGGCGATGTGGTTCGAGTGGAGAAACTAGTCACCGGTACTGACGGCCTGGTGGAGTTCCCCGTGCTCGCCGTTTCCGGCGAAGAGGGACAGGTGGGCCAACAGTCGGATGCGCGCGTGGTCGGCCAAGTCGTTGAAGAAGGCCGCGGAGCGAAAATCCTGGTGTTTCATTACAAACGCAAGAAGCAGTACAAGAAGCTCCGAGGGCACCGGCAGGCTTACACGGCGGTGCGGATCTCTGAGATCGCTTTCGGCGGGCAGAGCTTCAAGGCTCCCGAACTTCCCAAGAAAGAAGCAAAGCCGAAGAAAGTGAAGCCGGCCGAGGACGAAGCTCCGGCGGCAGAAGCCACGGCAAAGAAGAGTTCAGCCAAGAAAAAGGCAGCGCCCAAGAAGGCCGCGAAGAAGGCGCCTTCGAAGAAGAAGTAAAACCTGGACGGACGAATGCGTCCGTCCCCACGCGTTCTAACTGAGAACTGACAACCGAGAACTGAGAACTGTCATATGGCACATAAAAAAGGGCAAGGCACTTCACGAAACGGCCGCGATTCGAACGCGCAGCGGCTTGGGTTTAAAGCATTCGGCGGGCAGATCGTGCCTGGCGGCACCATCATTGTGAGGCAGCGTGGCACGCGCGTGAAGCCGGGGCTGAACGTCGGCCGCGGCAAAGACGACACGCTCTTCGCCAAGATCACGGGACGTATCAAGTTCCTGAACAAGGGACAGATGGGCAAGTTCGTGATGGTCGAGCCCATCGAAGTGAACTAGAGTTTCCGTCGTTGGAAGGTTCGCGGGTGGGAACGCTCGCGCCACAGAGCCTCGCCTTCGGGACGAGGCTTTTTGATTTCCGATGGTCCCTTGCTGCTTCCGTGATGTTCGCTCGAAGAGCGATAAACCACAAAGGACACGAAAGTTTTTATAACGACCCACGACTAACGAACAGCGACCGCAATGTTTATCGATGAGGCGAAAATTCGAGTCAAGGCCGGCGATGGCGGGAACGGCTGCATGGCCTTCCGGCGGGAGAAGTTCGTCCCGCGCGGTGGCCCGTCCGGCGGCGATGGGGGCAAGGGCGGCGATATTGTCATGGAATCGAGCGAGCGCCACAACACGCTGGTGCATTTCCGCTTCAATCCCGAGCACACCGCGCAGCGCGGACGCCACGGCGAAGGCTCGAACAAGACCGGACGCGATGGCGAAGGCGTGATTCTGAAGGTTCCCGTGGGGACAATTGTGTACGACGACGAAACCGGCGACAAGCTTTTCGAGTTTACGCAACCCGATCAGAGCTTCGTAATTGCCCGCGGCGGCCGCGGTGGACGCGGCAACGCCCGTTTTGCCACCTCGGTGCATCAGGCGCCGCGCGAACATGAGGAGGGGCGTCCCGGCGAGGCACACACCTATCGGCTGGAACTGAAGTTGCTGGCCGATGTGGGGCTGGTGGGATATCCGAACGTGGGCAAGTCGACGCTGATCTCCCGCATTTCAGCAGCGCGCCCCAAGATTGCAGATTATCCCTTCACCACGCTTGAGCCCAACCTGGGAGTGGTCGCGGTGGGCGATGCCAAGAGCGAAATCAGTTTTGTGGTCGCGGATATTCCCGGCTTGATCGATGGCGCACATACCGGCTCGGGACTCGGGACACAGTTCCTGCGGCACATCGAACGCACGCGTCTGCTCGTGCATCTGGTCGATGTTTCCGACTCCGGCGGGCGGCCAGATGTAACCAAGGATGTGGAAGTGATTCTGGGCGAACTCGCCAGCTTCGGGGCGCATCTCGACGAGAAGCCGATGATCATGGCCGCGTCGAAGATCGATGCAGTCAACAAGGACAAGCTGGCCGCGCTGAAGCGCTATTGCAAGAAGCATAAGTTGAAGCTGTATGAGATCTCTGCGGTGACGGGCAAGGGGATTGAGGAATTGAAATACGCGATGGCGGAGCAAGTTGAACAGCTACGAGAGCGGGATTTGCAGGAAGCGGCGGAAAAATCTTAAACCGCAGAGATCGCAGAGGTCTCGCACACGACGCAGAGAAAGGCGACATGAAAAAGGCAGCCCCGTTTGGAGCTGCCTTTTTCTTAACACCGGCCGCATCACGCTCTGGGAAGTGGGCCGTGCTGGAAGTGATATTGCAGAATCCGCGCCGCCAGCGCGGGGGGCATGGTTTCTCCTCCACGCTCAACCCTGCGCACGACTTCTCCGCGGCATACCACTTCCGTGGCCGAGAGTCCGGCGATTTCCGCGGGGAGCACGAGATTGATTTCCAATTGAGCGCTGGGCTGCAGGGGTTCGTCGGCCTGGAAGAGCATGCCAGAACGGCTGATATTTTCGGTTGTGCCCACGTGCCAGTCATTCTCGCCGAGTCGGCGATAACGCAGAGGCAGGTGAAGGTGGAATCTTTGTGCGCGGTTGGGCGGGTTTTCTCTGGCCCGTGTGGTGCGGAGTGGTTCAGCGGACTGCATCGACATGACGACCTCCGGGGGAGTTGGATTTGTATCGAGCACTTCGCGGACTATGCTCTTCAAGTCGCGAAGGTTAAAAGGCTTCTGGAGCAGGCGTATGCCGGCATCCAGCGTGCCGTTGTGTCCGATCACATTTTCGGTGTAGCCGGACATGTAGAGCACTTTTACGTTGGGGCGAATTTCGGAAATGCGCTGGGCTAACTCACGGCCGTTCATGCCGGGCATGATCACGTCAGTGAGCAGCAGGTGGATCACGGCCTCATGCGCCACGGCAATCTGCATGGCGACAGCGCCATCGGCTGCCTCTATCACCTTGTAGCCCTGCTTTTCGAGGTACTGGCGGGCAAGGTAGCGCAGGTTGGCCTCATCTTCGACCAACAGGATGGTTTCCGTGCCAGGTTCGACTTTGCGGTACTCCACGGGCGTGGCGACTTGCGTCGCGGCTTCGCCCGTTGAGGCCACGCGCGGCAGATAGATTTTGAACGTCGTCCCCCGGCCCACCTCGCTGTAGACCCAGATGTATCCCCCGCTCTGCTTGACGATGCCGTAGACCGTTGACAGGCCGAGCCCGGTTCCTTTCGTCCCCTTGGTGGTGAAGAACGGTTCGAAGATGTGCGATTGAGTCTCGCTATCCATACCGGCGCCGGTATCGCTGATCGCGATCATGACGTAGTCGCCCGGGCGCAAAGGGGCGTGAAAGCGGGCGTACTCTTCATCGAGCGTGACGTTGGAGGTCTCGATCGTGAGCTTTCCTCCCGAGGGCATGGCGTCCCGGGCGTTGACGGCGAGGTTCATGATGACCTGGTCGATCTGCCCGGCATCGGCGCGCACGGGCCACAGATTCGGGCTGGGAACCATGACCAGGTCGACGTCCTCGCCGATCATGCGGGTCAGCATTTTGATGTTTTCCGTCGCAACATCGTTCAGATTGACGATCCTGGGAGCGAGCATCTGTTTGCGGCTGAAGGCCAGCAACTGGCGCGTCAGCGACGAGGCGCGTTCGGCAGCGCTTGCGATCTCCTGAGCTGGTCCGCGCAGGTGGGGCTCCGCTCCCAAACGTTCGAGGAGAAATTCCGAGTAGCCCAAAATCACCATCAGCAGGTTGTTGAAATCGTGCGCGATGCCGCCCGCGAGACGCCCTACGGCTTCCATTTTCTGAGACTGGCGAAGTTGTTGCTCGAGGGCGCGGCGTTCGGTGACATCTTCAGCAAACAGTTCGAATACAAGCCCGTCTCCGCCATTCGCCACCGAGCGCCCTGAAACGCGAACCACCGTGGTCGTATTGTTCTTGCGTTTCCATTCCGCGGTCAGTCCCTTGAAGGGTTCTGAAGAGCGCAGAAAATCGGCGAGATCGAACCATTTATCGTTCTCAGCATAGAGGCCAAAAATGTGTTGCCCAATCAGTTCGTCGGTGGACGTGTGGCCGAGTAACTCGAGGAACGCGGGATTCGCATCGAGAATCTTGCCAGTGGAATCACAGCGGCAGATGCCATAGGGCGCGTTCGTCACCAGCGACCGGAAGTTCAGCTCCGAACGGCGCAAGTTCTCCTGCGCGGCGCGCAAGGCGGCATTGAGCCAGCAGATCAGCATCGCTACGAAAAAGAACAGCGAAAGGCGGAGGATGGCCGTACGCAGCTGCTCCGGGCTGTGCTCGCCGGCCAACGAGAAGTAGGCGCTGACGGTGAGGGCGAAGGCGGTGGCCACCACTCCCGGCTTCCAGCCCCCGTACCAGGCGCTGACCATCACCGCCACGCCGAACAGGGCGAGGCGGCTTTCCGACACGTTGGCCAGCAGAACCGTGGGAATCAGCGCCAGCGCCGTACTGAGCACCGCCACCCCATAGCGCAGGATAGGGGCACGTGCCGCAGGAATGCGGAGTAGGGGGAGGGTTACTCGCATGAGGCCTATCCTAGTTCCAAAATAGGAAAACGGGAACGTTACAGGAGTTCATTTCGTTTTCGCGAACAGGACGTTGCGGAGTGTCCCTTGGCCGGGCGGACGATGGCCAGTCGGACAATCCCGGTAGGACAATGCCGGCGTGATTCGGCTTGCATCTCGGGCCGGGAATCTGGACACTAGGCGGGGCTGACCTGACTCCATGAATATAGGACTCTTTGGCGGGACTTTCGATCCGGTGCATCGCGGACATCTGGCGCTGGCGCGGGCGGCGCTGGAGCAGTACAAACTGCACCGGATTCACTTCGTGCCGGCAAACATTCCTCCCCACAAGCAGCGGCAGCCACTTTCGCCTTTCCTGCACCGCTTTGCCATGCTGGCTCTGGCCACCGCGGGGGAGAAGGCTTTCGTTCCCTCGTTGCTCGAAGGCCCGGAGGAGAATGCTGCGCCGGTCCGAACGAGCAAAGGCCAGACTGAAAAGCCGAACTATACGATTGACACGATCCGCCGCTTGAAGCAGCCGTTCAAGGCCAGCGACAAACTCTTCTTACTGGTAGGCATCGACGCTTTTGCCGACATCGCCAAGTGGCATCAGGCCGAAGCGCTGTTCCGCGAGTGCGAGTTCGTGGTGGCCAGCCGTCCCGGATATTCGCTGGCCGACGTGGCGAACGCGCTGCCCGAGAACCTGCGTCCGCGGCCGGCGGTGACTCGGCCGTTTCATAAGCAGGCAGCCACCGGGGATTTGGTTCTGAAGGGAGCGACCGTCCACCTGCTTGCCGATCTGCATCAATCTGCCTCGGCGACGGCGATCCGCGAGGCCGCGGTGGCGGGCAAACCGCTGGGCCGCTTCGTGGATGCGCCGGTTGCGGAGTACATCAGGAAGATGGGGCTGTACAAATAGGGCGTCATTCCCGGTCGGTTACAATGAAGGTCACCTCAAAGTCCAAGAAAGAACATTTACCGACGGAATGAAGAAGAGCGAACTCAAACAGCAAGTTGCCGCCGCCATCCAAGCCTGCCTCGAGAAAAAGGCCGAAGAACTCAGCATCCTGGAAATGGAAAAAGGGTCGGGAGCGTTCACCGACTACTTTGTGCTGTGCAGCGGGACCAACCCGCGGCAAGTCCAGGCCATCGCCGACGAAGTCGAGCTGCGCCTGAAGGCCACGGACATCCGCCCGGCACACGTCGAGGGCTACAAACAGGCCGAGTGGGTACTGCTGGATTATGTGGACTTCGTGGTCCACGTGTTCTCCGAGAAGGCGCGGAAGTTCTACGATCTGGAGCGGTTGTGGAAGACGGCCAAGCGGCTCGAATTTGCCGACTTGAAGACTGCTCCCAAGAAGAAGAAAGCTTCCAGCAAGGCGCCTGTGGCCAAGCCGGCCGCACCGAAAAAAAAGAAGAAAAAAAGAAAAGCCTAGGACTTTCTTGGGAATCTGAAGCCCCCCATGACCTCGAAGCCAGACTCCGCGCCGGACTGGGGAAACCAGTACCGCCTCGTCGCCTCGGAGAAGTGGAAGGCGAAGTCGGCCGCCATGGGCCAGCCCGTCACCGATGCGCTGGTGGAATACGCGCAGCCGTCGCCGGGAATGCGAGTGCTGGACCTGGCCAGCGGCACCGGCGAGCCCGCCATCAGTCTGGCGTCTCGTGTGGGAGCGCAAGGACACGTCACGGCCCTCGACCTGAGCCCCGGACTTCTGGAGATCGCTGCCCAACGCGCGCGGGCGCGCGGGCTCACGAACTTCACCACCCAGCCGGCGGACGCGCACAGCCTGCCTTTTCCGGACAACAGCTTCGATCTCGCAACCTCGCGCTTCGGTGTGATGTTCTTCGGAGATCCCCGCCTTGCCTTGCAGGAATTGCGGCGCGTTTTGCGCCCGGGCGTGCGGGCGTGCTTTCTGGCTTGGGGGCCGTTCGACCAGCCCTATTGGCAGAGCATGATGGGCATCGTTCACCGGCATGTCGGCGGACCTTTGTTGGAGCCCGACGGGCCGAATCCATTCCGATTTGCCGCGCCGGGCAGCCTCTCGGCGGTTCTGCGAAGCGCCGGATTCAACGCAGTCGAGGAAGAAACCAAAGTCCTGCCGTGGACGTGGCCGGGCCCAGTCGAAGAGCTCTGGGAGTACGCGCGGTCTGTCGCTGTGCCCTTTCGTCCGCTGCTGGACCGCGTGCCGGCCGAGCAGTGGCCGCAAATTCACGCCGAGGTGCACACCGCTGTGCGGCAGTACTCAGACGGCGACAAGGTCGCGTTCGGAGTGTCGGTCGTCTTCACCTCCGGGAAGAAGTAAAGGGACTGGTTCTGCCCGTGAAAATCAAGATTGCATGGATCGGGAAGACGAAGGAACCGGCGATCGCATCGCTGACCGAAGAGTATCTCAAGCGGATCTCACGCTATGTGCCGGTGGAAGGAGTTTCTCTCCGCGATGAGGCGGCATTGCTGGAACTGTGCGGCCGGGCGGCGGGGACTAAGGCAGGGGCAAAGTCAACCCTGGTCCTGTTGGATTCGCGGGGCAAGGAATTCTCCTCCGAGCAGTTCGCCAAGTTTCTGGGAGACTATCGGGACCGCAATCCGTTGCCGCTGGTCATTGCCGTGGACGGCGCGGACGGCTTCAGCGAGATGGCGCGGGTCGCAGCGCAGCACACGGTTTCACTCGGGAAGATGACCCTAGCACACGAGTTGGCGCGAGTGGTTCTGCTGGAGCAGGTTTATCGGGCATTTACGATTCTGAAGGGCCATCCGTATCATTCGGGGCATTAAGCGGGACATTTAAGTATAGAGATGTAGCAGACGTCCGCCGAGTACGGAGAAACTGATCCGCAGAAAGAACGCGGGCTGATTGAAACCAGCCCGCCCTTTATTTTTCTCTCCGTTTTCCTTACTGAACGGTAAGGAGGGCGGATCCACTAACTCCTCCGGAGTTCGCGCCGATTGTGGCTGAACCCGCGGCCGAACAATTCGCCAGCCCCCCAACGCTCGGAGCATTCGCGATCGTGGCAACCACAGCGGCGGACGAACTCCAGTGGCTGTTCAGTGTGATGTCTTGCGTGCTTCCGTCACTGAAAGTGCCGGTTGCGACGAACTGCTGGGTGCTGCCGGCCGCCGCCGTTGGCGCCGCAGGCGTGACCGCGAGAGAAGCCAGAGTGCCTGTACCAACGGTAAGCGTTGTGCTACCAGTCACGCCGGAAGCGGTTGCCGAAATAGTGGCGGTGCCGCCTTTCTTGCCATGCGCTAGTCCGGACCCGCGAATCGAGGCAATGCTCGGCTTGGAAGACTTCCACGTGACGCCACTCAGGTTGGTGGCGGTGCTTCCATCGCTGAAAGTGCCGCTCGCGCTGAACTTAATTGAGGTGCCTCGCGCGATCCGGGGATTGGCCGGGTTGACGCTGATGGAGACCAGGTAGGCAGTAGAAACGGTGAGCCCAGTCGATCCACTAACCGCCCCGAAGCTTGCCTTGATCGTGCTGCTGCCGGTAGCCACGCTGGTCAGAAGGCCTTGGCCGTTGATAGTGGCTGCCGCGGGATTCGAGGATGTCCAGACCGCGGACCCGGTGACGTCCTGCGTGGTGCTATCGCTGAACGTACCGGTAGCAGCGAACTGTTTCGTCGTGCCTACCGCCATGCTGGAGTTCGCCGGCGTGACCGCAATCGAGATCAAGCTGGCGCCGGTAATGGTAAGCGATGCTGTCCCACTCACCGAGCCGGAACTGGCGGTGATCGTGGCTACGCCAGTGCCCACGCTGGTCGCGAGGCCGGTGGAATCCACGGTGGCAATGGACGAGGATGACGAAGACCAGGTCACCGATTGGAGCCATTGCGTGCTGCCGTCGTCGAAATTTCCGACCGCGGTGAACAGCTGAGTGGTTCCGAGCGCAATCGACGGAATCGCAGGAGTGACCGAGATTGAAATCAGGTGCGCCGCGACAACTGTTAATGTCGAGGTGTCGGTAAAGGAGCCGACCGTCGCCGTAATTGTAGTTGAACCCGCTCCGACGGTCGTGGCCAAACCGGAGCTATTGATGGTGGCGACCGTGGTTGAGGAGGACGTCCAAGTCACTCCGCTCACCAGATCTGCGCTGGAGCCGTCGCTGTAAGTCGCAGTGGCGACGAATTGCTGATTGATCCCGATGCCGAGGGTCAATCCCACTGGCGTGACCGCGATCGAAACAACGGTCGGGGCGGTTACGGTCAGCGTGGTCGATTGCGAAACTCCCGCGAAACTGGCAGAGATGTTGGTTGTGCCGGGGGCCACCGCGGCAACCGCACCATTCGAAGCGATGGTTGCCGTCGCGGTCGAAGAGGAAGCCCACGCGACCAACGTAGTCAGATCGGCACTGCTGCCGTCGCTGTAAGTTCCCGTCGCCGTAAACTGCAGACTGCTGTTGACTGCCATCGAAGGCGCTGCCGGGGATATCGCGATAGAAGCCAGGTTGCTGGCCGCTGCGCTCACTTTAAGCGTGGCCGTGGCTTGCAGCGTTCCGGATTGCGCGGCGATCGTGACCGTCCCAGCGGCAGAGCCGGATGCTATGCCTCCCGCACCAATGCTGGCGATGTTTGAATCCGAAGAGCTCCACTGGACGGAGCTGGTCATATCTTTCGTGCTTCCGTCCGAGAGTTGGGCCGTGGCGGTGAACTGTTGCTGGGCGCCCATTCCAATCGACATTGAGGCGGGAGAAACCTGAATCGAGGACACGGTCGGAGAAGTAGGATTTGACGGCGAACTTCCGCCGGAGCTGCACCCCGCCATCATAGCCAACACCAAGAGAAGCCCCGTGCACACTGCAACCTTCATTTTTTGTCTCCGTTTGTATTTATTGGGGGGAACAGAATCTTAGAACGAGTCAAACTCGATACTACGACGCCCGCTTCGGGAATCGGCCAATAATGGGACTTAGGCAGTTACGACGGTAATTGACGGTCATTAGTGATCCGCCGCACATCAGCACAGACAACCCGGCAAACCGCCGTAGTTGCTGGCACTTAGCGGTTCGGCTGATCGCGTTATTGAAGTTCGCGGAGGGTATTGCAGAGGAATGCGGATTGACTGAAACGTGCCCCGGCCTTATTTCTTCAGCGTATTTCCCATCGTCCCCACCAGCACCTTCAGAATCTCCACGGCGAGGTCGTTGGGGCCGATGCCCTCCATGTTGGTGAGCACGACGACTCCGTCCCTCTGCGCAGGTGCCAGCACAAAGGCTGTGCTGGTGCCTTGCTGGCCGCCAGTGTGGCCAACGGACGCGATGCCGTCCTCGTTGCCCGCGCCCCAGCCCAGGCCGTAGCTGTCCTTGGAGTCGTCAGAGGGCTTCAGGGGCGTCCACATCAGGTCGCGCGTTGCTCGTTTGACTAGCTGGTCGTTCAGAATTGCAACCTCGAACCGCGCCATATCTTCTGCCGACGATAACCATCCGCCGCCAGGAATCTTGTAGCTGGAGTCGAGGAAGTCGGCATTCCGCACCGTGCCCGACTCCGTCTTCTGATAGAAGCGGGTGCGATACGGAATGATGGCAATGCGATCGTCGACCTGCGTATGATCCATGCCAGCGGGGACGAGAACGTTTTGCCGCACAAAGTCCACGTACTTGCCACCCGAGGCCCCTTCGATCACGCAGCCCACCAGCGTGTAGCCCTGGGTCGAGTAGTGAAAATGCTTTCCCGGCTCCGAAACTAAAGCATCGTTCTTAAAGAAGTCGAGACCGGCCTGGATGGGGTTCTCGAAATGCTTCGTATTCCCCACTTCAAGATCGTCCTGCGAACCGGATTTATAGTGGCGAATGCCGGCCAGATGTCCCATCGCCTGCCGCGTGGTAATCGGCGCCTGCTTCTGAGGAAACGCCGGGCAGTATTTCTGGACAGGCGCGTCGAGATCGAGTTGTCCACGCTCCCAGAGTTCCATCGCGGCTGTGGCCGTCAGCGACTTGGAGATCGACGCCAGACGGAACAACGTATGTTCGCTGGCGGGCGCCTTGTTCTCCGCGTCCGCAAAGCCGAAACCGCTGGCCCACTCGTACTCGCCATTCTCGACGACCGCGACCGAGATTCCGGGGACGTGGGTCAAGACCATGAACTTTGCGACGGCAGCCTCGATCTGGGCGCGCTTTTCCGGAGGAAGTTGGCGCTCCTGCGCTTGGGAGCACGGCGCAAATACGGCGCAAAATAGGGCGGTTAGGATCAGAGAGCTCAGAGCTCCAACCGCTGCCCGCGAGAACTTTCCGTTCAGGATCATGAAGTTACCTTCCGATAAAGTTCTCTATTGTAGGCCAGGTTGATTGTCGTTGCTTGAAAGGGATGTGCTTCCGGCCGCGCCGTTAAGTAACGCGGGATTAATGGCGGCTTTGAGCGCTGAGAGACGTACGACGTCCAGAGTGCGTCTTTCCGTAACCAGGGTTTTTCTCGCCAAAGTAGCAGACTTACGGCACGGCTGGAAGCCGCGGCGCCCTTTCAAAACGCACTATTGCTGGCTGACGCTGAATGATTCGCCGGGACAAAATTCTACTGCGTGACCGTAGCTTGGTAGCTCACCGCCTGCCAGTGACCCGTGCGGCGCACCCAGATTCGAGTGTAGCGATAGGGACCGCTGAAGTCCTCCCCAAGTTGGTGGCCCTTCACGTCCGCCCGCGCAGTGACCACGGCAGTGTCTCCGTAGACGCGCACCACCATATCGCTCACGTTGATGGTGTCATAGCGAAGCTGGCCGCTCTTGCGCGCCGAGACCGTGTCCTGCTTAGTCGTAACCTGTCCCAGAGGTGTGATGGCGACGTAATCCTCAGCCAGGGTGCGCTGGGAAAATTCGGCGTCGCGGCGGATGCTGGCTTCCCGGGCCTGCCGTTCCATCTCCACGATTTCCCGAATCGTCGACTCGTCGCCTGAATCGATGGACGGCCGACGTACCGCTACATGCTGAGCCGAAAAGGCTGGCAGCGCCACGAGCAGGGACAACAATAACACTACATACCTGTAGAGCACGATGAGACCTCCGCGGTTTGCGAGGGGACAGAGATCCGCCTGACCGAGCTACGCAACTTTGGATGCGGGAGTTCCGTGGAAAAGTTAGCCACGGCGACATTTATGCCAAATCATCATTTTTGCCAATGGTGACAGGTCTTGCTGAAAAGTCTCTCCCTGGGAATAAAGACGGTGCAACAGCTTGTTTTATTTCATTCTTCTTTGGAATGTTGAGCGGATCTGCGTCTCCCAGAAGTCGGCCCCGCAGCGTAATCGCACACGCCACTCCGAAATCTCACTGCAAGTCCACTTCCAGGTGGAGCAGCGACCAAGTCCTTGACACGCGGAGCCGACCGGTGCCGGGCTCCATCCTAATTGTCCACTCCGGGACTGGACTGTCCAGTATCGGACACGAGTCTTTTTGATCCAGCCATGTCTCTTGCCTGGATCGCCTGATGGGCGGCTGGTATATAAGCAAGGGGCGGCTTCTAGTAGAATCAAACGTCCGATTATGCATGGCTGACATCCGTCGTGGTCTGATCATCGTGAACACCGGGCCGGGCAAAGGCAAGACCACCGCCGCCATGGGAACCGCCCTGCGAGCCGTAGGCCAGGGGATGCGGGTGCTGATGCTGCAGTTCCTGAAGGGCTCGTGGCACTATGGCGAACTCGATGCAGTACACGCCTTCGGCGACAAGTTTGTGATGAAGCAGATGGGCCGGGGCTTCGTAAAAGTCGGCGCCGAGAAGCCGGATCCGGAAGATGTTCGCATGGTCGAAGAGGCCTGGACCGAAGCTGACCACGCGATTCAATCGGGGGAGTGGGACCTGGTTGTCCTGGATGAGATCAACTACGCCATCAGTTATGGCATGCTCGATCCGGCCAAGGTGGTCGAGAGCTTGAAGAGGAAGCCAGAAATGGTCCACGTCATCTTGACGGGCAGGAACGCGCACCCCACAATTGTCGAGGCCGCCGATACGGTGACCGAAATGCGCCAGGTCAAGCACGCGTACGAAAAGGGCGTGATGGCGCAGAGGGGGATTGAATATTGATGATTGTTGATTTTTGATTGCCCGATTGAAAAGCGTTGTTGCCTTCGGGTTTTTGATCAGAAATCAACAATCAAAAATCAGCAGTTTCTTCTTATGGCTTGGTTTAAGCGCGAATCCGGCGAGCTGGACACTTCGGGGGAGAAGACCGTCCGCACCGAGGGGTTGTGGGTGAAGTGTGAGAGCTGCCGGCAGATCATCTGGAAAAAGGATCTGGAAGAGAACATGAACGTCTGTCCGAAGTGCGACAAGCACTTCCGGATCGATGCCCGCACGCGCCTCGCCCAGTTGCTCGACGACAACCAGTACGAGACTTTCGACGGGGACATTGGATCGACCGACCCTCTGAAGTTCGTGGACCTGAAGCCCTATTGGTCACGTCTGAAGCAGGCGCAGGAGGAGACCGGCCTGAAAGATGCCATCATTAACGCTCACGGCAAGCTGATTGGGCGACCGGTGGTGGCCAGCGTGATGGAGTACTCCTTCATCGGCGGTAGCATGGGCGCCGTAGTGGGGGAGGCGATTACCCGGGCTGTCGAACGTGCGGCCGATACCCGCACGCCTCTGATTATTGTGTCGGCCTCGGGCGGCGCCCGCATGATGGAGGGCGTGATCAGCCTGATGCAGTTGGCGAAGATCTCAGCGGCGCTGGCGCGGCTGGACAAAGCCAAAGTCCCCTACATTTCACTGCTCACCGATCCGACTACGGGCGGCGTGACCGCGTCGTTTGCCATGCTAGGCGATTTGAACATCGCCGAGCCCGGCGCCCTCATCGGTTTCGCCGGGCCACGAGTGATCGAGCAAACCATCCGGCAGAAATTGCCCCCCGGCTTCCAGCGCAGCGAGTTCCTGCTGGAACACGGCATGCTGGACGCAGTAGTTCCCCGCAAGGAACTCAAGCCCTATATTGCGCGGGCGCTGGATTTTATGGTGGCGTGAAGAAGCTTTTGGCTCTTAGCTCCTGGCTGTTGGCTTGAATCGGCGCCGCCCCTGCCGCTAGTTATCCCACCTCTAGATCGAATCTCAAGCGGACTTGGTAAGCTAAAGGCCAAGAGCCAAGAGCTTCCCCATGTCCTACGAAACCGCAGTCGCGAGCATGTTCGCGCTTGGGCACGAGCTGGCCCATACGCCGTCGGAGAAGTTCGACCTGGCGCACACGCGCGTGCTACTGGGGGCCATGAACCATCCCGAGCGAGCGTTCCCCAGCGTGCTGATTGCGGGGACGAACGGGAAGGGCTCGACGGCGGCGACGCTGGCCTCCATCCTGCGGGCTTCGGGATTGAAGACCGGCCTTTACACCTCGCCGCATCTCATGCGGATCAACGAGCGCATCCGGGTGAACGGAGTGGAAATCGGCGACGATGATTTTGCCGGTCTGCACACTGAAGTGGATCGCGTGGCCGAGCGACTCGTCGAGCGGGGCGAGTTGCCCTGGCATCCCAGCTTCTTCGAGATGATGACTGCGATTGCGTTCGCCCACTTCGCGCGCCAACACGTGGAGATTGCTGTGCTCGAAGTCGGCATGGGCGGGCGGCTGGATGCTACCAATGTCGTGGAACCGCTGGTCAGCGTGATTGCCGACATCTCGCTTGACCATCAGAAGTTTCTGGGCAACACGGTGGGCGAGATCGCGCGCGAAAAGGTTGGGATCATCCGGCCCGGCGGCGTGGTCGTTACACTGCCGCAACAGCCGGAAGCCAACGACGTGATCGGCAACACGATTCTGGACCTGGGAGCGCGCGGAGTGAGTGCGGTGCAGTATGTGCCGCCGGTTTCGCCAGGGAGTGGCGAGTACTTAGCACCGAGTATCGGGAAAAAACCTTTTACGGCCAAGCACGCAGAGAACGCCGAGCCACACGAAAGTCAACCTGTTTACCGCTATCCGCTCCAGGTCATGGGGACGCAGATTCTGGTGGAGTCGCCGCTGGTCGGACGGCACCAGTTGCGCAACGTGGCACTGGCGATTGCGACGGCAGAGGAGTTAAGCAAGCAAAGATTCACAGGCATCACCGCGGCCACGATTGAGCGTGGAATCCGCGAGACGCGTTGGCCGGGGCGCTTTCAGGTGGTATCCCCCCGCGGTGGTTGGCCGGAGATGGTGCTCGACGTGGCGCATAATCCGGCGGGAGCGTGGGCCCTTCGCTCAGCACTTTCGGAGCGCTATGACGGCCGTCCGCTGATTTTCGTTTTCGGAGCGATGCGCGACAAGGCAATCTCGGAGATGACGGAGATCCTGTTCCCGCTGGCCGACCGGGTGATTGCCGCGCGGCCCGGGAACCCGCGGTCGGCGTCGCCGGAAGAAATTCAACAGGCCGGGAGCCGCACAGGGACCGAGATTGAGCCGGTTGCCGAGGTTGCGGCGGCTCTGGAACGAGCTCGCGAGAGTGCGGGACCCGACACAGTGGTTGTCGTTACGGGGTCGATTTATCTGGTTGGGGAAGCCATGAGTCTTCTTGGTGTGAGAACTTGAGGGCGCATCCAGCCGGCGGTTTCGCCTAGAATGAAGGAGTGCAGGAAGTGAAGTCATCTGTTGATCAAGTCGAAGACGGCCCGGTAGAAAACGGCCGCGCAGAGAACGACGCACCTCGGCCGGTGTCTGTCGCTGCTGCGAGACCGAGTCCTCATGCCATTCCAGGGTTGGAATACGGCTGGCTGAGCCGGCTGCGGTCGTACTTCATCCTCGATCCGCTGATCTGGCTCTACACGCTGGTGATGGGACTGCTCGCGATTCCCGGCGGCATGTTCGATCGCAGCGGACGCCGCCTGCACTGGTTTTCCTACGCATGGTCGTGGCTGATCATGAAGACGATCGCTTCGCCGGTGAAGGTGACCGGGCTCGATAGGATCGATACTTCGAAGCCGCACGTCTATGCGGTCAATCACGCGTCCGCGTTCGACATTCCCGTTCTCTATACCTATCTTCCTTTCCAGTTCCGCATTGCATTCAAGAAAGAGCTGCTGTCGTATCCCGTGGTGGGCTGGCAACTCAGGCGATCGGGGCAAGTCTGCATCGACCAGCAGAACCCGGCACACTCGATCAGCAGTATCCGCGCGGCGCTGAAGGGACTGAAAGCCGGCCTGCCGCTGGTGATCTATCCCGAAGGCGGCCGCACACCGGACGGCGAGATCAAACCATTCCTGCCCGGAGCATTCTTTCTGGCGATCAAGGCGCAGGTGGATATTGTTCCCGTGGCGTTGGTGGGAACCTATGAGCTGCTGCCGATGAATACGTACCACATCAAGTGCCGTCCGCTGGAAATGCGGGTGGGCGAGCCGATCTCGACCGCCGGGCTGAAGATGAAGGACCTGGAAGCGCTGTCGGCTGAGGTGCGGAAGGCGGTGGAGGAGTTGTACTATCCGTGACGGATCGTAAGTCTTCGCCTATCAGTTGATTTGAAAAGTCCAGCTCTTACGAACATCATGCATCTAATTCCTGTCCTGCTGCTCACGGTGCTGGGTGCTGCAGTTCTGTTTTATCTCGGCTCGGTTCTGGAAAAAAAGGCCATTTCCGGTCCGAGCAGGTGGGGGCTGTTCCTGGCGGGCTTGATTCTGGCGGCGCCCGGACTTCTTTTCGTCTTCTACTACACGCACCTCTTTGACGACGCTGCCTGGTTCTACAGTTTCCGAGTTCTGCCCCTTACTGAGTTTTAACCGGGTGGTATCGGATTTCTTGCCGGAGTCGTGAATTCATGGTTCGAACCCGAAAGCTTGGGTGAGAAGCTGGTGGCCCCTAGCGCGCTCTTGGTCCTTGTACTAGTTCCTTTCGTGAAGCCTTTGCTTGATCCAATTGCACTTGATCGGCTGCGTGATCGCTGCGATGGCGAGGTCTGCATGCAGAGTACTTTCTCCACATGCGGGCCCTCGAGTGCCGCGACGCTCTTGAAAGCCTTGGGGCAGAGTACTTCAGAAAAGCAATTGTCCAGCGAATGCCTTACCTCACGAGGAGGAACGGAAATCTGGTACATAGCCCGCGCCTTTGAATCGCGGGGGTTTCGAACGCAGGTTCTAATTCAACCGCCGGATAGTCTGTCTCCACCTGCCCCTGCCATCGCCGGAGTGATTCTGCGGGGAGGGGCCGGGCATTTTATCGCGATTATGAGTCAGACCTCGGATGAAGTGACGATCGGCGATCCGATGAAAGGGAAGTTGGTTGTGAAGAGGGTAGACTTGAGGAATCTCTATCACTTCACGGGCTTCTTCCTACTTATCCAGCCCAAGTGATATTGCAGGCGTCTTTCCAGTCCACTAAGAAATCTCCGCTAAGCCGCCTTCCTGGTCTCGTCGCAGAGCTGCTGATAGTGCTCCCGGCCACGCTGGTAGCCGCGGGTGAATGCGGCCTCGACTTCCTTCCCGGGATGTTGCCGCTGCACATCTTCGAGCGCGGCATCCATCTCAGCGGAGACCTGGTCGAATTCCATGCAGCGCGTTCTCGCGTGCAGCGCCGCCTCGAAGCCGCGGCGAAAGTACTCCTCGTCTTCCGCGAAGCTCTTGCCTGATTTTGAATAATGGCTCTCTTCGGCGCTGCGTAAGCCGATCCACCACTGCTCACGGGCCGCGTCAATGGACTCCGCTCCCTGCATCTTCAGCAGGTCCCGGAGCAGTGACGCCGAATCTTTATCCTGGGCAAGGATAAGCACCACACTTCGTCCCTGGCGCAGGGCGTCTTCATAGACGAAGATTTCATCTTCGGGAAGCCCCTCGGTGGTGGATTTCTCCAGTTCATTGCCCGCGGTCGCGCCAATCGTGGCGCCGGCGGC
>Ga0137378_10001220_pt1 | contig 21503 bp, 18 predicted proteins | sample SagtaG_21_FD_104813 | JGI IMG/M metagenome (GOLD analysis project Ga0137378, IMG submission 104813) | Vadose zone soil microbial communities from Sagehorn Ranch, Mendocino, California, USA - Sage2_L_60_16 metaG | ecosystem: Environmental > Terrestrial > Soil > Vadose zone | place: USA... | reverse complement strand
CGTCACGGGCCCTGGAAGGGCATCGACGACGTCGAGTACGCCACTTTGGAGTGGGTCGACTGGTTCAACCATCGCCGGCTCCTCGAACCGATCGGCCACGTCCCGCCGGCGGAGTTCGAGGCTGCCCATTACGGAGAGGAGGTCCTCAACTACACTCCGGGACTCAAGCAATCGAGCCTTCGGTGAACCCGGAACGATTCACAGGGAACGTTAGACGAGGGTGTGCCACCCGTCTCGGGGCGGGATGAGGTAGCGGAACAGGGGCCCGGACCGGGCCAGGCCTCGGCGAAGTACGCCAAGTTGAGAGGCGGGCACCACAGGGTCCATCGTTGGTTCGACCACCGCGACCCTCCTCTCCGAGCTCCTTGAACAGATCTCGTTGAGGATGAAGCGATGGTCTTCTCTTTCAAGGACCCTCAGGTCGTTCGTACACCACGACCGCGGACTCTATGCTCCCCATTCGTGGGTAGAGGGCTGGCATGATTCATGGTGCTAGTGAGGATAGTCTCGGGTTCCGATGTCGGGATCAGTTCCGATTCGCATGCGGAGGAGGCCATCGGGTGTGGAGGTCACCCCGGACCCTCCTGCTCACTGGATGCCGCCCGGGGGCGCTTGATCCAAGGCCAACAGAAGACCACGAGGGTCTCGCCACCACCAGCTCCCCGCGGCGTCTCGGAAGACTATCTCGACGCGTGGACGTCGCGCCGGCAAAGGGCGCCGCGTCCGGATGTGCCTTGTGAAGTATCCCCCCGGCGGGAGCACAGGGGTTCTGGCCGCCCGCTGCCGCTGGTACGGGGGACAGGCGCGCGGGGAAAGTTCCGGAGTCAGCCACGCCAGGCAGTCGTACACGCTGGCGTCGCTCGCCTTGCGGATCACGATGGTTCGAGGGGCCTCGAACCGCTTGCGAACCTCGGCCCCCGCGGTGACCCTGGCTGCCTGCTCCCCGGCTTGATCGGGTCCTCCGGCGCCGTCCGGGGGAAGGGGGTGGCGAACGCCGGGGGGAACGGCGGCCTATTCGGCGGCTTGAAGCGTTCCCCGATGGTTTCGATCTCCTGCCGCAGCTTCCTGCTGGCTTGCAGCCCCGTCCCTTTGATTCATACTTGCCCCATGGCCGCAGCGGGCACCTTGACCGAGTACTCACAGTTCGTTCAAGAGCTAACGGACCTGCAACGAGTGGTCGCGGCCGACGTGGGTAAGGTGTCGAGCCCCATCGTGGCCTCGGTCCTCGACGGTCTGGCCGCCAAGCGCTTGAGAGAACTCGTGTCTGTGAGCGAGCTTAGAGGTAAGGGGGCCTTCTTCACAAGCAAGGCCCTCGGCGACCTCGTCTCGGGCCCGCTTAGAGCGACTCTCACAACCAACTCTCTCGTGTTCGATCCTGCCGTGGGTGCCGGCGACCTACTGCTGCGATGTATTGGCTCACTCCCTCGCGCCGAGGGTGAGTCCGCTCTCGATTGGTCCCACAGAATCCTTGGAGTAGACATGGAGCCGTCCTTTGTCGACGCGGCACGTGCTCGCCTCTGGCTCGCAGCTGCCCGACATTCTGGCATGGCAGCCGTCCCTCCAGCCCAGGCATTTGCTAATGTCAGGGCTGGAAACGGCCTTGATGCCGCTCCCCTTTATCGACAGGCGACCCATGTCATACTCAATCCCCCCTTCACCACGTCGTTGAGCGCTGACGATTGCTCATGGGGCACAGGTCGTGTCAATGATGCCGCCCTGTTCGTAGAAGCGTGTCTCGCGAATTGCCGGCCTGGCACAATGATTCAGGCTGTCCTTCCCGATGTGCTTAGAAGTGGTTCACGTTACGAGGCATGGCGCTCAATGGTGGAACGCAAGGGCGCCATCCAACGGGTGCATGTCCACGGCCGATTCGACCACTGGACGGACGTTGATGTCTTTGTGCTGGGCTTGCAAACGCGAACACTCTCCACCAGGGGAGAGGCCCACGCCACGTGGACACCCTCCCCGGCCGAGGGGATGGCTGTAGGCGATGTTTTTCGCGTGTCAGTGGGCGCGGTAGTCGACAACAGAGATCCCGCCAAGGGTCGGTGGCGGCCGTTTGCGGTTGCTCGCGACCTGCCGGTCTGGGCAGTGGTCGAGACTCCGCAGAGACGGCGACGCTTCTCCGGAACGCTGCACTCACCCCCGTTCGTGCTAGTCCGCCGCACTTCTCGCGGCGGTGACGCCTGCCGAGCTCGCGCAAGTGTAGTCGCCGAGGGACCAGACGTGGCTGTAGACAATCATCTGCTTGTCTTGGAACCGCGCATGGGTGGCCTCGATACTTGCAAGAGAGCAATTCAGATCCTGCAAGGTGATGCGACGTCTCAATGGCTGGATTCGCGGATCCGGTGTCGTCACTTGACAGTCTCAGCGGTCTCCGAGATTCCATGGGCCAGCGCACCATGACCGTCCACATCCGCTTTGCAACGGAGATACTCAAGCGGCTAGGCGAGGAGTTGAACCCCAGTCCGGATCAAGGGATCGTCGAATTGGTGAAGAATGCGTATGATGCCGACGCGCACCAATGCATAGTAGAGATTGACGATCCGACCTCAGGTGAGGGTATTGTGAGGATCGTCGATGACGGTGATGGCATGACGCCGACCGAGATCGAGAATGGCTGGCTCATCCTAGGTCGCTCAAGCAAGGCGCCAACTGGGGTTACTCGGCTCGGCCGTTTGCCGTCTGGAAGCAAGGGCTTAGGACGGCTTGCAGCACTCAGGCTCGGTAAGCGCGCCATACTTGTGACTCGCCCACGAACGAGTACCCAAAGGCAATTTGAGTTGGCTATCGATTGGGGGGACTATGAAGACGCACAGACAGTTGACGAAGTTCCCCTTGAAATCGCCGACCAGCCTAGGCAGATAGCACAGAGTGGCACGGCGATCAGCATCATTGGACTTCGCCGCCGTATGCTTCGGGTCGATGTCCAGAAGCTAGCCCGGACCCTCGTTCTGCTTGCGGATCCCTTCGGCGAGGACCCAGCCAGCTTCACCACAACTCTCCGGGTTCCAGAGTTCGCCGACCTTGAGGCGCTAGTCCGAAGCAGATATTTCGAGGATGCCGAGTTCCATCTTACCGCTCGAGTCGGTGTCGACGGTCGCGCGAGCGCTGAAGTAAGGGATTCCAGGGAACAGATCCTATTTGCCGCTGAGCATGATCAGCTTCGAGGATCGCGTGAGTCCCTCGCTTACGGATGCCCGCCCTCCACATTCGATCTGTGGGCATACTTGCTGACCAAGCAGACGTTCGCGCTACGTACCACGACCCTGGCGGACGTCCGGTCCTGGCTCTCCACAGTGGGAGGTGTGCATATCTACCTCAATGGATTGAGGGTCGGACCGTATGGGAATCCCGGCAATGATTGGCTGGAGATGAACCTCCGCCGGGCCCAGAGTCCCGAAGAACGTCCCAGCACGAACACCTCAATCGGCAAAGTAGTCGTCGAGGATCGAGAGCAGCGACTCACCCAAAAGACGGACCGCTCGGGCTTCATCGAAGATCACGCCTTCCTCGAACTAAGAGAATTCGCTCGAGATGCCTTGAGCTGGATGGCTCGCGAGCGCTTGCGTACGGCGGAGGCTAGACGTCGGCGCGAGAGGCAAGAGGCCACAAGCCAAGCGCTGTCGACGCGTGGCCAGATGGAGGGTGCGATAGATAGTGTGCCTGAGCCCGTCAAGAGTCAGGTCCGCTCCGCATTCGCGCGATACGACAGGGCGCGTGATCGTGAGGCGTCGGCGCTGCGCAGCGAGATTCAACTGTATAGAACACTGAGCACGGCTGGTATTACAGCAGCCACGTTTGCGCATGAATCGACGGGCAATCCTCTCAAGGTGATAGGCCAGTCTCTCAAAGCTATCGAGCGGCGCGGCAGGAGGGAGTTGGGGGACGCATACGAGTCAAAGTTCGCCGAGCCTGTTGAGGCAGTAAAGCGAAGCGTCGAGTCGCTATCAGCCCTGAGCAATATCACTCTGAGCTTGATAGATCGAGACAAGCGGCGACTCCGGAGGGTTGACGTTCAGGATGTTCTTGTGTCGGTGCTCAAGGCATTCGAGCCCTTTGTCGCCGGCCGAGACGTCGAGGTCTCAAAGGAACTCGCTCAGGGATCGCCGTACCTACGAGCCAGCGAGGCGGCGATCGAATCCATAGTAACCAATCTCCTGAATAACAGCCTCCAAGCGTTCGAGAAGGGTGCCGCTCAAAAGCGGAGGATTCAAGTCCGGACAGCTCTCCTCAACGGTTTGATGGAGATACGGGTCGCGGACAACGGTCCGGGGATTACCGGCATTGAGCTCGCAGACATTTGGCTACCGGGCCAAACCACTCGGCCGAACGGGACGGGGTTGGGGCTAACCATAGTCAGAGATGCGGTCTCAGACTTAGGGGGAACGGTTGAGGCCAAAGTGCATGGCGCACTGGGAGGAGCGGAGATGATCGTTAGCCTGCCGATCATAGGGGCTTAACCCATGGTTAAGGCTGGTGAGAGGGAGATCACCCGCGTGGGGATTGTCGACGACCAGGAGGATGCACGTGGAGCCTACAAGTGGACAATCGAGGATGCAGACTTGGAGCCTGTCGACGAGCCAGGGCCACTTCCAAGCCTTTGGGAATTCGCGGCAGGGGTCGCAGGCAGGGCCGATGCCGCAATCTGCGACTTCAAACTGACTATTCGAAACTACGCGGCCTTCACGGGTGCTGAGTTGGTCGCCCATTGGTATGAGCGCAAGTTCCCAGCACTCTTATGCACTCGCTATGATGAGGCGGCGCAGGAGGAGATTCGCGCGCACCGACCTCGGATTCCTGTTGTGGTGGCCCCCGACGCCTTGGACACGGAGCAGTTACTCAGGGGTATTGAGCTTTGCGTAGCGGAACTTGATGAGGGCCCGGGCCCAGAGCGAAAGCCGTGGCGCGCTCAGGTCCATGTGTTGGACGGCCCCGACCACGATAGCGGAGGTTTCTTCTTTGTGGAGCTCCCTGGGTGGCACTCCCCCGAGGTGTTTCGGCTGCGATTGCAGGATCTCGAAGCGGAAGTCCAGGAAAGGGTTGCCCCGGCGGCGAGGTTGCACGCGCACGTAAACCTGGGTGCTGAGGATTCTCACGAGGTGTACTTCGATGCTTGGGAGGTAGACTAGCGTGACCGAGCAGGGGATTTTCGTGCTCGATGTCGGGCACGGGAGTTGTGTTGCTTGTCTGGCTGATAATCGAGCCCTCTTAATTGATGCTGGGCCGGGCGGCTTCATCCTGGAGTTTTTGAGGTCGCAGGGTGTGTCGGAGATCGAGACCGTCCTTATCTCTCATGCGGACGCGGACCATTTGAGGGGGCTTGTGGCGCTGTTGGCGGCCGGTGACTTTAGGGTGGCGGATGTTCGATTGAACAGCGACGGCGAGAAGGACTCCAAGGTTTGGCCCGCGTTGTTGTACGAGCTTGATGCCCAAGCCAGGGCAGGAGGGCTGCACGTTGGGGTGGCGTTGATTGAGGGCGAGCAGTTCTCATTGTCAGGGTCAGATATCACGCTTGAGGTTGTTGGGCCGAGACTCCGCCTGGCCGGGCTCAGCCCTGGGGGGTCAGATCTGAATGGACGTGTGATTACGAGCAATACGGTTAGCGCCGTGGTGCGTGTACTATTTGGGGGGCGGCCGGTGGCGTTGGTGTGCGGAGATGTGGATGAGCTGGGATTGGATCATTTGCTGGATGCTGCGCCCGACATGGCCGCCCCTACCCTGGTGTTTCCGCACCATGGCGGTAAGCCTGCGGCCGGCAATGTGAGTGATGAACGGATGGCCCGATTCACTGATCGGCTGTGTGACGTGGTCAGGCCTGAAACCGTAGTGTTCTCGACAGGGAGGAGTATGTACGATACACCACGCCCAGCGATCGTCGCTGCCATGAGGGCTCGGCAGGCTGACGTCAGGGTCGTGTGTACTCAGTTGTCGACGCACTGCGCGGCCCAGGTTCCCGGGGTCGATCCGCAGCATTTGCTGCCCGTTTACGCCCGGGGTCGACTTCTCGGCGAATGTTGCGGTGGGACGGTACAGCTTTTGACCTCTTCGGGCGTGACGCCATCCCAGCCTGCGCACTTGGAGTTCATCCTGAATAGCGCACCAACAGCTCTTTGTCAGGGGTGATGGGCGCGCTGGGATCTGCGTCCGCGCACGGCCTAGAGTGGCTCGACGCTGTCCGGTGGGCCACGCCCGGAGTCACCGTACCTGCGCGTTGCTCTCGCTCGCCTGGGGCGAGGCGTGGCAGGTTCGCGTCGCTCCCGCGCAGGCACGCTCCATCCCGCCGCAGCTGCCGGACCCGCTGCGGACGCCCGAGCGCTGGCCGCCGACTCGGGACAACGCGCAGGTCGGGCTCCGCCACCCGGTGGTGCTGCCGCCGTGGTTCGTTAGCGCATGGGACGGGCTGGCGCGGGGCGCGGTGAGCCGAGAGGGGGCCGACGCACTGGCCGTGTGGCATCAGGGCGTGCTCTTGATGCCGCAGCACCCCTCCTTCGCGTTCGTGGCGTTCGTCTCGTCGATCGAGGCGGCCGCGGCATCCCGCGAGTTGGGACTTGCCCCGGGGAGCGCGCAGGAGCGGTTCTGGTCGGCCATGGCGACCGTCGCGGACCAGCGAGAGATCGACTTCTTCCGAGCCCGAAAGGTGTACGGTCGCCTCCGTTCGGCGACCATGCACGGGGGCGTTCTTCACGGCATCGAGAAGCAGTTCGGAGCGCCGCTGTTCATGCCGATCAACCCGGACGACCCGATGCAGGAGTTCATGTTCGAAACGCTGCAACGGATGGCCCGGACATCGAGGCGGGTCGTGATCCGGGTGCTCCGCGGCGATCCCTGGGCGCCTGGCTCGATGTAAGCGTCCACCCGGCCGTCAACCGGTCCCAGGGAGCGGTCGGATGGCTTGGGTGGGGCCTCCTGCAATGGTTGCATCGCGCCTACGAGCTGGGTAGCTCACCCAACCTCCTCATGCGACCCGGTTGGCCCCAGTTGTTGGCCCCACATGAGCCGGGACGGGGCGCCACGCGCCGTCAGACAACGCCACCCGGAACCACGGACAGATGGACGGCCCTGCACGGATCGGGAGGCGATGTCACTCGCCGGCAATCCAACATCACCTTGAGAGTGTGGAGACCCTCCTTCGGTTGGCGGCCATCTCGCCTATAGCCTGTCTCCGGGGGATAGGCGCCGGTGGGCCTCTTGGGCACGCTCCGCCGCAGCCGAGGCGCCATAGCGCATGAGCATGGTCCTGCTCTTCCAGCCCGCAAGCATCATGAGGTCCTCTCCCTGGCCTCCCTGGAGCAGCCACTGGTGCGCGAAGGTATGGCGGAACCGGTGAAGATTCATGCGCTGATCGAGGCCCGCCTTCTCTGCCCGGCGTTTCACGACTTGGGCGATCCCGTTGTCGGTCATCGGCCCCGCCAGCCCGAGCCATAGTTCCTCATGCCATCCTTCCCGGCGCCGAGCGCGCACTCTCAGGTAACGGTCGAGAGCCTGAGCCGTCTTGTGGCCGAACGGACATGCGCGCACGCGCGCCCCTTTGCCCACCACGGCGGCCACCTTCAGCCGTTGGTCGATGTCGCTCAGCTTGAGGCCGGCCAGCTCTGACCGGCGCATCCCCGTATCAAGGAAGAGCCGAATCAGGGCCATGTCCCTTCGATCCTCGAACGCGGTGCCCTCGCAAGCCTTCAGGAGCGCGAGGAGATCCTCATCTCGAAGCACGGGTGGGGGACTCTCCGGAACTGCCGGAGGGGTCATCTTCGCCATTGGGCTGGACGTGATCTCGCCCTCGGCCTCGGTCCACTTGAAGAAAGCCTGCAGCGCCCGATATCGAACGCTCGCGGTGGCTGGTTTGAAGCGAGTGAGGAGATCGGCGATGAAGGCCTCAACGTGCTCCCGCCTGATCGAGGAGACGGCGGTCGGCATGCCACTCGCCTCCAGGTAGTCGGCGAAGAGGCGGGTGCTCTCCTGGTACGTCTTCACGGTCCGGGGGCTGCGGTTCGCCGCTTCGAGGGACAGCTTCCAGGAGAGAGCCAGGGCGCGGACCTGGTCAAGGGCGGCTGTCCAGTTATCGGGTATCTGAGCGGTGGTCATGTGTGCGGATCCTATCAGGTCAGGGGAAAAGGGGCGCTGACCAGGGAAAGTGCGCCGGGGAGGATTCGAACCTCCGACCCGCTGCTTAGAAGGCAGCCGCTCTATCCCCTGAGCTACCGGCGCTCGGGTCGATTGTACCGGCGGCCCCCGCGCTACCCGCCGTGGTCGTGGGGCTGGGCCAGCGACTGGCCCAGTTCGGTGACCAGGCATTCGAAGCAGATCGCCGAGCCGCAGTCCTCCTCGTCGCAGCACGCGCAGGATTCGATCCCCTTGTCGCAGTCCTTGCACGAGAGCTCCACCTTCGCCCCGGTCATGGCTGGTCCTCCTCGTGGTGGTGCTCCCGTTCGTGCAGCTCCAGGGCCACCCGAGCGGCGTCCTCCTTCACCAGCAGCCCCACCAGGCGTCCGTCGGAGGTCGTGATGGGGCAGTTCGCCAGATTGTGTTCGAGCATGACCTCCGCCATCTCCTCGATCCCCACGAACGGCCGGTACGTGCTGGGCCCCGGGCGCATGGCCTGCTCGGCCGTGGCGGAAGCGTCGGCTCCCGCCAGCTCGGCGGATCGCAGGAGGCCGAACACCACGCGCTCGTCGTTCGTCACGACGCACGCGTCCCAGCCGGCCGCTCGGACGCCATCCCGAACCTCGCCCATCCGCTCGCCCAGCCGGCACGTGGGCACGTCCTTGCGGCAGACGTCCCCGGCCCTGGGGCGCGACGCGTTCGTCCCCTCGGTCGCGAGGCCCATGGCCAGCCAGTCCTGCTTGCCGGCCCCGTAGTCGAACACCCGCTCGAAGCCGAGGCTCTCGAGCCGCCACGCGGCTCGTGGGCTGAGGTCTCAAGCGAAGTCCCAGCAGTACACGATGACCGGCCGCCTGGGATCGAGGGCGCCCCGGGCCCCCTGCTCCAGCTTCCGCAGCGGCAGGTTGATCGCCCCGGGCAGATGGTCCTCCTCGAACTCCGCCGCGGGCAGGACCTCCACCAGTTGGGCCCGCTCCTCCCGGACCATCCGCTCGACCTCGTCCCGGTCGATCGATCGTGGCATCGCGGCCTCCTTCGGATCTGAGGCCTCCATTCTGCGGCAGGTAACGATCGCCCGGACAGGCGAGACTTCGTCTCCGACCGAACCGAGGAGGTCCCCGCTCATGCCTGACGTCTCGTTCTCCGGGCTGTTGATCGTGTCGGCGGTGGCGTTCGGCGCGCCGCTCCTCCTGGGGCTGTTCCCGAGGATCCGCCTGCCCGCGGTGGTGCTGGAGATCGTCGTGGGGATCGCCATCGGCCCGTCGGGCCTGAGGTGGGTCACGCCGGACCTCCCGATCTCCATCCTGTCCGTGATCGGGCTGGCCTTCCTGCTCTTCCTGGCCGGGCTGGAGGTCGAGGTGGACCGCCTCCGGGGCCGCCTCCTCACGCTGGCCGGAGCCTCGTTCGTGCTCTCGTTCGGGCTGGCCCTGGTGGTGGGGTTCGCCATGAAGGCGGCCGGGCAGGTGCGGTCGCCCCTGCTCATCGCCATCGTGCTGGTGGCGACGTCCCTCGGGCTGGTGATCCCGGTGCTGAAGGACGCCGGCCAGCTCGCCGGGACGTTCGGCCAACTGGTGGTGGCGGGTTCGACCATCGCGGACTTCGGCGCGGTGATCATGCTGTCGCTGTTCTTCTCGGGAGCGGCCTCGGGGCTGGGGACGAAGCTGATCCTGCTGGGTGGGTTCGTCCTGGTGATCGCGGCCATCGGTCTGGCCGTGGGCGGCGCGGCCAGGTCGATCCGCCTGTCGGCCGCCCTGCTGCGGCTGCAGGACACCACGGCCCAGATCCGGGTGCGGGGCGCGGTGCTCCTTCTGATCGGGGTGGTGGCATTGGCCGAACGGTTCGGGCTGGAGACCATCCTCGGCGCGTTCATGGCGGGCGTCGTGCTGCGGCTGGTGGACCAGGACCGGATGATGACCCACCCGAACTTCCGGGTGAAGCTCGAGGGGATCGGCTACGGCTTCCTGGTGCCGGTGTTCTTCGTCACCAGCGGGTTGCGGTTCGACCTGCACGCCCTGTTCTCCAGCCCATCCACGGTGCTGCGGGTGCCGGTCTTCCTGGCGGCGCTGCTGCTGGTGCGAGGCGTGCCCGCCGCGCTGTACCGAACCGAGGCCGGCGGGCCCAGGCGAACGGTGGCCGCCGGGCTCCTCCAGGCGACGTCGCTGCCGTTCATCGTGGCGGCCACGGCCATCGGGGTCGGCCTCGGCGAGATCGCCCCGGCCACGGCGGCGGCGCTGGTGGCGGCGGGGCTGCTCTCGGTGCTGCTGTTCCCGCTGATCGCCATCACCCTGCTTCGCGAACGGGAGGCCGGCCGGCGGCCGGTGCCGGTGGCAGGGGCCGAACCGGGCCGGTAGGATCCACCCCGCCCTCCGGACCGGCAGCCGCCTTCAATCCAAGCAGATTTGCGAGACAATTCAGCCCGAACCCTTTCCGTGGAGGCACCCTCCATGCAACTCGCAGAATCCAATGGGAGGGTCTCCGGCGTGGGGCTCGCCCGCCGAGCCGCCGGCGGCGACCGCCATGCGTTCGCAGAGCTGTACGAACGCGAATCCGCAGTCGTCTACGACTTCGTCGTCCGGGCGCTGCACGACCCGGCCGCGGCGGCGAAGGTCGTCGAGGCCACGTTCGTCGAGGCCTGGACGCAGCTCGCCAAGGGGCGCCGGCCGTCCGACGTCCGGGCCTGGCTGCTGGAGCTGGCCCGGGGCCGGTTCGCCGGGGGGCTTCGGGGCCGCCGGCCGCGACCACCGGGAGATGGCGGGAGCGCCGTGGACGACCCGGCCTTCGCCCGGCTGGACCCCCGGCTCCTGGAGGACCCCGATCCCGCGGCCGACGCCGAGGTGGCCGAGCTGGTGTGGGCGTTCGTCGGCGGGCTCTCGCCGAATCGGTACGCCCGGATGGACGTCGAGCTCCGCCACGAGTTCGAGGCGCCCCAGATCTTCGGGCCTCTTCGGCTCCGGCGGGACCAGTGGTCACGCCGCCGGGTGACCAAGGCCCGGGAAGCCTTCGAGGAGGGCGTGGCGGCCCGGCTCCTGCTGCGGAACGGTCGGGCGTGCCCGGAGCTCGAGGCGATCGGCGGCCGCTCCTCGAACGGCGACCCATCCCGGCGGGTTCGTCGAAACGTCGTGGAGCACCTGGAGGAGTGCGAGCGCTGCCGCGGCACCATCGAACGGTACGGGTCGCCCGTGTCGATCTTCGGGGCGTTCGCGCTGGTCTCGGCTCTGCCCGGCGAGCGCGAGCGGGTGTGGGGGGGCGTCGCGGAGAGGCTCTGGCCCGGCGGGGTCGTTCCGTTCGCCCTCGCTCCGGAGGCGAACGGGGAGGGCGCAGCCGTCGAGGTCCAGCCAGCCGAAGAACGCGAACCATCAGACCAGCCGGCCGACGAGCCCCAACCCGCCGACGAGGCCCAACCCGCCGACGAGGCCGAGCCCGGCGGGGGTCTCGGGCCCGAGGACGAACCGGAACTCGGCGAGGAGACGGGGGCGCTGGCGGCGATGGACCTGCCGCCGGTGGAGGCCGAGTGGCCATCCGAGCCGGCCGGCGAGCCGGAGGAGCCCTCCACCCGGCGGCGGCTGCGGCTCGTGGTGATCGGCGTCATGGCGGCCGTCGTCCTGAGCCTGGTGGGGGTTGGTGTTGCTGCCCGCTCGGGCAGGGGCGGGCCGGTCCACGATCCGGAAGGCATGCGGAGCACCAGCCACCGGATCGGCCAGCCCTCGACCGACCGCACCGTCGTGGTGACCTGGGCTCCCGACGCCGGCGCCACCGGCTACTCCGTGCTGTGGACCAAGAACCGATCGGGGGAGCCCGACACGTGGGCAGACCTCTCCGGGACCGCCACGTCCGCCACGAGCCCGAGGCTCGACGCGGCCTCGTGGTGGTTCGTCCTCCGAACCGGCGGGTCGAACGGAACCTGGACCGACACGACCCGGCTGGGGCCGTTCGTCATCGTGGACGCGCTTCCGGGGGCGGCCAGCCCGTCGCCGTCGCCGTCCCCCTCGCCGGTGACGTTCAGCCTCCAGGTCACGGTGACCGGCTCGGGCACGGTGACCAGCTCGCCGGAGGGGATCGTCTGCAAGACGACGTGTTCGGCCTCCTACGAGAAGGGCTCGAAGGTGACGCTGACGGCCTCCCCCGACACCGATTCGGCCTTCACCGCCTGGGGGGACGACTGCTCGGGCAGCGCCACGTGCGACGTGACCATGAAGGGGACCAGGAGCGTCACCGCCACGTTCACCTCGGCGACCCCCACCCCCTCGCCCACGCCGACACCCTCGCCGTCACCTAGCCCAAGCCCCTCACCGAGTCCATCGCCGTCTCCCTCTCCCGCTCAGCACACGCTTTCGGTGACGACGGCGGGCCAGGGATCGGGAACCGTGACCAGCTCTCCGTCGGGAATCTCGTGCCCCTCGGACTGCTCGCAGAGCTACGACGAAGGGACAAGGGTCACCCTGTCGGCAGTCCAGGATCCGAACTCGACGTTCGGTGGGTGGGGCGGGGACTGCTCCGGTACGGGTGGGTGCACGGTCACGATGAACGGCAACCGTTCCGTCACCGCGAGGTTCGACCCAAAGACCATGTACACGTTGACGGTTTCCGCATCGGGGCCGGGGACGGTGTTCAGCCCGTCAGGGATCAGCTGCGGGACTGGCGGTTCGAACTGCTCGGTCACCCTCAGCGCCGATTCTCCGGTGACCCTCAACGCCGTGGCCGACCCGCCGGGGGTCTTCGATCATTGGGGAGGCGACTGTTCGGGGAACGCACCCAGCTGCTTCCTCGTGATGGACCAGGACAAGTCCGTGTCGGCCGCCTTCACCGGGCCGTTCTACGCCCGAGCCAACCGGGCCGCGCGGTTCTGAAGCCCCGCCTCCCCAGCCTCTTGCGGGTCGAACGTGGCCTGCCCCCCGAGGCCCGGCCTGTCGAACACACGCCTCGCCACCGTGGAGGTCCACAGGACTAGGCTTCGTGCCGATACTTCGATGGGGCGGGTCGAAGGGGTGGGGGCGGGATGGGCCGGGAAGGGCGAACCAGGCGCGAACGGCCACCCGCCGCGGCCGGGCGATGGTCGCCGAACGGGTGGCCCGGCCGGCTCGCCTCGATCCTGCTGCTGGCGGCGGTCTACTACATGGCCGCCCGCCTCAGCCTCCGCCTGTCGCTGATCGAACGGAACGTCACGCCGCTGTGGCCCCCGACCGGGATCGCCGTGGTGGCGTTCCTGCTCCTCGGCCGGCGGGTGTGGCCGGCCATCGCCGTGGCGGCGTTCGTGGTGAACGAGCCCATCAGCACGTCCTGGCTGGCCGCAGCGGCCACCGCCGCGGGGAACACCCTGGCTCCGTTCGTCGCCGCCGAGCTCCTGAGAGCCGTGGGACTCCGAACGGAGATCGACCGCCTGCGGGACGCGGTGGCCATCGTGTTCCTGGCCGCCCTGGGGAGCATGCTCATCAGCGCCTCGGTGGGGGCGGGAACGCTGGTGGCCTCCGGGGCCATCCCCGGGAGGCAGTTCCTGTCCGCATGGGCCGTGTGGTGGACCGGCGACGCCATGGGCGTCCTGGTGGTGGCCCCCTTCCTCCTGAGCCTGCTCCTGTTCCGCCAGCGCTCCGGGATGTCGTGGGCCCGCCGGGTGGAGGCGGCAACGCTCTTCGCGGGGCTGACGGTGCTGTCCCTGGCGGTCGCGCACTCGAAGCTGCACCTCCTGTTCGTCGTGCTCCCGTTCATGGGGTGGGCCGCGTGGCGGTTCCAGCAACGGGGGGCCGCGCCGGCGGCGCTGCTCGCATCCGGCATCGCCACGTGGGCGGCCGCCCGCGGCCTGGGGCCGTTCGCCCAGGGCACGCTGTTCGGGAAGATGCTGACCCTCCAGGCCTTCAACGCCACCGTGGCGTTCACGTCGTTCGTCTTCGCGGCCGTGGTGACCGAGCGGCTGCGGGCCCGGGAGGCGCTGGAGCGCGGGGCCGCCGAGCTGGAGGGGCGGGTTCGCCGGCGGACGTCGGAGCTGTCGGAGGCGAACGAGCACCTGCGGCGCGAGATCGCCGAACGGAAGGACGCCGAACGACGGTTGCGGCAGCGGGAGGGACAGCTCTCGGAGGCCCAGCAGATGGCAAGGGTCGGCAGTTGGGAGTGGCTGATGCCGGACGACCGGGTGGCGTGGTCGGACGAGATGTACCGCATCCACGGATACGCGCCCCGGGAGTTCCCGGTTTCCCTCGACCGGGCCATCGAGCTGGTGGTCCCGGAGGACCTCGGCGGCATCCGGGGCAGGCTGGCCGCGGCCCTGGCGGCGGGCACCGACCACGATCTCGCGCCCGTCGAGTACCGGATCGTCCGGCCCGACGGGGCCCAGCGGGTGCTCCGGGCGAAGTCCAGGGTGACGTTCGGCCCGAACGGACGGCCCCTTCGCATGGTCGGCACCGTCCAGGACGTCACCGAGGACAAGCGGGCCGAACGGGAACACCGGATCTCCGAGACGCTGCAGCGCAGCCTCCTGCCGGAGCGTCTCCCCGACATCCCCGGGGTCCTCCTCGCGGCGCGCTACGTGCCGGCCACCGCCGACGTGGAGGTGGGTGGGGACTGGTACGACGTGGTGCAACTGCCCAACGGGGAGGTCGGCGTGGCCATCGGGGACGTGGCGGGGCACGGCCTTCGGGCCGCCTCGACCATGGGGCAGCTTCGGATGGCCCTGCGGGCCTATGCCCTGGAAGACCTGTCGCCGGCGGCGGTGTTGGGCCGTCTCCATCACCTCGTGGAGAAGCTGCTCCCGAACGAGATGGCGACCCTGGTCTATCTGGTGTTCGATCCCGAATCGGGCTCGATCACGTTCTCGAATGCCGGCCATCCTCCGCCTCTGATGGTGGGGGCGGACGGCCGGGGTTCCTACCTGGAGGAGGCCCTCGCTCCTCCGCTCGGAGCGGCCGGCCTGGCCGGGGAATTCGTCGAGTGGCGGTCCGAGATCCCTCCCGGCGGCACCCTGGTGCTCTTCACGGACGGCCTGGTGGAGCGCAGAGGCGTCTCCCTCCGCCGGGGCTTGGCCCGCCTGCGGGAGGCCGCCACGGCCGAACCCGACCTAGACGCGCTGTGCCAGGGGCTCCTCACAGCGTTGGTGGAGGGTGAGGTGGACGACGACATCGCCCTCCTCGCTCTGCGGCCGGTTCCGCTGTCGAGGGACCGGCTCCATCTCCGGGTCCCCGCGGAGCCCCAGGCCCTGGCTCCCCTGCGCCGAACCCTCCGCCGGTGGCTCGGGGGGATCGACGCCGAGCCCCAGGAGGCCCACGACATCCTGGTGGCGTGCGGAGAGGCCTGCGCCAACGCGATCCAGCATCCCTACGGTGCGGGAGAGGGCTTCGTGGACATCGATCTCTCGATGCGGGAGGACCTGGTGGAGATCGCGGTGGGGGACTCGGGACGGTGGCGGCCGCACTCCGGCACGGAGGGCGGCCGCGGCCTGCACGTCATGGAAGGGCTCATGGACGCCGTCGAGGTGGACAGCGGCCCCGCCGGCACGGTGGTTCGGATGCGCCGGCGGCTTCGAGCCGGGGCCACCCATGAGTGAGCTCGGTCGCCTCGAGGTCAACCGGGACGGCGGGGTGTGCGTGCTTCGGATCCTGGGGGAGGTGGACATGTCCAACGCGTCGGAGCTCCTGGCGGCCGTTGGGGCGGCCGTGCCGAACGACGTTCCCTGCGTCGTGGTGGACCTCGCCGAGACCGTCTATCTGGACAGCGCCGGGGTGCAGGTCCTGTTCGCCCTGGCCGGGAGGCTGCACGCTCGGCGACACCAGGTATCGGTGGTGGTGCCGCAGGACTCGCCCATCCGGGCCGTCCTCGAGCTCACCGGCCTGTCCACCGTGGTGCCGGTGCGCGCTCGGATGCCCCCGCCGGATCCGACCGAGCCGGCCGGCGAGCTCGACCCATGACCTTCGGGGTCCGGCCCGTCATCCGGCCGGGTGCCGGAGGCCGCGGAACTCCACCGCCCACGTCCAGCGTTCGCCGTCCGGGGTGTGGTCGAACCTGAGCAGGCGGCCCTCCTCGCCCCCCGGGAGCAGCACCGGCAGCCCGGCGTGCTCCTCCCCGGGCCAGAGCTCCTCGCGGCGCCCCGCGTCGAGGTCGAGCAGGGCCATCGGCTGGTCCCCGGTTCGTTCGAGCGGCCCGCTCCACTCGTCCACGTCGACCCGGCGGTAGCGGAGGAACCTCGGCAGCGCGTGGAGCAGCAGCGGCTCTCCGGGCCCGGTCCACGCCTTGCCGAAGAACCGCCACCGTTCGCCATCCTTCGACACTTCGACCGCCCAGGCGAACTCCTCTTCCATCGCTGATGCGAACGCTACCCCGCGGCGGGGCGGGTTCGCTTCAGGACCGCCCGGGCGGCGTGGTAGCCGCACATCCCGTGGACGCCGCCGCCGGGCGGGGTCGACGACGAACAGAGGTACACACCCTTCGCCGGGGTCGTGTACGGGGAGGGCCGCAGCGCCGGCCGCCCCACCAGTTGCCCCAGGTCCTGCACCCCCCCGTTGATGTCCCCGCCGACATGGTTCGCGTTGCGGCGTTCGATCTCCTCGGGCGGCTGGGCGCATCGGGCCAGGACCAGGTCGCGGAAGCCGGCGGCGAACCGTTCGACCTGCGCCTCGATCCGTGAGGTCATGTCCATGGTCGAGCCGTTCGGAACGTGGCAGTACGCCCACGCCGTGTGCTTGCCCGCCGGCGCCCGGGACGGGTCGAACGGGCTCTGCTGGGCCAGGATGACGAAGGGCCGCTCGGGGTGCTCGCCGCGCCACACCGCGGCCTCGGCGGCGGCGATCTCCTCCAGGCCGCCGCCCAGGTGCACCGTCCCGGCCGAGGCGCACTCGGGCGCCTTCCACGGGATCGGCCCGTCCAGGGCCCAGTCGACCTTGAACACGCCCGGCCCGTAGCGGTACCGCTCCAGCCTCCGCCGGTACCCCTCCGGCAGCCTGGGTCCGGCAACCCGCACGACCTGCCGGGGCGTGAGGTCCAGGACGAACGCCGGCGCGGGCGGCAGCTCGTCCAGCGACTCCACCCGGCGGCCGGGCACGATCTCCCCGCCCAGGTCGCGCAGGTGCGATGCCAGCGCGTCGGTGATGGCCTGGGAGCCCCCCGCCGCCATCGGCCACCCCACCAGGTGCGCCAGCAGGGCCAGCCCCAGCCCGAACGCGGCGGTGAGCCGTTGCTCGAGGGGCAGGATCGAATGGGCCCCGCACCCCGCCAGCAGGGCTCGGGCCGGCTCGCCCTCGAACCTCGCGCGGGCCAGCCCCGCCGCCGACCGCGCCCCGTGCAGGCCGAACCTCGCCAGGTCGAACGGATGCCCGGGCACCCGCAGGAGCGGGCCGGTGATGGCCGGGATGAGGTCCTCGCCGGATTCGACCAGCGGCCCCATCAGCCGGGCATAGGCCCGGCCGTCGCCGGAGCGGCCCAGCCCCTCCGCGGTCTCTCGCACCGAACGCCGCAGCACCACCGCGGAGTTGTCGTCCAGCGGGTGGGCCAGGGGCACGCCCGGGTGGACCCACCGGAGGCCGTGCTTCGCCAGGGGGAGCTCCCGGAAGAACGGCGACGCCGTGGCGAGCGGGTGAATGGCCGAGCAGAGATCGTGGCGGAATCCCGGCAGGGTCAGCTCGGCAGTCCGGCAGCCGCCGCCGATGGTCTCCTCGGCCTCCAGCACCTGGACCGACCAGCCCGACTCGGCCAGCTCGACCGCGGCGGCCAGGCCGTTCGGCCCCGATCCCACCACCACCGCGTCGTACCGGCCGGCCCTGCTCACCATCGGGACTGTACGCGGCCCGCATTGGCCGGACCATTCGTTGTCCCCCATCAGGTGGACGGGCCGACCTGCCGATATCGAACGGGATGGCCGAACAGCTCGAGGCCGCGGTCCCGGCCGCGGCGGAGGAGCCCGTTCGAGGCGTCTTCGGGATCGCCTCCGACTACGCCTACTCCACCGTGGTCGCCGAGGACGGTTCGATGCAGGTCGAATGGCTCACCGAGGACTTCGCATTGACCTTCGAGGTCGACCCGGACCAGCCGAGCGAGCTGGGGGTCCTGTCCGCCGTCCACCCGGAGGACCGGGCCGAGGCGGATCGCGGCGTGGAGATGGTGCGGGCGGGCCGGGAGTTCCTGGCGGAGCTCCGGCTTCGAACCCGCACCGGCCGGCCCGTGTGGACGCTCTGCTACGCCCGGCCGGTGATGGATCGGGACACCGGGAGGCTGGTCCGGGTGAACGGCGCGGTGCGCGACATCACCGAGCGCAAGCGCGGCGAGGAGAAGCTCGAACACGGCATCGAGCTGCTCCGAAGGACCGACCAGGAACGGCGGGGGCTGTTGGGCCGCCTGGTGACGACGCCCGAGGGGACACCGCCCCTGGCGGGGGGCCGCCCCGACGAGGACCCCGTGGACGGGATGAGCGCGGCCTCGTGGCGCCTGGAGATCCTCAGCCAGGGGCTGGCCGACCCTCGCCACGCCGGAGGCCTCAGGGAGGCCGAGGAGATGGTGAACCGGGCGGTCGACGCGCTGCGCCGGGTGATGTTCGACCTGCAGCCTCCCGAGCTGGACGACGAGGGTGTGGCCGCGGCGATGTGGGCGTACATGGAAGGGGCCCGCGCCGAGACCGGGATGAAGTACCGGCTGGAGAACCGTCTCGAGGCCGAGCCCGAGGTGGAGGTTCGGGTGCTCCTGTACCGGATCGTCCAGGAGGCCCTGTCGAACGTTCGCCGGCACTCCCGGGCGGAGAACGTCGAGGTGCTCGTGGCGAACCGGGAGGGAGGCGTGTTCGTGCGGGTGTGGGACGACGGGCTGGGGTTCACCGCGCAGGAGGTGCTGCCCGAGCACACGGGCCTGGACTCGATGCGCGAGCGGGCCGAGCATGCCGGCGGCTGGTGCACGGTACAGAGCCTTCCCGCCATGGGCACGAAGGTCGAGTTGTGGCTCCCCACCGACGGCGGCGCTCCGGCCGCCGGCGAGCCGGAGATCGACACCTTCGCCGCCTGGAGCCTGTGAGGGGCGACGGGAGCGGGTGAAGGGAATCGAACCCTCGTCACCAGCTTGGAAGGCTGGAGCTCTACCACTGAGCTACACCCGCGGCTGATTGCAAATCTAACAGGCAGATAGGATCGCCCTCGTGCGGATCGGGTTCAGGTTGGTCGACGTGTTCACCGACCGGCCGCTTGCGGGCAATCAGCTCTGCGTGGTGCCCGACGGGGCCGGCGTGCCGGACGACCTGATGCAGGCCATCGCCAGGGAGATCGGGGTCTCCGAGACCACGTTCGTCATGTCGGCCGGCGGCGACCGCTACGCCATGCGCATCTTCACTCCGGCCGAGGAGCTGCCGTTCGCCGGGCATCCCAGCCTGGGCACGGCGTTCGTCCTGGTGTTGGAGGGGCGGATCCGTTCGCTGGCCACACAGTCGGTGAAGGGTGGCGAGTACCGGATGGAGGTGGACGTCGAACGCGCCACGGCCTGGATGGATCAGGGCGAGGCGACCTTCGGGGCGGTGGCCGAGGACCTCAGGACCGTGGCCGAGGCGGCCGGGCTGATCCAGGAGGAGCTGCACCCGGATCTGCCGCCCCAGGTGGTCTCGACCGGGCTGGCGCACCTGGTGGTCCCGGCTCGAACGAACGATGCGGTGCGCCGGGCCTGGCCGGACCAGCGCCTCATGGCGGGCTTGATGGAGTCGTTCGGCACGACGGGGTACTATCTCGCCTCGGTCGGCGAGGATCGAGCGCACGCCCGGCTGTTCGGCGCGCAGGGCATTATGGAGGACGCCGCCACCGGCTCGGCGGCCGGGCCGCTCGGGGCGTACCTGGTGCATCGGGGCGCCATGGCGCCGGGGCGGCTGACCATCAGCCAGGGCGCCGAGATGGGCCGGCCCAGCACGCTGCTGGTCGACGTGGTCGAGGACGGCGGCGTCCGGGTTGGAGGAGGCGTGGCCATCGTGGGTCTGGGGGAGTTCGACCTGGACTTGGTCTCAGGTGCGTGAAGGGAGATCGCCTATTCACGCTTGACCGAGCCTGTATAGTCAGCCCGGCTCCGTCAGGAGGACTCGTGGGCTCCCTCAGACTGAAAGGCAATGGCGCGAAGCAGTCTGGAGCTTTGATCGTGTCCGTCATGGCTATGGTCTTGAATGCCGGTCCTCCGGCCCGAGCTGCTCTTGGCGATCACGCTTCCCGGAGGGCAGGCGGTTACTGGGTGCTGACGGGGAGCACCCAAACAGGGCATGAGGGTGGCTCGATGGCCCTGATCCAGTCTGGGGACGCGCTCCTGGCTGGCGGCCAGTGGACGAGAGCCGCGGAGCGATACGACCCCTCGACCGGCAGGTGGACAAGCGCAGGTTCGATGGTCGACGAAGAGGCCGACGCGCTCACCGAAACGGTCCTCCGGAACGGAAAGGTACTGGTTGCCGGCGGATTCGAAAGCGTCAGTGCCACACGAAATGCCGATGTCTACGACCCGACATTCGGGACATGGACCACGACCGCCCACATGGTCAAGGCTCGATTCGACCATACGGCGACCCTGCTCCCTAGCGGTCGCGTTCTGGTGACCGGCGGGGGCAACTCCCGAGGCCCCACGGCGACCGCGGAGCTGTACCAGCCCGAACGCGGCCGGTGGATCCCCGTCGGAAGCATGGGGCAAGCGCGGGAAGGGCATCAAGCGGTCTTGCTCCGAACGGGGAAAGTGCTTGTCGTCGGCGGCGAAGGGGCAAGGGGAGGCCTTTTGGCCTCGGCCGAGTTGTACGATCCAGACACCGGCACCTGGAGTCCGACGGGATCGATGGCCCAGGGGCGCTGGGGGTTCAACGCCACCCCCCTCCCCAACGGCTCTGTGCTCGTGTCCGGAGGGTGTTGTGACTCCAGCGGGCTCAGTCTCTCCTCAGCAGAGCTCTACGACCCGGAATCAGGGGTGTGGAGCCCAACGATGGACATGTCCGTCCCACGTGAGTGGGCCCAAGCGGTACTTCTCCACGATGGTCTCGTTCTGGTGGCTGGCGGCTACTCCACGTACGGGAGTTTGGCTTCTTCCGAGCTTTACGACCCCACGACGGGGACGTGGAGTCTGACCGGATCCATGAACTATCCGCGTTCGCTATTTCTCACCGCACTGCTTTCAGATGGTCGCGTTCTCGCGGTGACGGGCGGAGCTCATGAATCCTCGGAACTATATGTCCCGCCGTTCGGCTGACGCCCCCAAATACGACTTCCTTCCGCCAGCGATATTCCCGGACCTAGCAGATTGACTCATGCATCCCCAATGGCATCTTCATGATGCTCGCTCGTGCCCAGCGTCCCCTCGTGGCCGGCATGCCCTTCACCGTGGCCGTGCCCGCCGTGGCCCGAGTGGGCGGCGGGCTCGTTCATCATTCGAAGCATCGGCAGGCCGCCCGTGCGGACGAACCGGACCGTCAGCACGGCCGCCACCACCAGGTT
>Ga0137378_10001216_pt1 | contig 21516 bp, 17 predicted proteins | sample SagtaG_21_FD_104813 | JGI IMG/M metagenome (GOLD analysis project Ga0137378, IMG submission 104813) | Vadose zone soil microbial communities from Sagehorn Ranch, Mendocino, California, USA - Sage2_L_60_16 metaG | ecosystem: Environmental > Terrestrial > Soil > Vadose zone | place: USA... | reverse complement strand
CACCGAACAACTGATGGACCGCTTCTGCGAGTAACTGGACAAGGGAGCTAGCCCCGACGGGGCTTTGCGCGCGGCCAAGCTCTCGTTGCTCCATGGCAGCCCGTTCCACAATCCTTTTTACTGGGTCCCGTTTCAGCTCTACACCGGCTCGTGACGCCGATCCACGTGTTCCGAGGAATTGGTATAAGCTCGTAGCCGGATTTTATGCATATTCTGCACGTAGTCGGCGCCCGCCCAAATTTTATGAAGGCTGCGCCCGTGCTGCATGCCCTCCGGACGCGGCCCCGAATGCGGCAGACGCTTGTGCATACCGGCCAGCATTACGACAAGAATCTATCGGACGTCTTCTTCTCTCAGTTGGAAATCCCTGCTCCGGACGTCAACCTCGGCGTCGGCTCCAGCACCCATGCCCGCCAGACCGCAGACATCATGACCGGCTTCGAGCCTGTTTTGGTCGACCGAAAGCCCGACATCGTGCTCGTTTACGGAGATGTGAATTCGACCCTCGCGGCCGCCTTAGTCTGTGCCAAGTTGCTGGTTCCTGTTGCCCATGTCGAGGCGGGACTCCGCTCCTTCGACCGCACCATGCCCGAGGAAGTGAATCGCATCGTCACCGACCGGTTGGCAGATCTCCTGTTTACCCCCTCAGAGGACGGAGACGATAATCTCTTGCGCGAAGGCGTCTCTCCGAAAAAAATTCATCGGGTCGGAAACGTAATGATCGATTCGCTCGTGCGCCTGCTCCCTGCGGCGGCCCGTTGCCCCACAAACGGAGTCCCGGACCGTTTCGCACTGGTCACACTCCACCGCCCTTCCAACGTCGACGATGCCGAGACGTTAAAGAGCATTCTTGAATCGCTGCTCACTGTGAGCGAACAACTGGACGTTGTCTTTCCCGTCCATCCGCGTACACGAGCCCGCATCGAGCAGTTCGATATCGGCCTCAACAAACTGCATCTCCTAGACCCCGTTCCCTATATCGAATTTCTGGCGCTACAGAGTCGCGCCACGGCTGTCATCACCGATTCCGGTGGCATCCAGGAGGAGACGACTTACCTGCAAGTGCCTTGCCTCACGCTGCGAAGCAACACGGAACGCCCGATTACGGTCACCATGGGCACGAATATTCTCGTAGGCCAGGACAGCCGAAAGCTTGTCGCTGAATTGTCGGCGATTCTCGAAGGTAGAGCTAAGGCAGGAACCGTTCCCCCTTTATGGGACGGCCACGCTGCTGAGCGCATCGCCGACGTGCTCGAGCAACTTTGAATTCTTGCGCAGTTTACTCCGTGGTGTAATTAATCTCCATCCGCCGCACCTGAACGCTCGACGCATAGAGCGCGATCAGAGCAACGATCACAATTCCCAACACCGCAACTGGGGCCGAGACCGGATCGGAGTTGGAAATCAACAACGCAAACACCGGCGGCGTGCCCGGCGGAGTCGGGATATCCACCGGGCATAGCGATTTGAGGTAATAGATGACGCTGAACTGCCTGAGCAGCCCCGGCAAGAACGGATTAATCCCTTCCCAGATCAAGATTGCCGCTGCCGGCAGTATCGGATTCCTGAACAACATTCCCGCCACCAGAAAGAACGCTCCGTAGCCAACGCACGCGAGCACAGTCACTCCCAGGTACATCGCGGCATGCTCGAGACCATGATTGTGATAGAGATAAGCCTCTCGCACGCTCGGCGGAAAGTGCCATAAGAAGGCAACGGTCTGGAGCACTTCACTCGTAACAAAAATCGTGCAGGTTGCCAGCAATCCCGCAAGGAACTTTCCCGCCATCAGGACTTCGCGCCGTACCGGCGCAAGAAAGTAAAAGTGAAGACTCCGATCGAGGATTTCGCCTCGAAACAGGTTCATGAAAATTCCCAGGCATCCGAAAAAGATGGCCAGGCGTAGAAAAAAGAATTGGAAGACCCCTGCGAACATGACCGAATCCTGGCCTAGGTTCAAGCCCTCATGAATATTGATGCTCTCGACCTTGCCGTCCGCCAGCCCCACATACAGATCGTTCTGCCCATCGGAGTAGTGATAATCCTCGTGCAAAACCTCGACAGCTGCCTCGTTCTTCTCCGTGTCCGGCGGCCGATTTTCGGTCCAGTGAAAAGTCACTGGTGGCTTTCCCAACATTGCAACAACTTCTTCACGTGTCATGCCCGACTTAACCGCCAGCAGATCCTGGTAGGCCAGCGGCCTCTCGCCCTGCCGTGCGATGCCCGCGCTTAAGCCCTGCTGGTGGGACGTCGCAATGGCATAAGCGATGAAGAGCAGAACCGGCAGCGCCGCGACCAGGTAAATCCAAAGCCCTCGCTTCGCGAAAAACGTCTTCTTCATTTCCAGACGGATCACGGCCTTGATCTGCGCCCACCACACTCGCGTCATCCCTCTGGTCATCGGACCGCCTCTTCATTCCCGATCAAATACTCGTAAACCGAAAGCACATCGTCGTCCGCCGGAGCAATCGATTCGATGTCGATCCCATTCAAGGCCATCCGATTCAGCTCCAGATAGAAGCGGTCGGCATCCCGCGTTTTCAACAGCAAGCCCCTCTCGTCCTTGTGAATCGAGATTTCGATGGCGAGTTCGTCCTCAAACATTTTCGCCGCCAGCTCCCGCGGCCGCGTGCAGCGGATCAGAATCTGCGTGGGATGCTCTTGAATTTCGCCGCGCACAGTCGCGATCTGGCCCTCCGCGACAACATAGCCATTGCTCAGCAGAATGACCTGATCGGAAATAACATCGACTTCGTGCAGGATGTGGCTGGAAATGATCACATAACAACCTTGCGCGGCCGTCGCGCGAAACAGCGCGATCATCTCCGATCGGGCCAGCGGATCCAGCCCGTTCAGCGGCTCATCGAGCACCAGCACTTTCGGATCGTGAGCCAACGCCTGTGCCAGCCGGATTCGCTGCCGCATCCCTTTGCTATAGCCCGCAATGTTTCGCTTGGCAGCGTCGACCAGGTTCACGCGCTCAATCACTCGCCAGGCCAGTCGCTCAGCGCTCTCCGAGTCCCGGCCCGCGAGCCGCAGATAGGAATACACAAACTGAAATCCCGTGAGACCTTTCGGAAATCCGTCAAACTGCGTGCTGTATCCCAAAATCTTGAGCAGATTTTCGGGATCGTCGGCCTTAAGGCCGAGTACTTCAATCCGCCCGCGCGTGGGCCTCACCAGCCCCGTCATCAGGTTCATCAAAGTTGTCTTGCCCGAACCGTTCGGCCCCACCAGGCTGGTAATGCCCGGCGGAATCGTGAGGTTCACCCGGTTCACGCCCAGAATCTCGCCGTAAAACTTCGACACATCTTCGAAGATAATGCGATCGCTCACGGGATCACCTCGTAGGCCCGCACCTTCCGCATCAGCAGGCCGAGGCAGATTGCACAGTACACCAGCAGAGCGACCCACGCTTCGGCGACCGGAATCGCGTGCACACTATCCACGCGGAACAGCGCATTCCACACCGTCCCCATCAGATAGGCGACGTTGAAAAATTGGCCCGAGTCAGTTCGCATCACCGCGTTGATAGCTTGTGCGAAGCCTGCTCCGAAGAACATCACACCCAGCAGCAAAGCGCCCGCCACAATTCTCCACTTCACCCACGCCGAGAGCGCCATTGAGAGCAGCGACAGAATTGCAATCCAGATCAGGGAAGAAACGATAAGGCTGCCCGCGATCCAAAGATGATTCCAGGTCCAACTCGCCCCTGCAAGACTGGCCTGCATGATGAAAAGAATCAATCCTGGTACCCAGGTGATTTGCGAAAGCAGAATCGCCAGCACCGACGACTTGCCTATCACATACTCTGCCCGCGAAAACGGACGGCAGAAGTATAACGGCAGCGCGCCATTGGCGAGATCCGGCGAAATCAAACCCGGCCCGGTGAAGGCGGTCAAGAGAAACGCAAACACTCCCTGCACACTCACGAAATTGAAGAAAAACTTGTTGTCGATGGAGAGCACGCCTGCGGGCACACCGATTTCCTGAAGAAAGCTCGCGCTATGCGCCAGGTAGATCATCAGCAGGCACACCAGCGGATAGAAGAAGCAGACCACGAACAGTCCAGTCAGAAACTTGGACTGAAAGAGCCTGCGCCTTGAATACCGGAAGAGAACGAGGCTCCGCGACCAGGTCGGAGTCAGCGCCCCTGCATACGGCTTGTAGTTACGCCGGTAAACTGCCATCCGTGCTCCCCCGCCAAGACGTCAAGCTTTGCAGCCTTCAGTTCTCCATGGCCTTCAGAAAAATGTCTTCAAGCGTGTCTCGCCGGAAGTTCATCCGCCGGATGCGAACCTGCCGTTCCGCCGCCAGGCGGAAGATGTCGCGAGTCTCGACGCCATCCGCCAGAATCATCTTCATGCGATTCGCGGTCACCGCGCACTCGCAGCCAAGTTTTTCGATCGCATCCGTGAAATCGCCGTTCGCGCCGTAAGTCTCTAATTCAAGGAATCGTTTATTCGCGCGTCGCTCTTCATCCAGATTCGAGTAATGCGCGATCCGCCCCGCCTTCAGGATCAGAACCTCGTCGCAGGTATCCTCGACGTCGCGCAGCAGGTGTGAGCACAGCACAATCCGCATTTCCTTGCCGTCTCGAATGTCGCGGATCATCCGGATCATGCGCTGCCGCGCGGAAGGGTCGAGGCCGTTGGTCGGCTCATCGAGGATCAGCAGTTTCGGCCCATGCACAATCGCCTGCGCAAGCTTCGCGAGCTGCTTCATTCCCAGCGAATACGTCCCCAATTGTCGGTAGCGTGCTTCCGCCAATCCGACGTAGAACAAAGCCTCGTGCGCTCGCTCCAGGGCCATGTCCGGGGGCAAGCCCGAGAGTTCCCCCATCATCTGGACGAATGACACCGCGCTCATCTTCGAGATGAACGCGTCGTTCTCTGGCATGTAGCCGACCAGACCGCGAATCTTACTAATTTCTGTTCCAACGTCGTACCCAAACACCCGCGCCGAACCCGCGGAGGATTTGTAGAAACCGAGGAGAGTATTGATCAGCGTGGATTTCCCGGCTCCGTTCGGACCGAGCAAGCCGATCGACCGTCCGCGCAACGTAGCCGTAAGACTGCGCAGGATCTCCCGGTTGCCGAACTGCACCGAAAGACCCTGCATTTCAACCAGCGGGGGCAACAGAGCAACAGGCGTCTGCCCACGCGCGCTCTCTGCCGCTCCGAGTTGTGTCGTCGCACTCACTGAGTTGGAGGTGTCGGATGATTCATAGCGCCGCCCAGAAACATCTGCGGCAGGAACGGCCCATTATCGCCCATCGTCAAGAGCGTGCCCAGATCGAATCCCATGAATCCGGTATTGCTCGCGACCACGATTCGGTCGCGCTCGCCATAGGCATAAATCAAGCCCGGTGCGTTGTTTGCCGTGAGCGCGTCCACCGACTGCTGCTGCTGCCGGTTCAGGGCCCCGCTGGCCTTGAGTTGTGCCGCAAGCGGACCCACAACCGGACCCAGGTTGTGATAAAAGATTGCCGAAAAATTCGTGTATCCATCGTTTGGCAACAGAGCCTGAAAGCCGGACGAGTGCGGCAGCGTGTATCCCGCCTGGCGCGACTGAATCGCCCGCGAGATTGTGCCCATATCCGGGGCGGCCACGAGATAGTTGTCGACAAACGTATAATCCACTTCGGAATTCGGACTGTTCGGACTGCTAATCGTGAAGTAGGTCCGGGACCCGACCTGCCGCTGTGTCAACTGCAGCGTGTGCCCCTTCCCATTCGCCTCCCGATTGAAACCGTCGACCACCTTCGCAATCGTCGACTGCAGCGTCGTCGGATCGTACACCTCGAAGATCAGCTTCCAGCGCGGCGTCGGCACCGTCGGCCCATCGAATGCCATCGTCACTTCACCCCCGAGCGGAGCAGTGATGTCGTTCAGCACATTCACGCCAGTCTTGGTTTCGAACTCGGCCAAGTGTTGCGAGAAGTCTGCATCGCCGCTCCCGATCATCTTGAATACTTCTTCCATGATGCTTCTCGGATTCTTGATCACTGCCGACGTCACCATGCTGGCGTCCGGTGAAACAAATTCCAGCGACCCCATCGAAGCGGGAGCAGCCAGCCACGATGCCACTCCTTGCCGTTCGGCCGCGAACAAAAGGTCGGCGTGACTCTCAGACTTCCCACCAACTTCGCGATGTTCCATGGTCAGATACCGCACGTCGCCAATTCCCGGCGGCAGGCCGTGGCCGCGGCTATCAGCTTGTACGTTCTGCGCGACGATTTGTTCCATGTCGGCGCAGAAAAGCCATTCCGCCCCTTGCTGGTAGGAACGAGCAATCTGCTGATAGAACGGCGTCTCGGCAAAAGAACCGGTGTTGCCTTGTTTTACGCGGGTCGCCGCACGCTGGAGCTCGGCCAAATCGGGACTGGCGATCAGCAGATCGTTGCTGACATAAACCAGCAAAGGCCGGCCGGGCGCAGGCGTCGCCGTCCACGGGTTTGGGATGGTCTGCAGAGCCGCTTGTGTTTGCAGAAACGTCTCCAGTCCACTCTGCTTTACTTTCGCCAGCACCACCGGCGCCGCGTAGTTTGTCCCGTCCTTCGCTACCGCAAACACGACTTCGTCTCCCAGATAGCTGCTGAAAGTTTTCACCTGATTCAGCACGTCTTCCAGCTTCGGTCCCTTGCCTTTTTGCTGTTGCTTCCACCAATCGCGCAGCGCTGGGCTTTGTTGCAGCCGGTCCTGGAAGAGCCGGCTGGCTTCTCCTATGGTGTTCGTAAGATTAGGAATCGCCGCATAGATCACAGTGTGATCCGGAACATACGGCAGAAGCTCGGAGCTGTAGCGCAATCCCGGCCCCGGAATCGCCGCAAACTGTTTCTGCAGGACCGCGAAATCGCCCAGCAGAGCAAGATATTTCGCGGAGTTCTTGCTCCACGCAATCTCGTTTTGGATTGGAACTTTCGACACACTGGGGCCGGACGTCGCTTCGTCCCCCGGGCGCAGATCGGTGGTGCGCTCGCCGTAATCGACCCGCACCACGCCCTCAATCACCGCTACGCGCGAGCCCTTGGTTCCATGGTTCACGGAAAAGATCGTGCCTTTCACCGAGACCAGACCATCGTCGGTCGCAACATAGAGCCGTCCCGACCGCTGCTTGGCGGCCTGCACAATTACCTGGCCGCCATCCAGATGAATCGTCGTGCCCTTCCATGCCCGCGTTACCGAAAGATCGGAGCGCTCTCCCATCTCAACCAGCGAACCGTCCAGCAGTCGCACTACCGCCGTCGATCCTTTCGCCGTACGGACCTCGTCTCCGTTCCTGATTTCATAGCCCGCCGGAATCAGCCGCATCTCAGCGCCAGACCCGGTATAGAGCGAGCCGTCCACCGTTTGAACGGACGCGCGAACCGAGTGTTGTCCGGGCAGCATCCCGTTGCTGAACGCGACCACCGCAACCGCCGCAGCGAAAACGGCAGCCGCACCCATCGCCCAGCCCCATGCCATCGAACTGGGGATTGAATTGGTACGCCTGGCCAGCCGCAAAACCGTTTGCGGTTCTCCCTCACGAGCGCGTTCAAGGGCATGCCGGCAAGCCACGCACGCATGTACATGATCGTCAAACAGCATGGCCCGCGCCGGCGCGATTTGTTTGCCCAGATATCCCGGGATCAGCGCCTGAAAATCTTCACAGCTCCGCAGCGTGTGCGCGCTTAGGTCCGCAGTTGGAGCAGCCCCGGCAATCGATTTCCAGACGCGCTCGCCCGCCTGCATGACCACCCGGTCATCCACCTGCTCATTTCGAATCTCCGACAGCAAACGGTCGAACTTCTCATTCTTCATGGCCTGCCTCCTAAATGTGCCGCAAGTTCCCTGCGGAGCTGTTGCCGGGTGCGATGTACAATCACCGCCACCAACACCTGTGAAATTCCAAGCATCCGCGCAATCTGCGGATTGCTGAAGCCCTCAAGAAATCGCAATGCAAAAATTTCCGCGGGACGCGGCTTCAATTGCGCCAGCGCCCTTCCCAGAACCTGCCGCAGCTCGCGAGGATCGTTGTGTGTCGGCTCAGCGGGCAGGTCGATGAGTTCCACGGTGCGATCGGTTTGCCGCGACCGAATCACGTCCAGCGCCGCGTTGACCGCCGCCCGGCGCAGATAACTCTCTTCATTCTCCAGCACATCACCATGTGGTTCTCGCCGGAACAATCGCAGGAATACTGTCTGCGACACGTCCTCGGCATCTGCGGCGTTGCCCGTGATCCGGTACGCCGTCCGGAAAACAAGAGCATGATGCGCCCGAAAAACCCGCTCGAATTCGCTCGGGACCGTGATTGCCGTTTCCTCTGCCAGTGCGCTTTGCAGGGTACGCCTCCAGTTGCTCTCTTTCACAACTAAAGACGGCCTTCGGGATGGATTATTACAATCCCCCAGTTTTTATTCTTGTACCGCTAGAATTGCAGTCTCCCTTGCGGCGTGGGCTACAACCTGTATCATATTCAGGCTTTAGTGAGTTAGCCGAGAATCATGATCTGAGAATCGTGCTCTGAGAAACATGGCGAAACTGAACCTCAAGCCAAAACGCGACTGCATGTGGGACCTGGTGAGCCTGGGTGAAGTCATGTTGCGCCTCGATCCCGGCGACGAACGCATTTCCACCGCGCGCCACTTCCGCGCCTGGGAAGGCGGCGGCGAATACAACGTAGCCCGCGGACTCAAACGCTGCTTCGGAATGGATACCGCGATCATCACCGCGATCGCCGACAATCCCGTCGGACGCCTCGTCGAAGATCTCATGCTGCAAGGCGGCGTCAGCCAGAAATACGTCCGCTGGACGCCGTTCGACGGAGTCGGTCGCACCGTCCGCAACGGTCTGAATTTCACCGAGCGCGGCTTCGGCATTCGTCCGGCGCTCGGATGTTCCGACCGCGGCCACACCGCGATCTCCCAACTGAAGCCCGGCGAGATTGACTGGGAGCAAATCTTCTCAAAAGATGGCGCCCGCTGGTTTCACACCGGCGGAATCTTCTGCGCCCTTTCCGAGACCACGCCGCTCCTAGCCCAGGAAGCAATGGAAGCCGCCAAGCGAGCCGGCACCGTGGTCTCGTACGACCTGAATTATCGTCCGTCACTGTGGAAGTCGATCGGCGGAAAAGCGAAAGCGCAGGAAGTAAACCGGCGCCTCGCGCCGCTCGTCGACGTGATGCTCGGCAACGAGGAAGATTTCACCGCGGCGCTCGGCTTCCCAGTCTCCGGTCTGGACGAGCAGCTTTCGAAGCTCGACTCAGCGGGCTTCAAGAGAATGATCGAAACCGTCGTGAAAGAATATCCCGCGCTCGCTGTCATCGCGACGACTCTTCGCCATGCTAAGACGGCAACGCTGAATGATTGGGGAGCCCTGTGTTACTGCGACGGCAAGTTTTATGAGGCGCCCGTGCGTGAGAATCTGGAAGTCTACGACCGCGTCGGCGGCGGCGACTCCTTCGCTTCCGGTTTGGTCTACGGATTTCTGTCCGGCAAAGATCCGCAATGGTCAGTCGAATGCGGCGCAGCCCATGGCGCGCTGGCGATGACCACGCCCGGCGACACGACCATGGCGACGCTATCGGAAGTTCTACAAGCGATGACGTCGCGAACCGCCCGCATCGAACGCTAACGAATAAGCGATGAACATGACTATCGACGACGTGATTCGAAAGATCGGGGAAATTGGAATCGTCCCCGTAGTCCGCGCGGCGTCGGTCGACGAGGCCACCCGCGCCGTGGAAGCGATCTGCGCCGGCGGAATTCCGGTCGTCGAAATAACCATGACCGTCCCCAACGCCATATTGGTCATCAGTGAGATGGCGCAGCACTATCGCGATAAAGTTCTCATCGGCGCCGGCACGGTCACGACCGCGGAACAAGCCGAGTCGTGCCTCCGCGCTGGAGCCGAGTTCTTGGTAAGCCCCGGCTTCGCCGAGTCGGTCCTCTCCGTCGCGAAAGCCTCCGCAAAATTAGCGATCCCCGGAGCTCTCACTCCAACCGAGTTGATGACCGCCCAGAATCATGGCGCGCGGCTGATCAAGATTTTTCCGTGTGGGAACGTAGGTGGGTCAAAATATTTGCGATCGCTCAAAGCGCCTTTCCCAAACGTCGACCTGATTCCAACTGGAGGAGTGAACGCGGCGAATGCCGCCGACTTCATCGCGGCCGGTGCTTTTGCCCTCGGGGTCGGCGCCGACCTGGTCGACACGGCAGCGCTGCGTGAAGGCAACCTCGAGAAGATCACTTCGGCGGCTCGGGAATTAGTACAAGCCGTCGCTGCGGCGCGCGCAGCTTTGCTCGAAGAGAAAGTGCGCTAGAACACTGGTAATCCGGCGTACATCACTGATTCACGCCACTGGCCAGAACACCGCCATCCACCGGCAGCACAGTACCAGTCACAAAGCTCGCCGCATCCGACGCGAGAAACACCGCCGCTCCCACAAGTTCCTCCAGTTCACCAAACCGTTTCATGGGAGTCCGCATCAGCACTTCATTCCCGCGGCCTGTTCCCACGAGTAACTTTTCACTGAGCGGAGTGCGGAAGTATCCCGGCGCAATCGCATTGACGCACACTCCATGTTCGGCCCACTCGACCGCCAGCGACTTGGTCAGCGACGCCAGCCCCGACTTACTCGCGGAATACGCGGCCACTTCGAACAACGCCAGAAATGATCCCATGGACGCGATGTTGATGATCCGCCCGTAGTGCCGCTCGATCATGTGCCGCCCGAATACCTGGCAAGCCCGCAGCGTCCCGGTCAGATTCGTATCCATGATCCGGTTCCAGTCGGCCTCGGAAAAATCCAGCGTCGGAGCGCGTTTGGTAATGCCCGCCGCGTTGACCATGATGTCGATTTTTCCAAAAGCATCCAGGCAAGCCTTCAGCAGCGAGTCCAAAGATGTACGATCAGCCACATCACAAGTCACACGCAACGACTGCCGACCGAGAGACTCGATCTCGTCCGCCAGCGCTTTGACGAGCTCAATCCGCCGCGCACTCGCAACCACATCCGCGCCAGCCTGCGCCAAACCGAGCGCAATCGTCTTACCGATTCCAGAACTGCCCCCCACCACAACCGCCACTTTACCGTCGAGATCGAGCTGCCTGTAACCCATATTCCCTCGAAGTGAAACTACCCGCTACCAGTTAAACATCGTCCCATCGACCTTGCGATTCACCGGCAAATAGGCCCGCTCGTACGGAAACTCCTCCGCCAGTTTCTCGTCATAGTCGACGCCCAGCCCAGCCGCGTCGCCCGGATGCAGATACCCGCCCTTGAAAGAATAGGAATGCGGGAACACCTCGTCCGTCTCGCGCGTGTGACGCATATATTCCTGGATCCCGAAATTGTTCACAGAAATATCAAAGTGCAGCGCCGCCGCCATCGCCACCGGAGACAAATCCGTCGCACCATGACATCCCGTCCGCACATGATAAATCTCTGCCAGCGCAGCGATTTTCCTGAGATGCGTCAGCCCTCCGCCGTGCACCACCGTCATGCGCAGGTAGTCAATCAGCTGCTCCTGAATCAGAATGTGCGCATCCCAAATCGAATTGAACACCTCGCCCACAGCCAACGGCGTTATCGTGTGCTGACGGATGATGCGGAAGCCTTCCTGCAACTCCGCCGTCACCGCGTCTTCCAGCCAGAACAGATGATATGGCTCTAAACTTTTTCCCAGCCGCCCCGCCTCAATCGGAGTCAGCCGGTGATGAACATCGTGGAGCAAATGCAGATCGTCCCCAAACTTCAACCGCAAAGCTTCGAACAGCTTCGGAACATGCAAAAGATATTTCTCGGTGGACCATACATTTTCAGGCGGCAAGCCTTTCTCTGCCGGCTCGTAATAAAGCTTGTCGCGCGCAATTCCGTATGTCGAGGGCAGGCCGGGTATCCCTGATTGCGCACGCACCGCAAGATAGCCCATCTCCTTATACTTCGCGACTTCCTCGGTAGTCTCCTCGATGTCGCGCCCATTCGCGTGCCCGTACACCATCACGCCCGTTCTGCTCTGTCCCCCGAGCAAGTTGTAGACGGGCGTCTTCAGCGCCTTGCCCTTGATGTCCCACAGCGCCATATCGACGGCCGCGATGGCCGTCATCGTCACCGACCCGCGACGCCAGTACGCGCCGCGGTAGAGATATTGCCACACGTCTTCTGTCTGAAACGGATCGCGTCCAATGAGACACGGAATCAAGTGGTCCGACAGGTAAGATGCGACGGCCAACTCTCGCCCATTCAGAGTCGCGTCCCCCAGCCCGTAAATGCCTTCGTCAGTCGAAATCTTTAATGTGACGAAGTTCCGCCCCGGGCAGCTGACGAATATCTTTGCATCCCTGATCTTCACCGAGATCTCCTCAAACTTGAATCCATCGAGTGTAACGAAATCTTCCTCACTCAGCCGGTTTTAGCCGCGGCGCCAGCGCGTGCACGAACCCGAATGCAACCAGATACGCCAACCCAGCCATCACGAACACCGGCACATACGATCCCGTGCGTTGCAGAATATATCCCACCGCCTTAGCAATAAACATTCCGCTGACCGCTCCCGCCATGGTGCCGAAGCCTACCACGGACCCCACTGCGCTCCGGGGAAACATATCAGAAGCCAGTGTGTAAATATTCGCGGACCAGCCTTGATGCGCCCCCGCCGCCAGCGCGATCAGGAAAACCGCCAGCCACGCATCCTTGGTGTGCGCCGCAATCATGATGGGCGTAACCGCCAGCGCGCAAACCAGAAGCGCAGTCTTGCGGCTGGAATTCAGTGTCCACCCTCTCTTCAGAAGTGAGGACGAAAGCCATCCCCCACCGATACTGCCGACGCAGGCTCCGCTGTAGATGACGAACAGCGGCAGCGCCATGCCTCTCAAATTCAGCCCGAGATTGCGGCTCAGGAAGTCCGGCATCCAGAACAGATAAACGAACCAGATGGGATCGGTAAAAAACTTGCCCGACGCCACCGCCCACGCCTGCCGGAGCGTGATCAAGGTACGCAACGGAATCGTCGCCCCGTGCTCCTCGCGATCGCTCTGGATGTAAGCTAGCTCAGCCGCGGAAACCAGTTTGTCTTCTTCCGGCCGCCGATACACGGCCAGCCAGCACAAAATCCAGACCAATCCCAAGGCGCCCGTCGCAATGAATGCCATGCGCCATCCAAAGCGATAAGTAATCCAGGGGACAACCAGCGGTGTCACGATCGCGCCGATGTTCGAGCCGGAATTGAATAAACCCGTTGCCAGCGCGCGCTCCCGCTTGGGAAACCACTCCGCCACTGCTTTGATGGCTGCCGGAAAACTGCCGGCCTCGCCCAATCCCAGGCTAAAGCGCGCCACCGCGAACTGAAATACTGAGCTCGCGGCCGCGTGAGCCATGGCGGCTGCGCTCCATACGAATACTGCCAGTGAGAATCCTTTGCGCGTTCCCAGCCGGTCGATCAGCTTTCCGATGAACAGCAATCCGGCTCCGTAAGCAAACTGGAATGCCAGGACGATGTTGCTGTACCCGACTTCCGTCCAGCCGAGCTGCAGTTGCAGGGTCGGCTTCAGCAGCCCGATCACCTGCCGGTCCATGTAATTCACCGTGGTCGCGAAAAACAGCAAGCCACAGATCAACCAGCGCCGGCCACCAATTTGATTCGCAGGCTGAGGCGGAATTTTCTCCGAAAGTGCTGGCATTGTACGTTGGCTCACTGGATCATCCGCGTACGCCGACGTGCAACACTAGACATGGCGCGGGGCCTCCCCGTCAAGAGTTGCTGAACTGATATGATTCAGGGCTTGAATTGCTCGGTTTTGTGTAGCATTCCAGACCTCACGAGCGCTCGCCCATGAACGGATTTCTCACCGAAGACTTCCTTCTATCGAACGACACAGCCCGCCATCTCTATCGTCAGTTTGCCTCACCGCAGCCGATCCTCGATTACCACTGTCATCTTTCCCCGCGGGACATTTCCGAAAATCGCCAGTTTGCGAATCTCTCAGAAGTCTGGCTTGAAGGAGACCACTATAAATGGCGTGCCATGCGCGCCAACGGTGTCCCCGAGAAATACATCACCGGCGATGCCACTCCGTACGAGAAATTTCTAGCCTGGGTGCGAACTGTTCCCTACACCCTGCGGAATCCTCTCTACCATTGGACGCACCTCGAGTTGCAGCGCTATTTCGGAATCACCGAGTTGCTCGATGAGAAATCCGCGCCGTCCATCTGGGAACAAGCCAACGCAGCGCTGGCCAATGGTCTGACCGCGCACGCCATTCTTCAAAAGTTCCGCGTTGAAGTCGTCTGCACCACCGACGATCCCGCCGACGATCTCCGCCATCATCGCGCGATCGCGAAGTCGAATCTGCCAACGCGAGTCTTTCCCGCCTTCCGTCCCGACAAAGCTCTTACCATCGGCGATACTCAGTTTCTACCTTGGATCGAACGGCTTTCGCAGGCTTCCAACGTTGACATCGGTGATCTGGAAACTTTCATGCAGGCGCTTCATGCCCAGCACGACTACTTTCATTCCCAGGGTTGCCGTCTCTCCGACCACGGACTCGACCATTGCTATGCGACGCCATGTTCCGAGCCCGCGGCCGCAGCGATTTTCTCTAAAGCGCGCGAACCCCAGTCCATCACAGAAGATGAGCGCACGCACTTCGCTTCTTTCATGATGCTTTTCCTCGCCCGCCTCGATGCCAAAAAAGGCTGGTCCAAGCAATTGCACCTCGGCGCCCGGCGCAACGTGAACACCGCCGCGCGCCAAAAGCTTGGAGCCGATGCCGGGTACGACACCGTCGGCGATTTTCCCCAGATCGATGCACTCGCCAAATATCTAGATCTTCTCTCCCAGGAAAACGCCCTGCCGCAGATGATCCTGTACAACGTGAACCCCGCAGACACATTTCAGTTCGCGACCTTGATTGGCTGCTTTCAGGATGGAGAGAAACCGGGCAAAATCCAATACGGCAGCGCCTGGTGGTTCCTCGACCAGAAGCAGGGCATCACCGCGCAAATCGACGCATTGTCGAATACCGGCCTTCTGTCCCGCTTCATCGGCATGGTCACCGACTCTCGCTCCTTCATGTCCTACCCGCGCCACGAGTATTTCCGCCGCGTCCTCTGCGACATCGTTGGACAAGATGTTATGCGCGGGGAACTGCCCGATGACGACGCGCTCCTCGGCAGGCTCATCCAAGACATCTGCTACGGAAACGCCAGGCAATACCTCCAACTGCCGACGGTACGCCCCTAACAATTCTGATCCTCAGTTTCTGACGGCGCCCGTACCTCACTACTTTGACTTTGCGCCTTGTGCCGGTCGTGTTATATAGCGCCCGGCGAATGTGAGAAATGTCGGCCAGTTTGGTGCGGGCGTGTGTCCCCCGCTATGTTGACGGAACGCAATTTCCCCATCGATCGGCGCAGTCTCGATAGGCGGAAATTCGCCGGTCCCCAGATCGCGGCGCCCCAAGAGCCTGTAAACAGGCCCGGCCGCGGCCGCGGCGAGAAACATTCCTTTCGCATCGACCCATCCATCCCCATTCATCGCTCCCGCTCCAATAAACACCGGACGCGGCGCACACAACGCGATCAACTCGTGCGCATCTACCGGCAAATCGTTCTCCGTCAGCAGCCCCGCATATTTCAGAAAATTCCCGACCATCCAGTGATACTCCCCCGTCCCCGCCACGTTTCCAATCTGCTCCCCGAAGTTGCGCCGGAAGAGTTTGGCCCCGCCTTCGCCCGACGAACTGATATACGCGACCGCAAACCGCGGATCGTCCGCCATCGCTACCAGCGCCGCCTTCCCATAACGCGAGTGCCCTTCAATTCCCACTTGCTTTGCGTCTACCGATTTATCAGTCTCAAGATAATCGAGCGCCCGGCTGGCTCCCCACGCCCAGGCTCGCAATGCGCCCCAGTCGTCGAGCTTGCGCGGCTGGCCCTTATTTACGAGCCCGATCACGCCCTGCGTCAATCCTTCTCCATTGTCCGCCTGTACAGTAGTAGGGATGTAGATCGCGTAGCCCCAACCCCGCGCGAGCACCTGCTGCTGCCACGTGGCCCCGGAGCGCGATGCGCTCATCTCCGGATAGCGTTTGGCCAGCATGGCCAGCACCTCCGGACTCCAACTGAATTCCATCATCACCGGCACCGGCCCGCTCACATTGGCCGGCGTCGTCAGAGTCAGGTCGATGTCCACCTTCACGGCTGTGTATGCCGAGTTGTCCACGTGTCCAGTCAATTTCTTCGTGATGACCGGCACATCCGGATTCATTTCTTTGGTGGTACTGACAACCTCCCAACTTACTTTAGGTGCATTTTTCGGCACGCGGCCGTAGACTTCGCGATCGAAATCTTCCACGACCTCCGGTCGCCGCTGGTCCCACCACATCTTTGCCGTCGTGACCTTCTTACCGTCCTTCGACAGCAGCGGGTCGGGAAGCTTCGGGTAAGGATTCGCCTTCGACTCATCGTAATTCGCCGCGTATGGCGACTTCGGATCTCCATCCGCGCCGCGCCGCAACGATGTGATATGCAGCAGATCCATCATGCGCTGATGATCCTGCTCCGACGTTAAGTGTGCCGGCGGAGGCAGACTCGTTCCAGCCGACTGTGAGAACCCGTTCAATGGATTCACAACGTGTACAAATAGAATTACGACCAACAGCATCAATCGCGCTATCAACGTGAACTCCTGAGCAGTCTCTCCAGAGACCTCGGCTACCTACTCTATCTCAGTCCTAAATTGTGCGGGATTCGTCTTCAGCCGAGGCGCGCACAGGCAGCTACTGAGCGGCGGTCGCCTCACGCTCGCTCTTCGTGGGATGTTCGTCTTTCTGGTGGAAGTCGAGCCCGAAGTGAGGTTCATCTCGCGTACCGTCGATTTTGAAAGGAAGCTCCGCCCCTGCCCCGTGCTTGTGAAAGAACGGATCGACCGGCTTCAGCAGAAGCGACTTCCAGCCCGTCGTCATCTGCGACAGCTTCGCGTCCAGCCTCAGCAATCCGTGAAAATCGAACGTATCGCCGTCCAGACTGTACTTTCCCGTCATATCCGCATGGGTCCCCGGAATCTGGAAATGCAAGAAGGAGAAAGTAAGCACCCCTTCGCCCAGCTTGAATGTGCCCTGTAAATCCGACGACACCAGCGCCGCGCTCTGATCTTTCGCAGGCGTACCCTTGCCCAGGCTGCGCATGCTCAAGGAATCGATGCGGTCCTGAACCTTTTCGTTGGTGAAGTGGCCCTCCGGGATATGAAACTTGCCCGCAAGTTTTAGACGATTCGCAACCTCCGCTGAGCCCGCAGGCAAACTCAGCTTGGTTTTCATCGCCACCGTGCCCGTCATGATCGGCGGATCGGTCTTAACCCCCAGCGTCAGCAGGTCTTCGACGCTGGCGCGCCCAAGCACAACGTCGAGCTCAATGTCGTGCCCCGGCGGATTCTTCATGCGCACGATCTTGCCCCGCGCCGTAAACGAAGAATGCAGGACCCGCGCCTTGACCGGTTCGAGATACGTATCGCCGTCCGTACCATCCACGATGGCGTGAAAGTCGGTGTGCAGCGGGACGCGATGCCCGCTGACTGCAATTCGAAAGTCAGGCGTGTCGGTCTGCCCTTCGACTTCGATCCGGCCCAGCGTTCCCGTATATTTTCCCGTCGACGAGAGAATCCCCCCAATCCCCGCGATTGTCCCAAGGTCGGCGTGCGTGAAGTCATATTCTCCGCTTACGGCGGTATCGCGCGGACTCTCTTCGTTCAACGGTCCGAACACCCCGGTTGACTCGATATTCCCCACCGGCTTCGGATTGATCAGCGTCGCATCGAAGCGCAACGGCTGCCCAGGACCAATGTCCTTCATCCGCAAATCGCTGATGTCGAATTCCAGCGGTGGCCTGCCCGGCTTGGCCGTGTTGATAATCAGCTTCGTGTCCGTGCACACGAAACGGTCGACGGCAATGCTCATCTTTCCGCCACGCTTCCTCAGGTCGCTCATCTGCCGGCGATCATTCTTAGGCGGGATGTTCATGTTCAAGCCGCTCACGTAGATGGTGTCCACGTGCATCGGTTCGCGGAACAGGCTGCGCAGCGCAGTCTGGAAACGGAATTCTCCAATCTCCAGCAGTGGCTGCACCCCGTCCTCCCACGGATTCGGATCGGTCGCCCCGTAAATCTTCAGCCCTTTGCCCTCCACATGCACGCCATTCGCCACCCACACGTGAAGCTCGGCAAGTTCAACCCGGCTCTTGAAACGAGCTGCGAGCGTTTCAATCACGCGCGTCCGCAGAATCGGCTCCGCGTGCGTAATCACGATTCGGATGCCGATCCCCACAACTGCTAGGAATATGACGAGGATGCCTGCGAGCCAGCGCCATCGCCGCGAGCGTCGGCGCATAGCTATGACTCGCCCACGAACATTTTCGATTCGCGACGGAGAGGATGGAGATGCAGAGGCCAAGTCTCTTTCTTAGGCCTTGACGCTACCGAATGGAATCAGGTATTTCCCGCAGGGCGCTATCGCGGATCCCTCGGATTCTAAAACGGAGAGGGTGGCGGATGGCTATAAACTGGTAATCCTTCCAAAACATTCCTCTTTTCCTTCACCCTTGCGGCACTTGCGCCAGATTGACCAAGCTCCAAACCACATAAGCCGCCATCATCCCCACCACACACGCCAACGCCAGAGCCCGGTAACGCGTCTCCAGCAAGTCAGCCAGCACTCCGGAGACAAAGATGAACAGGAACGGAATGGCCGCCAGCAGAAAGCCCGCGCCCGCGATGTGCGGATGCGCCATTCCAAGAACCAGGAACAGTACAGCAATCAGCAGCGGCGCGGTGTTGCCAAAGTAGCGCGTGCGTCGCCACGCCGCATACGTCACCAACGCAACCGGAATCCCCAGCGCGAGTGCGGGACACGCTCGCCCAATCTGCACCGCGACCTGCCTGTAGACTCCGGGCACCGCGAATCCTCGCCAGGTCGCTCCCCAGAACATAGCGTGTCGCAGGCTCTCGACGAACGCGTACGGATGAAAGAAGTACACAGCGAACAGCAGAACAAATCCCACTGCGCACGCCGCGATCCAGATAATCAGTCCCGCATGCCGTCGTACCGGAGCGACATACAACAGAAAGGCCAACGCCAGCGGCACAATTACGATCAGCGAGAACTGCGATCCCACCGCGATCGCGAGCGAGACTCCGAGCAACACAATGCGCCGCCAGTTCCACAGCACGACCTCGCGCGGAGCGTACAGCGTGTGTGCCACAGCGATGGCAGTGAAGATGGCCCCAAATGCTCCCCAGGCCGCAACGATCTCCGGTTCGGTATGCCAGACCGCGCTCGCCTGAATAAAAGACGGAGAGAAACAGTACAACGTGAGCGCGACAAATCCTCCCGTATTTCCGCACAACCGTCGCGCCACATACCACAGCGACGCGCCCAGAAAAACGCCGCAGGCGAGAAACGGAATCCGCGGAAGCCAGCGCCAGTACGTTGCCGAATCGCCGCCAAAATCCCGCGGCCAAGCCAGCAAAGGCGCGGCAGAAGCAACGTAGAGCAGCGGCGAATGCTCGGTGTCAAAGCCGCTATCGTCGCTGCGAAATGGGTCCGGCGCAGTCGCTGCGTCTAAGAACGGAGCTGCGGCAACCCCGCGTCCATTCCATTGCTTCCATCCCTCGCCGATGCGGACCGCTTCTGTGCCGTCAGGCTGATGAGCCGTGTGCAGCTCGGCATGCACCAGCCACAAAGCCTGCGCCAGAAAGCAAAGCAGCAGCAATCCGGCGAGAAACTGCGGACGTCCGAAACGTTCGCGCGTGAAATATGGACGCATAAGGTCGAGCCGAGTGTTTTACCATGTCGAAGGCGGTTTGCGCGAAAGTTCCCACCAAAAGTTCGGCAATGAGTGAACCCGATACCAACACGGAAAGCTCTCGGGCGCAGGATTCAACCTCGTCGTCAGCTCCCGACTTTGCCGTCGCGACCCAACCTTCCTACGCCTACACGCTGTTTCTCGGCCCGGCAGGACTCCGCTCAGGTTGGGGATTCGCGTTCTATGTGCTGATGTTCCTTTTATTGCAAAGAGTGCTCGTGGATTTGGCGTCGTCGCGGGATTTCGGCGCGAGCGGTCTTTGGTCCATGATGCTGGAAGAGTCATGCAATTTCGTCGCCGCAGTGATTCCAGCACTGGTGCTGGCGCGAGTCGAGCGTCGTCCGTGGAAAGTATATGGGTTGCCAGGGAAGCAAGCCTTCGGACGGCTCTTCTGGATGGGAGTGTTGTGGGGATTTGCCGGAATCAGCGTGCTGATATTCGCTCTCTATGGAGCGCACGCGTTTGCATTCGGTCACGTTGCTCTCCACGGAGCACGAGTCGTGCGGTTCGCGGCATTCTGGGCAGTAATGTTTCTGCTGGTGGGATTGTTCGAGGAGTATCTGCTCCGCGGCTATACGCAGTTTACGCTGTCGCGCGGGATCGGCTTCTGGCCCGCAGCGTTGGTACTGTCGTGTGGGTTTGGATTGATTCACCTTCGGAACGACCATGAGCAGTGGAGAGGCCTGCTGGCCGCGGCGTTCATCGGCTTCTTCTTCTGCCTGACATTGCGGCGCACCGGCAATCTCTGGTTCGCTGTAGGATTCCACGCCGCCTGGGATTGGGGTGAGACTTTCTTCTACTCCGTCCCGGACAGCGGCACGGTTGCTCCCGGTCACCTGCTCAGTTCGTCACTGCGTGGCGCAGAATGGCTCAGCGGAGGATCGGTTGGCCCGGAAGGCAGTGTGCTTTGCTTCGTGGTGATTGCGCTCGTCTGGATGGCGTTTGACCGAACGCACCCGGGAGCGGTTGTTCGCAGTGACCACAAGATACCGCCACTGCCAACGACAGCAGGTTCCTCGTCGCGGCGCCCCTCGGAATGACAACCTCCGAAGGTTATCGGACAGCGCGGCCTGGAACGACAAGTTCAATTCGCAGGTTCCAGTTCGGGAGTTGAGCACGCGAAAGGTTGTGCGGTGGAGACGGACTTTTTCCCGCGCACCCTATACTAACGTCATGACCTCAGAAGCCGACTTGCTGACCCCGTTGCGTCGCTACTGGGGATACAGTTCGTTCCGGCCTTTGCAGGAGCGAATCGTGCGCAGCCTGCTCGCCGGACACGACACCTGCGTGGTGATGCCGACTGGTGGAGGCAAGTCTCTCTGCTACCAGTTGCCAGCAGTCGTCTCGGAGCGAACCACGGTGGTGATTTCTCCCCTGATTGCGCTGATGCAGGATCAGGCGGCACAGCTTGCCCAGATGGGGATTCCGGCAGCAGTGCTCAATAGTTCGGTCAGCAACGAAGAACAGGGTCGAATCATTCAGCAGGCGCGAGGCGGAGCGTTCCGCCTGCTCTATCTTTCGCCCGAGCGACTGCAGCGTGCCGACACCCTGGGTTGGCTGCAGCATGTGCCGATCTCATTTTTCGCGATTGACGAGGCACACTGCATTTCCGAGTGGGGGCATGAGTTCCGTCCCGAGTACCGGCAGTTGAGTAGCCTCCGCGGAAAGTTTCCCGAT
>Ga0137378_10001210_pt1 | contig 21552 bp, 17 predicted proteins | sample SagtaG_21_FD_104813 | JGI IMG/M metagenome (GOLD analysis project Ga0137378, IMG submission 104813) | Vadose zone soil microbial communities from Sagehorn Ranch, Mendocino, California, USA - Sage2_L_60_16 metaG | ecosystem: Environmental > Terrestrial > Soil > Vadose zone | place: USA... | reverse complement strand
TGCAGCTGCTTCAGGCCGAGGCTGATGCGCTCGCGCTCCCAGTCGATGTCGAGGACCTTGACCTCGACCTCCTGCCCGATGTGCACCATCTCGGACGGGTGCGACACCCGGCCGTAGCTCATGTCCGTGATGTGGAGCAGGCCGTCCACGCCCCCGAGGTCGATGAAGGCGCCGAAGTCGGTGATGTTCTTGACGATGCCCTTCCGCGTCTGGCCGACCTGCAGCTCCTTCATCAGGACGTCGCGCTTGGTCTTGCGCTCGGCCTCGAGCAGCACGCGGCGGCTCACCACGATGTTGCGGCGCCGCTTGTTCAGCTTGATGATCTTGAACTCGAAGCTCTGGCCGAGCAGCTCATCGATGTTGGGCACCCGCCGCAGCGCGATCTGGCTGCCGGGGAGGAAGGCGTCCACTCCCATCAGGTCCACCACGACCCCGCCTTTGATCTTCTTGACGAGCGTGCCCGACACCGCTTCGTCCTTCTCGTGGGCTTCGCGGATCCGTTCCCAGACCCGCATGAAATCGGCCTTCTTCTTCGAGAGGACGACCGCACCTTCCTGATCCTCGAGATGCTCGAGGAATACCTCGACCACGTCCCCTTCCTTGAGCGAGCGTGCGTCCTTGAACTCGTCGATCGCCACGGCGCCTTCCGACTTGAACCCGACGTCGAGAATGACGGCGGTGTCGGTCACACGGAGCACCTTCGACTTGACGATCTCACCTTCTTCGATATTGGAAAGCGTCCCTTCGTACAGCTCCGTCATCTTCGCGATTTCGTCCGACGAGTACTCCTCGTGCAGGTCGGACCGGACGCGGAGTTGGGAGTGAGCGGGCGCGGGAGCGGGAGCTTCGGACTTCGACTCGGGAAGGTTTTCCGTATCTACCAGCATTCAGGACACCGGTTCGGTTGCGGGTTTGGACCATGGGCCCGCAGGCGATCCCCGGGGCTCCGGAACACAAGACGCCAAACCTAGCCGGGGAGGCGCTCCCGCGCCAGCGCCACGACCGCCTGGACTTGCTGCTCGAGCGAGAGCCGCGTGGTGTCGAGCACCACGGCGTCCGCGGCGGCCTTGAGGGGCGCCACCGCGCGGGTCGAATCGGCGCGGTCCCGGGCCGCCAAGACCTCGGCCTCCCGGCGGACCTCGGCCTCCCCGCCTCCCCCCCCGCCCCGCTCGGCCAGGCGCCGCCGTGCCCGCTCCTCCGGACTCGCCGTGAGAAACACCTTCAGCGGGGCATCTGGGAACACCACGGTCCCGATGTCGCGGCCGTCCACCACCACTCCGCGCGCGTGACCCTGCACGGCCTCCCGCTGCTGCACATTCACCCAGTGGCGCACTTCGGGAATGGCGGCGATCTCGGAGACGCGTTGCGTCACCCGCTCGGAGCGGATCGCGTGTGCCACGTCCACGCCGGCCACCTCGGGCCGGAACATGTCGCCCACGAGCACGAGGCGAACCGGAAGATCCTCGGCGAGCGCCACGATCCGCTCTGCAGACCACTGCTCCCTGCTCCCAGCTCCCTGCTCCCTGCCCGCGGCGCCCTGCGCCCCGAGGTTGTCCAGCGCCCCCAGCGTGATCGCCCGATACAGCGCTCCCGAGTCGAGGTGCGCCCATCCCAGCCGCCGGGCGACCAGCGCGGCGGTCGAGCTTTTCCCCGACGCCGCGGGACCGTCGATCGCGATCACGCGGATGCTCACGGTTCTCGTTTCCCGTGTCCCGTTTCCCGGATTCTCTTCAGGTCGGCGAAGAATCGCGGATAGCTGATGGCCACCGAGGCCTGTTCCGAGAGCCGAACCTCCGCCCCCGGCACGGTCCCGAGCACCGCGAACGCCATGGCCAGTCGATGATCGCGCGCCGTGTCGACCCGGCCGCGAGGGGGGTGCGTCGTGCCGCACACAAACAGGTCGTTGCCGCGCGCCTCCGCCTGTACGCCCACCGCGCGCAGGTTGGCCGCGATGAGCTCGAGCCGGTTGCTCTCCTTCACCCGGAGCTCGCCCACCTCGCGGAACACCGTCTCGCTCCGCTCGGCGGCCCGGCTCGCGAGCACGGCGAGCACCGGGACCTCGTCCACGAGCGTCGGCACCTCGGCCGCGCTCACCTCGGTCCCGCGGAGCGCGGCCGGCCGGGCCACCAGGTCGGCCACCGGCTCGCCGCCCTCATCCCGGAGATTCACCCGTTCCACGTGCGCGCCCATGCGCTCGAGCACCACGAGGAAGCCGGTGCGGGTCGGGTTGACCCCGACGTTTTCGATGACCAGCTCGCCGGCTTCGGCGAGTGCGGCGGCCGCGACGAGGAATGCCGCGGATGAGGCATCACCAGGAACCGACAGACGGAACGACGGCACGACGCCACGAGGCCCAGGAGGGGACGGCTCGTACACGATCGCTCCCTCGCGCTCATGCAATCCCAATCCGAGATGCACGAATAGCCGCTCCGTGTGATCGCGCGAGCGATACGGCTCGCGAATCGTGACGGCCACGCTCCCGGTGAGTCCCGCGAGCAGCAGGGCGCTCTTGATCTGCGCGCTCGCCACGGGCGTCGTGTAGGCGAGGGGGCGGAGCCGACCGCCGCGAATCGTGAGCGGGAGCGCGTCGCGGCCTGTCTCCTGGATCTCGGCTCCCATGGCGCGCAGCGGCTCCGTGACCCGACGCATCGGCCGGCGGCGCAGGGAGGCGTCTCCCGTGAGCGTCGCCGCGAAACGCTGTCCCGCGAGGATGCCGAGCATGAGCCGGGCGGTCGTCCCGGAGTTACCGCAGTGGAGTCGGGAGCCGGGGGCAGAGAAGCGAGAGGCGTGGACCGTCACCTTGGAGCCCTCGCGGATGGTCGAGATCTCCGTCCCGAGCTGCCGTAGCACGCGCGCGGTGCTCTTCACGTCGGCGCCGGTGAGCAGCCCTTGCAGCTCGCTGGTGCCGCGCGCCAACGCCGCGAGCATCACGGCGCGGTGCGAGATGCTCTTGTCGCCCGGTGGGCGGACGACGCCGTGCACCCTCACGCGTCGGCCTGCCGGCGCCACTGCGCCGCGCGACTGAGCCACGCAGTGACGGCCTGCGCGTTCCCGGTTTCGAGTGCGCGCTCGAGCTCTCCCAGGGGCTCTTCGAGGGAGCGGAGCGCCGGGAGCAGCTCGTCCCGGTTCATGAGGAAGATCTCAGTCCAGAGCGCCGGCTCCGAAGCGGCGAGGCGCGTGACGTCGCGCGCCCCTGGACCGAACGTCGCACCGGGCGGCGTGGCGTGGGCGAGGTGGTGGGCAAGCAACGACGCTACCGCTTGCGGCAGATGGCTCGTGAGCGCCAGCTGGTGGTCGTGCTGCGCGGCGTCGATCCGCACCGGATGCGCCTCGAGCACGCTCTCCCAGAAGTGCGAGACCTCGCGCGCGGCGTCGTCCCCCTCGTGGGTCGACGTGATGTACACGATCGCGCCCGTGAACAGGTCGACCCGGGCGGCGGCGAAGCCATGCGCATGGGTGCCGGCGAGCGGGTGCCCGCCGGCAAAGCGACGCCCGAGCCCCACGCCGACCGCCCGGGCGACGATCGCGCGCTTCACGGACCCGACATCGGTCACGAGCGCACCGGCGCCAAGGCTGGGCTTGAGGGTGGCGAGCAGCGCGAGGTTGGCGGCGGGCGGTGCCGCCAGCACCAGCAGCTCGACCGCGCGCGCCACGTCCGCCGCGCGGGGCGGCGCGTCGTCGATCGCGCCCCGCCGCACCGCGGCGACGCGCTCCGCAGGCTGGGGGGACCAGCCGAGCACCGTCGCGATCCCGGCCCGCTTCGCTTGGAGCGCGAGTGAGCCGCCGATCGCACCGAGGCCGATGATGCCGAGCTTGGTGGGTCGCACGGGAAAAAAGCTAGCGGCTCGCCGCGGAGCGTGTAAGCGCGGCGAAACGTGCGAGGGCGGCCCAAACCGCGGCCGCCCCCGGCGAATCGGTGGTGCGGGCGTCTAATCGCTGCTCGGCGGCTCGGAGAACGTCACCTCCAGGTCGTCGAACACCGCGAACCCGTTACCCGAGCCTGCGAATTGGACGCTCGAGATGCTTACGCCGCGCGGCGCCTGCACGCAGATGATCTGCGGCACGTCCGCTGCGGAGATCGTCTTCGCAATGGACCCGCCTTCCCCATCGAACGCTTCGATGAACCCAGTGGCTCCGGGCTGCGAGCCCGGCTGGAGCCCGGTGGGATCCACGTGGACGCACACGGTCGATACCGACGCGCTGAAGTCGGCCTCGATGCGGCCCTGCGAGTTCTCGCTGAAATCAGCGGCGAACTCGCCGGAACATAGACTCACCGCGTTGGTCGCGAAGGATCCACCATTGTTATTCGCGTACACGTCCGACGCCAAGCCGCAATTGTTCCCGCCCTCGCTCGGCGCCCGGCGGAACGTCACCCCGAGGGACGAATAGGTCTCGTTAACAACCGTTCCCGACGTCACGTTGTTGAAGTCGACGGTCGTGGGCAAGATCCACCCGATGCGACTGAATGAGCCGCTGAGACCGCCCGCGCCTACATGCGCCGCGTAGGCCGACGAGGGGGCGAGCCAAGAGCCGACGCGTCGCAGCAGGCCCCGCGCGAACAGACCCAGCGGACCGCCGGATGGGGCGGACGCGAACCCCTCGCACGTCACGAACGGTGCGGCCGCATTGGGCAGGGGAGTCACCGTCCCCGACTCGTCTTCCTCGAGGCTGAACAGCTGCGCGCCGGCGTGGTGTATGTCACCTTCCGGGACCTCGACACAGATGCCTACCGTCACGTCGGTATTAAACAGCCCGACGTCGGGCGAGGTCCGGAAGCGATAGCACCCCTCGGCCTGCGGCAGGCCGCGCGGGATACACGGGCCGTCCAGGTCCGCCACATTCACGCGCTCGATCGTCACGACGACGTTGTCGATACCGAGCTCCTTGAGGAGTTCGGGTCGGATCCAGCCGTCCGGGAATAACGCGCCGGCGAACCCGGTGTTGGTGATCACGGTCCCGCCTGTCGCGGCCACGCTCCCTTCAGCGCAGTCGCTCACGCAGTTGGTGCCGAAGGCACCGCGCTCGATCCGGAACTTGATCGGCAGCGTGCGCCCGTCGACGAGCCCGATATACTGGCCCGTGTTGATGTTCTTCAGCTGGCTGGCGTTGTTCACGGGGTCCACGTCCGCAAAGCCGAGCAGCGTCCCGTTGGACGACCCGAACACCTCGATGCGGTAAAACTTGTCGGGATTGATCGCCGGCTGCCTGGTGTCCCAATTCACTTTGTACAGCTGACCTACGAGATCCGCCGTCACCGGGCCCGGATCGATCGGAGCAGCGCTCGAGCACGCCGCCGGCGTGGTCGAGACATCGAGCTCGCAGATCCGGACGACGGGTTTGAGCTTCGGATTGAACACTCCGCTGAAGCTCGGTTGGGGAACCAGCGGCGGCAGGAAGAAAAAGTGCTGGTTGCCGCCGTTGTGTGCGCCGTCCATCAGCAACGCCGACGGCGGCCTGACTGCGGTGGGAGAGCGCTGGTCCTGACACCCGACGACCAGGGCGCAGGTGAGGGACAGCAGGACGATACGCTTCATGGCGGCTCCTGAGGGCGGCGAGGACGGCAAGGTCGGGCTTTAACAGGGCGAAGATGGGCAAGATTTGCGCCGACTTGCTGCGGCCCGCCTCATCCCGGATGACCCGCCTTCTGTGGCACAACTGCTACAACCTGCTCCCGACGCGCCCGTCTGTCAGCGCTTGCTCTCCGTCAGCTGCGCGAAACGCGGATCGGACTTGAGATCGCGCCACCACCAGGAGATATCCCCACCGCGGGTGAACGCGTGGGCGGGGTTGGCGGCAATGTAGCGCTGGAGCAGGGCGATCGCGCCATCGTGGTCTCCCAGGATCGTGCGGGCGAAGGCGTCGATCGACAGGATCTCTTGCCCGGGATCCACGTCGCGATCCGCGCGGGCACGTTGCAACACGTGGCGCGCGCTGTCGGCCAACCCGGCGCGCGCCAGTGTCGCGCCCACGATGGTTTCGGCCCGATGGTGCTCGAACGCCTTTCGCGGCCCCGGCGTGAGCGAATCGATCCGTGCGAGCAGGTGCCACGCCGCGGTCACGTCCGGCTGTGCGTCGGGCGTTGTCATGAGCCAGAGGCGGCACTCCGCGAACCGGAAGTCACCGAAGAAACGGCGCGCCCCCTCGAGGCACCAGCGCCGCGCCTGGGTGAATTGCTCCAGGTCGTACGAGCCGAAGAAGAGGCGTGCCAACACGTCGCCCGCGACGGAGAGATAGGCGTCTTGCTCGTACGCCTGGCGCGCCGCCAGCACCGCGGCGGGGACGTCCTCCGTCTGATAGTACAGATGGCTCAGGGTGCTGTAGGCGCTCGCGAGCGTTGGGTCGGCCCGCGTCGCCGCCTCGAGATCCTGCTTCGCGGCCACCAGCCGCTGCGGCAGCTCGCCGGGGTCCGGGACGAGGTCTTGAAGCCAGCTCAGGTAGCGGACCGTGCCCCGCAGCTCCAGTGCGCGCGCATCGTTCGGCGCCAGCTTGAGGGCTCGCTCCGCATGTCCCAGGGCGACCCCCACCCAATGAACGAGCGCCTTGCGGTCTCCCCCCAGGCGAGCGCGGTTGTATGCGAGCCAGCCGCGCTGCTTCACGGGCTCGGCCCAGGACGGGTCCGCCGCTTCGGCGAGGGCGAGCAACGAATCGGCGCGGGCGAGCCCCACGAAGGCGCCGTCCACATCATCCGCGGCAAGCCGGGCCTCGGCGTCCTTGCGGGCCCGCTCGCCCTGCTGTACCAGGGACCAGGCCGCGACGCTTTGTGTGCTCGTCTGCTCCTGACGCAGCCGCAGCTCCTCGCCCAGCCGCACGCGGAGAAACTCCGCCACCTTGCTGGCGAGACTATCCCGAATGGCCAGGACCGCGCCGGCGGGCTGCTCGAAGCTGACCCGCTTTCCCAGGTCGGCGCCGCTCGCCCCGTCGATCAGATTCACGGAGACGCGATACCGCGCGCCCGCCTCGTCCACGTTGCCCCGGACGATCGTGCCGACGCCGAGCGCCCGCGCTACGCTGTCGAGTGGCACGGTGGATGTCCGGTAGGGAGCGACGCCGTTCTTCGAAACGACGGTGAGCACCGGGACCTGGCGCAGGGCGTCGATCAGCGCCTCGGTGAGGCCGTCCGCCAGATAGCCCAGCGCATGGGCTTGGCTCTCGTCCGCGAAATACAGCACCGCGACGTGGCGCGGATCGAGCCCGCTCACCGCGGTCCCGCGCCCCGCCCGCGCCGACCGGATAACGAGGTATCCGGCGAGCACCGCGACGATGATCGCGGCGGGCGCGATACGCCACAGGCCACGGCGCGGGCGCTTCATGCCACGCTCCAGGGTCGCCCGGCGAAACGCCCCGGTCGCAGCCGACGGAGTGTTCAGCGCCTCGGCGAACAGCGCGGTGGTCGGGTAGCGGTCGGCCGGGATCTTGGAGAGCGCACGCAGGATCGCCCCCTCCACCGCGTCGGGAATCGTGCTCCGCACGATCGACGGCGGCGACACCATATCGAGCGAGTGGCGCGCGATGACCGCCTGCGGCGTGGGGCCCGTGAACGGCGGCTCGCCGACCAACATCTCGTACACGACGCACGCGAGGCTGTATTGGTCGCTGCGCCCGTCGATCTCGCTCGAGCCCGTGGACTGCTCGGGGCTCATGTACGCCGGCGTCCCGATGATGGTGCCGGTCTGGGTGAGGTGCTGCCCTTCTCCCGCCGCGCTCACGGCGCGCGCGATGCCGAAGTCCGTCACGACGGCCGTGCCGCCCGACAGCATGATGTTCTCGGGCTTGATGTCGCGGTGTACCACCGCTCGGCTGTGCGCGTACGCCAGCGCGCCCGCCACCTCGGTGGCGATCCGGAGGGCGTCGTCCTGGGGAAGCTGTTTCTCCCGCGTCAGGCGGTCGCGCAGGGATTCCCCTTCGACGTACGGCATGACGTAATAGAGGAAGCCGGTCGCGGCGCCGGAGTCGTACAGCGGCAGGATGTGGGGATGCTGCAGCCGGGCGGCGATCTCGATCTCGCGCAGAAACCGCTCGGCGCCGAGCGCCGCCGTGACCTCGGCGTGCAGGACCTTGATCGCCACCGATCGGTGGTGCTTCAGGTCCTCCGCCAGGAACACCGTGGCCATGCCTCCACGGCCCAGCTCCCGCTCGACCGCATAGCGGTCAGCGAGGGCTTCACGTAGGGAGTCGAGCAGATCGGCCACGGACGTGGGGCTAGCTTACAATCCGGGGCCGCCTCCCGCCAGCATGCGGGCGCTGCCGCTCTTGTCCTGCCGCGGGTCGTTCCCCTATTTGTAGCGGTCGCATGACGAGTCCAGCGCCGGTTCGCCCTTCGCCCGTTCCGAGCATCAGCCGGCTGTTCGCTGCGGCGTTCCTCGCCATCGCCGTCGCGGGCCTGGCCGACCGCATCGCCATCTGGCGGAGCGCGCGAGGCACGCAGGCGGACATGATCGAGCTCAGCCAGCGGCTCGAGCAGCTGGCCCGCATTTCACCCTCCCCCAACGTGCATCCCCACCTCGCTGCCATGCAGGAGCTCGCCGCCGAAGTCGGCGATAACGCGATCCAGGCGGCGGCGCAGACGACCGTGATCTTCGTGATCGTCCTCGTGGCGCTCGGCATTGGGCTCTGGTACAACCGGGGGCGACTTGCCGCGCCGTTCGCCCACGTCGTCGGTGCCCTGCAGCGCGTGGCCGCGGGCCGCTACGAGGAGCGACTCGACGAGAACCAGCCGGAGGAGTTCGGCACGATCGCGCGCGGTGTGAATCAAATGGCGGCGGCGCTCGCCTGGCGGGAGCGGATGCAGGATCACGCGGGGCGCCTGCTCACGGCCCTGAACGCCCCGCCGGGCGAGGCGACTGCCGCGGGGAGCTTCGGCCCTGCACTCGACGTCATCGCGGCCGCCACCGGCGCGCCGGCGCTCGCGCTCTATCAGCCGCAGTACGACACCAACGAATGGGGGCCAACGGCGGTCCGGCGCGCCACCGCCCGACCCTTGTCCCGCGACATCGTGCGTCAGGTGGTAGGGGACGCGGTCACCGTCATTTACCACCCGAGCGCCGCGGCCGGGCCGGTGCGGACGCAGCTGCAACTCACCACTGCGGACGACGAGTCCGCCGGGGGCCTCGCGCTCGCGCCGCTGCGCTCCCGGGATCGCTTGGTGGGACTGCTCGTCGCGACGGTGGCGGGGGAGCTCTCGGCCGACGCGCGCGTCGCGCTCGAGCAGGCCGCGCCGAACCTCGCCATCGCGTGCGAGCGCGACTCCGCCCACCAGCATACCCGTCGCCTGGCGGTGGAAGTGCGCCACGCCGCCCAGCGCCTCGAGTCACAAAACACCGAGCTCGAGGCACAGCACCGGGAGATGTCGCGCCTGAACGCGGAGCTCGACCAGGCGGGCAAGCTCAAGGATCAGTTTCTCGCGAACGTGTCGCACGAGCTTCGCACACCCCTCAACAGCGTCATCGGATTCAGCGACCTGCTCCTGACGATGGGGACCGCCGAAAGCCCGCTCACCGAAACCCAGCGCGACTACCTCGAGACCATCGCGCGCAACGGCCGTCACCTGCTCGAGCTCATCAACGAGCTGCTCGACCTGTCGAAGATCGCGGCCGGCCGGATGGAGCTGCGGCTCGAGCCACTGGAGCTGGGCGCGCTGCTCCAGGAGGCGGCCGACACCGTCCGCGCGCAGCTCGAAGCCCGGCGGCACGCGCTCGTGATCGAGCCGCTGCCCGACCACCTCGTGGTCACGGCCGACCGGGGGCGCCTCCGCCAAGTGCTGCTCAACCTCCTCTCCAACGCTATCAAGTTCTCGACCGACGGCGGCCGCGTCACGCTCAGCGCGCGTCTCGGGGACGCGGGGCGTGTGCGGGTCGCCGTGAGCGACACCGGCATCGGGATCGCCCCGGCGGACCAGGGAAAGCTGTTTCAGGAGTTCGTGCAGATCGACGCGAGCGCGAGCCGCCGGTACGAGGGGACGGGTCTGGGCCTCGCGCTCTCCAAGCGCCTCGTGGAGCTGCACGGCGGGACCATCGGCGTGGACTCGGAGCTCGGCAAGGGCAGCACCTTCTGGTTCACCCTGCAGCGGGCCGAGCGCCGGCCGGAGCAGCCATGATGGCGACGATCGTGGTGGTGGAGGATCAGCCCGACAACTTGAAGCTCATCACGGCCCTGTTGACCATGAAGGGCCATCGCGTCGTCGGACTGACGTCGGGCGAGCCGCTGGTCGCCACGCTACGGGCGGAGCAGCCGCCCCCCGCGCTGGTGCTGCTCGACATCCAGCTGCCCGGGCGCGACGGCTACAGCGTGCTGCGCGACGTCAAACGGATTGAGGGCGACCACCCCTGGAAGGTTGTCGCCCTCACTGCCCACGCGATGCCGGGAGATCGGGAGAAAGCACTGGCGGCCGGGTTCGACGGCTATCTCTCCAAGCCGATCGACGTGCGCACCTTCCCGGACGACGTGGCTCGCTACCTGTCCGCGCGCTAGACCGCCTTTTTTAGTTTGATAGAGCCGTTCACGGTCTCGAGGTGGACCTCGCGACCTCCCCGGCCGAGCGTCTCCTTCACATTCCGACCCGTGAACCTGCCGTTCACCGTGAGCGGATAGTCGGTGGTGATCGAGCCGTTCACCGTCTTCGCCTCCACTTGTGCGTCGAGCTGCGCCGGCAGCTCGGCGGTCACCGAGCCGTTGATGGTGGCGGCGGAAACGCCGCCTGTGTCACCGAACGCCTCCATGCGAACCCGCACGTCGCCGTTCATCGACTCGGCCTTCACCGGGCCCTTCGCCGTCGCGACATCCACGTCGCCGCTCATCGTGTGGATCACCAGGGGGCCACGCGCCCCCGTCACGTGGACATCCCCTACCATGGTCGTGGCGCCCAGGCTCGCACCGCGCGGCAGCCGCACGGTGAAGTCTACGGCGACGTCGTTGTGCCTTCTGCCTCGCAGCTCGACGTCGCCGTGTCCCGGACCGCAACCGGTGTCGCTCCCCCAGACGGCGCATACGGCAACGCCGCCGTCGTACGGAACGGCGACGAGGCGGACGCTCGCGCTGTCCGAACCGCGGAATGTTTTCACGGCGGAGACCTGCAAAGAGTCACCCTTCGCCGGCTCGACGGTCACAGAGCCGCGGGTGTTCCGGATCCACACCCATTGCTTCGCACCGAGCTTGGAGTGATAGGTCCATGGCGCCGCGGTCGAGCGCCCCGGCCCACCGTCGTCCCGGGAGAACTCGCTCCGCAGGTCGCGTAGCGCCACGGGGAGGTTCATCACTTTTTCGTGCACGATGCTGTGCGCCGCGTGCACGGCAAAACCGATGACGAGCACGGCGCAAAACAACGCCGCCCCGCGAATGATCTCTTTGCGCCAGGTGTCCCAGAATGCACTCACGGCCCCTCCCCCCTGCGGATACGCTCCATACTGGCAGGTCGTACGGCAGTTCGCGAGGTGGGGTTTCGAGCGCGCGACGGCGCTAGACGGAGCAGCGTGACGCGGGTGAAGGGGGCCGAAGCCCCCCTCGAACGTTCAGGAAACGGCTTGGAATCTGGAGGGACGCGTCTCGGTACAGCGCACGGTCGGCCGGCTCAAAACCTTGCCCTGGGTTGCCGCAGCCCGCGCTCCATTGCTTCGGGACTCGACCGTTACGGGATCGAGTACCCCGCCGTACCACACCCCGTCGAGGGCGCCGCTGGCAGGGATCGCGCCCGCGGGCTCGGTCGCCGGCTGCCGACCGGGTCCCAAGGAGGACACGGCGATCTGGGCGGCGTAGCCGTAACCGCTAGTGAGAACGACGGCGAGGAGCAAAGCATAAACGCGCATTGGATGCCTCCCGGACTGCTGGTCTGACCGCACGCTTCGACCTGTAAGACGTTCGGAGGCCCCAATTGGTTGCACCGGAGGTGTCAGAGTGCTGTCAGCTGGCCTCCGACCAGGCGACTTCGAACTCCTCGCCGCACCGCCGGCAGGTCATGCGGCGCGGCCGTCCCGCCAGCGACTGCCGCTCCCGGCAGCTCGGGCAAACGGCGTAGCGCTCGCCCCAGCCCGCGGGGAGACGCACGGCGTCGTTGGGCCGGGGGACCACGCTCCACCTGCGGGGCGGCCGCTCGATGACCTGCAGGAACGCGGATGGAATCTCGAGCAGGCGGCCACCGACCTCGAGAACGGCCCGAAGCGGATCGAGCCGCGTGATACGGTACCACGCCCCGCGGCGAAGCTTCACGTTCAAGTCGGCCTGCAAGCGAGCCCACATCCCAGCCATCGCGGCTCCTTGGTCATCTATCGCACACCATTGTTTTGCATAGACGACGCCCTACGTCAAGCCCCCCCCAGGGGGTCGCAAAGTCGCTGCAACCTTCGGCCGTGTCTGTGCGTCCTACCTGTCGAAGACCGGGGGACGCCGTCCCACGCCTCTCCGCCCCGGATGAGGCCGTACGAATCGCCGGCAGGACAGGCACCGGAGGTGGATCCGTGGTTTTCACGGCAAAGGGATGGCTCGGCGTCGGTTTCGCGTCGCTCGTAATCCACGCCGCGATGATCGGAGGGGTGGTATACGCGACGCTCCACGCCGCTCCGAGCGACGCCCGACTCAGGATGGACACCACCGTAGTACTGTTTGCACCCCAGGAGCGGCAGAAACCGGCCGACCCACTGCCGGTGCCGCTGGTGGACGCGCTCAAGGGGTTTCAGACTGTCGCCGTACCGACGCAGATCCCCACCGACATTCCCCCGGTGGACCTCCAAGAGCGGTTCGATCCGAAGGATTACTCCGGGAGCGGCGCCGAGGGCGGTCGGGCGAACGGCATCGTGGTCGATGGGACTGAAGTGTATGCGGAAGCGGTCGTGGAGGAGCGGCCCGCACTGCTTTCTGCCCCACCCCCGGTCTACCCGGCCCTGCTGAGACAGGCTCGGATTCAGGGTCGGGTGATTGTGCGGGCCATCATCGATACGACGGGGCGGGTCGAGCCCAGGTCTGTCCGGATAATCAAGAGCCCCAGCCCGGCGTTCGACCAACCCACCAAAGACTGGGTAATGAAGGCGTTGTTCCGTCCGGCGCGGATGCACGGACAGGCCGTGCGCGCGTTCATTAACCTGCCGGTCGATTACTCACTCACGGCGGCGTCCGGATCGCCGTAGTGCCGAGGGCAGGACTCGAACCTGCACGGGAGTCGCCTCCCAAGGGATTTTAAGTCCCTTGCGTCTACCGATTTCGCCACCCCGGCCGTAGTAACATACCGTTGGGAGAACCACGCTAGCGAACCGCCTCGCGCCGCACGCCGCCGGACGGATGCACCATGCTGACGCCCGGCTCGCGTCCGTACGCCGCCGCAAACGTCTGCTGGATCTCTCGGACAACCTGCGCTTCACGCTTCCCTCTTCCCGCTTCCCCCTTCCCCAGCAGTACCAACACCGCCCCGCCCCATCCGGCACCGGTGAGGCGGGCGCCGAGCGCGCCGGCCCGCCGCGCTGCGGCGACGATGGTATCGAGCTCCGGCGTGCTGCAGTGGTACAGCCGCCGGCAGGATTCGTGGGATTCGTAGAGCAGCTCACCGAAGCGCTTCAGGTGCCCGCGGGCGAGGAGCTGCGCGCCGAACCGAGCGCGGGCGGTCTCGCCGACGACGTGAAGCGCGCGGGAGCGGAGCGGCTCGGGTAACGCTCGCTTGAGGCGCGGCAGCCAGGCGGCGGGCCAGCTCGCGAGCCAGCGGAGCTCCGGTAGCTCGTTCTTGAGGCGGGCGACGGCCGCTTCGCACTCGGCCCGCCGCTCGTTGAGGGCGCCGGCGGCGAGCTCACGCCGCACACCGCTGTCCACGAGCAGGAGGCGCCCGCCGATCGGGATGTGGCGCGCCGCGAGCGACGCGCACTCGAGCAGCAGCGCTTGGCCCGGCCGCGCCACGGCCGCGATCATCTGATCCATCATGCCGCAGCGCACGCCGACGTAATCGTGCTCGGCACGGAACGCCACGCCCGCCAGCTGGCGGGGCCGGAGGCGGGCCCCGGCGAGCAGGCTGAGCGCCTTCGCCGTGGCCACGGTGAGCGCGGCGGACGACGCGAGTCCCGCGGCGATCGGCACGTCGCTCGTCACCGCGATGCGGGCCCCGCCCTCCAGAGGCGCCGCGCCCAGCGCCACGAGCTCATGCATCACCCCCGCGACGTACGCGCCCCACCCCGCCGGTCGCTCCGCTCGATAGTCGATGCGCGTGACCTGTCCGTCGCGCGTCGAGACCATCTCGAGCACACCCAAGTCTGCCGGGCCGACCGCGACGACCGTGCGCACTGCGCACGCCACCGGCAGCACGGGGCCACCGTTGTAGTCGGTGTGCTCGCCGATCAGGTTGACACGACCGGGCGCGGAGGCCGCGGCGCGGGGCGCGACGCCGAACGTCGCCCGGTACAGCGCTGACGCGTTGACACGCATGGGTTTGACAAGGATTGGGGCCAATGCTACCCTTGGCCAGCCCATTCCACCACCTCTCCAAAGTCACCCGGAGCCAAACCGTATGCGGGTGTGCGTCAGGTACGCGCTGCTGCTGTGTGCCGGGGTCCCGACCCTGCTAGGAGCGCAGGGCTTCGGTATCTACGAGCAAGGAACGTGCGCGATGGGACGCGCCGGTACCGGCGTGGCGGCGCCCTGCTCGGACGGCTCTGCCATGTTTTTCAACCCGGCAGGGCTCGCCGGGTTGACCGGCGGGCACATCACCGTGGGCGTCACGCTGCTCGACGTGCAAGGGTCGTTCACCGACGACCTGTTCCAGCAGCAGACCAAGCTGGACGATCCGCTCCTGGCGGTGCCGCAAGTCTATATCTCTTACGGGGCTACGTCCAAGCTCGGTATCGGCGTCGGGTTGTTCGCTCCCTACGGGCTGGAAACCAACTGGCCGATGGCGTTCGACGGCCGGTTCGCGGGCTACAAGAACATCCTGCGCTCGGTCTACATCCAGCCCACGCTTGCCTACCAGGTGTCGCCGCGCCTCTCCCTGGGCGGCGGGCTCGACATCGTGCTGGGGAAAGTGGAGCTGAACCAGCGCTCGGACCTCGCCGACCAGCTGGTGCCTCTGCCGGGCCTGCCGCTTGGCACCAAGTTCAGCCAGTTCGGCATCGTCCCCGGGACCGACTTCGCCAACACCCACCTCGAGGCGACCAAGACCACCGTGGCGGCGCACTTCGGCGCGACGTTCAAGGTGAACGACCGCCTCTCGTTCGGTGCGAAGTTCCTTACGCAGGCGAAGTTCGACTATTCGGGCACCGCCACGTTCACGCAGGTACCTAGCAACGTCGTCGTACCGGCCGACCTCACGGTCGGCACGCTGACGATTCCCGCGGGCTGCCAGGTGGACGACCTGTTGACCGCACCCACGGCGGCGTGCGGCGGGCTTGGATTCAATCTCTTTAATACGGTGTTGGTAACTCAGCCGGTGACGACCACGATAAAGAATCCGTCGCAGCTCGTGCTGGGTGTGGCGTACCAGGTCGCCAACGGATGGACGCTCTTGGGTGATTACCAGCGCACCTGGTGGAGCCAGTTCGACGAGCTCGACATCAGTTTCCCGCAAGACCTGTCCGGAGCGCTCGATCGACACCTGTTCGAGCGGTATAGGAATACGAACGGCGTCCGGTTCGGCGCGGAGTGGGCCAAGAACGCGAAATGGACTTTCCGCGGTGGCTATCTCTATCACGGCGGCGCAGCCCCGGCCGAAACCGTGACGCCCCTTTTGCCGGAGGGGCAGCGCAACGAGTTCACGGTGGGCACGACGGTGAAGCTCGGGCGGGCCCTCACCGCCGACCTGGCGTACCAGTACATCCGACAGAACGACCGACGCGGCCGGACCCGCGAGCCACTGGTCGGTGCCGCGACGACCGGGTTGAACAACGGCCTGTACGACTTTTACGCGCACCTCTTCGGGGTGTCGCTGAGCTACGCGTTCTAGGGAGCCTGACGATGACGCACCGTCGTACTCTCGTCGCCGCCGGCTTGAGCATCGTGCTTCTCGCCGCGGCTTGCCATGAGGATAATCTTTTCATCACGCCCCCGCCGCCCTACGCGGGCGGGGCGATGTTCCAGCGGTATGTGTCCTTCGGCAACAGCGTCACGGCCGGGTTCCAGTCCGGGGGACTCAACGACTCGTTGCAGCTGCTTGCCTATCCCGTGCTGCTCGCGAGAGCGATGCAGACGAAGTTCTACTATCCGAGCATCAACTACGTGCCGAGCCTGAACCTGTATGGGTGCCCGTCGCCGATCACGTTCATCTTCTCGAACCCGCCGACACGACTCGGCCCTCCAACGGCGCCCGCCTGCTCCCTGCGGAACCCGAATACTCCACCGTACCTGAACAACGTTGCCTTCCCGGGGGCGGACGTGCTCGAGCTGCTCAACACGAACTATGCCCCGCCCCAACCCCCGCCGTCCGCGACTGATGCCTACAAGCTGTTTCTGCTCGGCGGGCGCACCGAGTTGCAGCGCGCCCGTGAGGTGTTGCCCACGTTCGTGACGGTCTGGATCGGGAACAATGACGTGCTGTCGGCGATCCTCGACACCGGTGATGCGGGACAGGCCGCAGACATCACACCCCCTGCGACGTTCACGACGCGCTTCAACGCGCTTATGGACAGCATCGACTCGTTCGGCAGTGTGGTGGGCGGTGTGCTGCTCGGTGTGGTCCAGGTGACGGGAGCGCCGTACGTCTCGCAGGGGCGGGTGTATTTCGCGGCACAGGCGGCAATCCCTACGATGACGGTGCTGCCCAACTGCCTCGACTTCCAGCCACTCACCGCAACGGACACGGCGTTCGTATACGTGCCCTTCCACTACGGCGCGCCCATCGTTGCGAAGGCCGCGGCCGGCGTTGCGGACACACTCGACTGCGGCAACTCACACGTCATTTCGGTGGCGGAAGCCGTAACCATGATCAGCACGGTCGCTCAATACAACACGACGATCCAACAGGCGGCGACGGCACGGGGCTGGCTGTTCCTCGACCCCAACGTGTTGCTGCGGACGCTCGCGCAGGACACCAGCGCCATTCGTCCGTTCCCGGCGTTCCCACCTCACCCGAGTGCGACGACTGCCCCGTTCGGCACGGCCCTCAGCCGCGATGGCATCCACCCGAGCACGTCGACCCAAAGACTGATTGCGCAGACACTGCAAACGGCGATCAACGCGTTCTACCAGTCGGCGATCCCCGTCGTGCCCTGAGCGCGAACCCCGCTGGTGCCGCGGGGTAGCGAACACGGCATCCGCCCTCCGGCGGGTGCCGTTTTGCTAATGCGAACCCTCCGTTTCGTTCTCGCGCTTGTGAGCCCCGCGTTGACGGGCGGGGCTAGTCTTGCCGCTGCGCAGGCGGTCGAGCGGACGGACGCCCCGGCCCGCGGCGTGCTGCGGGTCACGTTCGATCCGCGCATCATGACGTGGAACGACCAGTTCACCGGCGCGGGACGCATGAGGCTCGGCGCCCCGCTCACGGGAGACACCGTGGGCGGCCGCTACATCCCCGTGGTGGCGCAGCTCGAGCAGAACGTGCGGACCGTGATCGGCGACGTGGTGCCCGTCGTTCGACCGCAGGTGCTCCGGAGTGCGGACCGGCAGCCGCTGCTCCCGCGCTTCGTCGCGAGCCTCGGGGCCGGCCTCTTGAGCGTGCGCCAAGAGCGGCGCACCTACCCCATCAGCGCCGCGCTCGGTCTCACCGATCGCCTGTCGGTCAGCCTCATGGTACCGATGGTCCGCGTGGCGACGCGGGCCGCACTCCAGCTCTCGAGCAGGGGCGCCAACCTGGGCGTGAACCCGCTCGTGCTGAACACGCTGGGCGCGCGAGGAACCGACTCGGCTTTCTTCGCGCAATTCGATGCCGCGCTGGCTCAGCTCGACCAGCAGGCCGCGGGATGTGCGGCCCCCCCTCCCTCCCCGTGCGCGGCGAGGGACAGCTCGGCGCGCTGGCGCACCGTGCGCGACGCTCTACACGGCTCCGTGTACGGCGTGGGGCGGACGGGCTCGCCGTTCCTGCCGCTCGATTCCTCGACCGCCGGCCACGCCATCGACAGCGCGGTCGCGCGGATCCAGCAGGGTCTCAATGTGACGTTCGGGATCGCGGGGTTCGATACCACGGTCGCGCTCGCCGCGGACTCGCTGACCGGAGAAACCTTCCAGCAGGTGCTCCTCAACCCCGATCCGAACGGGTTCGGGTATACCACCGTGCCGTTCATGCGGAACTTCCGCTACCGCATGGGCGACGTCGAACTCGCCGCGAAGTACCGGCTCCTGGCCGGCGCGCACTACGCGGCCGCGCTCCAGGCGCTGGTCCGCCTGCCGACGGGAGCGCAGGATTCCGCCAGCGACCTGCTCTGGCAGGGGGTCGGCGATCACCAGCTGGACCTCGAAGGGCAGCTGATGCAGGAGCTGTCGGTAGGGCCGCTCTGGCTCAACGTGGCGGTCCGCGCCGGGACGCAACGACCGGGGACACGCGTGCGCCGGGTGGCGCCGTGGGACGCGTTTTTGGTCCCGGCCGCGGCCACGGTGGACCTGCGCTGGGATCCCGGAGACTACATCGGCGTGGACGTGGCGCCGCTGGTGCGTCTCGCGCCGGAATTCGCGGCCGGGTTCACGGCGGGCTACTTCTCAAAGGTGCGCGATCGGTACGCGTTTCAATCGTCGCAGGACTCGGTCGCGCTCGCAACCCGAATGGGATTCCCCACGGCGGCCAGCGTGCTCGACCAGGGTACGGCGCAGCGATGGCTTCGCCTCGGTTTTGCGCTGACGTACCACACGTCGAGCATCGAGGGGGGATTCTCGATCGAGCAGACCGTCAGCGGCGCGGGGCTCGTCCCCGGGGCGACGGTGTATCGGCTCGTGCTGCGCCCGACACGGAAGCTTTTCTGAGCAGCTCGGCAGCGTGACTGAGCGCCGTCCGCATGTCGGGGTCGCCCAGCATGCGCGCCAGCTCCCGCGTGCGCCCCTCACCCGTGACGACCTGCACGTCGCTCGTCGCAATCCCGCCTCGCGCCCCCTTCGCCACCACCAGATGGTGATGAGCGTAGGCCCCGATCTGCGGGAGATGGGTAATCACGAGCGCCTGCCGGCCCCCCGAGGTTGCCTGCGCCACGCTCGCCAGCGCCTCTCCCACCCGGCCACCCACCTCACCCCCGATCCCCTGGTCCACCTCGTCGAATACCAGCGTCGGGACGGCGTCGTGCTGCGCCAGAACGACTTTCAGCGCCAGCATCAGCCGTGACAGCTCGCCGCCTGAGGCGACCTTCCCAAGCGGTCGTGCTTCCAACCCGACGTTCAACTGTATGTCGAAGACAACATCCTCCGCTCCCTGGGAGCGGGGAGCGGGGAGCGGTACCAGTCGTGCCGCGAATCGGCCGCCCTGCATTCCGAGCGCGGGGAGCAACTCGTTCACGGCGTTTGCCAGGCGCGTGGCGCCCTTCGCGCGCTTGGTTGTGAGCGCGGTGCAGGCGCGGGTGAACTCGGCGGCCGCGGTGGCGCGCTGCTCCGCGATCTGTCGCAGGTCCAGGTCCGCGGTGTCGAGCAGCTCGAGCTCGTGCGTCGCTCGATCACGGGTCGCGAGGACGTCCGGGAGCGTGGGACCGTATTTCTGGACGAGGCGGAACAACACGTCGCGCCGCTCTTCGACGGCGCCGAGCCGGCGCGGGTCGCTCTCGATCGCCGCGCCGTAGTCACGCGCGGCCTGCGCGAGCTCCTCGACATGCGCGAACGCACCGTCGAGCAGCTCTTGCCACTTGGCCACGGAAGGATCGAGACGCGTGAGGCCGCCGAGCAGTTTGGTCGCGCGCGCGAGTCCGGCCGTGTCGAGCGCCTGCTCGAGCTCGCGGGACAGGCGGCCGAGCTCGTCGGCATGGGCGAGACGCTTCGCCTCGACCTCCAGGGTCTCCGCCTCCCCGTTCCTGGGCGCGGCGCGCTCGATTTCGTCGACCACATGGCGAAGGTAATCCGCCTTGCGACGTACGTCCTCGCGTCGGGCGGTGAGCTCTTCCTCGCGCCGCTCGAGCTCGCGCAGGCGTTCATGCGCGTCGCGCACCGCCGTGCGCTCCACCGCGGCGTCGGCGTAGGCATCGAGCATATCGCGCTGGGCGTCGGCCCGCAGTAGGGACTGGGTCTCGTGCTGGCCGTGCAGATCCACGAGCAGCGCGCCCAGCTGCGCCAGGACACTGACGGTAGTGGGGCTGCCGTTGACCCAGGCGCGGGAGCGCCCTTCCCCGCTGATTTCCCGCTTGAGGACGAGTCTTCCCTCCTCCGCGTCCACCCCCAGGGCGGCAAAAGGCGGCAGAAGACGGGAGAGGGCGGCAGAGGTGAATTCGAACGCGCCTTCGATGACGGTCTTCTGTGCGCCCGGGCGAACGACGTCCGACGAGGCGCGCTCGCCGAGCAGGAGGGCGAGCGCATCGACCAGCATGGACTTCCCGGCGCCGGTCTCTCCCGTCAGGACGTTGAGGCCGGGGGCGAGCGGGAGCGTGACGTCGGCGATGACGGCGAGATCGCGGACGCGCAGCTCCGTCAGCACTATTTACGCTCCCGGTCGGACAGGTCGCCCCACTGCAGCTTCTTGCGCATGCGGGCGAAGAAGCCCTCGGGCCCCAGCCGGACCAATAAGACCGAATGGGCCGCACGCTTCACGACCAGCCGCTCGCCGGTGCCCATGGTCGTGCCGACCTGGCCGTCGAAGGAGACGAGGACGTCCTCGGTCCAGGGAGGAATCGGCTCGACCGTGATGGCGGCGTTCGAGGGCACGACCAGCGGCCGGACGGCCAGGGTATGGGGGCAGATGGCGGCCACGACGATGGCGTCCACGCTCGGCACGACGATCGGTCCGCCCGCCGACAGCGCGTACGCGGTGGAGCCGGTGGGCGTGGCCACCACGATGCCGTCCGCCGAGTACTGCCCGACCTCGTCGCCGTCCACCGACACGCGGAGCCGGATGACGCGTGCCACACCGCCCTTGTGCACCACGGCGTCGTTCAACACGATCGGCTCGGCCCGGCTCTTGCCCTGCTTGTTCTCGATGAAGGGCGCGAGGGCGAGACGCGCCTCGGTGGCGAAGGCCCGGCGCACCAGCGCGTCGAGCGCCCAGTCGAGGGTCTGCGAGGTGGCGGTGGTCAGGAAGCCGACCCGGCCGAGATTCACGCCCAGGATCGGCGTCGCCGCGCCGTTGAGGGTGCGGGCGCCGCGCAGCAGCGTGCCGTCGCCGCCCAGGGTGATCAGGCAGTCGAGCTGGGGCGCACGGTGCAGCGAAGGCGGCGCAGGCTCGGGCCAGAGCGGCCCGATCTCCTCCTCGGTGTACAGCGTGACTCCGACCCGGGGCGCGACCTGCGCGAGATGCGCGAGGATGTTCTTGAGATCGCGATAGCTGGGGTTGCCGACGACCCCGACGTTCATGAGTGGGTGAGCGATTGCTCCGCGGCCAGCGCGCGCACCCGTGCCGCGATCCCGGCGCCGGTCAGACCGACCTCCGCGAGCTGCTGCGCGCGGGGCGCGTGCTCGTAGGTGCGGTCGGGGGCGCCGAAGGGGACGACGCGGGTCTCCGGGGCGACCGTCTGCACCAGGCCGGCGAGGGAGGTGCCGAACCCG
>Ga0137378_10001205_pt1 | contig 21587 bp, 18 predicted proteins | sample SagtaG_21_FD_104813 | JGI IMG/M metagenome (GOLD analysis project Ga0137378, IMG submission 104813) | Vadose zone soil microbial communities from Sagehorn Ranch, Mendocino, California, USA - Sage2_L_60_16 metaG | ecosystem: Environmental > Terrestrial > Soil > Vadose zone | place: USA... | reverse complement strand
TAGAGCGCGAACGTGATCGCGTCCAGGATCATGGTCTTGCCGGCGCCGGTCGGCCCCTCCAGCAGGAACAGCCCGCTGCGGGCAAGCAGGTCAAAGTCGACGTGCTGCGCGGTCGCGTAGGGCCCGAATGCCTGCAGCTGCAGGGCATGCAGCCGCATCAGGCGGCCGCCTCGGCCTGCTGGCAGGTCTCGACCGCGTCCCGCAAGACGGCACGCTGGTCCTCATCGGGCGGGCCGCCGCTGGTGAACTCGACGAACAGCCCGCAGATCGCCGTCGGGTCGGCCATCTCGGCGGCCAGCCCGGCAAGATCGGCTTCGGTACCGATCAGCCCACCCTCGGGGGGGAACTCAAGCACGAGCGTGTGCGGCCACTTCTCCCGCAGCCGCTCCATCGGTGATGCTGGCCGGACAGTGTCTGTCAGCACCACCTTGACCCAGGCGGCGGCCAGGCCGGCCAGGTCGCCGTCGGCCCTGGCGAGCAGGTCGGCGATCTTTCCCCGCACCTCGCGCAGCGGCCGCGGCACTGGCGCAGCCAGCTGGCTCGTGGTCGCCTGTCCGGCGGCGTCGATGTCGGCGACGGTGACGGACTTGGCCTGGTTCCGCTCGGAGAACGAGAACGCCAGCGGTGACCCGGAGTACCGCACGGTCGTTCCGGCTGCCCCGGCCGGGGTGTTCTGCTGGCCGTGCAAATGGCCGAGGGCAACGTAAGAAATACCGTCGAAAACGGAGGCAGGCGCGTCGCCGATGCCGCCGACCCGGATGTCTCGTTCAGAATCAGAAGGCAGTGCGCCGGTGATGAACGCGTGCGCCGCGACGACAATGCGGCCGATGCCGCGTCCGGCCGCGTCCGCCCGGATCCGCGCTACCGCCGCGGCCAGCACCGATGCGTGCGAGCGCGCCGCGCCAAGCTCGTCCATCACCGCGTCAGGCAGCAGGTAAGGGATGCCGTAGATGGCGACGTCGCCATCGGCGTCGCCGAGCACGACCGGGCGGGTGATGTCCGCCACCGAGGTGCGGAGGTGGATGCCGGCCAGCTCGCTCAGCCGGGCGCAGAACCCGAGCCGCACCGCCGAGTCGTGGTTGCCGCTGGTGATCACCACCGGGATCCGCGCGGCGGCGAAATCCCGCAGGGCGCGGTCGAGCAGGGCCACCGCATCCGTGCACGGCACCGCCCGGTCGTAGACGTCGCCGGCCACCACGACGGCGTCCGCCTGCAGGCTGACCGCCTGGCCGAGCAGCCACTCCAGGAAGGCGGCCTGGTGCCCCAGCAGGCTCTCGCCGTGCAGGGTGCGCCCCAGGTGCCAGTCCGAGGTGTGAACCAGTCTCATCGCCGCGCCATGGATCTCGTGAGGGCCGGAACGGGCCACTGCGAACGGGGGCCGCCGTGACGCCCCCATGATGCCGGGCGGCCGCGACAATCCCGGCCATCCCGGACCGCACGGCGTGTCGCCCACGCGGGCGCGTCTCGCCTGCGCGCGCTGCGCCCGCGCTCTGCGCAACCCGTTGAAACCGGCGTTCAACGGCACCCAACCCGTTCAACGCCACATCGAGCGGGTTACTTGGACGCGACCAGGCACCGGGCTACCCGGGCGCGACCAGGCACCGGGCTACCCGGGCGCGACCAGGCACCGGGCTACCCGGGCGCGACCAGGCACCGGGTTATCCGGGCGCGATCTGGCACCGGGTGACCCGGGGGTGCGGTCAGTGCCCGGTTGGCGAGAGCCAGCCGGTGAGTCGGCCGCCGGGTGACTGAGCTGCCGGTCAGCCGGTGACTTCGGCAGCCGGTGAGCCGCTACGGCGCGAGGTGCTGGGCGAGCCAGTCACGGGCCGCGGTGCTGGACGGCTCGAAGCCCTTGACGTAGGCGTCGAAATGGCCGCCCGGCAAGATCACCAGCTTCTTGGGCTCGTGCGCCTTGTCGTAGGCGGCGATCGCCAGCTCGGACGGCACCAGATGATCGCCCACGGCCACCAGCAGCAGCAGCGGGGTCGGGCTGATGTACGGCAGGTAGCTGACCGGCTCGTACTCGGTGAACATCTCGACGCTGCGCAGGGTGACCTCGTTCCGCCAGGACGGGGCGCGGGCCTTGCCGGTTTCGGTGAACCACTGCCAGGAATCCGCGGTCGGCAGCGCCGACGCGGCGAGCGGATCCTCGTCCACCACCGGGACCATCGCGGGCGGCTTGCCCTCGAACCGGGCGAGCCGGTCGGCGTCGAACATCTCCCGGAACCCTGCGATGAAGTCGGCCCGGACCAGCGCGCGCAGATTGTCATGGCCGCTGATCAGCGGGACCTGGCTCACCACGGCCCGCACCCGGCGGTCGATCGCCGCGACGACAAGCACATGGCCGCCCGAGTAGCTGCTCCCCCAGATCCCGATCCGCGCCGCGTCGACCTCCGGCAGCGTGCCTGCGTAGGTGATGGCGTGCCGGTAGTCGCGGACCTGCGCCCACGGGTCGATCTCCTGCCGCGGCTCGCCGTCGCTGGCGCCGAAGTTGCGGTTGTCGAACACCAGCGCGTTCAGCCCGGCCGCGGCGAACACCTCGGCGAAGCTGTCCAGGTACATCTCCTTGACCGCGGAGAAGCCGTGCGCCAGCACGACGGCCGGGGCCGGGCTACCCGCGTTCGCGCCCGCGGCAGGATAGAACCAGCCGCGCAGGGTGACGCCCTCGGCATCGAACTCAATGTCACGTCGAGCCATCTCGGTCTCCAATCGGCACTCGATCAGCCGCCCGGAGCAGAATCAGGCCAGCCGATGCCACCACGGTAGCCCCGAGACCAGCCGCCAGCCGTCTCACGCCTGGACAGTCGCGCAGCAATACAGTCGGCCCGCGAGCCATGGGGTCGGCCACACCGTCCAGTCCGCCTCACGCGGCCAGCTGCCGAACCGGCCTCGTTGAGTCCGCCGGCTCGCCGGAACGCTGGCGGTGAGCCAAGCCCCTGATCCGGCGGCAAACGGCGCGGGGCGGGCAGGGCTGGTGCGGCCGGCCGTGCGCAGGCCCAAGGTCCCCGGGCGTGCCGGCCATTGGCCCTGGCCCGCAGCCGCTGGCCGCGCGATGGTGGGCAATGGCGGCGCCACCGTCAGGGTGGCGGTGCTGCCTGGCCTGGCGGGAACAGGACGTGATCGGCAGGAAACAGAAACCCTGGGGATGGCAGGCCCTGGGACCGGCCGCGTGATCACCGCCCGCGCCAGGACATGCTTCGCGGACTTCACACGGAGGAGGAGGAGGAGGAGGAGGAGGAGATGGCAGTGATCAGGTTCGGATGGCTGTGAGCGCCGATATCAACGAGCGTCGCATTGGCAGGTTTGCGGATTGCTGCGAGTACACGACTGGCGATCCGGGCACCGCCCAGGTCAGCGTCGGGGACGAGGATCACCCGGGGCAGGGTGGCGGCCAGCGTGGCGACGAGGCGGACGGTTTCGTCTCCCGGGTCGGTGACTCCGGGCTCCCAGTGGCCGAAGGACCGCGAACCGGGATCAGCCGGGGTAGTGCTGGATGTCCGCGTAATGACCCGGCGAGCCGGCCAGCTTAGCGTCGTCAGTCAGCAGGGGCACCGCGAGTTGCTCCGCAAGAGCGACATACATCGCGTCGTAGGCTGTGAAGTTGTGCCTCAGCTCGAATACGCGGGCCTGCAGCGGCTGCATGGGGTGGCGCACGATCCGCAGTCCCGCATAATCGGCGAGCATCAGCTCCGCCCTGGCGGGACTGATGCGGACGTCCGGCTTCGTGGTGATCGCGAGGCCGCGGACGACGCTGGACACCTCCGCGTCGACCAGGGCCGGGGCGTGGACGGTCCGGGCCAGCCGCTGGCGGAGCAGATCGTCGCCAGGCCAGCTGGACAGCAGCCGGATGATGATCGAGCAGTCAACGACCGCCGTCACCGGCGGCCGTCCTCCGCGAAGGACCGCAGATCATCAATCGTGTAGCTGACCGGCTCGCGGGACGCGATGCCCGTCATCACGTCCTCGAGCGGAGGCATCGCCGCCTCCTGCGTCAGCAGATCACGCAGGTACGCGGCCAGGGACTGACCGCGTGACTCCGCCCGGGCCTTGAGCGTGGCGACTACCTCTTCGGGAAGATCGCGTACCTGCACGACGGTGGTACTCATGACCCAAGGATAACCCACTTGCATGCGCAGTGCATGCGTTCGTCCTTGTTGGAATGCGCGGCCTGCAGCCGGGCCATGCTGTCCCCTGGACTGCCAGACTGACGATCCGTGCGCCACCACGGGCTACCGGCAGGCTATCCGGGTTGTGGATCTTCCGCTCCGGGCGCCACTGCCGGCAGGCGCGGAGTGGATCGAGGCCTACCGTCATTGGCTGGGCTGACGCTCCATGGGAAGACACCGAAGGCGCTTTCGCCACAGGTTCAGGCCTCCGGGTGGTGTAAGCCCTGGGCTAGGCCCGGCCGTGCCAGCGGCCGCTACCTTGGCGACCCTGCAGCGCGGCTGCCAGGCGCATCGTCGGCGAATTTAGCTAGGCGAAGAGCCCGCGAATATCGTCGGCGTCGAGGCTGGCGCCGAAAACGTTGCCGCTGTCGATGACGCTGGAGAACAGCTCGGCTTTCCGCTGCTTCAGCGCCATGACCTTCTCCTCGATGGTGCCGGAGGCGATGAGGCGGTACACCATCACGTTGCGGGTCTGCCCGATGCGGTGGGTCCGGTCCACCGCCTGCGCCTCCGTCGCGGGATTCCACCACGGGTCCAGCAGGAAGCAGTAGTCGGCCTCGGTGAGGTTCAGTCCGAATCCGCCCGCTTTGAGGCTGATGAGGAACACCGGCACCGAGCCGTCCTTGAAGCGCTGCAACACCGCGGCCCTGTTCCGTGTCTTGCCGTCCAGGTAGCAGAACGGCACGCCCGCGGCGTCCAGCGCTTCGCGCACCTTGTCGAGGAATCCGGTGAACTGGCTGAAGACCAGCGCCCGGTGCCCGCCGCCGGTCACGTCACGAAGCTGCTCGAGCAGGGCATCGATCTTGCTGCACGGCAGATCCCGGTGCGCGTCGTCGACGAGCCCGGCGTGCAGGCTCAGCTGGCGTAGCAGCGTCAGTGAGCGCAGGATGGTGAACCGGTTGGAGTTCATGTCGTCGATCAAGCCGAGGATCTTCTGCCGCTCCCGTTGCAGATGAGTCTGATAGATCTTGCGGTGCCGCGGATGCAGGTCTACCTCAAGTACCTGCTCCTGCTTCGCGGGCAGGTCGGCGGCCACTTGTTCCTTGGTGCGGCGCTTGACGAGTGGCTTGATCCGCCGCCGCATCTGGGCGAGCAGTTCCGCATGGCCCTGCTTTTCGATCGGGCGGGCGTAGTAGTCGCGGAACCGCGTCGGGCTCGGGAACAGCCCCGGCGCGGTGATCGACAGCAGCGACCACAGCTCCATCAGGTTATTCTCCATTGGCGTGCCGGTAACGGCGACCTTGAACGGGGCCGGCAGCCGCCGCGCGCACTGGTAGATCTTCGACTGGTGATTCTTGGTGAACTGGGCTTCGTCCAGGATCAGTCCCGACCAGGCCATCTTGGAGTAGGCGTCGAAGTCGATCCGCAGCAGCGTGTACGAGGTGACCACCGCATCGGCGGCTGTGATGATCTCGCTGAGGGCCTGCCCGCGGCGAGATGCCGTGTCCGAAACCGGCACCACCTTCAGGCCTGGCGTGAACCGCGCAGATTCGGCCGCCCAGTTCGACACCACGCTGGTCGGGGCGACGATGAGGAATGGCGGGGCGGCCGGGGCGGCCTGCTTGGCGTGGCAGATCAGCGCCAGGGACTGCAGCGTCTTGCCGAGCCCCATGTCGTCGGCGAGGATCCCGCCGAGACTGTGCTCCCACAAGAAAGCCAGCCACTGGAACCCGTCCAGCTGGTAGGGGCGCAGCAGCGTCTTCAGCCTCGCCGGTGGCTGCGTGCGCTCGATGGCGCCGAGTGACAGCAGTCCCTGGACCTGCTGCTGCCACGCGCTTGCCTGGTGGTTGACTACTCCCAGCTCGGCTAGCTCGTCCCACAGCCCGGCCTGGAACCGGCTGATCTTGAGCGAGCCGCTCGGCGAATCCTGCAGCGCGCGGGCCTCCTCGATCAGCCTGGCAAGCGTCTGCAATTCGGGTTTCTGCAAGGAGAAGTAGGCGCCGTCGGCGAGCAGCAGGTACGACTCGCCCCGGCTGAGCGCCACGAACACATCAGTGAACGGAACCTGCCGCCCCTCAACGGTTATGGTGACCCCGAGGTCGAACCAGTCCGTGTCGCCCGCAAGCTCATCGGTTGACACGCCGATCCGCAGCGAGTCGCCCACCTCGCGGAAGTCGGCGGGATCTCCGGTGACCTCGACAGCAACCCCGGGCTGGTGCGCCAGCAGCGGCAGCAGTTCAGTGCTGAACCGCATGGTGTCGATGCCGCCGAGTTGGACGTGCGGGGCCAGGGCCTGCTGCGGATCGGCCGCTGCCAGGTTAGGGCGGAGCAGCCCGAAGCGGTCGAGCGGCAGGTCGAGATTGGCCAGGACCACCCGCTCGGCATCCAGGTCCCGGTACCCTGCCTCGGGTGCACCCGGGTGCAACGATGCACGCAGCCGCGAATCGCCAACCTGGTAGGCCCACTCCCAGCTGACTTCGACGTCGTGGCCGGCGCCATAGGACGCGCGCAGCACCAGGGTCGGCTCCGAAATCGCCGGCGGCGTGAAGGATCCGTCCGACGAGATCACCGTGGCCGCCTGGCGCAGTCGCGGGCAGTATTCGTCGCGGAATCGGGCCTGCTCAGCGGCAGGGACCTCCAGCCGCTGGTTCGCCAGCGCCATGCGCTGCAGTTGCGGCGGGACAGCCTTGGTAAGCCTGGCCAGCCGGAAGCGCTTGCTGCTGTGGTCGCCGCTCCGCTGGGCCTCCGCGGGGTCGAGGTAGACGAGGCCGTGGCCCTCGGTCCCGATGAACCGGATTGGCGTGGCGTCGGTGTGCGTCCCGTCGATCCGGATCAGTGGGATGATCACGAGCGCCCCAGACGGCTCGCTGCGGGTGACGTCCAGGCACAATTCCGCGCAGTGGTAGTTCTCCACGGGGCCGAGCTTGCGTCCGTGCACCAGCCGCAGGCCGATCGACTCGGCCTCGTCTAGCATCGGCCAGAGCTGGCGAGATTCGAACGCCGACAGGTCGATCGACTTCTCCTCGCCATAGGAGTAGCCATACGAGTAGTAGGCCGTGCGGTTGCTGCGCGACCGGTGCACGGCGTACATCTCCTGGAGCAACTGCATATGCGCGGCGGGGTAGCTGCCGTAATACTGCAAGGAATCCAGTTTGGCCCAGTTCAGGGTGCCGCCGACCCAGCCGCCGTTCTTGCCCGGCTGCACCAGCCGGGCCGCCAGCTTCAGCGGCGGCCCGCTCGCCGCCGGGCCGCGTGCTTGTGCCGGGCGCGCGTTCCCGGACAGCGTCAGCTCGATGGCCAGCGGTGTCTCACCCGGCCGATTAGCGGCAACGGCCGGCCGGGGCTCCAGCAGCGACCCTAGTGACTGCTCCCATGCCACGGATCGTGGGCTCTGCGGCAATGCGGCCCGTGCGGTAGCAGTACGTGCCGTAACGGTAGCTGTATCCGCCGCCGCCAGGACCAGCGCCGCAACATGCTTGCAGTTGAACCCGACTGGGCAGCTGCACTCGCCCTGCTCGAACTCCGGCGGCAACCCGCCGGCCAGCGAGAAATACGCCGTGGTCGTGTAGAACTCACCGGTTCTCCCGCGCACGGTGCCGTGAAGCGCGGTCTGCGAATCATCCCACCACATGTGGACGACCGCCCGTTGCCGCAGGTACTGGACACCCTTTTCGTAGCAGGCGGCCCCGACGGCGTCTTCGAGGGAGGCGGGATCTATGTCAGGCAACACCACACGCTGCATGTGGCGAAGCTATCGGCCCGCACCGACACTGTTCGCCCGACATGCCGGTATCGCAGCAGATCCAGTCTGTAGCGCATCGCACCGCCGCGGATCACCCCAGGGCAGGACTCACCCGCGGGAACAGCCGGCCGGCGCGTGCAGGTCCGCCGCCTGCTGCCAGCGCAGCTGGGCCGCCAGGTCCAGCGCGCTGACCGCGTGCACGCAGAACGCCGGCGCGCCGCGCCGGTAGGCCTGCACGTAAACGCTGCCGCGCCGGCGGGCGTGCCACCCGTGATCATCGGCCCAGATCCGCCAGTCCGGGAACGAGCCAGACAGCGCCTCGACGCCGGCCAGCGTCAGGATATCCGCGGTGGGCGCCGCACGCGGCAGCCGGCACAGCCGCGCGTACCTGGCCGCCGCGGGCAGCGAAAGTGCGGGCGAGAGCCGGGCAGCCGGCGGCGGCTGCATCAGGAAGTCCGACACTGCGGACGGGCCGACGAACTCGACGGCCACGCCATTGTCGGTGCAGCGGAATAAGAACGCCATCAGGCGGGCCTGATTGCGGCTGATCACACCGGGACCCGACATGAGCACGGCATCGTGGCGGCCCGCGCCAACGGCCGCGCTCAGCGTGGCCAGGCCCGGTCCGTCGCCGTCAGCCAGCGCCGAGCCCTCGTCGGCATAGACGGCCGGCTCCGGCCAGCCCCGCTGCCTGGCAACCTCGATGATCGCCTCGCGCTGCCGGGGAGCCGGCGGGGCGCCGGGACGGGAGTCAATGCGAATGTAGGCAGCAGGGCGTATAGGCACGCTCATTATCCAGATCCCCCCCGGGATTGGGACGTAGCCATAGTGTCACACACTGTCGGCATGCTCGCCCGGTTCTCGGCTCGGCCTGGCCGCCTGCCAGATACGCTCGAACTGCTCGATCCAGTACCCGTACCACTGCTCGCTCTCGGCGCGGGTGAGCTCGATGTGCATCCAGGTGTTCGTGACCTGGTTGTGGAAGCCGTGGAACTCGACGCGCCGAGCGCAGCCGCGCGGGAAACGGCTTGTCGTCGAAGGCGGAACCGGTCGTGCAGCACATCGCCTGCGTCCCCGCGCAGCCGGCCGGCAGGGTAATCCGGAACACGAGCACGCCGACGCCGACCAGCAGCACGGCCCACCGGAAGTGGGCGGTCAGCGAGTCGGCGACCACGGAAAGCACCGCGACGGCGAAGACCAGGACCGAGGCGGCATACGCGTCGAGGTTGCGCTGATGCCGCATGTCATGGCCGATCCGGCGGATGAGCTCACCCATGGTCGTTTCCCGCCAGCTCGCCGAGGACGGACTCGGTGTGCTCGCCGAGCCGCGGCGCACGCGCGGGCGCGCGGGCGTCGCCGTCCTGCCGCACCGGGCCGGTGGTGGCGAGGATCTCGCCGAATCCCTCCTCAGCCACCTCCGCGACCACCGGCGAGCCGCCCCCGCCGCGCAGGTCGCGCACAACGTCGGTGAACCGGCGGAACGGGGCCCACAGCACCCGCGACCTGCCGAGCGCGGCGGACGCCTCGGCCAGGCTCCGCGCCTCGAACCACGGCCGCATCAGCGCGGACAGCACGTGCCGGTGCAGGTAGCGGTCGCCGTCGGAGCGGAAATCGGCGCCGAGCGCCCCGGCGAGCGCGGCCACCGCGCGCGCCGTCCCGGTTACCTCAAGGAGCGAATCCCACTGCCGCGAGGTGAGCGCCACGATCATGATCCGGCCGCCGTCGGCGAGCGGCATGTCCACCCCGAACGTGCCGTAGAGGTAGTTGCCGTGTGCCGGGCGATTACGCAGCCGCAGGTGTGCATCGGGCAGGAAACCGAGTGTCGTCAGGGTGGACGCAGCGACGTCTTCGAGGGCCACCCGAAGGCAAGCTCCCTCGCCATCCGATTCCCGCCGGCGCACAGCGGCAAGCACGGCGAGTGCCGTATGGCATCCTGCGAGCAGGTCCCACGCGGGAAGCGCCTGGTTGAGCGGGCCCTCCCCGTCCTCGGGCCCGGTCGCGTACGCCAGCCCGGAAGCCGCGTTGACGGTGTAGTCGACGGCTGACCCGCCGTCGGAGGTCCCGGCCACCTGCACGTAGATCAGGTCGGGCCGGTGCTGGCGCAGCAGGTCGTCGGACAGCCACGGCTGGCCGGCCACGTTCGTGAGCAGGATCCCGCCCGCCGCGCCGCCCGCACATACCAGCCGCCGCAGCGTCTGCTGGCCGGCCGGCCCGGCCAGGTCGAGCACCACCGACTCCTTGCCCCGGTTAAGGCCGGCCCAGTAGAGGCTGCGCCCGTCCCGGCCGAGCGGCCAGCGCGCGATGTCGGGTGCCCCGCCGACCGGGTCGACCCGGATGACGCGGGCGCCAAGCTGGCGCAGGGCCAGGCCGGCCGACGGCACGGCGATAAAGCTGCCTACCTCGACGACGCGCAGGCCGGCCAGCCCCGCCGGGCTAGCCATCAGCCCTCCATTCCATGATCACGGAGGGTTTCGGGTGCTGCTCACCCCGAAAGTCTCCGCGATCATGGAACCAGACCAGCGAAATGCGGGAATGGGCGGCGGCGCTGCGATCGCAAGTCATCGTTCTCCTCGGGCCCGTCGCCCCGGGGGGGCTAGCCCGGCCGGCCTCGCCGAGGATATCGCCGCTGGCTCCCGCCGTTGGCCGGTCGGGTGGCCAGCGGGGGTCGCCGCTGCTCTGGCCAGGTGGCCGGTGACCGACCAGCGGGGCCGCCGCTGGCGTAGCCGCGCGGTTGGCCGGTCGGGTGGCCAGTGGGGGTCGCCGCTGCTCCGGCCGGATGGCCGGTCGGAGCAACCAGCGGGGGTCGCCGCTGCTCCGGCCGGATGGCCGGCCGGGTGGCCAGCGAGGGCCGCCGCTGGCTCCGGCCGTGTGGCCGGGTGACCGACCAGCGGGGCCGCCGCTGGCTCCGTGCCGGTGGCCGGGTGACCGACCAGCGGGGCCGCCGCTGGCTCCGGGCCGGTGGCCGGGTGACCGACCAGCGGGGTCGCCGACTGGCGGTCGGCCAGGTAGCGTCATAGGTAGATACGCTCCCTTTGGCCGACGGCAAGGCCAGGATCTCGTCGCGGCTGATTTTCCCGCCCTGGACCCCGGCGGCGCGTCCCATTTCGGCCACGATGTGCAGCCTAGGAGTCCTACGGTGCGATACCTGCGAACCGATCCTGCCCTGGCCCGGCCGGACGACGAACATGTGCCAGCGCTACCCGCTGCATACGCGATGCCGGCTCCGTCCGGGACGCCTGCGATGCCGGCTCCGTCCGGGACGCCTGCGATGTCAGCTCTGCCCCACACGCCTGGGCCTTCGGGCACGTCAGCCGCGGCCGGCCAGCCGACGATGCCAGGTTCCCGGCGCGGCAGCGAGTACGCCCAGCTGTCCCGGCAGAGCAAGCAGGCGGGGCTGCTGGAGCGCCGGCCACGCTACTACGTCTGGAAGATCGCGGTCACGGCCGCCCTGCTGGCGGTCGGCTGGATCACGTTCGTGCTGGTTGGCGACTCGTGGTGGCAGGTCGCCGTTGCCGCGTTCCTGGGCGTGATGTTCACCCAGGTCGGCTTCCTCGGCCACGATGCCGGGCACCGGCAGATCTCCGGATCCCGGCGGGCCAACTACATCCTGGGCATCCTGCACGGCAATCTCGGGATCGGCCTCAGCTACGGCTGGTGGGTGGACAAGCACAACCGCCACCACGCGCACCCCAACACCGACGGCGCTGACCCGGACATCGACATCGCCGTGATGGCGTTCACCGGCGCCCAGGCGCAGTCTGGCGGGCGGGTGGCCCGGCTGATGTTCCGCTACCAGGCGTACCTGTTCTTCCCGATGCTGCTGCTTGAGGGCGTCAGCCTGCACGTCGCCAGCATCCGCGCGCTGACCAGCCGGGCCTCGCGGCACCGGCCGGCCGAGACGGTCCTGCTTGCCGCCCACGTGGTCGGCTACCTCGCCATCGTGATGCTGGTGCTAAGTCCCGTTAAAGTCCTGGTCTTTGTCCTTGTGCAGCAGGGCCTGTTCGGCGTGTACCTGGGCAGTTCCTTCGCCCCCAACCACAAGGGCATGGCCATGCTCCCCGCGGGCGACCAGACCGATTTCCTGCGCCGCCAGGTGCTCACGTCCCGCAATGTCCGCGGCGGCTGGCTGACCGACTTCGCGCTCGGCGGCCTGAATTACCAGATCGAGCACCACTTGTTCCCGTCCATGCCCCGGCCGAACCTGCGGCGGTCACAGGCGCTGATCGCGGCGTTCTGCCGGCAGCGCGATGTGCCTTACTGCCAGACCAGCCTGATCGGCTCGTACGTGCAGGCGCTGCGGCACCTCAACGCGGTGGGCGGGGCGGCTGCCCAGGTCCCGGCAGTGGCGACTGTCCCGCGCTGAGGGCAGGCAGGTCCTCCGAGCCGGTCACGAAGGCCATGGCCAGCTCCGACAGGCGGCGGTTGCGGGCCCTGGCGTAGCTCCGCAGAATCTCGAAAGCCTGGTCCATGTCGATGCCCGCGCGCTCGGCGAGCTTCCCCTTGGCCTGCTCGATGGTGACCCGGCTGTTCAGGGCGGCTTGCAGCTGCTCGTTGAGTGTCTCGCTGCGGCGCAGGCTGCGCTCGTGCAGCAGGCTGATGGTGGCCACGTCGGCGAGTGCCTGGCCGACCCGGGTCTCGGCCTCGCCGAACGGTCCCGCAGCCACCCGGAATAGGTTGAGCGCGCCGATGATCTGGGTGCGCAGCCGCATGGGCAGCGCTTGCACGGCGGCGAAGCCTGCCTGCCGTGCGGCCGGAGCGAACCGTGGCCAGCGCCCGGCGGCGGCGGTCAGGTCGGTCGCAGAAACCGGCTCGCCGCGGCGGAAGCAGTCCAGGCACGGGCCCTGGTCGTGCTGGATCTGGAAGAGCTCAAGCAGCCTGACCTGCTCGCTGGAGGCGGCAACAACCCGCAGCTCGCCGCGCGGGTCAGCAAGCAGCAGCCCGGCGGCCGACGCACCAAGCAGGTCGACGCTGCGATCGGTGAGGACATGCATGAATTCGATGACATCGAACCCGGCGACCATGGTGTCGGCCAGCTCAACGAATGTCTCGGACAGCAGTCGCCCATCCATCCCGCTCACCTTCTCATGAATAAGCGCAGCTAGGGAACAAGGGTACGCAGTCACGCCGCTGCGGGCGGCCGGGCCGCCTCACCCGGCACCGCGCTGGTCAGGTTCCTGGTCGCCGGTGCCGCCGGCCGGCCAGGTTCCGATGCCCGGGCCCATCGGCACCGGCCGGCCCGGTTCCTATGCTTGGCCCGCCGGCACCAGGCCCGTCCACGCCGGCCGGCCCGGTTCCGGTGCCGGGCCCGTCGCCAGCGTCCAGCCGCAGCCGGCGCGTCACGATGTCGCGCGCGACGTCGCCGAGTTGCCGGTCCTGCGCGTAGGCGTAAGCCCGCAGCCGGACGAACGCCTCGGCGATGCCCGTGCCCAGCTGCTCCGTGAGCATCCCGGTGGCCTGGTCGATTTCGGCCCGGCGCCGCCCGAGCTCCATGGGTTGTCCGGCCGGTCCACGGCCGGCCCCGCCCGCCGGATTCCCGGTCCCGCCCTGACCCGCGCCGTCCCGGCCGTCGCCGTCCAGGGCGTCGCCGTCCAGGCCGTCGCCGTCCAGGTCGCGGGCCAGGCCGTCGTCGTCCAGGCCGCCGGCCTGCCGGCCCTCAAGCAGCAGCAGCGTGGCGGTGTCAGCGAACAGCAGCGCGTCGCCAAGCGCGAGCGTGCTCAGCGGACTCGGCAGCCGCCGGTACATCTCAAGCACGCCGACCCGGATCGCCCCTATCTGCAACGGGAAGGCAAAAATGGCCGCTGCGCCTGCCGCCTGCGCGGCAGGCGCGAAGGCCGGCCAGCGGCCAACGATGTCATCGTGGCCGAGATCTGACGCCAGTACCGGCCCGCCGAACGCGGACGCGTCCGCGCGCGGGCCTTCCCCGACGGTCAGCTCGATATCGGCGAGCTGCTTGCTGACCTGATCGGTAGCCCAGATGACATGGACCGCCCCGGCCCGGGATACGGCCAGCACCCCCGCGCCGCTGACCTGAATCGCGGCCACCGCCGCGGCGCAGACGTCCTGCACCGACACGCGTGCCTGGCGGCCTGCGGCCTGCTGTGCCACCAGGTCCCAGATGGCGACCATCCAGCTAGCGGCACCCTCTGCTGCCATAATCGGCGACCCCGTCCGGCAGCTGGCTAGCCCGCCTAGCCGGGCCGGGCGGGGCCACCTGAGATCGGCGACCCCGCCCGGGCTGGCTTTGCGGCCTGGTTAGAGCGGACGGACCTGCTCGGCCTGCGGCCCCTTGGGGCCCTGGCCGGCGGTGAAGTCAACCCGCTGGTTCTCCTGCAGGCTGCGGAAACCGTCAGCCTGGATAGCGGAGTGGTGAACGAAGACGTCCGCAGTGCCATCGTCGGGGGCGATGAAACCATAGCCCTTGTCGGCGTTGAACCACTTCACGGTGCCCTGAGCCATCTACTTCTCCTACAGAAACGATCCTCGGGATCCACGGATGTGTGTCCCGGGTTGCTGCGACCGCCTGCCTTCGAAGGCTGGGCTCTGAAGTATCCAAACGCCCGCTGTCAGAATTCCGCAGGCGCTGTTACACGACACGAACTTCGACTACAACCACTACTCATTTAACACCATCGGGCGAGCGCGCCGCTCGCGCCTGGCCGTATCCGCCATCCCGGACCGCCAGCGCCGCTGGCCAGCGCCACGGCACGTGGCTAGCGGCGCGGCCTCCGCCGACTAGCGGCGCGGCCCTCGGCTAGCGTGCGGCACGGCCTCCGCCGACTAGCGGCACGGACTCCGCGGCCAGCGTGCGGCCCCCGGCTAGCGGCACAGCCTCCGCGGCCAGCGTGCGGCCCCCGGCTAGCGGCACAGCCTCCGCCGACCAGCGGCGCGGCCTCCGCTGGGTAGCGTGCGGCGCGTGGCCCCTGCGGGGTTCCATGATCACGGAAGATTCGCGCGTCCGAGCACCCCGGATCATCCGTAGTAATAGGACCAGCGCGGGAGGCGCCTGTTCTGCCGGACCGGTGGGGCGGGGACGTCCTCCTGGTGCGAGTGATTATGGAGCGAGCCTGTGGTGATGGAACGGGCTCGTGGCCATGGAGGGGCCCGTGATGGCTGGCGCGCTGGCCGGGGGGTGTCGGCTGGCAGACGGCACAGAGCGGCACGGACTCCGCTGGCTAGCGGTGCGGCGTGGCCTCAGGACGGCGCAGCCGCCACGGCAGATACGAGGCACCGGGACCGGCATTGGCAGCAACGTCGGCCGGGTTGGACAGCGCACAACGGCGCAGCGAGAGGCAGCCGCAGCCGATGCACGAATCCAGGCCGTCACGCAGCGCCGTCAGGGCGCGTATCTGGTCGTCGAGCCGCCCGCGCCAGCCCCTGGAGAGCCGCGCCCAGTCGGCCCGCGTCGGCGTCCGGGTTTCCGGCAGGCTGGCCAGCGCGGCGGCGATCTCGTCGAGCGACAGCCCGATGTTGCGAGCGGCCCGGATGAACGCCAGCCGGCGCAGCACGCTGCGCTGGTAGCGGCGCTGGCCGCCCGATGTCCTGGTGGCCGACACGAGGCCCTGCGACTCGTAGAATCGCAGGGCCGAAGGCGCGAATCCGCTTCGCCTCGCGACCTCGCTCACCGTCAGCGCATCCGTCGGCTTCATCGTCACACTCCGTCCTGCGTAGTTCGTTACCACTTGTGCCGCTCTGTACCGTCTGCCAGACCACACTCCCCGGCCGCGCACCAGCCACCACGGGGCCAACGCGCCAGCCACCACGGGCCCGCTCCATCACCACGGGCCCGCTCCATCACCACGGGTCGCTCCATCACCACGGGCTCGCTCCATGATCACGGAAGTTTTGGGTGCCAGGACCCCGCGAACCTTCCGTGATCATGGAACCCCGCAGGGGCCACGCGCAACGAGACTGGCCCGCGTCCCGGCAGGCCACCTGTGGCACGAGAGGCCGCCTGTGCCAGCGTGCACAACGATCGCCTTGACTTCAAGTTGACTTCAACCTTAAGTATGGGGGCAACAGTCGCAGACGGCAAGGAGGACGTCATGCCGGTAGCTATCGTCACGGGCGCATCCCGCGGCCTCGGCCTCGCCACGGCCCGGGCACTCGCCGGGCAGGACTGGTCGGTCGCGGCCGACGCCCGGCATGGCGCGCAGCTGCGGGACGCGCTGCGCGGGCTGCCTGCCAGCCGGGTCGTCGCCGTCCCAGGTGACGTCACGGACGCGGGGCACCGCGCCGCGCTCGTGGCCGCCGCCCGGGCACTCGGCCCGATCGCCCTGCTGATGAACAACGCAAGCCACCTGGGCCCCAGCCCGCAGCCGGGTCTCGCCGATTATCCGGAGCCCGACCTGGCGGCGGTCTACGGCGTGAACGTGCTGGCACCGGTCGCGCTGACCCGGCTGGTCATCAGCGAGTTGCTCGGCGCCGGGGGGACGGTCATCAACGTCAGCTCCGATGCCGCTGTCGAGGCGTACGGTGGCTGGGGCGGTTATGGCTCATCGAAGGCCGCGCTCGACCAGGTTTCCGCGATCCTCGGCGTCGAGCACCCGGCGCTCCGCGTGTACGCACTCGATCCTGGCGACATGCGCACCGACATGCATCAGCAGGCATTCCCCGGCGAGGACATCTCCGACCGCCCGGAACCGGCCACGGTGGTGCCCGCCGTGCTGCGGCTGCTGCAGGACCGGCCGCCCAGCGGACGCTACCGCGCCGCCGACCTGCTGGCCGCCGGGCCGCCGGCGGCCGGGCCACCGGACACTGGACCGCCGGGCGGCCCGATTACGGCGGAGGCAGTGCGATGGTCGTGATCGACTTCGAGCTACCGCCGGGACTTGAGGCCAGCCAGCCACCCGAGGCCCGCGGCCTGGCCCGCGACGAGGTCAGGCTGCTCGTCGCGGACAGCTCCGGCCTGCGGCACGTGCGGTTCTCCGCGCTGGGGCGGTTCCTGTGCCCAGGGGACGTGCTCGTGGTCAACACCTCGGCGACGCTCGCCGCCGCCATCGACGGCAGGCGGCCGGACGGCTCGCTGGTGGTCGTGCATTTCTCCACCCGGCTTGATGACGGCAGCTGGCTCGTCGAGCTGCGGCCGCCGGGCCGGGCAACCGGCCCGGTCACCGATGCCAGGGCCGGCCAGCGGATCGGGCTGGCGGCAGGCGCCAGGCTGATCCTGCGCCAGGCCGCGAGCCCGCGGCTGTGGCGCGTGCAGGTCGCCGTCGAGGGTGACGTGCGCGCTTACCTGGCCGCGCACGGACGGCCGATCACGTATGCCTACCTGGCGGGATCATGGCCGCTGGCGGCATACCAGACCGTGTTCGCCCGCGATCCGGGCAGCGCGGAGATGCCAAGCGCGGGGCGCCCGTTCAGCACTGAGCTCGTCACCGCCCTGGTCGCAAGCGGCGTGCTGATCGCACCGATCACGCTGCACTGCGGGGTGTCCTCGCTGGAGGCGGGCGAGCCGCCGCTGCCCGAGTGGTTCCGGATTCCCGGGCCGACGGCCGACCTGGTGACCCAATCTCGCGCGTCCGGCAGGCGGGTCATCGCCGTCGGTACCACCGTGACCCGGGCCCTGGAGAGCGGCGCAGCTCCGGATGGCGTGGTGACCGCCGCCGAAGGCTGGACCGACCTGGTGCTCGGCCCGGACCGGCCGGCCAGGGCGGTCGACGGCATCATCACCGGCTGGCACGCGCCTGGCGCTTCGCACCTGGACCTGCTGGTCGCCGTGGCCGGCCCGACGCTGGTCAGCGACGCGTACGCGGAAGCGATCCGGCACCGCTACCAGTGGCACGAGTTCGGGGACAGCTGCCTGCTGCTTCGCAGCTGATCTCCCAGCGCCGGGCGGCTGCAGACAGCCGCGCACGCCCGGCAGCAAGCCGCCGCCTGCACCCGATACCTCAGCAGGTCGCGGCTCACCTTGACGTGACCGACCTCGACTGGCCGACCTTGCCGCGGCTGACCTTGCGTGGCCGACCTTGCCGTGGCTGACCTTGCACTGGCTGACCTTGCACTGGCTGACTGACAGTGGCGGGCTTAGCCGCGGCACCGGGCGGGCTGTCACACTACCGAGCATGCAGACGCTCGTACTTGATCACCCGCTGGTCGCACACAAGCTCACGGCGCTACGCGACATCCGGACCGAGTCGCCGACGTTCCGCCTGCTCAGCGACGAGCTGGTGACCTTGCTCGCATACGAGGCCACCAGGCAAATCCGCGTGGAGCAAGTGCAGGTGCACACGCCCATCGGACTGGCGGACGGGGTCAAGCTGGCCAGGCCGGTGCCGCTCGTGGTGCCGGTGCTCCGGGCCGGCATCGGGATGCTGGACGGGATGGCCAGGCTGCTGCCGAAGGCCGACGTCGGCTTCGTCGGGCTGGCCCGCGACGAGGAGACCCTGGTGGCGTCGACCTATGCGGCCCGGCTGCCCGCCGACCTGACCGGGCGCGAGGCGTTCGTGCTCGACCCCATGCTGGCGACCGGCGGGACGCTGGAGACGGTGATCGGCATGCTGGTCGCGCGGGGAGCTGCGGCGGTGACGGCCATCTGCCTGCTGGCCGCGCCGGAAGGCGTCGCCCGGCTTGCCGAGGCGTTCCCTGATGACCTGCCGGTGCCCGTCCGGGTGGTGACGGCTGGCATGGACAAGGGGCTCGACGACCGCGGCTACATCGTGCCAGGCCTGGGCGACGCCGGGGACCGGCTGTTCGGCGCCATCTAGCACCTCGCTGTTCGGCTGGTGTTAGCGTCGGGGCATGCCGGGCCAGCTCGCTGACGCCGTCGTCTTCGATCTCGGCGGGGTGCTGATCGACTGGGATCCGCGCTACCTGTACCGGAAGCTGTTCGCCGAGCCCGCCGAGATGGAGACCTTCCTCGCCCGGATCTGCACCAGCGACTGGCACCGCGCGCATGACCTCGGTGCCGATATCACCGAGTCCTGCCGCCGCCTCGCCGCGCTGCACCCCGGCTACGCGGCGGAGATCATGGCCTGGGCCGAGCGCAGCGAGGAAATGGTGGCCGGACAGTTCGACGCGGCTGTCACGGTGCTGAGCGACCTGAAGGCGGCCGGCGTCCGCTGTTATGCGCTGAGCAACATGGAACCGGACTTGTTCGCCGTCCGGCAGGCCCGCTTTCCCTTCCTGGAGTGGTTCGACGGCCATGTCATCTCGGGCATCGAGGGCGTGGCCAAGCCGGACCGGCGCATCTTCGAGATCCTGCTCCGGCGGCACGGCCTGGAGCCGCCGGCAACGGTGTTCGCAGACGATTCGGCCGCCAACGTCGAGGCAGCCCGCGAACTCGGCATCGTCGCCCTGCGGTACACCTCGGTCGGCCAGCTCAGGCAGGATCTGCGCGCCCTCGGGCTTCTCCCGGGTGATCCATGATCGTGGAGACTTCTGGGTGCCGCCGAGACTGTCGCACAACTCCCGCCTAATCACGCTTAGTGGATCACCGGACGCATCTGAGGCAGTCATCCGACCCCGCAAATATCGATCAACTTCGCATAACGGCGTGCTTCAGCAGGTTGACTTTTCAAGATCACGAGTTGTGCGACAGCCTCCGCCACCCCGAAGACCCTCCGCGATCATGAAGGCAGAAGGCGGCCCCTACCGGCTAGATGCCGACCGGATGCCACACGGTCTTGGTTTCCAGGAACGCCAGCATCCGGCGCGGGCCCGGCGGCGCAGCCCAGTCCTCGTCGGCCGCGAACACCCGCTTCACGTTGCCCGCCGCAAGCCGCTCAAGCTCGCCGCGGCCGGCCGGCGCAACGCCGGTCAGGTCGATCGCGTTGACGTCCATGTGGCCGGCCAGCACCGGCGCGAGCTCAGCGGTGAACCCGGTGAGCACGTTCACGACGCCGGCCGGGACGTCGGATGTGGCCAGCACCTCGGCGAGCGTGACCGACGGCAGCGGGTGCGCCTCGCTGGCCACCACGACGGCGGTGTTCCCGGTGGCGATGACCGGGGCGAGCACGCTGACCAGGCCCAGCAGGCTGGGCCTGGCCGGCGCCACGACGGCGACAACGCCGGTCGGCTCGGGCACGCTGAAGTTGAAGTACGGCCCGGCGACCGGGTTCGCGGCGCCTGCCACCTGGGCGATCTTGTCCGGCCAGCCGGCGTACCAGACCCAGCGGTCGATCGCGGCCGCTACCTCCTGCTGCGCAGCGGCAGCGGAAAGACCTTCAGCATTTACGCAGTCGCAGGCGAACTGCGCAGCGCGACCTTCCAGTAGCTCGGCGACACGGTACAGGACCTGACCGCGGTTATATGCCGTCGCGCCCGACCATTTGCCGACCGCGGCCCGGGCCGCAGTCACCACGTCCCTGGCGTCCTTCCGCGACGCCCGGGCCGCATGGGCGAGCAGCGCCCCGTCGGCGCCGGTCACCGGATAGGACCGGCCGGACTCCGACCGCGGGAACGCGCCGCCGATGAACAGCTTGTAAGTCTTCCTGATGCCGAGCCGCGCTGGCTGCGCCGCACTGGGCGGCGCCGTCTCCCGCCGCGCTGACTCCGGCGGCGCCGTCTCCGGCGGCGCCGTCTCCCGCCGCGCTGACTCCGGCGGCGCTGACTCCGGCGGCGCCGTCTCCCGCCGCGCTGACTCCGGCGGCGCCGTCTCCCGCCGCGCCGTCTCCGGCGGCGCTGACTCCGGCGGCGCCGTCTCCGGCGGCCCCGTCTCCGGCGGCGCGGCGGGGCCGGCCGGCGGCCCGGCGGCGGACCCGCTGGCGCCCCGCTTCGGGCCGGCCTGCTTCGCCGCGGCTGCCCTGGCCGGCCGCTTCGTCCCGGCCCGGTCAGGCATCGAGGTACGCGGCCAGGCCGTGCCGGCCGCCCTCCCGCCCGAAGCCGGACTCGCGGTAACCGCCGAACGGGCTGGCTGGGTCGAACCTGTTGTACGTGTTGGCCCAGACCACCCCGGCGCGCAGCCGCTGCGCCATCCACAGGATCCGGCTGCCCTTCTCGGTCCAGACCCCGGCCGACAGGCCGTACGGGGTGTTGTTCGCCTTCGTCACCGCTTCCTCCGGCGTACGGAAGGTCAGCACGGAAAGCACCGGCCCGAAGATCTCCTCGCGGGCGATCCGGTAGGACTGGCTGACGCCGGTGAACAGCGTCGGCGGGAACCAGTAGCCCCGCTCCGGCAGCCGGCACGGCGGCGACCAGCGCTGCGCGCCCTCGGCCTCGCCGGCCGCGGATAGCGCGCTGATCTTGTCGAGCTGCTCGCGGGAGTTGATCGCGCCGATGTCGGTGTTCTTGTCCAGCGGGTCGCCAAGGCGCAGGGTCGCGAGCCGCTCCTTGAGCCGCTCGACGACGATGTCGGCCACCGATTCCTGCACGAGCAGCCGGGAGCCCGCGCAGCAGACATGGCCCTGGTTGAAGAAGATGCCGTTCACGATCCCCTCGACCGCCTGGTCAACCGGCGCGTCGTCGAAGACGACGTTGGCCGCCTTGCCGCCGAGTTCGAGCGTGAGCCGCTTGCCGGTGCCTGCCACGGCACGGCTGATCTCCTTGCCCACCTCGGTCGACCCGGTGAAGGCGATCTTGTTGACGCCGGGATGGCTGACCAGCGCCGAGCCGGTCTCGCCAGCGCCGGTCAGGACGTTCACCACGCCCGGCGGCAGGTCTGCCTGCTGGCACACCTCGGCGAGCAGCAAGGCGGTCAGCGGTGTCGTCTCGGCCGGCTTGAGCACGCAGGTATTGCCGGTGGCCAGCGCGGGCGCGAGTTTCCACGCGGCCATCAGCAGCGGGAAGTTCCACGGGATCACCTG
>Ga0137378_10001198_pt1 | contig 21637 bp, 16 predicted proteins | sample SagtaG_21_FD_104813 | JGI IMG/M metagenome (GOLD analysis project Ga0137378, IMG submission 104813) | Vadose zone soil microbial communities from Sagehorn Ranch, Mendocino, California, USA - Sage2_L_60_16 metaG | ecosystem: Environmental > Terrestrial > Soil > Vadose zone | place: USA... | reverse complement strand
AGGGGCCTTCTAGCCTGGAGTGGTAAGGGTCATAAACGAGATCGTTGACTCTATCATCGCTCATCGAGAAATCACCAAAGTTGATGACATCGTCAGCCGGCTCAACCTCAACAAAAGGACAGTACAACGGCTCTTCAAGCAATATGTCGGTGTCAGTCCAAAGTGGGTGATCAAACGCTATCGACTCCATGAAGTGGCTGAACGATTGGCCGGCGGCGAAGTAGTGGATTGGCCGGAGATAGTATTGGAGCTTGGATATTCCGATCAAGCGCACTTCATCAAAGACTTTAAAACCATCGTTGGAAGAACTCCTGCCGAATATGCAAAGAGTCTTTCCGGCATTTGATACCGTTAGGGAGAGCGAGCCCATGAGTACTTTTGGTTGGGACCAGATGACTGAATGGTGGGACAAACATCTTGGCGATGAAGGTGATCTCTGGCATCGAGCGTTGATCGACCCTCCGCTACTTCATCTTGTTGGCGAGGTGAGCGGGTTGCATCTGCTGGACCTCGCTTGCGGCAATGGCTACCTCAGTCGCCGCTTCGCACGGCAAGGAGCCATCGTCACCAGTGTGGATGCCAATGTGCCGCTCATTGAGCGTGCTCGTGCGAGAGAGGCGCAGGAGCCATTGGGCATCACCTATCATGTGGCTGACGCAGCCCACCTGGATATGCTGGCAGATGGCGCGTTTGATCTAGCCATCTGCAACATGGCGCTCATGGATATTGAGAATGCCGCTGGAGCCATTCAGGAAGTCGCCCGTGTTCTTGGGCCAAAGGGACGATTTGTGGCAAGCCTGTCCCATCCCTGTTTCGATAAAGTGGATACTTCCGGCTGGGAGATCGAACACATCTATCCTCATACCACCATCTGGCGGAAAATGAGTCACTACCGCGAGATTGCCGTTGCCGACTTGCCCTGGCAACTGGTAGGAGGTCAAATCGTCTACACGCGCGCCCACCATCGCCCGCTCTCCTGGTATTTCCGCACCCTGCGAGCCTCCGGCCTCGTCGTTGCCGCCTTAGAAGAACCCGAACCAACTGAGGAGTTCTTGGCAAGCTCCCCGCAGGCGCCTTGGATCGCCGAGATTCCACTCCACTGTGTCATTGAAGCCTGGAAGGTCAGATAAACTTAACCCCACGATCACCCTGATAGGGAAGCTACCCCAATCCCCCAGGAAAAACTGCCTTCCGCATAGCAGCATCGATCAAAACCACACACGCAAAAACAATCAACCTATCAACCGTCTAAGGCGTACACAACCTGTTCAAGTACCGCAGCTCTTCTAAAATCTCCTCAATACCCACCAGATCCTCTTCCCTCTCCTCCACCCATTGCCGGTACAGAGCCCCATAGCGGTTCGCCAGCACCATACTCGGCATAACCACCTTTTGCTCCGCGTCCCACCCTGTATACCGCCCAATCACCTCCCCCTTTGCATCAGCCAGCAAAGGAAAAGGCAAATGGAGTTCCTCCTGATTCTCTAAATTCACCCTCACCGTATCCGCCGAAATCACCAGCAGCGCACACTCCTCCTCTCGAAAACTGCGATACTCCCGCGCGAAAGCCTTCAGCAGCCCTCTCGCCTCACTACTTGAAGTGGTCAGTAAAATAAGAAGTAAAAGATGTTCTTGCTGCTGATACATCCATGGACTGTACGGCATCCCGTCAGAACCCGGCAGCGTAAAAGCAGGAATCATCTCGCCAGTCTCTATCAACGCTTGAAACGTATGATCTATATATCCCATAGGTCCCTCACAAAGTGAAAATCGCATGTCTCACGCCATCAATCATCCCACCCCATTGTATCTCAAACAACATCTGTGATGGTAGGAATCGCCCCAGAGAGTCCCATTCCAACCCCAAAAACCTTGGTTTGTTGCGACGCCCTCGGGCTGAGCACGTGATTGGGCGCACCCTGAATGGCGGGAATGTGCGCGGCACGGCAGATGCTGCATGACGCACACGTTTCCACCAAAACACGCGGAAACATGTGTCGGCGGCCTGAAGTCGGTCTTATTTCACCACTCGGAACGAGAGATGGGTTGCTCCCGGTGTCTCAAGCGTTCGTGTGTGTTCCAATTGGATAGGCTCTGAGCCCAGGTGATCGAAGAGGCGAACCCCCTCACCCAGGAGAACATGAGCAATGTTCATATGGAATTCGTCGAGCAGACCCGCCTTCAAGGCTTGTTGGACTGAGCTTGCCCCATGAAGGGCAACATATTTCTCGCCTGCGGTCTCCTTTGCTTTCGCAATCGCGCTTTCAATGCCATCCGTGACAAAGTGAAATTGCGTCTTGCCCTTTTTCACCGATTCTCGTGCGCGCGATTGCAAGACAAACACGGGCCAGTCGGGAGCCGTGCCATCAGGAAAGACCCACCCCTTCTCATTGTAAATCTGATCGAAGCTTCTGCGCCCCATGATCACTGCGCCACAGTCGTTGAGTGCATCGCCCACGATTTCATTGAAATGTTCCCACGCGCTTCCCATCCATGCGAATACCAGTGATGGGTCATCATTTTTATCAGCGATAAATCCATCGAGTGAGACCGAAAGGCCAAACATGACTTTTCCCATTGTATTCTCCGATCTTTGTGGATGATATACTACGCGGCATAAGACCGCGTAAAAACAGTATACTCCCAGGGATGCGAAAAAACTTCTCCGATCTTGCTCTTTTCCTACCTTGAGATTTCGCAGGTCAGTGTGACAGAGAACATGAGTTACCCCAAAAAATGAGGAAGAACTCATGAGGACGAGTCAGAACCTTTCAGATGAGGGGTTCTGACTCGTCCTCATGAGTTCTTTGGCAAGACGAGTGAGTGGGAACACCCCCTTCCGCAAGCGGAAGGATGGCCCTGGTGTTGCCCGTCTTGAGAGAGAAGATGCTTGTGCAGTAGAAGCGGCAGAAGCGGCAGAAGAGCGAGGGAAGGAGGCACACGATCCTGCCCCCAGGGCACAGGAAGGCCAACTGGGCAAGAGAAGAGCGCTGCACTCACGTGCAAGACATCAGGACAGCATGCTGATCTGCACCCCAACTGCCGCTTGCACCGAAGCGGGGAGCCGTCGGCGCAGTCGCAGCCGAGGAAGAGCCCAAGCAGGCAGGCATTGCTGCCACAGCCAGCAGAGCGCGGCACGCAGGCGAGAGAGAGGCAAGAAAGTCAGTCGGCAATGCCAGCCTGCGCGCGGACAGCCGTGGTGCAGGAGCCACTGGCGCACCAACTCGCGCACTGGGCCGGCATCCATCAAGCGCAGGAGGAAGGCATGAGCGAGCATGGCCATGCTTAACAGCTTGAGCCGATCCTCCCACGCCCAGATACGCACACTCTCAAATCCAAACTCACTTTTCTCGAAACGCCAGACTTGCTCGATCTGCCAGCGTTGCAGATAGGCCAGGGCGATCTGCCAGGCGTCCTCTTCGCTGCTGATTGCCTCGTTGGTGAGCAAATACCAGGGATCAGCGTAGCCGCGCACCACGACCAGGAACAGCGGATGAGTGGGATGGCTGGGATGCCAGACGGGTGCCCACGCCACGCGCAGGCGCATCAACTGGTGGGCGCGCGCATTCCAGAACACGCGTTGTTGCTGCCCTTGTCGCTTGCCGATCACCGCTTTCCAGGCCGCCCGACAGTTGCCTTTGGCATCGAGGAGATGAACTTTGCCCGTCCAGCGCATGATGAAGCGCACGTTGGTCACGACCACACACACGCGCACCCATAGTTCTCCTACAAAGCCTCGATCAAAGACGTGGATGAGGCGTCGGCCAAAGCGGGCCGCCAGTTCGCGCATCAGGCGGCTTTCTTCATCGCGCTTCCAGCTGCGATGGCCCCCGCGTGTGGTCCAAAAACGCATTGCTGAAAGCCTCGGATGCCCCTGAGTCAGAATGCAGCGGGTTCAGACCACGCCCAACCACTGTAAACCAGGGACACAGATGCGTCCCACCGGCGGATGGTAATAGCCCTTGCGCATGCGGGTCCGGCGGGTGGCTTTGCTCGAATGCACTGGGCACAGTCCCTCGCCCGCGGAACTCTCGTGCTTTTCCAGCACACTGCCATCCCAGGCCGCAATCGGCGTCACTCCTTGCGCTTCCCACTGCTTAAGCGCCCGCTCGGCTTCCTCCATCAGCCACTCTTCGATCCAGCTGCTCTTCCAGATCAGCTTGCTGAGGAGCGTTCGCAACCGTTTGGCTCCTGCCTTGGCCCTGCCTGCTCCCAAGAGCACCGCTCCCAGTTCTGTTTGCACCAAGCAGCGCGCTCGATCCCGGTTGCGCACAATCGCCAGGATCGCTTGCGCAAACGTGCGCACCACTCGTTTGTCTAACACCTCCTCCAGCCGCACTAACAGCGGGGCCAAAGAGGTCAGCAGATCCCGGCCTCCCGCCTCGGCCATCTCCCCTTCCTCCCAGTCCGGCGCTTGTGGCGTTTCCATCTTCATGACATACTGAGACATACTAACACCTCCTTGGAGTCTTGAAAAAGTTTGAGTTTTCTCAAGTGTACCCCAAAGAGGTGCGTTTTTCACTCTCCCCGAAAAATTCGGGGTAACTCATGTTGCCTCTTGACTCTCAGTCAAAACACAGTATACTTGAGTGGTGAGAACGTATGAGTACCGCCTTCGACCAGACAAGGCACAAGAACAAGCCTTGATGAAGACCTTGATGCCCTCTTCTGTAGCTCTATTGCCGACCGCGACGAGAATGCTGCAAAGAATATCCTGCAACGCGGCTTGCAGGTTGTGGCGGGGACGCCGCCATCGTTGAGGAAGAGGGAGGGGCCTGAGCAATCAGGTGAGTCACCTCTTCCGTTGAAACGAGAAGCCGCTGGGCTTTAGCCCAAGCGGAGTGTCACAAAAGAAAGTCGTGTCGCTTATCGGCTTCGGCCATCAGCGTCGACCTCGACCTGCGCGTGCATCGCACCGGCATTCGTCGGACCGACGGTCACCTCATCCCGAGCTTCTGGCGGTGTACGAGGCCGTCTGGGGCGTGCACCTCGACGGCGCGAACTTCCGGCGGGGCGTCGTCACAGAGGACGGCTGAGTCATCCCGACCGGGCGCCGAGCTCGGCCCGGCGGCAAGCCGGCGGAGTTCTATCGAGCAGGGCGGATGTGGAAGCTCGGCAGTCCGATCCGGCGCTCGCAGCCAAACGAGAGAAGTAAGGGAGACTCATGAGAGCAGTTGTCTACGACAGATACGGGCCTCCGGACGTCCTGCGACTCGAAGACGTCGAGCGGCCCATCCCCAAAGAGGACGAAGTACTCGTCACGATCCACGCCACGGCGGTCACCCGAGCGGACTGCGCTACTCGTGAAGCCAACCGACGTAGCGGCCTGGCCGTCACGCTCCTCAGCCGCTTCATTAGTGGCATCCGCCGACCGAAGCAGCGGATCCTCGGCAGCGAGCTGGCCGGAGAGGTCGAAGCAGTTGGCGCAGCCGTCAACGAGTTCGCGGTCGGTGATCACGTCTTCGGCAGCAGTGGGTTCAGCTTCGGGGCGTACGCGGAGTTCATCTGCATGCGCGAGAGCGCCCGAATCGCGCACAAGCCGACCGGCATGAGCTTCGAGGAGGCTGCTGCGGTCTGCGACGGGGGACTCAACGCATTGTGGTGCCTGAAACTGGCCGATCTCCGGAAGGGGCAGAGGATCCTCATCTACGGCGCGTCCGGGGCCATCGGCACCGCAGGAGTGCAGCTCGCCAGGTACTTCGGCGCCGACGTCACTGCGGTGTGCAACACCAGGAACGTCGAGACCGTGAGATCGCTCGGAGCCGACCGGGTGATCGACTACACGCAGGAAGACTTCACCAAGAACGGCCAAACGTACGACGTCATCTTCGACGCCGTCGGCAAGCACTCGTTCAGGCGGTGCAAAGGCTCACTGAAGCGGGGCGGCAGCTACCTGGCAACCGACGGGTTCCAGAATCTCATCTTGGCGCTGTGGACCTCGCGCATCGGAGACAAGAAAGTGATCTTCTCGATACCACCTCGCTACACGAAGAAGGACGTCCTCTTCCTCAAGGAGCTCATCGAGGCCGGGAGATACCGGGCGGTCATCGATCGGTGCTACCCGCTCTCGGACGTGGTCGACGCGACCAGGTACGTCGAAACGGAGCAGAAGACCGGGAACGTCGTCCTGACGATCAACGGCGGCCGAGCTCGATGAGAGCGATCGTCCGAGACACGTACGGCTCACCCGATGTTCTCGAGCTCCCTCATCATGTTCACCTTCGCTCTAGGATTACCTACCCTTTGAGTATTCCTTCATTCTTCCCTTGCATCAGAGCAAATTCTCTGACTATAATCAGAGAATGAGAAGTCACTGCTTGAGCAAGTCTGGAGGATTTCATGGAGATGCCGTTGGTTGAACAGGTTCGAAGCTTCAATCGGACCATGACAGAGCGCGTTGGTGTCCTCAACGATCACTTCCTGGGCCGAAACCATCCTCTTGGCGAAGCACGGCTCTTGTGGGAGATCGGAGAAGAGGGGGCGAGCATTCGGGAACTGAGACGTCGGCTTGGGCTCGATTCTGCCTACGTCAGCCGCCTGCTGCGCTCGCTTGAGAAACAAGGCTTGCTTGTGGTGAGCACGAGTGAGCATGATGGAAGAGTTCGCCTCGTCCAGCTGACCGAAGCTGGCCTTCGTGAGCGAGCAGAGCTTGATCAGCGAGCCGATGCCTTTGCCCGTTCCCTGCTCTCGCCACTGGGCGAGAGCCAGCGCGTGAAACTGGCGACAGCCATGGCACAGGTCGAGCGGCTTCTGATCGCATCGATGGTCCAGATCACCGTCGCTGATCCGGCCAGTCAGGATGCCCGATGGTGCATTGAACAATATTTCATCGAGCTGGGCGAGCGCTTTGAGATGGGTTTCGATCCTACCCTGACCAGATCGGCGCATGCGCACGAACTCACGCCCCCGGCTGGCCTGTTGCTCGTTGCCCGTCTGCGAGAGGAGCCTGTGGGCTGTGGCGCGTTAAGGTTTCACGAAAATGCTATCGGGGAGATCAAGCGCATGTGGGTCGCTCCACGAGCGCGCGGTCTTGGGCTGGGACGGCGTCTGCTCTTGGCACTGGAGCACGAGGCCAGGGAAGCGGGAATGAGGGTCCTTCACCTGGAAACCAACCGCACGCTCATTGAAGCCATCCAACTGTACCGGGACTCTGGATACCAGGAGGTAGAAGCCTTCGATGACGAGCCATATGCCCACCACTGGTTCGAAAAGCGTCTTTGAGCGTGTTAGGAGCTGTTCACCGCCTCGCCCTCAATCGCCCCCAACGCGCGCAGCGACGCCTTTTGTGCCTCGGTGAGACCCCGGATGCCCGTGATAGTGAGTCGCTCGTAGGGTCGGTCGCGACGCAGCGTGCGCAGGTGCTCGCCGCTCTCCAAATCCCATATCATGATAGCACCATCATCCCCACAGCTGGCCAGGAGGAGACCATCCGGACTATGCTTGAGCGACTGGACCGCCCCCTGATGCGCCTTTCGCACCTGCACGTACTCCCCGAGCCGCAGGTCCCACCAGCGCAGCAGGCCATCGCTGCCGCCACTGACCAGCATCGTTCCGCTCGCACTCCAAGCCAGCGCGTACATCCTCGCTCTCGGTTCGCTCCAGGCATGTAGGCGCTCTCCACTGCGCGCATCCCAGACGAAGAGCTCTCCACTGTCTCTGTCCCAGCTCCCAGTGGCGAGCCGCGTGCCATCCGGACTCCAGGCCACACTCGCCACCCTGCCACGATGCCCCTCGAATTGATGCAGTAATGTGCCGTCGGAGGCCTGCCACAGGCACGCGCTGCCATCATCGCCGCCACCGGCCAATCGGGTACCATCCGGACTCCATGCCATACGGCGGATCCTGGTTGGGTGCCCACGGCCTACCCACCGGCGGGTGCCGGTGGTTACCTCCCACACCTGCACCCCACGCTGATAGCTCCCACTAGCCAGAAAATTCCCATCCGGACTCCAGGCCACGCCGAAGAAGAGGGTCTCGACGTGGTCGGGATCCCGCAGAGTCTGCCGACTCTCTCCCGTGCTCGCGTCCCACACGCGGACGGCATTGTCCCATCCGCTACTGGCAAGAAACTTCCCATCCGGACTCCACCCCACCCCATAGATGCTCCAGCTATGGCCGCGCAGTACCCTGAGCGGCGTCCTGTCGGCTACTGCCCAGATGGTCACCAGCAGATCTGTCCCTGCACTGGCGAGCTGGGTGCCATCGGGACTCCACGCCACATCGTAGAGCGCAGCCGCGTAGCCCTGCATGATGCGCACGCATTGTCCGCTCTCCACATCCCATACCCGCACGGTGCCATCATCACTGCCACTCAGCAGGCCGCGGTTGTCCGGTGTGAAGGCCACACCGTACACTGCGGCAGTATGCCCAAGCAGCGTCGTCCGATAGCTGCTCCGCTCGACGTCCCAGAGCCAAATTGTTTGGTCAAGGCCACAACTGGCCAGGAGCCGCCCATCTGGACTCCACGCCACTGTGAACACAAGGTCGGTGTGCCCTGTGAGCGTCTCACGTACGCTCAGGCTGCCCTCCCCCCCCACGTCCCACAGCTTGACGGTCCGATCGAAACTCGCGCTGGCCAGGGTACGCCCATCGGGGGCAAAGGCCAGAGAAAACACCCAGTTGGTATGGCCCGTGAGCATCCGCACGGAAGTTTCTGGCTGCGCCTCCTGCATCTTCCACAGTCGAATCTGCATGTCGAAGCCTCCACTGGCGAGCAGGCTCCCATCGGGACTCCAGGCCAGTGCCTGCACCGGGCCGCTGTTGCCGGTGAGCGTCTGTAGGTGCGTGCCATTGTAGGCGTCCCAGAGGCGGACGGTGGCACCATCTCCGCTGCTGGCGAGCGTGCGCCCATCAGGGGAAAAGGCGACACAGTGGATGAAGTCGGTCTGCCAACTCGTCCAGAGCAGGGTGCCGCTCTCTAAGTCCCACAGCTTGATGGCACCATCCCAGCTCCCAGTGGCGAGCATGCCTTCATCCGGGCTGAAGGCCAGGGCCGCCACCGTGCTGGTATGCGCCTGCCAGGCCAGGTGCAGCAGCTTACCACTCTCGCGCCACACCCTCACTTCCCCCCACCTGCTGCCCGCAGCCCAGTACTGTGCGTTGAGGCTTGTGGCCACCGTCCAGATGGCATCGAGGGCCTCAGTAAAGACCGTCTCACGCAAGGTGGCTCCCGAAAGCGTCGCATCTTGCATCTCGACCCCTTGCAGAGACGCTCCACGAATGACAAGCTGCGACAGATCGACGCCTCGCAGATGTCCCCAATGCTCACGCAGCAGCGCCAGCACGTTGGCCGGTCCATAGCCTTGGGCATAGTTGGCCCGTGCGCGCAACTGGTCCAGCAGCGCGAACAACTGCTGCTCCAGAGCAGCACGTTGCGGGTACATGTTCCGCAACTGCGCGAGCAGCGGAGCCACAAGGAGGCGCTGCTGGGTCTGCCGCACATATTCCTTGGCAGTGGCCAGTTCCAGGCCATGATCGATGAGGCGCGAGAGGGTGCCCTGCTCGATCTCGCTGGCTATCTCGGCGAGGAACCGCTCCGTCGCATACTCCAGCACCACCGATTGCAGCGTAAAGTATCCCGGCTGTTTCCCCCGCTCCACCAGGGAGCGCCGTCGCAGCGCCTCCACGGCTTCCAGCACCTGAGCACGCGAGAGCGGCGTGCCCAGCACCGAGAGCAACTCCTCGATACTCACCGGTTCACGCAGGATCGCCAGCCACAGCAGCACCCTCTGCTCGACCACGGAGAGACGGTCAAATTGCTCGCCCAGCAGTTCCCGGACACTGCCAAAGACCACCTCGCCCTGCTCCAGGAACGGCGCGATCTCGCCCCCGAAGAGCTCCACGATGGTCTGCGCCACGATTTTGAGGGCCAGGGGGTTGCCCCCATACCGCTCGATCAGTTGCTCCCGTCCGGATGCAGTGCCCACCAGCTCCCGTTCCTCTAACAACTGCTCACTGGCTTCTCTCTCCAGCCCCGAGAGGCGCAAGGCGCGTACGGGAGTCCGGCTGCCCTCCAGAGGCACGAGGTCGCTTGGTTTCTCCCGCGAGGTCAGCAGCAGGCAACTCTGGTGCACGGTCTGGGCCATCTGGCGCAGCAGCTGCGCGTAGCCTTCGGAGCCTGCACGCATGTGGCCCATGCCCTCCCCTTCCTCCAGCAGCATCTCCAGATTGTCCAGCACCAGGAGCGCCCGCCGAGCGCGGAGCTGCTCCATCAGCAGATGGAGGCGTCCTTCCAGCGCATCGGGCAGATCCGGCAGCGGTTGCGGGGCGAGCACCTGCAGGCATGCTTCTAGCAGCGCGGAACAGGAGGGGGCATCGCGCAGGGAGCGCCAGAGCACCACCTCGAAGTGCGCCGCCACCCGGTGCATCACCCTCACCGCGAGTGCCGACTTGCCGATGCCGCCCATGCCCAGCACGCTCACCACCCGACAGCGCTCCTCGACAATCCACTGCTCAAGCGTCGCCAGTTCCTGCTCGCGGTCATAGAAGGTGGGCACATCCAGCGCCTCGCCCCAATCGACCCGCGGTCCACGCAAAACCTGAGGAGTGCTGACCACGTCAGCGACACGGCTTTGCTCGACCGCGACTTCCATCAAGGGGGAAGGCTGCTGGCTCAGCAGCCTCTGCAGCCACGCTTCATCCAGCAGCACCTTCTGGTGCGCCGCATGCCAGAGCGCACGGATCTCCTCGGCCCGGCGCCCGGAAGCAAAGGCCTGCTGCTGCACACCCAGCGCAATGCAGGTTTGGAGATGGTCGGCTGTGGGGTAACTGCGGCCTGCTTCTCACCCTGCCACCGCATGCCGCGAGATGCCAAGAAGCTTCGCCAGTCCTGCTTGTGTCAGCCCGATCCTCGTCCGCAGCGTCAGCATCAGCTGACCGAAAGTATAGTCTTGCTCTCGATACCAGGCTCTCTTCACGAGCCGTCTCCTTTCCGCCCGAGCCACCCGAGCAACGCCATGCAACGTGATGGTACGTGAAATGCGAGCTGATGGACGGTGATTTCCCCAGCCACCACCACTCGACTCGTGGCTGTCGGGCGTGCACATCATTCGGGTCAACGTCTGTCTGGAGTCGTATGGAAGAGCTGCCAGCCGACTCCATACCCCCTTTGCGATTCTCACCCTCTATGATAGCAGATTTGCGGGCCAACGACGAGTCTCTCGCTCCCGCTCCGCTGGTGTCTGCCTGTCAGCAGGCAAGCAGTGTGAGGTGAGAGGTGACATGCGAACTGATGGCCACTGACTTCACGAGGCGCGTCCTTCTATACTTCTAGCAATGGAAGTGGATGGCCCACCCAGAAAGTGGGTGAGCAAACTTCTCATGGAGAGGCTTGCTCTCACAGAAGCTGTCAGCAAGTGCAACAGAGCCGCCATTGCAGGCAAGTTGAGAGCTCTCGTCCCTCGTAGGGCAGAGGTGTCATCCCTTCCGACAAAACGGGAGTGGCGTGTCTCTACTCCCAGCTTCGGGACACACGAGCCAGTGAGAGGAGCATCTTTGCAAGAAAAGCAAGGAAGAGGAGAAATGACATGATGGGAGATCCAAGCAGGCAGAAGGAGGAGACTGCAAGATGAAAGAAAATCGCATAAAAAAATCTCTCTTACACAGAATAATTTATAAGCTCTTGACCGAGGCACGCCACCGGAGCCACGCAGAGGGATCACCCGCACACGCGGGCAACACGAAACCCATAATGAAGTCACACAACACGATGAGGAGTCAGCTATGAAGTTCCTGTTCGACGACGAGTCCTTCTCCTTCGAGACGCTGCGCACCGCCGGTTTCGCCGCCTATGGCGGGGCCGACCTCGGCGAGGTCCTCACCACCGCCCGCCACATCGGGGAAGGTGACGAGGCCAGCTGGCACCAGGCGTGGAAGGCCACCGCGCAGCGGGTAGCGGAAATCGGCGAGCAAGCCCTCGCTTCCGGACACCGCGTCAGCGCCCGAGAAGCCCTGCTGCGGGCATCGAACTACTACCGCACTGCAGGGGACTTCCTGCTTGAGAAGCCAGCCACCGACCCGGAAATGACGTCGCTATCCGCCGGCCAACACGACACTTTCGCCGCTGCGGCCGCTCTGTTCGACACCCCTGCCCAGGCCGTGTCCATCCCGTATGAGGACACCACCCTGCCGGCCTACCTGTTCCTCGTCGACGACTCCGGCGCCGCGCGCCCCACCATCATCTACAACAGCGGATACGACTCCACTCGCGAGGAGTCCTACTTCGTCATCGCCGCCGCCGCGCTGCGCCGCGGATACAACGTCCTGGCCTTCGACGGCCCCGGACAGGGCGCTGCGCTGCGCGAACAGAAACTGGTCATGCGCCCCGACTGGGAAGCGGTGATCACCCCGGTCGTCGACTACGCGCTGACCCGCGGCGAGATCGCGGCCGACAAGATCGTCCTGTTCGGCTACAGCCTGGGCGGCTTTCTCATCGCCCGAGCCGCCGCCTTCGAGCACCGCGTCGCCGCGCTCATCCTCGACGACGGAATCTACGACTTCCACGCCGCCTTCGTCGGTAGCCTGCCGCCTTTTATCGGGTCATGGATCGAGGAGGGCCGCGACGACGTCGCTGTCCCCGTGCTGACGATGCTCACGGCCGCCAACACGCAGCTCCGGTGGGGGCTGTGCAACGGGATGTGGGTCTTCGGGGCCGACTCCTTCGCAGACCTGATCCGCAGGGTCAGGGACTACACCCTCGACGGCATCGCCCACCAGATCGTGGCTCCCACCCTGATCATGGACGCCGAGAACGACCAGTACCTCAAGGGCCAGCCGCAACTGGTCGAGAAGTCCCTCACCGGCGCCTCCACCACCCTGGTCACGTTGACCGAAAGCGAGGGGGCAGGTGAGCACACCCACGCGGGTGGCCTGGGGCGGGCCCACCAGACGATGTTCGACTGGCTGGACACCACCCTCACCGCGTGATCCGAGAACGGAGTGACGGAGATCGCGGGATCGTGAAACAGTATTACTCATGACTCTGCACACGCAGGAGCCCCAATAAGCCCTGTTGAAGCTGGCTTCCTCAGCACAGCCGTTTGATCGCTGGCTGCGTGAACAGTTGCAGCTCTTACTTGGCTGGAACCTGCAGGAGGAGCTTCCTGGTCAGGCGAGAGCGCTGATCTATGATGAGGGTGGAGATGCCACTCTTTTCCAGTAGGATGTCAGTAGTAGGTCCATGACCCTGGCTCGGAGCAATGCGGGCCAGATGGAGGGAGATCCTTGAGGACGAGGTGCGACGATCTTGCGGCGCAATGAGCGCCAGGAGTTGCCCTCAGATTATCAACGAGATTCGGGACAGACCCGGAAGGAGCAATTAGGAAAATGACGACACAGAGTGATCAAAAGAACCCCGTCCACTCGCCCAGGAAGGGCGCGAAGACCGGAGTGGTGAGCGAACTGAGCGTGTTTCTCAAGGTCAAGCCGGGCCACGAGAAGCAAATCCGCGAGGTGTTCACCCGCAGAGCCGCCACTTCCGACTGGCATGTTCAGGCGACGAGGGTACTGGTGTCCGTCGGCACCGTACATGAGGCGAGACAGGTCTTGTTTGACAACGATACGCGGCTCCTGATCGCCACCAGCTTCGATGGCGACTGGGACGTCTACATCGAAGATTTCGCCAGAACGCGGGTCCTCCAGGACTGGGCAGAGTTCCTCGTCCATTGCGTGGGATACCCTGACGCGGCGGGCGTGGCCTCCCTCAGCTTGGACGAGCAAAAGGAGTTTCTTACCGCACACCAGGTCACGGCGGCCTTATATGACAGGTCATACCCGGATGTCACGGCGAAGGAAATCCTGAAGGCGCTACGCGTGCAGACGGTGTTTGGGCAGTTGCTCGACGAAGCCTCGAGCTGACCGACCGGTCAGCTGGCGCGCAGCGGCTATCCGGCGGCTCCGATGGTGCGCCGGGAACCACGAGCAAGAAGCGACGCCCTCTCAGACCATTGCTCTGGGCCCAATCCCGAAGACGACCCAGAGCTGAGGAGACAGCATCCATGACAACCGAAGCTAGTCGTCCGCTCGAACTGGACGATATCCAGAACGGGGTCCTGCACCCCCGGCCCTTCCCGTACGTCGCGACCTATATCCTGTTACGTATCGACGACCGTCGAGCTGGGCGCGAATTGCTGCGGCGGCTGATTCCAGAGATCGCTTCTGCGGCCAACCCGACGAGCCCGGACCGCGATGCCTGGTTGAGCGTCGCCCTCACCTACCAGGGTCTCAAGGCATTCGGCGTGCCACAGGCTTCGCTCGACAGCTTCGCGCCGGAATTCCAGGAGGGCATGGCGGCGCGCGCGGCGCTGCTGGGCGACGTCGGCGAGAGCAGTCCGGCCCTCTGGGAAAAGCCGCTCGGGACACCAGATGTCCACGTCCTGCTGACCGCGATCTCGCCCGACACGTCTCGGCGCGACGACCTGCTCGAGCGCGCCCGCAAGGCGTACCCGGCTATGGCCGGGGTCGAGGCGATCTATCGCCAGGACGCCTACTTGTTGCCCACCGGGCGAGAAGCCTTCGGGTTCAAGGATGGCATCAGCAATCCGGCGGTCGAGGGGAGCGGCATTCCCGGCACCAACCCCCAGGAGTGCCCCCTGAAGGCGGGCGAGTTCGTGTTGGGCTACCTCGACGAGACGGACGTGTTGCCCCCGATGCCGCAGCCCGACGTGCTGGGCCGCAACGGTACCTATATCGCCTTTCGCAAGCTCCACCAGCGAGTGGCGGCGTTGCGCCAGTATCTGCGCGCCCAATCTTCCAGTGCGCAGGAGGAGGAACTGCTCGCCGCCAAGATGGTCGGGCGCTGGCGGAGCGGCGCGCCACTGGCGCTCTCCCCTGAGCGGGATGACCCCGCGCTGGGAGCCGACCCGAGTCGCAACAACGACTTCCTGTACCACGATGACGACCCGAGAGGACTCCGGTGCCCGGTCGGCTCGCACGCTCGTCGGGCGAATCCGCGCGACGCGTTCAAAGACGAACTCATTGGAGTCAACCGGCTGCATCGCATGATCCGTCGCGGCACCAGCTACGGCCCGCCGCTTCCGGATGGCGTCCTACAGGACGATGGGGCCGAGCGGGGAATTGTGTTCATCTTCGTGGGAGCCCACCTGAAGCGGCAGTTCGAGTTCGTCCAGACGCAGTGGGTCAACAGCGGCGTCTTCCTTGGAGCGCCCGAGGAGAAAGACCCGCTGGTCGGGTCGAACGACGGGAGCGGAACGTTCACGATACCCCGCTCTCCGGTGCGACGACGCCTGCATGGTCTGCAGCGCTTTACGGTCACCCGAGGAGGGGCGTACTGTTTTGTGCCCAGCCTGTCGGCGCTGCGCTGGTTAAGCGAATTGAATCCCTAGATGTCGCCTTGCCTGGCGTGTACATTTTGGAATTCCATGAGCGGAATGTTAAATCATTACATGGGCGAAGAGTGGTTGGCATTCTCTCGTCCATCTGCGGCTTGAAGGGCCTCACGAGCGTAGAAAGCCACAGACATTTCAGAAAAAACATCTCTAGGTTCGCCCACATAATTGTGTAGAAACCGCTCACGGAATTGAAACATTTACATGCGGGGACGCCTGAAGAAGTGGCGGCGGCGATCGTCTTTCTCGCATCAGAGTCCGCCTCGTTTATCACCGGGGCCAATCTGCGCGTTGATGGCGGTTCAGTTGTCAGAGTGTAAAGCAGAGATATTCCAGGAAAGGAGCGCATCATGAGTCATCCGATCCCGTCCACAGTCCGCGCTGACGATCTGCTTCGTCACCTGCAAGATTTGCGGTCCGGCACCTACGAGGGAGCAATGAGCCGCGGTGCCAAAGAGGGAGTGTATCGCCAGGGTATCACCCTGCTCAGGTCAGTCGCCGTGGAGATCTTAGAGGAGGCCAATACCTTGTTCTTAAACGGCACTGGAAAGGTGCAGATGATCGGCCCCGAAGAAGATGGTTCTGGCGGTCTGGTGACCCGCTTTGAGCTCAGCTGGCCTGAACAGCGAGCGGCACGAGTCATGCGGGGTCCAAACGGGCCGCTTCAGCCGGTGCGTCTTGTGGTCAACTACTCCCAGGGCTTCCATCATCCTCACCTCTCTGGAAGTACCGCAGGCCTTTGGCCATTTCAAGTCACCAGCGCGGCCGATGCCGAGCGTCAGAAAAGCGTCCTGGCTGCCATTGTCGAGTTAGAATTGCATCAGCGCATCTTTGAAACCGATTGGCGTATTCTGCCCGTCTCCCGGCAGTGGGAATGAGAGCATTCTTGCCTCGGTAAAGGTTGCCGTAATGAAGAAGAACAGCAAGCCCGGCTTAGAGGGTATCCGCAAACTGCGCGAGCAAAGAGAAAAACACGGTCTCTGCACGACGTCAACTTTCATGAAAAGGAGTATCGCCATGCCTGGTTCGTTCCGTATTAGCAACATTGCCGGAATCGACATCGATATCAATGTAAGCTGGATCATCATTCTGGTCTTGCTGACGGTGTCCCTTGCCATCGGTTGGTTTCCCCAGTTGTATCCCGGGTGGTCAACCGCCACCTATTGGCTCATCGCCTTTGTCTCGTCCCTGCTGCTGTTTGTCTCCGTGCTCTTGCATGAACTGGCCCACTCGCTGGTTGCACGCAGACGTGGGTTGCCCGTGAAAAGGATCACGCTGTTCATCTTTGGCGGCGTCTCCAATATTGAGCGGGAGCCAACGAGTCCGGGCATCGAGTTCCAGATGGCCTTCGTCGGGCCACTCACCAGTCTTGTGATTGGCGTCATCTGTTTCCTGCTCCAGGTGCCGTTGCAAGGCTCCAACTCCCCGCTGGAAGGCATCTTGTTCTACCTGGCGGTGACCAATATCTTGTTGGGCGTCTTCAATCTCATTCCTACTCCACCTTTCAGTACGGGAGACGGCTGTAAGGATGGGTTTGACGGAGACGAACACCAAAGTCTTGCAATATCGTGCGCTCAAACGCGCCGCCGGTCCTGAAGGCCTGACTACAATAGCAGTACATTCATGAAGTTCTCTTGTCCAACGGCAACGAGAATTCCTCCCTCGGCAGAGTCGGTGATGGTTCAAGCCGTGAAAGAAGACCCATATGGGTGCTCACAAGCAAGCGGAAAGAACACGTGACACGCTGGCTCCCTCGGGATTCACCCAGCAAGTTGAGGCAGTGCTCAGATTGGTGCAACACCAAGTCGGCGGGGAGGTCATCGTCGGTCTCGCCATCACCAATGTCGTCCTCTGGGTGCTGTTTGTTGCAAGCAAGTATTATTTGATGAGGTTTTCTTGCCTTTTTCAACAAGCTGGACCGTTATTTAGACTCAGCTATATAACTGAAGCAGCCCACTCCACCATGGATGGGGCTTGCCAATCACATTGGTCAGAGGTGCAACACTTCGCGGCTTGCGCTGCCTACGGAAAGGCGCGCCATGCCCTGCCTGGGAAACCGCTCTGACCTGGCGGGCGAGATCGACAGGGGAGGCATCGACCGGCAGGGTCCTTCCCCATTTTGCCTGGTCGAGGCTCTGGAGGAAGGCACCCTCGCTCGCCGCACGGCGCCAAACCACGCGCCTACCGGACAGGAACCGCCTCATCTCCCCAGGCAAGCGCACCTTGCCCCATGAGACATCCCGGCGCCATGCTCACCGTCGTCATCCACATTTCACCGAGAAGAGCACGCATTTAACCGCCAACGCTCGTTTCCTCAGTCGCCCCCAAGGTGCGCAACGATGCCTTCTGCGCCTCGGTCACTCCCCTGATTCCCGTGATATCGAGCCGGTCGTAGGGCCGGTCGCGTCGCAGCGTGCGGAGATGCTCGCCACTGTGCAGGTCCCAGAGCGTGATGACCCCGTCATCGCCGCAACTGGCCAGCGTGCTGTCATCGGGACTCACCTTGAGCGCCTGGACTGCCCCCTGATGCGCCTTTCGCACTCGCACGCACTCTCTATGCTGCAGGCCCCATCAGCGCAGCATACCGTCCCTGCCTCTGCAAGCGCGCACGGCCTTTGGGGAGGCAGCGACCATCATCGGGGGGGTTGGCAGAGGGCATCAACGATGAGACACGGCGTGCGCGCTTTCTGGCTGGGCCCCCGATCCAACAGGTCTTGCAGCAAGCCCACCGTCTCACCACCCAGGTCCCGCAAGACCAGGCGAAGCCGAGCGGGGTACCCAGGCGCTTGGTGCTGCAGACAGATGAGTTATGGGAAGCCTCATGAGCCTGCAGGGTGCACACAGGACGTCCGGTGGGACGATCCACCCCGTCCTCATGCCATCCCACCAGGGAACGCATCAGGACAGGAACACGCAAGCAGGGTTTCACGTCACGGTGAGGACCGAAGCAGCTCCAAGGGGAAGGCCAGCCACATTCCAGTTCACACTTCCCCTTCTATGCCAGAGCGTGCCATCACCCGCTTTGAGCAGTTGGACTGGCTCAAGCGAACTGACCACTTGAAGTGGTCAGTATAATAAGAAGGAAGAGATGTTCTTGCTGCTGATACATCCCTGGACTATACGGCATCCCGTCGAACCCGGCAACGTAAAAGCCCGAAAAAAATATGTCGCGAAATCGGAGAGAATTCATCGAAAATCTCTCGCATGCCCACAGCTTGTTCCCTTGCAATCACACATCCTAAGACGCATAATGAAAGCAGTACAAACATACTCAATGCGGAGGTGTAGTTAGCACATGCAAGGAAAAATGAAGGCGGCCCTCAAAGTCGAGGCGGCGCCCGGAGCAAAGATTGCCCTGGTAGACATCCCTCATATCGGCTCGCGTGATGTACTCGTTCAGGTGAAGGCCGCCTCCATCTGTGGTACAGACATGCATATCTACGAGTGGGACGCGTGGGCGCAGAGCCGCCTGTCCGTCCCCCGCGTCTTTGGTCACGAATTCGCTGGCGAGGTCGTCGAAGTCGGCAGCGAAGTCACCACCCTCTTCCCAGGCGACTTCGTCGCCGCCGAAACCCACATCACCTGTGGACATTGTTACCAATGTCGTACCGGCCAGGCCCATGTCTGCCGCAATGTACAGATACTCGGTGTTGATCGTGACGGTGCATTCGCGGAATACATCGCCATCCCTGAGAACGTCGCATGGAAGACCGGCAAAGAAATCGATCATACCGTCGCCTCCATCCAGGAACCCTTTGGCAATGCCGTCCACGCTACCTTCGCGGGCGACATCACAAACAAAACCGTTGCCGTCTTCGGCTGCGGCCCCATTGGTCTCTGGGCTGTTGGTCTCTGCCGCGTCTCCGGCTCCAGTACCATCTTCGCCGTCGAACCTAATCACCAACGACTGGAGATCGCCACAAAGATGGGTGCGAACTACGTGCTCAATCCCGGTGAAGTCGATCCAGTTCAGCAGATCCTCGCTATCACAGATGGCCTCGGTGTCGATGTCAGCCTGGAAATGTCAGGCAACGCGCAGGCCATACGACAGAGCTTCAAATCGCTGCGAAACGGTGGGCGTGTCTCTCTCCTGGGCCTCCCATCGTGTACGGTCGAACTCGACCTTGCCAACGATATCATCTTTAAGGGCGCGACCGTCTTTGGCATCTCTGGCCGTCGCATCTTCGACACCTGGTATCGCACACGTCGCATCCTTGAAGCTGGCCAGCTGGATCTCAAGCCAGTAATCACTCATACCCTATCCTTCGACCAGCTTCATGAAGCTATGGCAATCATGAAAGTCGGCGATTGTGGAAAGATAGTCATGACAATGTAGGGGCGTTTCTTTGCGGGGTTTTTAGGGAATGCTGGCTCCCATAATGGAGCATCCCTTCCGGGAGCCTGTGCTGTGTGTATCTGCCCCATATCTACCCGCGAGAAGGATATATCCCCTGGAAGAGGAGAAACATGGACAAACTACAACAATTTGCAGCAGGTGAACTCGATACCCTGCGCCAAAAAGGCACCTTTTATCGTCCACGCGTTCTGGAAACCGAGCAGAAGGCTACCGTTATCGTCGATGGCCACGAAGTCATCACCCTCTCTTCAAATAACTACCTCGGGCTGACGGTTCATCCCCGACTGCGAGAAGCAGCAATCAAGGCCATTGAGAAATATGGTGTTGGTTCAGGTTCCGTGCGTACCATCGCCGGTACCATGTCGCTCCACGTTGAACTCGAAGAGAAGCTAGCCCGCTTCAAACATACCGAAGCCTCGCTCACCTTCCAGTCCGGCTATGCAACCAACCTGGGAGTCATCTCGGCCCTCATGCTTCCCGAGGATATCATCATCAGCGACGAACTCAATCACGCCAGCATCATCGACGGCATACGCCTCAACAGGACACCGCGTAAAGTCTATCCACACAGAGACATGGCCGGGCTGCGTCGCGTGCTTGAGGAATCGCGCGGCGCCGGTAAAGTCATGGTGGTGACCGACGGCGTCTTTAGCATGGATGGTGACATTGCACCGCTGCCAGAGATCGTCTCCCTTGCTGAAGAGTTCGGTGCCTTCGTTATGGTCGACGACGCGCATTCAAGCGGCGTCTTAGGAAAGAATGGGCGGGGCTCCGTCAGCCATTTTGGGCTCGATGGACGTGTCGCCCTTCAAGTAGGCACCCTCTCCAAGGGTATAGGAGCCTTAGGTGGCTATGTTGCCTGCAGCCAGGACGTCAAAGATCTACTCATGATGCGCTCTCGCCCTGTGCTGTTCAGTACCTCGCACCCGCCCTCCGTCGTTGCCACTTGTATCGCCGCCATCGATCTACTCGAAAGCGACAACAGCCTTGTTGAGCGGCTCTGGGAGAACGCCCACTTCTTCAAACGCCGCCTACTGCAATTAGGTTTCAATACAGGCCACAGTGAAACGCCGATTACCCCCGTCATCGTCGGTGATGGTGCCCTCGCCATGAAGTTCAGCACTCGCCTCTTCGAGGAAGGCGTCTTTGCCCAGGGTATTGTCTTCCCCACCGTCCCTGCTGACAAGTGCCGCGTGCGCACCATCGTCACCGCTCTTCATACCCGCGAGGAACTCACAAAAGCCCTGAACGTCTTCGAGAGAGTAGGCAAAGAACTCAACATCATCTAAACATCACAGTACCTATGTAATGTGCGATAGCGTCGAAAAGGCTGCTCGTGGCACAGCTGCGAGCAGCCTTTTCGACGCTATCGTACTAACGTGATTCCTTATAAGGATAGTGCAACCTCTTATCCCCTTCCCAATTTTCACGCAGCCCCGGAGCCGCAAGATCCCAATCCGGTCTGATCTTGCGCGTAACTTCACGCAAGTTCAACCATAGCTCCTGTGTCGAGGGATGTACACCTGTGAACGTGACATTTTCCCTATCAAACGCCAATAGCCAGTCCGATGAGGGACTGGCTATCATTATGCATAGTTTTAGCTTAATTTAATTTCCTTTGTAGGGATAATGCAATTTCTTGTCACCCTCCCAATTTTCACGCAACCCCGGTGCTGAGAGGTCCCAATCAGGGCGTATCTTGCGCGTGACCTCGCGTAGATCCTTACGAAGGTCTTCGGGTGACGGCCTACCCCAGAACCAGTAGCCATTATAGATTTTGTAAATGACCAACCCCGGCTCAAGCACGAACGTATGAGGAATCATCGGGTTATGGAAAGGGTCCGTATATTCTTGAATATCCAGGTCTTGCTGTACCTTACGCCCAGAATCCGAAAGAAAGGGCCATTGCGCCCCAACGGCATCACGAAATTCGTTT
>Ga0137378_10001194_pt1 | contig 21671 bp, 32 predicted proteins | sample SagtaG_21_FD_104813 | JGI IMG/M metagenome (GOLD analysis project Ga0137378, IMG submission 104813) | Vadose zone soil microbial communities from Sagehorn Ranch, Mendocino, California, USA - Sage2_L_60_16 metaG | ecosystem: Environmental > Terrestrial > Soil > Vadose zone | place: USA... | reverse complement strand
GCTCCTCCCCTATCTTCGAGGTACAAAAGAAGTTCTAAAAGAACCGTGAACGAATGAACCAGCCGAGTTGGACCATCAGTGAGTACCGTTGAGCCTGTTCACTCGTCTCGTTTGAAAAGGACTCATCTCACGTCTGAGCTGGCTAGTCAAGTTGAGAAAGAGGTTGTCTTGACTGGATGGGTCCATGACGTCCGGGCTCTGGGTGGAATTGCCTTCCTTCTTCTCAGGGACATGGCGGGCATAGTCCAGGTTACGGCGCCTAAGGCCAGGGTGCCTTCCGAGCTTCTGCGGGAAATCGGCACGCTCCACCAGGAAGATGTCGTAGCTGTGAGGGGAAAAGTAGTGTCGAGCAAGATTGCCAAGCGGGGAATAGAGGTCATACCCGGAGAGCTGGAAGTGTTGAACCGAGCTGAGACGCCCCTCCCCCTCGACCCCCGGGGCGTACAGAACACACTACTCGAAACACGGCTGAACTGGCGGGTGCTAGACTTTCGAAGCGAAGAGTCTCAGGCCATTTTCAAAATCCAGTCCAGGATTCTCCAATCCTTCCGAGACTTCTTCACCACCAGAGGCTACTTGGAGATACAGCCACCGGTCATCATCGCCTCCGCGAGCGAGGGAGGCGCTGAGCTCTTCTCTCTCAAGTATTTCGAGAAGGACGCCTACTTGGCCCAGTCCCCTCAACTCTACAAGCAGATGTGTGCCATATCCTTCGAAAAAGTCTTCGCAGTCCTACCTATCTTTCGCGCTGAGAAGTTCGAACAACCCACCCACTTGAACGAGGTCCGACAGATGGACATTGAACAAGCCTTCGCTACAGCCGATGATGTGATGAAGATTCTAGAAGAATACCTGGCCAGCTGCGTCGAGACTGTACGCGGGTCCTGTCGGGAAGAACTTGACAAGCTAGGGCGGGAGTTGGAGCCTCTTCACCTACCGCTGAGAAGGGTCCGCTACGAAGAGGCCATCGAGCTGCTCCATAAGAATGGAGAAGGGATTGGGATGGGCATGGACTTTTCCAAGACCCAGGAGAAGAAGCTCGCCGAGCTAGTCAAGGAGAAAGCCTTCTTCATCACCCACTGGCCGGTGGAACTGAAGGCCTTCTACGCCATGCCTGAAAAGGATGGAAGGACCTGCCACGCCTTCGACCTAATCTACAACGGACTGGAGATTTCCTCTGGGACCCAGCGAGTACACCAGCCCGAACTACTTGTGAAACAATTGAATGCCAAGGGTTTGAACCCTGACGGGTTCAAGTCCTACGTGGACGCCTTCCGTTACGGAGCACCGTACCATTCAGGATGGTCAATCGGCCTTGAGAGGCTCACCATGAAGATTACCGGTAGAGAGAACATCCGGGAGACCACGATGTTTCCTCGCGACAGAACCAGAATCACCCCATAGCGAGAGGCTCTCCCCTTACCGCTGTTCATAAATTCTGAAGTCTCGTAGGATTCTGGATATGAGTCTAAGGCTCGGCAAAATCCTCGGCATTCCGATCAGGATTCACTACACCCTGTGGCTAGTATTCTTTCTGATAGCCTGGTCTCTCGCAGTAGGCTACATGCCAAGCATGTACCCAGGCCTCAACACCGCAACGTACTGGGCAATCGGAATCGCGTTCACAGAAACTACTCTGTTCCAATCCTCAACCGATATTTCAGTGGCAGGACTCATGGCAGCAGTTCCTGCATTGTTGACCATGATGTCCAGCCTTCCAAGAGTTTTCACCGTGTCGTTGACAAGTGCGTTTACCTCGTCAGGTTTGCTCACGTCGCACTGGAATGATCTCGCCTTGACGCCTAGAAGCCTAAGGTCCTGAGCGACTTCTTCGAGCCTGTCCATCCTTCTGGCCGCGACCTCCACATTGGCTCCCGCCTCAGCCAGCGCAGTGGCGAACGTTATCCCCAAGCCGCTGGAAGCGCCTGTGACAACAGCAACTTTTCCTTTGAGACTGAACATATCCTTGACTAGCATCTGTGTCACCTCACCGCCAGAACAGGGCAGTGTGCAGAGCTAACGGTCCCCGCGGCAGCGCTCCCAAGCATCAGCTTACCCATCCCCGATGTGCCACTGGTCCCCATTACTATGAGGTCGACCTTCTCCTTGTCAGCGAAGTCCACGATAGCCATAACCACCGAACGGCTGGTCTCGACTGTTTTTCCTTCAATTTGGACGCCTCTTGCCTCTCCCATTTTTCTCGCCTTTCCCAGCATCTCATCTGCCTTTGGAGAGAGGTCCTTTCGCAGGGTTTGGAGAGTCTGGGGCGTAGCGAAGGATGGTAGGAGAAATGCGCGCAGGCATACGATTCGAGACTTGAAAAGTTTGCCGAGCTCAAGGGCATAGCTCACGGCCTTGAAAGATGGCTCAGAACCATCAATAGCGACAAGAATCGTTCGAGGTAGAATAGCTGGATCTGGCAGGAGCTACCGGGACCCCCAAGCGAGGGGTGATTTCTTCAAGGTGATCGCAAAACCCAATTCATTACCATCTTCCATGACCATCGCTATCATCCTTTCGTCAATCAGGTCCATGATGGCATTTTGGATCTGAAGTTCGGTAAAAAAGGGTAGAAGTTTGCTTCGCAACTCTCTCAAACTGGGTGGATACCCCGCCGGATGCCGGAGGAGTTCGAGGACCTCCCGCTCTATTTCAGAGCTTGGAGAGTTCTGAGGGGTAGGTCTCTCGTTTCCGTCCTCCTGCCTCGTGAGCAGGGTAACCACCCTTTCCCTCACTCTCTGCCTCACCCTCTCCTCCTTTCACTGAGAGAAAACTACTCGCTGATTCTATTTAGACAGAACGTTCACAAAATGCAGATGTGTATCTCAATGAGATACAGATTTCAGGAACTGAACCTGCGTGAGCGGCTGAAGTGGCTGAGAACCGTTATTCTGTTGCTTGAGCGAATTCGGCTCTTGGAGGGTAGCTTTTGTAGGATGTCTTCTCCACAGGTTTGGTCATCAACCCCTTCAGCTTATCCGATATTCTGTCGAATACGTTGAGGAGATCCCAACCTTCTTCCACGAACTCGAAGCGGCGCCTTGGGGTGACGATGAGGACTTCGACCTCAAATCGGGTCTTGGAGCCAGGCCTGGAGTGTGTCCTGACATTAGCTCGGGCCTCATCGATTCTCGGGTAGACCTTGACTAGAGTGCTGACTGTTTTCTTGAACTTGGACTCTGCCAGTGATGACTCTGGGTCGTCTGGAAGATTGATTATGAAGACCGGAGGTTCGAGGGGCACTGGCTTGGTGGCGGACTCCTGAACCGGAGACAATTTCCTATCCATTTCTAATCACCTGACGACTAGGACAGGGCAATGTGCGTGGGTTATAACCCCGCCGGAGACGCTTCCCATAACGAGTTTCTTGAGCCCGCTCAGACCCCTACTCCCGATTACGATGAGGTCAATTTTCTCCCCCTGCGCATAGGCCGTTATTCTCTCGACTACAGAACCTGGGGATTCCTGAATAGCAATCGACGCGCTCACACCAGTGCCCTCTGCCAATTGGGCAGCTCTAGTCACTAGTGTCTTCGCCACGTCTCTGTGGTACTCTCGATACTTTTCATCTGCGGCGGGTGGAGGCGGGATGCTTGTCCCGTAGAGCACAGAGAGATTCGCGTAACTGGCCATGGGGGTCACGTGAAGAACGACCAGTTCAGACGCGTATTTCTGAGCAAGGTCAACGGCGACCCTGGCCGATCTCATGGAATGGTCCGACCCATCAACGGCGACAAGAATCCGCTTGAAACTCGGCAACGAGGATTGCGTGCCTTGCGTGCTCCCTTCCGACTTTGATCCGGTCATTGTATGTTCTCAAGAGCGGTTATGTGCGCCGGCTATTTGGATGGCGCGTGCACAGTGAAAGGTCAGGGTTACAAGTGTATCTCATTGAGGTACAGGGCCAATGTCTTCTGAATGGCTAGTGAGGCCCGTTCCGAGGCCAACCATTCACCAGGCCCAAAGAAGCACAACGTGTACACGACTCAAGGACACAATTTCTATGGTTACGGATCTGACCACAAGAGTCCCTTTCCAACCCTTTACAGTAACCCAAGTTACCATGGCGCATCTTGGTAGCAACTGGAGAGAGCCGCTTAGTCTTATAGTCTGAACCCTACTCTTATCAGCAGAACCCACTTAGGCGAGGGAAGAGAGTTGAGTACCAAAGGTCAGGATAAGGAACGGGCGCTGGAAAAGTGGTTGGCTGAAGAAAAGGAGCATTCCGAGGATGTTGACAGAATGCTTCTTGAGCAGAGCCGGCGGCACAGAGCGCTTCAGAAACGTACTAGAATCGCCAGATTTGTCATCAAACGATAAAGACAGATCTTCCACTCAGCGTAATCACGTCTTCACGCCTAACTAGAAAGGGTTCACAATGTATCGCAGTGTGGACCGCCGCATTATATCGTGTAGGTGGGCCTTGTCAAACAGGAGTGGGCGAAGTATGATAAGCCAATCTCGAACGTCTGAGCATGGAATCGTGATTTTTGATAGTAAGTTTGGAAACACGGAGATAATCTCCAATACCCGCTGAAGCCCTTGAAACCCCTCTAGTATTAGGTTGCTATGCTGATTTCTGGAATGGGACTACGTGGAACTTGCAGGATTCGGCCCCGGACCCACAACACTCTATCTCCTTTACCGATCCCATTCCGCCGGTTCTATCGCTCAAGATTGCGTTGATGAAGCCTTCCTTGAACCCGCAGAGAGTGTCGCCGGCCGATGCGCCTAGGCAGTCGTAGCAGTTACGAACGGTGAAAGTGAAAGGGTCTTCTTTTGTCGCTTCCATCTCTCCCAGCCCGTGAGTGTTCCAGAAATTGGAGATTTCGTCCAGGATTTTCTTGTGGGTCCTTGGAATCTGTAATGTTCCTTGCGACTATGTGGCCGAATTCGGCCCCCACTGACCTCAAACGTCCCTGACGGGAAGCCGACTTTAGCCCGAAAAAGTCCTTCGGGGCTTTCATGGTCACCGTGACAGATTCAGCGATTTCATCCTCATGTCTAGCTTCTATCGTCCGCTCCCTTTCCAACAATGCAGCAGTCACTGATTAGAGCTTGGCCCCTCGGCCGAATTATCTTGTCTCCCATACACGTTCGGAAGTAGAGGTCGGAAACATCGATAGTTCTCTCTGAGGGCTGCTCAACTTCGTGAAATTGAGCCGGGGTGATGGCTAGAATCCTTGCTCAATGTCAGTGATGACCACGAAACATTGAGAAAGTGGATGATTTGAAGGTGGCAGGCATAGCCCTTACGTGTTCGGGAAACAGTTCAAGAAAGGGTGTTGAACGTTACGCGATGAATCCCGTTGGGAAAAGCCAAGAGTACAATCATATATAGAATGTCGAAATGGAGCCCGTGACCTTGGAATCGCTCCGTTGGACCGCTGCAATCCTGCTCTTGATCACTGGCCTGATAGACGTTCCGTACGGCTGGTTCTTTGTTGCCGGGTATGCCTCTTACATATGGTACGCGATGGGAGTAGTCTACATCGCCACTGCCGGAGTCTTGGCGATGAACCTGCGCCGCCGAGCCTTTCAGCCCTGGGCCTTGGCCTACACATTATTCCTCCTTTCTGCATGGGCGACCGGAGGAAGTCGCGACATAGTCGCCTACGCTGACAAGGCTATCGAAGTTGTCCTAGCTATCAACCTTGTGCTGCTTGTTCGCACCACATGGCCTTCCACGATGATTCGCTCCACATGATAGGTGTCTGTTAGAATGCAAAGCATTAGACAATGGTCTACGGAAAAAGTCCTGATCGTAACGGCCCTTCTATCAATAGTCACCGGGAGCCTAGCTGGTTTAGGCTTAGGATATGCTGCCCAGTATCAGGCGCCGACGACACGCGAGTACTTCCTGTTCAATAGCTCTGTTGACCTGAACGAATCCCTGTATCCCAAAGTTCATGACACGTTCTTCCCCGACCATCTGACAATAAACAGAGGCGATACAATACTAATCCACTACATCAACACTGAGTCCCTATCCGCAGGGGGGGACACTCATTCTTTCACGATGCTTGCCCCGTATTCCATCAACCAAGTTGTGGCACCGGGGTCAAACGCTAATATTACCTTCACGGCGAACCTGCCAGGCATATTCAGGTACTGGTGCACATTCCATGAACCAACCATGAGAGGCTACCTGACAGTTCTCGGATAGGAAAGAGACCGATATTGAAAGTCTAGGCCTTTCGCCTACCGAGGAAAAAGTCCTCTTCTTCTGGAAGACCTTGAACTCCTCCAGGCCTGCTGTACGTGGAAAGGATCTTCTTCTCCGCCCTGCGAAGAACCTCCGACACTGTGGACGCAGATACTCCCACCTTCTTAGCCAGCCTGTGCAAGGTTATCCGGCGGGGATAGTCAAAATAGCCCTCTTCCAGAGCAACCTCCACGATACTCCTCTGGCGGGAAGTGAGATTTTGCACATCAGCCACGGAGGTCAGGCGTAGAATCTTCACGTCTACCTTGTCCTCCTTCAGCTTTTCTAGCAGCTCGGTGAGTGCTTCCCGTCCTGTAAAGGCTATGGTCCACTCTGTCGTCCCGTCCGGGTTCACCTTCGACTTGAAAAGGCAGGTGCGGCAGAACGCGTTTGACGACATGACCATGCCGCAGAAGACTGATTCTGTGAGCAGTGAGCCAACCATTCTTCCCCTCTTGGTCTCTACAATGTAGGCTTCCTTGACCAAGGGACTCGCCTTAACGTCTTTCACTATCTCCTTCAGAGTGTCAGGGTCCGAGGTGACTTCGACGAGCTGTCGTATCCCATTCTTGGACTCGCCCGGTTTGCAGTCTAGGATGCGGACGGTGGAGGGATGCTTGGCGGTGACTTCTGAGACCCAGTTCTGGGGTGCTTTGAGCTGGAGGACTATCTCCCTCATCAGAGACTACAAGTGTAAAGTGAGGGTCGGAACCGTGTAAAGCTTTGGGGCCGTCGGTCTCGGGGACTAGGTGAGCCCTGGTAGGGTCCAGGCCCGCTTTGGAAAAGCTTCTGATGGCCTGCTCATCCGGGCCAACTCGAAGGATACCTTGTTCCTGCACCCCGTGAAAGGCGCAGTTCCGCCAGTCAGAAGAGGACCCTTTCCTCCCGGGACATGTGATCCGACAGTTCTGACCTCAGGTCTTGCAGAGTCGAGGAAAGGCCCCAGGTCTTGACGGTGTCGTTCTCCTTGATCATTCTTGAGACTTCGGATGCGAAGGACTTGACACATTCCAACAATCGTTGGTGTTCCTGCTTCATGACGTTCACAGGATCCGTGTTGTCACCCATTCTGCTCTCGAGGTCGGGTAAAGCGCCTTCTCTTCCCTCTGAAAGTGAAGATATAGGTCGCCTGCGAGACGCTCGCTACCGCCTAGCAGGCGGATGAGAATCTTGGGAGCCTTCTCCGGGACCGAGCTCTCCAGCGAGCCCAGCTGCTGATCGATGGAGTACAATTCCTGAAGTACCGATGAATGCTCATCCTTCAGAGCCATCAGAGGGTCCATGAGAGACGCTCGATTTTATTGAACGGCGTCAGGTGGGATACTTGTTACCCCTAACCTGTAAAGGAAATCACTCCCTAATGGGGAAGCGAAGGTCGGGGAGGCGTCTCTTCCCGTCCCATTGACATGACTAGGGCCATTGCTCCTACAGCCATAGCGGTCAAGAATCCCAACACCTGTTCCGTATTCTCGGCGTGGCCGAGTCTCCTAGCCTCCAGTCGCAAGAGGAAAGCTGCTAGAGTCAGAGACAGGAATCCTATGAACATCTCCAGTCTGCTGATCAAATGTCTCAACTCGATAATCCTCTGGGCGGAACTTGACCTAGCCATGTTGCCACCTGGACACGGAGTGTCTTGGAGGCTTGGGGGAAGAATGATTTCCCTTAACTGTTAGGGAGAAACCCAAAGCCCGGCGGTTGAAACCCCAACATCTAGGCCAGGAGGCTTGTCCAAGACATGTTGTGGCCCCTGGTAGTACACATGTGGCCACAAAGTGCACCTAGAAGCTATCTTCCGCCTAGCCAACCAATATTGTTGACGATGAGAAATGGAAACAGTAGTCATTAGGAAGCCCAGTCTGGAGACCATTCGGATGGAGTACTATGAAACTGAGTGCCTAGTAGGCCAAGTCAGACGAGTCTGCACAGCCCCTCCGGATTTCAACGAGCCTCCAGACACTGGAGAATGCGGTCCAATCCCTTCTATGAAGACAGTTGCTTCGCTGATTTCGCCCAGGTTCCTGCTCGCTGGAATAACTTTTCTTTCGAGCGTGGCTCTGTCTTCCAGCCTATACCTGCAATACGTGGAAGGGTACCAGCCCTGTGTCTACTGCTATGTTCTTCGCTATCTCACACTTGGAATGCTAGCGGCTTCGCTCATAGAGCAGTTTGCCCCGAATTTGATAGGAGATGTGTGGGTTTTGTATTTCAAGGATCACGCCTCGCTCATATTTGATTGCAGAAAGTAGGTTGCGAGAGAACATTCTTGATACTGTCAAGTCAAGGCATCGAATACGATAATTCAGAGTTGCCGAGAGCAGACTCGCGAAGGAATCCGTGAACTAACTTGAAGTTATACTTTGGTCACCCTAGGAATGCTTGCGACCAATTACCACAATATCATCATCGGGCTGAAAAATCTTGAACCTTCTTCGACCCACGATAACAAAACCCTCTGAGCTGATTAGGTCTATCAGTTCGTTCTCACGGAGACAACCCTTGTGTGAGTCGAGTTGATCAGGGGATCGACCCGTTCTCAATCTGAAGACCAATTCGCCGATTCCTGGTGCGTCCAGAATTCGATCCCTTAGCCACCAAAAGGGCATTCCTGCATCAGGAGTAGTCACAACTAGGTGACCGTTTTCTTTCAAGACCCGGAAGGCCTCAGACAATACTTGTTTCTTGTTTCTGATGTGCTCGATTACCTCCAGAAGCGTTACTAGGTCAAACATGTTATCCTCAAGCGGCAGGTCTTCTTTTTCCAAGTCTAGCCCAATGCTGTCGATTCCTCGTTTTTTCGCGAGCTCGGCATTAGGAGGGGAATCGACACCGACTCTTCTCCAAGCGGGCGGAAGCAGAAGCAAGAAGCCTCCGCTTCCTGAACCCACATCAAGTAGGCTCGTGAGCGGAAAGGATTTCACAAGAGAAAGAGTGGAAAGAAGCCGGGAAGAGTGGCGGTGCAAGTAGCTAAGTTCCTCCTTCTTGAAGACCAGTCTTATGTGCCGAGGCAGAAGTTCGAGAAGGTCGGTGCTCAACCTGGTTCCACAGCCAGAAAGTTCGCTCACATCCTAATTAGTAGTTCCGCAGCACTTACGATTTGATTGCCAGCGTGTCGAAAGGATAACCTGCTCTTGAGCTTGATCCAGATTAACGAAAGGGTCACTAATTGACGGTCACCGATGGAGTATTTGTCCCTCAGCTGAAGCAGGCTGAGTCCCGCAGTCGGAATGGCGAGCTCTTCGCTTGAAACCGAAATTCACTAGGCATGGGATTGGATTTTCGTTACACCATCCTCACCTTGCTTTTCTATTGCTGTCAGGACGCCTGAGCTACGAGGAAGTGCTCAGAGCCCTGGTTAGCAAGGACTTGGAAGTCTTGAGAAACCGAACTGAACCACTCCTTCAAACCATGAACCTCCCTCGAATTTCTCAAGAATCCATCGAGGCGAGTCTTCAACTAATCAGCCCAGCCTCTCATGGGTCTTCATTTGGGAGACTGGGCCGATGGCACAGCTTTCTCTATGCGATAACTCGAAGCGTTCTGCCAAAGACCGTTGTCAAAACCGGGGTGTTGTATGGCCATTCCAGCGCGGCCGTTCTCGCCGCTCTTCAAGACATTGGAGCTGGAACTAATTTCGATTGACCTTCCCGCTGAGGCGCATCGGACTGTCATGGATGACCAACAGTATGTTCAGGTCGGAATTGCTTCGGACGCCCTTTCCATAGGGTCTGCAGTGCCGAACTCGCTCCGTGCAAGATGGATACTTCGGCTTGGAAATGCTTTGGATGTTTTGCCAAAGATTCTGGAAGAGGTGAAGCCTATCACAATGTTCATTCACGATAGTCTTCAAACGTATGATAATATGACAGCGGAATTCCGTCCTTGGATATGACACCTTGGAATCTGGTGGAGTGCTAGTATCAGACGACGTAGGCTACAACTCTGCATGGTCTGATTTTTGCAAATCAAATAACGAGACCTGGAAAAAATTTTCGCAAAATACACTAACTGACAATCAATTTGCCTTTCTCACAAAGTCCCATCCCCAATGATTGTTGGCATCGACCGAGGTGTGGCTTGATGCGCCAGAAAAACCTGACTCTGACCTCTCAACTTCGATGTAGGCCGTGATGAAGTGGACCTTGTTTTTGAGATCACATTGGAGACAGTGTCGGCTCCAAGGTCTGCTAACGGGTAAGGTCGTCTGTCAAGTCCACTTCTGTCGTGAACCTTCCCAGGACCCGAACCTGTGGCGTACATCAATAAGGCGAAGGGGTTGAAGTCGTGAGGTTTGCGCTGGAGGAAGAGATGTTTGGGGGAGGAACGTGAGCCTGTAAGCTCTGCCCCTGCCTTTGGCACGAGCGAGAGCGACCTAGATTGTACTCCCGAAACTTTTCAGGGCTTAGCGGAGGTCCAGTTTGACGATAGGTCAATATCAGAGGCAGGTCAGCTCATTCATCCTAATTGCGATAGTTTACTGGGAGTGGCATTTCGAAAATTCTTCCGCAAGACATCTGTGAGGACAGATGCCCAACGACCTCCATAGGCAGGAAGAGAGTGGGCGCTTAAATCATGTACAGCCTATGTTCGCAGTCTCCAACGCCGGGTCCTGGGTGCGACGCAACCTGCGCTTCTGATTCCGCCTGACCCGTTGTCCTATGATGGTAAGAGTCATTGCTTGTTCACGTGGGCGGAAGCTCTAGAGCGGGTTCGAACGATATAGTCGTGTTGCAAAAGAGCTTATGGCAGACCTAAAGGGAAAACATGCCTAACAAGATATCGAAAGAGAAGTCAGTGTATCAGGCCACAGGTCACTGACTTGTGCCTCCAACGATAGTTTCATCTCAAGAGTTTTACAAGGTATCCAGCCTATCTTCTGTCAAGGGACGCTAGGTTGAATGGTGGCTCCAAGTGCAAAGGATTGCGGCCCGGCTTTCAAACTTTGGTCGCTCCAAGGGCCCCCTAGGGACGCTGTGGACCCCACCCCCCTACCCCCGGGTGTCTCCGGAGGAAACCGAAATGAGCCCGTTTCACGAGTTTGGTGAAGAATTATTTTCACCTCAGGGCCCTGTTTCGATTAGTCTCCGATGATTTGCTACCTTTTCTACGTAGAAAGGTAGTTATGCGGTGATTTCCTTGACTTCCTTCTTCGATACTTGGGTGACTATCTCGACGGGGACGTTGCCGGCTGATTCTATTCGTGATTTCCACTCACTTCCGACGGCTATGAGCGCATAGATTCCCGTAACTTCCGCCTTCGCTTTCTGGGCGATCTTCATCAGCGCCCGCTGAGTTTCACCACTGTCAATCACGTCATCGGCTATGAGGACGCAGTCGCCCCGCTTGAGGGAGTCTCTGGGAACGAAGAGGCTCAGCATCATGGCCGTTCTTGCTGGGACGAAGACCTCTTCCAAGTGTTCTCGTACCCCGACTTCCCTGTTCTTCTTTGCAATAATCAGGCTGACGCCGAGACGATGGGCCAGAAGCGTGGCTAGGGGTATGCCGTCGGATGCTGCGGTTAGGACTTTTGTTATTCTTCGGCCGGCGAACTTGGTGACCGCGTTTTGTACCGCTCTCTCGAGCAGCATTGTGTCGCTGATAATAGATGTGTTGTCGAAGTAGCCCATGTCGTCGAAGTGAATTCTCTCCTGCAATTCTCGTTCGAGGCTCATGTACTTCTGGAGTGTTCTGTTGATCTCCTCCGCTCTGTCAGCGGTCGGTAGTACGTGGCCTTTCACGTACCTGCTGAGGACCGTCTCCGGCAAGTGAACCATTTGCGAAAGTTCCCTGTAAGTGTACCTTTTCTTGGCCAGGTTGAGGAGTTCGATGGTCATAAGTTTGTATTTGATGTCGAGGATGCGAGAGGGGTCCTTCATTCTACTGGCTCCTGCGCCTTAGCCTCTCTCACCCTGTATAATACTTTCCATTCTACGACTGTAAGGTTCTTTTCGGCGACGACTTGCAACAACGCCTTGGCTGTCTTGGTATCTTCCGGTATAGTTTCTAGTTGCGGGCTTGCTGAGTCTAAAGAGGGAGAGCTGGATGAATCTCTCGCCCTGTTTCAGAAGTACCGAGCTGTCTCCGGCATTATAGAGACTGACGGTGAGCTGTCCACGAAACCCTGGGTCGACTAGTGCTAGGCTGGCGAACAATCCCTCACGGGCCAGGGAAGAGCGAAGGTGGAGGATTCCGAGAAGGTTGTTGGAAAGTTCGACTCTCTCAAGGCTTGCAACGAGGCTCTGAGTGTGCGATGCTAGGGTAATGTCTCTGTCGATTCTCAGGTCAACACCTGCAGGGTTCACTCTTGACAAGCGAGGCTTTAGCTTGAACTCTCCATTTCTGGTAGCGGCCCGAATCTCCCGGTCTGAGAGGCTCATTGTCAAGCGGATGTGCAGATGCGTCGGTATAGAAAGGCTAGGAGCGGAGGGAAGCGAGACTCTGAGCCAGGTTTGAAGTATGGATACTCAATCGAATAGCGAGCCGGCCCCTTGGGATTTCGAGACGGCGCTGCTACTATCACCGCGACTGCCGGAGCGGGCGTACTGGCTGCCCTAAGCTGGTTCTACAATTCACCCATCTTCGGCATTGTCTTCGGAATCATTCTCGGCGCAATGGTAACGGAATTCGTTCAGTCAAGGGCATGGAAGCGCACTGTGAACCGAGAGTTAGCTATGAAGAACATCGAGACAATGTATACGCCACTCTTCAAGGAAATTGCCTCGGTCATGGACCAAGCTCAGGGCTTCACCTACCTTACTGCATTCACGACGTTCGAAGTTGGTCAGTGTACTCGCATCAAGGCTGAGCCGTATTACCTCTTCATTCCCGCTGAGATGCAACCAAAACTCTCCACCTTCTATAGCCTCGTTTCAAAATTCAAAACTCTCCGCACACAAGTTACGGCAGTACGGAACTTTGTATTGAAAGAGGCGTCGGAGTTCTACGGCGTTCCTATCGAAGAGATAATGTATACGTTGGTCGGCGGAGGTGGAATTACATATTCTACCACTTTTCTTATCAACCCAATACTATACGAAAAACATCCAAAAGATGTTTTATCAGCTCCGTATCCTGACCGGACCGACCTGAAATATCGTGTTTACTACACAGAACATACCTCCAAAGAAGGTCCTGTTGGTAGACGTTTGAACAGACATCGGATTTTGACAGGTTCGACCAATTCTACAAACAGGTTTCGAGAGAGGTTCACAAATGGCAAATAGTGAAGGAACACGAAACCACTCTTCGTACCATAATCGCTTATGGTCCGAAAGTACAAGAATCGATTTTTGGAAAGATAAAGCAAGCATCGCATGTTAAATCAGGCTCTGGCGGAAGAATCGCAGGATGGCCCTGACTTGTGGGGTTATGAGGCGTCTAAAACCGGACGGGCCAGACTTCTAACGGACTACTGCCTGGTGTTACCGACGACTGGCATCTAGGGTAAGCTTCCTTACAAATACAGTGACTCATCGACTGCTCCGCACGGTAGAAAAAAATGCCAAGAAATGAACAGACCAGCTACATATTCGCCAACTGCAAAGGAGAACGTGCACACACCATTTCCCAGATTGAAAACATCCCCAACGTCGAATCCGCGACACCCGTAACAGGTCGATTCGACCTGGTGATCAAGCTACGCACCAACGAGCCGAGCAAGGCCTTCACCACCATGGAGAAGATCAGAAGCTTCCCGAACATTACAAACACTCAAACAACCATCTCCTTCGAGAGCATCTCCAGCAACTCCAACGAAGCCGACAGCGACAGCCCACTAGCCTTCGCACTGTTGAAGGTTAGAGGTACTTTCGATACGGTTCTGCGGAAACTGAAGACTATCCCGAACTTTGCAGAGGCACACGTCATACCTGGAGCGTTCGACATACTGGCGGCTTTCAGGGCCGACAGCCAAGAGGAACTCCTGGAAAAGTCCGTTGAGAAGTTAGGCAGCATCAACGGAATCACAGCCAGTGAGACCCTCATATCGTACAGCCCGCCCGAAAGGCCCGAAAGATCCGAAAGGTTCTAGACCCGGGCCAGCGGACTCTCCAGAAACCCCTTTTTCTTTTTTAGATTTGACTATTGAACACTCTGAACCTCCACTCTAAGTCTTGAAAGCCTGTTGACGTACCCCCCTTTTCAAAAACCGTTTTCTGTCTGGGCGGATTACTGGCGATTTTCCTGTTTCAGGGCGTAAAGTCTGCCCATGTCGGCTCTACGTTACCCCTTGATTCTACCACATTTCCTTCACGACCGATAGGTAAGTGAAACTAGAGTCGTGCTAGATTGGCGAAAGGGGCTGATTCTGGGCTCAGTCATCGAACTCGGGTCGTTCTCCAAGTCAACAGGCCAACATAGGCCCTCGGGTGTGTGCGAGTTCGGCTGTGGTAATGTTGCGCGGCCGAGTGTCGCAATTCTATTGTTCAATTCTACAAATGCCGCGACAACTCCTGTGCTCGCTATTAGCGTCAGTCCCAACCCTTCAGATGAAGGGCAGAACGTGAACATTTCAGGGCGTCTAACGGACACGTCAGGCAACGGACTTCCGGGGTATTATGAAACTGTGGAATGGTCCCCTTACAATCTTGGATGGACAACCCTAGCAGGTCCCTTTCTGACAGCCCGAAAGTGGACGCGAATTAGCTGGGACTTGGTACGTCGCGCGAGGATGGAATTTCAGCAGTAGCGATTTTTCTTCGTGTCTGCCTGGATAGGTTTTCAGCCAAAGGCTGAACGATAACACCCCGGTCGGTGATTATGCCAGTCACCAGTTCAGGTGGAGTAATGTCGAAGGCCGGGTTCAACGCCTCCACATTCATCGGCGCGAAACGTTTTCCTCCAATGTAGAGAACTTCCTTTGGGTCTCGCTCCTCAATGATAACCTGGGAAGGGTCAGTCTCAAAGTCCAGAGTAGATACTGGAGCGGCCACGTAGAAGGGAACTCCGTAGAATTTTGCTGCCAGAGCAATTGGCAAAGTTCCAATCTTGTTCGTAACGTGACCACTCCGCAGGATTCGGTCAGCCCCGACCACAACCTTGTCCACACCTCCGCGAGCCATAGTCTGAGCAGCTGCACTGTCGCAGATTATCTTGACTGGAATCTTCTCCCTGGCAAGTTCAAATGCTGTGAGCCTAGAACCTTGCAAGAGAGGCCGGGTTTCAGTGGCAATGACCGAAATGTGTTTTCCCTGCTCGACAGCGGCTCTAACTACTGCAAGGGCTGTCCCGTAGCCCGCCGTTGCGAGCGCCCCCGCATTACAGTGGGTCAGAACAGTCTCACCGTCCTCTAGGAGAACAGCGCCAAATTTTCCAATCCGGTGAGCAGCCTCCAGTTCTTCCCGTAGGATTGAATCTGCCTCTTTGAGAAGCTCTACCCCCAGCGATTTGACTGAGCTAGCTCGGGAGGAAGCCTTGAAGACTCTTTCCACTGCCCAGCGCAGGTTGACGCCTGTAGGACGGGTCTCGATGAGGGCATCGGCCGATTTTCGAAGCCGTCGCGAAGCCTCAACCTGGTCTGCGGTCTCTATCTTTCCAGCGGCAAGAACTAGTCCGTATGCCCCCACGACTCCAATCAAAGGGGCACCCCTTACTTTCATCGACCTGATCGCTGCGCAGACCTGGCCGACATTTGTCATTCGAACATAGGCCAGCCTGGCGGGGAGGAGGGTACTGTCCACAGCCTCCAAGACACCGTTCCGCCATCTCACCGGAACCAACTCAGCTGAATTCTTCACGGCCAGCAAGCTCTGATCGCCCATTTCACGCGTCCCGTTTCTCCGCATGCCTTTATAGCCGCCTGTCCGGGGGTTCGGAGCCTTTGCTTGCACGGGACATGGTGGGTGGTTTGTTGACGGTTGAAGTCTTGGAAGCTTTCCTGTCGAAGGGCCGGGTCTACCTGCCGGATGCGGAGAAGTTGATGGAGCTTCGGGAGAAAGCCTTCGGAACACTCACCGAAAACAAGGTTGTACTCAACGCATACGAGGCGTTTTACCTAGTCGAGAAGAACAGGGTCAAAGTTGTGGAAGAAAAGACCCAGAAGCCCCAGTCCCTCCAGGAGCTAGTGTCCAAGCTCTCATTGGGAAAGCCGACCATTTGGACCAAGTACCTCGTCTACCGAGACCTTCGGGACAGAGGTTACCTAGTCAGGCTAGAGGAGGGAGGCTTTGATTTTGAAACCTTTGGGAAGGGTGCTACCAGACGCTTCGTCTCCATCGTCTTTGAGGGGGGAGAGTCTACACTGGACAAGCTGGCCAAGCTCTCGGCCCGAGCCAACAGAGACGGGAAAGACCTGGTGCTGGCAGTCATAGACCGGCGTACAGACATAGTCTACTACACCTTGAACACCCAAGACTTCAAGAGCCAAGAAACCAGCTGAAGGGAGTCTCTGATGGGAGAGGCACAGTTCACACTTCCCCGAGGCATGAAGGACATCGAGCCAGACGAGATGGCTCGAAGAATCTGGCTGGCAGAGAAGGTACGGAATGTACTGTGGAACCACAGCTTCCAACTGATCGAGCCTAGCCCCCTGGAAAACCTTGAGACTCTGGAAGCGAAATCCGGGCCCGAAATCCGAGACCAAGTGTACTGGTTCAAGGACAAAGCGGGCCGAAACCTTGGGCTGCGTTTCGACCTTACTGTCGGCATGACGAGAATGGTGGCTAACAGGTTCGACCTTCCAGAACCCATCAAGGTCGCATCCATCGCTGGTATGTGGCGGTACGACGAGCCCCAGTTCGCCCGGTACCGGTATTTCACCCAGTGGGACGCAGAAGTCTACGGTGTGACGGAGCCATCAGCGGACGCAGAGATAATCGCCACAGGCTCGGACATACTGGATACTGTGGGGTTGAAAGAGCACGAGGTGAGAATCAGTAATAGAAAACTGGTCGAGGGCTTCCTTCGAAACTTGGGACCCATGTCCCAGCCGGAACTGGAACATTTGATACGGGTCATCGACAAACTGGAGAAAATTGGCCCGGGGCAGGCGGAGCGAGAATTGTCCGTCGCTGGACTATCCCCTGACAGGATTAAGCGGGTACTGGGGTTTGCAGAGATGGGAGGAGAACCTGACAAGGTCCTAGGGGAACTGGAGGCGAGGCTTCCTAAGGATAGCATGATCAAGCAGGGCTTCGAGGAACTATCAGGCACTATCGAAGCGGTCGAGTCCTTGGGGAAGCTGTCCAAATGCAAGGTAGACCTGGGAATTGTTAGGGGGATCGGATATTATGATGGAACGGTCTTCGAGGCGTACGACCAGGCGGGGGGAGACTTGGGTTCAATCTTTGGGGGTGGACGGTTTGACAAGTTGTGCAGGATCTACGGAAAGAGGGATATGCCTGCCACTGGGGTGGCGGGAGGGTTTGAGAGGCTTATGCTCTCCCTTGAACGTAAGGATTTGTTTCCCGACCTTGAACAGAAGCCCGAGGCGTTCGTGGTTATGGTGAACGAGAAGGTCTGGAAGGAGACCGTGGATATTGTCCGGCAGCTGAGGAGTGAGGGGATTCGTACGGATTACGATTTGAAGCAGAGGAGCCTCCAGAAACAGCTGGAGTACGCTGACGCTTTGAAGGCTAGGGTAGCCTTGATAGTCGGCCCGAGAGAATTGAAGGAGGGAAAGGTTAGGCTTAGAGATATGAGGTCTGGGAAAGAATCAGATGTGAAGATTTCCGCGGTGGCCGAAGAAGTCAAGAAGATCTCTGGCTAGGGTTCCCAAAAGGGATCTGCTTCTGATTAGAGTTGTCAAGCTTTCTAGGCCGGAACAATTCGCTGAGTCTGTCATGGTCCAGCAGAGCGCTTGGGGACTGGACGGCTTGTCCGGCGCTGTCCCGGCGCACGTGATGATAGCGGCCCAGCACCATGACGGCCTGGTTCTCGGGGCGTTTGATGGGCGCAAGATGGTCGGGATTCTTTTTGGATTCACAGCACTAGATATGGCTAAACCCTGCCATTACTCTCACATCACAGGAGTCGCCAAAGAATACCAGTCTAGGGGAGTGGGTTTCAAGCTGAAGCTCGCGCAAAGAAAATTCGTGATGGGGCGAGGTATGAGCCTTGTTAAGTGGACTTTTGACCCTTTGCAGGCGGGAAATGCGTACTTCAATATTGGAAAGCTGGGAGGTGTCTGTAGAACCTACATTAGGAATCTGTATGGTAACTTGAATGATTCTCTGAACCGGGGAAGATTGACTGACCGGTTCGAGGTGGAATGGTGGGTTAGGAGTGGGAGGGTGAAGCGGCGGGTGGAGGGCAGGTTTGGAAGATTGAGGATTGGTGACTTGCTGGAACAGGGGGCGTCCATTGTTAACCGGACGGAGAGGATGACGGGGGGAACTAGAAGACCGTCTGGGGTTCGGCTTGGCTTGAAGGATTCGAGGTTACTGGTTGAGACTCCGGAAAGTATTGTTGGGGTGAGGGATGTTAGCCTTGAAGCTTCTAGAGACTGGACTTTGTGCTTCAGGCGTGTCTTCGAACACTATTTTTCACGAGGGTTTGTGGTGACTGATGTGGTGTTGAAGAGGGAGGGGGATGAGAGAAGGATATTCTACTTGTTGGAGTCTGATTTTCGGCCTTAGCTGGATCAGATTGTGAAGATTGATTCGGTGGAGCTTCGTCAGCTGAGGATGCCACTGGCTTCAGCTTTTGAGACGAGTGGTTGGAGGGAGGAGGAGAAGACCTGTATTATCGTGACGCTGAAAGGAGATTCCAAGTCTGGATTTGGAGAGTGCGCTGTGAGCCAGGGCCCCTGGTACAGCTATGAGACCTTGACGAGTGCCTGGCACGTCTTGGAAGACTACATTGTTCCCTTAGTGCTTGGCAAAGTGTTCAGGAAACCTAGCGAAATAGTCGGGGCGTTGGCGGGGATTCGAGGCCACAATATCGCTAAGGCGTCTGTTGAGATGGCGTTGTGGGACCTGTTGGCGAAAGGAGAAAGCGTGCCCCTTAGCAAGATGCTCGGCGGAACCTCTCACAGTATTGTGAGTGGGGTAAGCATCGGAATACAGAAGACCAGAGAACAGTTGGTCGATATGGCGGAGAAGTTCTTGGAGCAGGGCTACCGTAGGATTAAGATTAAGATCAAGCCCGGACGCGATGTTGACCTGGTCATAGCGATCAGGGAGGAGCTGCCTGATACTCCGCTTATGGTGGACGGGAACGGTGCCTATGATCCCAAGGAGTCTGGCAGCTTGGCGAGGCTGGACCCTTTTGAGCTTTTGATGATTGAGCAGCCTTTTGCCTGGGACGACATGGTGGAGCATGCGCGGCTTCAGCGGATGATCCGGACGCCGGTTTGCCTGGATGAGAGTGTGGCCAGCTTGAGTGACTTGGAGTCGGCTTTGGCACTTGACAGCTGTCGTGTGTTGAACATCAAGCCAGCCCGGGTTGGTGGATTGACTGTGTCGAAGATGATTCACGATGTCTGCCTGGGCCGGAGGATGCCTGTTTGGTGTGGGGGCTTGTTGGAGACGGGTGTTGGCCGGGCTCATAATGTGGCTTTGGCGAGCTTGCCTGGGTTTGTGATGCCCAACGACATATCGGCTAGCAATCGTTATTTCAAGGAGGATATTGTGGAGCCGGAGTTTCGGTTGAAGCCGGACGGGACGATTGACGTACCGTCTAGGCCGGGTATTGGTGTGGAGGTGTTGGAGGAGAGGCTGGAGGAATGTTCGGAGCGGGTGAAGGTGTTCAAGACTTGACTGTGGATTCTGCCTGACCGTGGCTTGTGAGTTGGAGGGGCCCGCCGGGGTCCAGAAAAATTCTCGAGCATCTGGGTATATTAGGAAGCTCTTCCAATTGGCCGTCTTGAGTGTCGATGAGGCTCAGGGCAAGCACGAGTCCGAGTTCGAAGAACTCGAGACGCCGCCGCTTCCGTAAGGAGACTAGGGTGCGACTCATACCAGTTGCTGCGGCCGCAGGCTAGAGAGACAGCGCCGCTATTCGGTATGGCTTAGATCGTAGAACTCTGGCGGATTCTTGGGTAGTATGTATCGGATGTAGCTGTAGCCGTATTTTTCGTGTAGCTGGTTGCTGCCGTCTATTCCTTTCTGGTATGTCTCCTGGAATCTTTTCCAGTCTTTGGCGGCGATAGCGTCTCCTATGGGGTTGAGATGGTTCTGGATGAAGCTGGTTAGGTCCTGGGCGTACTTGGGGCGTAGGGTTGCGCCTGCTTTGTGGAGGCTGATGATCTGGCTTAGCTGGTGTTTGGCTAGCTGCCAGTTTCCACCCTTGGCGGCATAGTAGAGAATATGGTAGCGTTCACCAACTTCTTTCATCAACCGAGCCATGCCGGGCTGGACCTCGGCCAACTGGTCGAGGCTTAGCTCGCCATGTTTGGTCTTGATGACTATCTTCTCGTCAGGCATGTTCTATTCGCGTCCAAGTGTCCGAACGAATAATTGCTTATAGATGTGAGTTTAGACCTGCTGGTCAGGAGTGTTGTTATCGATTGTGGGTTGAGTTCAAATGTCCTCTGTGTAACGGAGACCTGGATGATGATAAGACCATGGCCAACTTCATGGTCTGCAAGAACGAGTCCCACGGACTATTGCGGTTCTACACGGGTGATGGTTGCTACTTTACGACGAACGAGAAGGCGGCGGAGGAATTGATGAAGAAGGGAAGAAGAGTCCACATTGTCGACCCGAAAGAATTCTTCGCAAAAGAAGGCTAGGGCGATACTCACACTACCCCTGATGACGATGACCTATTTTCCCTCGTCTGGATTTTCCGTCGTCCCAGACGCTCACCATTACTTGCATTCATCGGATCAGCCCTCTATTTCCCAGCTGCCCATCGCCGACTCGATGGCCTCTTCTCAACCATTCAGGAGCCTCTCTGAATCGCCTACCTGGAGGCCATCGAGGGAGTCGTCGCACTCGCCCTGATTATTCTTGCCGTAAGAGTCAGCAAGGAAAACCCAAGGGCCAAGCTATGTCAGCAACAACATCCTCTTACCATCTAACATCCAGAGTGACAAGAGGCTAGACCAACAAGAGCATCCCAGCGCGACCAAAGAAACTACGCGAATCGTTGACTTATGATTCGAGCACGGGCATTTTCAGATTCGGACCGCTATTACGACTGCCTTTGACTTTCCTCTGCCCAGCAGCCCTGATAGTCTGTACATTAACCCGTACTTCTTCTTGAGCAGTCCCCGTATCCGTTCAACCGTCGCATCATCCGCAAATCGTGCTGTCCCATCAACCCAGTCCCCCTTTGCCGTCCCCCTTATGTTGCAAAGCGCTACGCGCACCTTTGGATTGTGCCTGATGCGCTTCGCCTTTCCAGTATCAGAGTCTGTTCGGATCAAGAGTTCTTCACCCTCATCGATAAGCCAGACAGGGGTTCGAACGGCCTCGCCATTCTTCCTGTAAGTCTCGAGACTGATGTACTTCTTGTCACGGAACTGCGCCATCTTATCCGTCGAAATTGTGGTCTCCAAGCCTTACAGCTCACTAGGATGAGCACCGGG
>Ga0137378_10001182_pt1 | contig 21798 bp, 22 predicted proteins | sample SagtaG_21_FD_104813 | JGI IMG/M metagenome (GOLD analysis project Ga0137378, IMG submission 104813) | Vadose zone soil microbial communities from Sagehorn Ranch, Mendocino, California, USA - Sage2_L_60_16 metaG | ecosystem: Environmental > Terrestrial > Soil > Vadose zone | place: USA... | reverse complement strand
ATGGTGACGCGGGGACGAAATTTCTTCAGCGCGTGTTCGCTTCCCCAGATAGCTACCGGAACAACAGGCACGCCCGACCGGAGAGCAATCATTCCCAGTCCGGCGTGCGCCTTTCCCAGTTTATGGATCTTGCTGCGTGTACCTTCAGGAAAGATGATGAATACTTTCCCCGCTTTCAATTGCTGGTCCGCGGCGCGAAGAGATTGCCGATCAGCCTCCCCTCGTTTAACGGGGAATGCCCCCATGAAACGTATCAGCCAGCCGACCTTGCTATGGAAAACCTCTTCCTTCGCCATATACACCACTTTGCGCTTGAGGTATGCAGGGACAAGCGGCACATCCACCCATGAAAGATGATTGGAGGCAAGGATGAACGCACCCTCCTTAGGCAAATGCTGTCGTCCAATCACGCGCACATTCAAGATCAACGCGAAGATCAGGTGGGCCATGCCTCGTATCGCTCTCCAAAAAAACATAGGAGTATCATAAGGCTCATACAGATTTTTGGCGGGTTTGCCCGGCCGGGCTGGTTTGGCGACGGATTGTTCAGGCGCCTGCTGGGGCTGTTCAGGATTATCCGAAGATGAGGATGCGCTGCTCTTCTGTGTCATGGCGTATCCTCCAGGTAACCGTAGATCACCTCCAGCACCTGTGAGACGCTGAGGTTGTCGGTCATAATGACGATTGCATCCTTCGCAGGCCGCATATTCTCTTTATCAATCTCATCCCGGCGCTCGATATCGTTCAATACCTCTTCCAGCGTGGGCAGCGCGGCATTACCCACCCCCATACGCTCCTCTAACTCCGCATACCGGCGGCGGGCCCGCTCCTCCAGGCTGGCGGTAAGATAGATTTTTAACTCCGCATCAGGCAGCACAACCGCCCCAATATCGCGCCCGACCATCACCACACCTTTTTGCCGGTACGCCATCGCCCGCTGCTGCGCAATCAAAATCGCCCGCACCTCTGGATGCGCCGATACCAGAGAAACGGCGCCCGTCACAGAGGCATTGCGAATATCCCAGGTGACATCCTGTCCATTCACCGTTACAGTATACTGGCGGCCATCCTCGACATGCGGATGATGAATAACAATTTCAGCATGTCGCGCCAGTTGCTCCAACGCAGGCCCATCATGCGCATCAACCCCATTTTTCAGCGCGAGCCATGCCACCGCCCGGTACATAGCCCCCGTATCGATATACAAATACCCCAGCCCACGCGCCAACTGCTCACCCACTGTGCTTTTACCAGACCCCGCCGGTCCATCAATAGCGATTCGCTCAGGCCGTTGCATGCTTCCTCCGCAGGTTCAAGGATGTCGATACTCAAGGGATTATATCACATCACCTCCCTACACTTGGCGAATATACAGATCACTCACCTCTTCATCTGTCAAATACCTCCACCTCCCCATCTCCACCTCACCCAACTCTAACGGCCCAATCCCCACGCGTACCAACTCCAACACCGGGTGCCCAACCTCAGCCAGCATGCGCCGCACTTGCCGTTTCCTCCCCTCGTGAATAGTCAGTGCCAGCCAGCAATCGACGCCCACGCGCCGCATCACACGCACCTTTGCGGGCGACGTTTTATAAAGCTTTCCATCATCCTCTCGAATCTCAACCCCATTGCGCAGCGCCATCAGTGCCTCCTCCGTCGGATGCCCCCTCACCAATGCCGAGTAATGCTTCTCCATCGAATAACGCGGGTGCGTCAAATGCTCCGTAAAATCTCCATCATTAGTCAACAGCAGCAACCCACTCGTATCAATATCTAGCCTCCCCACAGGATACACCCGCAAGCGCCGTAAGTCAGCAGGCAGCAGATCCAGCACCGTCGGTCTCCCCTGCGGATCACGTGCCGTACTCACATAACCAACCGGCTTATGCAGCAAAATATACACCTGCCTACTGCTGGCCTTCACAGGCTTCCCATCCACCATAACACTATCCCGTTCAGGATCAATCTTCACGCCCTGCTCTGTCACCGTCTGCCCATTCACCTTCACCCGCCCATTGGCGATCAGCACTTCAGCATTACGGCGCGAAGCAATGCCCGCGTGCGCCAGGTAGCGCGCCAGTCGTTCCCCCTGCTGCTGCGTCATCGCTCCCTCCTCACGACCAGGCATTCCCCACACCGCTTCTCCCGGCACGTCTGCACATACACATAATGCAGCCCCTGCTGTTGGCAAGCGCTCCTCGGCTCCCGCTCCAATTCCAGTTGCCGCCACATCGCCCGCGTCACCTGGTTCGAAGCCAGGCCCGGATACCCGGTGTAAAGCTGCCGCGCCCGTTCCAACTGCAAATAATCCTCTTCCAGGCAAGCCACCGCACCCGCAAAAGGCAACACCACGTTGCATATGAGAATATCTGTACGCGCGTTACCAGGACCGGGAAATAACGCACGTAAATTATCGGCATTGCTGGAGGGATATAAAATAACTCTCCTCATCATCTCCCACGCACCCTCAACACGCCATCGCTCGACTAACTCCCCCAACACCCGCAAACGCCCGGCATCCAGAGGAGACGGCTCAGCAGAATGCCCCAAAGGCTCCGGCACAGCCCCGGCCAGCCCCATCAGCCGCGTCCCAGCAGCGCGAAAAAAAGCGCGATCCCGTCCATATCCCAACGCCTCAGCCAGAGCAGGCACCAGGCATACATCGTACGCGCTAAATGGCCCATTCGAACGGGCGTCACGCAGCGTTGCCAGCAACGCCTGCATCTTCTGTTCAAATCGCTGCATCCCCGCGTACTCCAAAAGCGAGACGCGCTCTTCCGCACTCATAACTGGTATAATGCACTGGCAGGGCCACAATTTCTCTACCATCTCTTGAAACATCATCGGTGCCAAATCATTGAGCGAACACACAGCTACCGCGCATCCATCCTGGCGCAAAACCGGCCCGGCAACATCATAGACGAGTATCACATGCAGCACCACATTGTTATAGCGACCATCCCTATGATGCCCATGCGCATACCAATCGCTGCAGCGAACATGAAATTCGCTGCACTGTGTTTGCCTCACTCTTCTTCTCCGCTCCTCCGCTTGCCCAACGCCCTTGTCAAGCCGTTTCAGCCGCTCTGCGCTGCTTTTCTTTTTCTCAGATAGTATCACTTTTTCAACGGTTTTCAATGGCTTAACTGTCAATTCTACTGTCAATTTGGGAGGGGGTGAACCCGCTCGCGGCGGGTTTCTGCGGTGTTGCTCACTGCCCTACACATCCCTTGGTGAAACTCCTCGCCGCGCAAATAATTCGATCACGTAGCCATCAGGATCACGAATGTAGAGTTGCTCTCCATCGTTCCCTCTCGGACGGGGGCCACACACGATTTCAACACGATGCTCCTTGAGATGTCTTTGCGCTTCCTCCAGGTCTTCGACTTCAAAGGCGATATGCGTAGTGCGGCCATCAGCCAGGTCATCATCGTAGTATCTACCAGATGCTTGTGCTGCGCGTCCTTGTTCAGACTCCCCAAGAAGGTGAATTTGAGCACTGCCCTTTTCAAGCCATATAGTGCCTAACCCAGGGATTACCTCCATGCCAAGGACCTGACAGTAAAATTGGCGTGATCGTTCTACATCTTTGACGAGCAAAGCAGCGTGATCCAGCCTAAGAATGTTCAATATATCCCTCCTCGTCTCACATCAGGTCCATGGGCGCAAAGCACCTTAACTGCTCGTCCAGGTCTTTGACACCTGGCGACGTTGACCACGGTGAGAGTTGCTGCCGTAGTCCGTAGGCACGTTGCAAGGAACTTGTGGCCTGCGTTTGCACGATGATTTCTAGCGCCTGGGTGACATAATCACACGCCTGTTCAACGGCGGTAGCTTGTATGCTTGCTTCTGCCAGATCCAGCAGTACCGCCCGCTTGAGAGCGCTTGAAGGTTCAAGTGGTGCTAACGCATCTTCCAAGGCCTCTAACGCCTCATCGGGTCGATGAAGACGGAGATTGCACGACCCTCGATATGCAGGTATTCTCGACAGATCAAAATACATGCCGAAAGTGTTCTCCTCGGGACCTATCTGACCAGCAAGTGTTTCCGCTTTCTCCAAAGCATTAAAACAGAGGCTCGTATTTTGTGTGTGTTGCTGAACCGCAAGGCCAGCTTGTACTTCAGCTTCTTCCGCTGCCAACCAGGCGTGAAGGGTGAAGGTATCGCTTCGTGTTAGTGCGTGCTGAGCTTCCTGTAAAAGAGAACATGCCTTTTTCGGCTTCCCGATAGCCGATGCAAGAGCACCCATGCGACCCAGGACAGCCGCATAAAGGGCGTCGTTATTTGCTTGTTGCGCTACTTCAAGAGCCTCTGTGTAGTAAGACTCTGCCTCTTCGTGTTTATGCATGTCCGTAGATAACAGCATGCCTGCAAGTAGAGCCGTTTCGCTTGCAACAGCACTCAGGGAGGTTCGAGTTGTAGGCAAGAGCGAGTTTTTCAAGAGTCGAGTGACGATTCGGTGATGCTCTTTGGTGGCATTCAACAGGTCAGGAGATGCGACACTTCCAGAGAGTCGGACCTGCCAGTAGTTTGCTGTCGTATTCCTGAGTCCATTAACTGTCTTAGTATCGATGTACGAAGGTTTCTTGAGCGCCCTTGCGAGCCGATCAAGGTGTTCCCACTGCTCAGGCTCTGCGAGTTGGGAACCTACCAGTGCTAAACCAGCAGCAGCAAGTAACTCTTGTAAAGTGCGCAGTGTTTCTCTTTTTGCCGGATCGAACTGTTTCAGTATCGTTTTCATAATCGTCGTGTCTCCTAGTAAGGAGAGAAGCGCTGCCGTCTGTTCAGAGGTCAATCTGATGAGTGTTGAATTCTGAGCAGGTGAGCTCTGATCGATTTGCAGTGACACCGATGATAGAGCCACATGCTTCGTCTCTTCTTCTCCAGGCTCTTCAACAAGATGTTCCAAACCTAAGTCTTGAGGCGACTTATGAAAGGCCTTGCAGATGCCGCGGACAGTTGAGAGATATGGAGTCTGTGTTCCCTTCTCCCAGCGGCTGAATGTGACGACACTGACTCCTACTTTTTCTGCGGCCGTTTCAATAGTCCAGCCCTTGGCTTTTCTTGCCGCTCGCAACTTGTGGTTCACCATTTCACACCTCGTTGCTTGATTCGATTCTAGATTCCTCAAAACGCCTGGTCAACCCCAAAAGCCACTTCTGAGGCTCAAAAGTGACAAGTCGATGGGTAGACGATAGGTGGACGACAGTCGATACTCGATAGGGAAACGATACAAAGAGTTTCGCTACTCGCTAGATGGACGATATTCTCAACCAGTGAAAAACAACCTACAATACCTGTAGAACATTTGTGTATACCAATCACAAAGTATACACAATCTTGGAAATTTTTTCAGAGAGGAGGACACAAGGTTAAGCGTCGTGGCTCTCATTTTCCTGGGATGTCTTCCCAGATGGTTCCTGTTCAGATTTCTTACGTGGACCCTTTGGACCGGACTTATGAGGCGTTGCAAGATAGTGCTCTAGCGAATCAGCGTACACAACCCAGAGACGCTGACCAAAATTCCGACCTTCGATTTTACCCTGCCTTAGCAGATTGGTAATTTGGTTACGGCTCAATCCAGATATCTGACTCGCTTCTTGCGTAGAAAGCTCTCGTCTTGCGTTTACTTTTGCATTTTCCATATGATGCTACATGAACAAAATTACGGGGGCAGAAACAATCATTAGCCCCATTATAGCATGAGATTTGAAACATTCAAGGATCTTGACAATTAGTAGTTCAGAACATATAATAAGTTTAGGACTATTAAATATTTGAATGGTTCTGAATGAAGAAACGCTTGCAGCTACCAACTACAAGCGCTTCGCTAACCCGGTAAGCAAGTGTGCTGGCATAGCCTCGAAAACTCTCCAGCGCACATGCAGTCAGTCACCGAGTCTTTGTGCATTATACCATGCCCAGGCTCGGCTGAACCATCGAAATTTTCAGCAAGGAGCCTGAGGCGCTATGGTTGATCGCTTACCTCATGCGACCCCTCAAGTCGTCGCAGCACGATATGCCCTCCACCGCTGCATCGCTTCCCTTGCCTTGTGGATATCCCTTTTTGCACTTGAACAACGCGGCCTCGCGTCGCTGCATAGCGCGTGCCAAACCAAAGGGAGCTTCTGTTGATCTATAGGCTGAGTCCGATAGCAAGCTGAAGCGAACGAGCTAAGGTGGAGTCCTAATGTAAGCGTAGCAGTCATGAAGCAGGACAGCACGGCATCACTCCTACGGGAGCGATAGCTTTCTGACACGCAGTCTGCAACGGCGTCTCAGACACCCCATTTCGACAGGTGCTTGCCTCCATCGGGCAAAATCCAACCACCTGTCACTTGCAACCGCAGGGTTGACTTTGCCCATCGTGTCCAGGCGTTTCGTCACACTGACTTTCGTAACACACCGTGTTACGTCTTTACCCCTGGCGCAGGATGAGCAAGGATGAGCCTTGAGGCTGCAAGGTTCAGTGTCTTCGTACTTGGGCACCATTCAAGAAAGGAGTCTCTCTATGCTGCAGCCTGCCGCCGAGCCCCGCTATGCGGTGTATCATGCCCGTGACCACTGGGCGATGCTCTTTCCGCATGCGGATCGCTGGCTTGACCATCAGGCCCTCCACTTCCGGCATGTCGGCTTGACCAGGTCTTCGCGCTCACCAACCACCAGGAGGAAGAGAGCTGGACGAGCCACCCAGAAATCGTGTGGCATGCCGGTGACGCTCCGGTCCGCTCCACTTCGGTCGGAGATGTGATCGTTTCCGCTCAGACCGGCCAGGCGTGGTTGGTTCTGCCCACTGGCTTCAAGGAAATCATTCCACCCACCACACCTTCCGTCTCTTCTTGTTGACACACCACCTGCAGCGAACGCCGCTGCATAGCTACAAAAAAGCCCGATGTGTTTGTAGCACACCAGGCCCAGTGAGTCCTCTTCACGCCAATTCCCATGACAGGATTGGCCCCTCTCGTAAAGGTTTGCCGAGCACTCCCCTCCAGTATCGGACGTGGGAGGCTCGGCGTCAAGCACAAGGAGCACTCCCCATGATGCTACTGGATACCCCTGCCATCCAAACCAGTTCCCTTGATGTTGTCACTGCACCACTTTCTGAGACGGACTTTGTCTCTCTGCGCAATCTGAGTCCGGAGCGCGAGCAGGCCCTGATCGAGCGCGCCCGCTCTGGCGAGCAGGCAGCGCGCGAGGAGCTGCTACTGTGGGTGCTCTCCCCGGTCAAACGCTATGCTGCGCGCTACTACCTGGCCTTTTCTTGGGAAGCGCCTGGAAGCGTCTCCCCTGACGATTTAGTCTCGGAGGCGACGGTGCGCATGCTGGAACGGCTGCCCGCAGCGCTTTCCGCCAGCAACCCCTTTGCCTACCTGATGAGTGTCGCCTATGGTACGATCCGCCGAACCATGTCACTGGCGCGCAGCCCCATTCGCACACCCTACACACCAGGGGAGCGGCCTATTCGGGTCAAGAGTTTGGATGCTCCCCTGGATGCTGAGAGCGACGATACCTTGCTCGATGTCATCCAGGCTTTCGATACTTCCTCTGCAGCCCAGGCTTCCGAACAGGACGCTACCCCGCTTTATGAGGCGGCGGCGCGTCTCTCGGAGAGAGAACGGGCTGTCATCGCGGAGTGGTATGGCTTGTATGAGACCGCTCCTGCTTCGATGGAGGCGATCCTGACCCAAATTGGACGCACTGGCATGGGCCAGTACAAAGCCAGCGCCCTGCTGAAGTTGTACCGGTGGCTTTCCCCGGTCTATCCCCAGTATTGCGGCGGGGAGTATGTGCAAGAATTGCGCAGGCCTGGCGGAAAGGTGAAACTCTCTGACAGCCAGCAAGAGCGCCTGGACGTGGCCTATGCTCAGTTACAGCAGAGCGGCCAGAAGATTACCGTTCATGGTCTCAGTCAAGTGGCGGGCATCAGTACCGTTCATGTGAGTAACTACCTGTACCAGCAGGGGTACATGCCGCCGAGCAAGCAACAGCGCCTGGACGCGGCCTATGCCCAGTTGCAAGAGAGCGGCCAGAAGATCACGGCGCGCCTGTTAGCGCAAACGGCGCAGATCAGCAATACCCATGCCTCGCTTTATCTGCAACAACGGGGCCAGGGCGTTCCCTCTCACCCGTGTGTTCGACCAAAGGAAGATCGCGCTGTGCGTGTCGCAGAAGCGTATGCCCAGTTGCAGGCGAACGGCCAGGAGATTACCCGCAGGACCCTGGGGGCTGCCGCCCATGTCGGCTGGCAGTACGCGGCCGCCTATATCCGCCAACAACAGGGATCTCCTTCCACCAGGCGACGCTTTGGCGGCAAGCGAGACCCGCAGACACGCCAGGCACGCCTGGCAGCCGCCTATGAGCAGTTACAGCACAGCGGAGGCCTCATGTCAGGCGAAGCCCTGAGCAAAGCTGCCCATGTGCGACGACAAGCCGCTGACGCCTACTTGCAGCAGCGGCGGCAAGCGTCTCCCCAAGTCGAGGTGCTGGCATGAAACCCCCAGCCAAGAAAGGCACGCGCCTGCGCGGATATCGCATCCATGTGTACCGCGGAGCCGGACACCAACCGCCCTCATATACCACGCCGCTGATGTGGCGCGAGCGTGTGCCCCTGGACGAGTGGCAGCGCATTGTTGACGATCCGACGACGATGCAGGCCTGGATCATCCAGAGCGGACGCAAGATGCGCCAGTTCCGGTTTCAGCGAAACAGCCCACTGCCGGCTCCCGCTCGGTGAACATCTCACCAGGCGGTGAAACGAACTTTCGTGACGTGGTTTTTCCTGTCACGAAAGTTCGTTTCACCGCCTTTCGTTTCATCTGCCCAATGCTGAACAACGGTCTCTTCTTTGCGAAAAAACAAGGGGAGGCAGTTTTCCCTATCCACGATCATTGAACCCCTCTCAGCGAAAAATAGAGGGGTCTGTTGACCATCTGAGAGGAAACCTGTATGGGAAAGAATCTCTGCCGAGCGTGTGGACTCACCTTCGGCAATCTGAAAGCGTTTGACACCCATCGTACCGGCTCGTTTGGAGAGGCGATCTACAAGCCAAGTCGTACCGGCAAGTCGCGCCAGGTGATTGGATACACCCGGCAGACCCGCCGGTGCATGACCTTGCCAGAAATCATGGCCCTGGGCATGACTCAGGACCACAAAGGTTGGTGGACGCTGCCCAAACAGACCGCCAGCGCTGCGCAAGAGGAGGAAGAGTTTGAGGAGGCTACCCCATGAGCGAAGGCTTGCTTGACTATGGCTCTGGGCGCTACAAGCTCATCGGACGCAGCGGCCAGGATGATTACTCCTTCCACGCTGGAGACATGCTGGAGGTCTGGATGCAACGCCAATGGGTCTCGCTCAGGATTGAAGCTGATCTTGAGGGACGGTGGTACTTTGTCGATGCGCAGGGAACTATCGTCAGCGTGCAGCTGGGCATGACCGCCAGACGACGGCCATCATCTATTACCTGAAACGAAATACACCTGACGAAAGGAAAGCAACGTATGCCACGAACAGCACCGCGCGCCAAGCGTGCCCAAGCCCAGACAGAACCCGAAGCGACCAGTTTACTCAAAGATCAGCAGGTGATGCTGCTGTTAGGCGTGAGCCGAACCGGACTGCACTACCTGATGCGCAAGCAGGGCTTACCCTTTATCAAACTGGGTGAGGGACGCCGCGCCGCGCTCCGGTTTTCCGAGCAATCGCTTCAGATGTGGCTCAAACAGCATGAGCAACACGCACTCACCTGAACCTGCATTCCGATTTTCTCTCGTATGGAAAGGTCTACGTAGCCATGATACCACAGTCTGATGTTTCGTACACACGAAAGGTTCCCGCCCTGGAAGAATTGCAAGCGCGGCCCCAGTGGGTGTGCTGGCGCAAGGAGCAGCGACAAGGCAAGCTCACCAAAGTTCCCTACAGCGCCACGACCGGAAGCAAAGCCCAGTCCGATAACCCACAGACCTGGGCCACCTATGCCCAGGCAGTCCAAGCGCAGCGCATTCGTCAGTATGATGGCCTGGGCTATGTCTTCCATCGGGACTACACCGGGGTAGACCTGGATCACTGCGTCAATCCCGATGGCAGCATTGACTTCTGGGCGCAAGCCTACCTTGATCGACTCAAGAGCTACGCAGAATATTCTCCCAGTCAGATGGGGATACATATTCTCGTCCGGGGGACCGTTCCCAGCGGGATCAAGCGGCGCGTACCAGATGCGCCACACCCGGAGGCTGCCGTCGAGATGTACTGTGAGCGGCGCTACTTCACGATCACCGGCAAACATGTGGATGGGGCACCAGGCACCATTGAAGCGTGTTCAGCCCTGGCATCCCTGCATGCGGAGCTTTCAGCGCCAAAACCAGCGCAATCAGCACCAAAGCCTCCAGTGACACCCGCCGGGGATGTCTCGGCCAGTGACGAAGCCCTACTTGAGAAGGCCATGCACGCGCGCAATGGTGTAACTTTCCGCGCCTTGTGGCAGGGCGATACGTCCGGCTATGCCTCCCCATCGGAGGCAGACCTGGCGTTGTGCCATCTGCTGGCGTTCTGGACGGGCAAAGATGCCGACCGCATAGACCGACTGTTTCGGCGATCTGGACTCTATCGCCGCCAGAAGTGGGATCGCCCTGCCAGGAGTGGCGAAATCTATGGGCAAGGCACCATTCGGGTTGCTCTCGCCAACTGTACCGAGGTGTATACTCCACAGGGACAAGGGAAGATCATCCCATTTCGACGGGAACGAGCGGCAGCTGGTGAGGAACGTGATATCCCTGTACCCGAAACCGAGATCGATTTCGTGCTGGACTGCCTGCGCGACGGCGAAGAGGGAGATGCCCGGTTGTACGCGCATCTCTTCCGCGGTCAATGCATCTACGATCACACGGAAAAGCTGTGGTACGAGTGGCAGCGCCACTACTGGAAACCCGACGAAACGAAACACGCGCTGCTGATGGCCAGCAACCACCTGGCCGGGCAGTACATGGAGGCGAGTGCCCGGCTTTCCGCTGAGGCAGCCCAGGCCGAAAAGCAACTCGATCCTGATCTCCTCAAGAGCAGGAAAGTCGATGATCCACGCATCAAACACTATGAATGGCTCAAAGTCACCACGGGCACCCTCATCGAACGTGCCAAAGCCCTCAAGACGCTGCGGCGCGCACAAGCGGTGTTGACCTATGCCCAAGCCTACCTGAGCATCACCTCGCGTGACTGGGATACCAACCCCTGGCTGCTGGGCACACGCGAAGGGGTCCTTGACTTGCACACGGGCGAGCTGCGCGATGGCCGACCAGATGAGTATATTCGGACCATCATCCCCACGGCCTGGCGCGGCCTGGACGAACCCGCGCCGCGTTTTGAGCAATACCTGCTTGAAATCTTCGCGGACCGCGCCGAGGTGGAGCGAGACGAGCTGATCGGCTTTGTGCAACGGGCGCTCGGCTACGGTATTACCGGCCACGTCACTGAGCATATCTTCCTGATGCTCTACGGCGAAGAGGGGCGCAACGGCAAAGATACGCTCATGACCCGCCTGCAGCGCGTCTTAGGCAGTACCGTCGGCGCGGTCTCCAACGATGTGATCCTCGCCAGTAGCAGCAAATTCCAGACGCCTGGCAGTGCCAAACCGCATTTATGCGCGCTGCAAGGGAAGCGCATCGTGTGGGCCAGCGAGACCAGCAAAGGCGCGCGTTTCGATGTCGGGCAGGTGAAGTTCCTCACCGGTGGAGGCGACATTCCCGCCCGCCAGCTCTACGGACGCGACTACACCTTCGCGCCCTCTCACCTGTTGATCTTGCTCACCAATAACAAGCCGCATGCTGACGCACAAGATTCGGCTTTCTGGGATCGCTTGTGTCCCATCATCTTCACCATCCGCTTCGTGGACAACCCGACGGCTCCCAACGAACGGCAGAAAGATCGGACGTTGGGAGAGGCGCTGGACACAGAAAACAGCGGTATCCTGGCCTGGTTAGTTCGTGGCTGCCTGGCCTGGCAAGGAGAGGGACTACACATTCCCGCGGCGGTGCTCATGGCCAGGCGCGAGTACCGCGACGAAGAAGATACCCTGGGCCAATTCCTCAAAGAATGCTGTGTCCTGGCCGAGCAGGTCAAAGCATCGGGCAAACAGTTGTATGAGCACTATCACGATTGGACCAAGGCCAACAATCTGTATGCCATGAGTGGCAATGCTTTCGGCATGGAGATGAAAAAACGCTTCACCGCCAAACGCGAAGAAAAGGGCTGGTACTACTTCGGCATCGGGTTGCGCAGCGACGACGAAAACCTGTATACCCCCCAGAAAGGTATACAGCCCGATGAGCGCACTTCAGAGGCCGATGGAGCATCATCCGAAGGGGAGTCTCCTGTATACTCTGTATACCTTTCTCAGAAAGTACCTCTTATGAAGGGAGAAAAAATACAAAGAGAAAGTTATACAGAAACGTATACAGGGTATACAGGAACTGACCGAGCGACCGCCCCTGAAGCAGCCTCTCAAGCCTGTGGAGATGGCTGTATACCCCCAAAGGCAGGTATACAGGAGTCTAATCAGGCGCAACCAACCCCGCCAATGCAAGAGTGGGAGGAGTTTATCCTATGATGCTGATGTTGCTACTAACCGAACTCACTCGCCTGGATGTGCATCTCTCGGCTGGGCCTGATGGCTTGCATGTCCAGGCTCCCGTGGGGACTCTCTCTGATGAACTGCGCCAGGCCATGTCAGAACACAAAGCGGCCCTGCTGCGCTATGCAGCGTATCCCTATGTGGGGACGGTAGACGGACTGGGCATGCTCACTGGCACTCGCCGGGAGCTTGACCCTTTCGTTTACGGCACGCGGCACGGGGAGCGGCTGCATTACAAAGTTGGCCTGAGGCTCTTACATGATGGCATCGAACGGCTCTACTTGCCTGGTACCATCTGGGAGGTGGAACGCAAGGAGATCCAAAATGAGGAAACGTCTCCCCGTATTGAGAGGAGTGTAGTATTGCTCTCTCTTGTCTGATCGTTTTTGCACAACTGGGCAGTGATGTTCAGTGATGAACAAAGCGGGTATTTCTCACAAAATACCCGCCTGTGGGTTCCTTCGAACCCTTGCGCCGTGCCCCGGTACGGTGTAGAACGCAAAAGTAGTTGGTATGGCAATAGCGTCTCAGGTCTGGGCAGTGACTGGTGCCGTTAGCACGGAGTCTCCACGATCAACACTTTCCGGTTGACCCTGCAATCCGTTGGAAAGGGCCTTAAAGATTAGTGGAGCACATGCGCCAATGTTCACTGCAAGAATCGGAGTGAGAGGGGTTCCACTCGTCTGATAGGCGAGAGCCAATCCACCGCCAAGCAGCGGTAAGACGATGAATTGCAGCGGGTAATAGATGGGATCATTGAGGTAGGATGCTTCTCCATCCTTCTTGAGGCGCTTTTTAAGAGGGCGACGCGCTTCATACAGGCGAAGAAGATTGATGCCCAGACCACCAAACACTGCAAAGAGAGCCACGACAATATCTGTTTGACTCAACATACACCTCTTTCCTTATTTCACGCGGTCAGCCAGGACAGAAAGAGTGCGATTCAACAGGTTTGCTCCGCGCATGTAATGTGATCTGGCTGCATAAAGAGGGGAGCCATCGATGTCTGGTTTCTTGATCACCTTGTTCCCTAGGACAAGAGATTCGACGATGTTCTTGACATCTTTCTCAGGAAGTCCTGTCTCCCGCACGATACTTTGAAGTGTCATCCAATCATAGGCTGACGTTTCAAGCTTTTCTAAAACTAGAGTAGGGTCATCTTTCATGGAAAATCTCCTTTCGTGAGTAGGTCATGAAACAAGCGTTCTACATTTAAACGTCACTTCCGTGTGTAGGGCTACAAGTAGTATGACGTAATGTCTCTCCTATTTTAAAAAACACTGTAAGTTCATCGTGAAGGAGAGGGGAGACCCATCCTGAGTACCATGAAGAAACGCTTGCTCCTTGACTTCTTGACAGCATCGATTACACTTCCTGTGATCAGTTCGAGCAAACGTTCTTACTAATCGAAAGGAGGGAGTTTTACCAACAGAGAGAGACACTTGACACTCCATGTTATACAGGAGTGAGCCATTTTTTAGGGCATCCGTTCCATTCAACTCAACCCATCACATCAGGAGGAAATCTATGGCCACCATTCTCTTAACCGACGAGGAATACGCCTTCGTCAAACAACTCAAGGAGGATATGCAGAAGCGGATTCCGCACTCCTCTCCCAGAGCGGCGACCCATTTTACCACCATCGCCAATCACTGCATGAAATTCCTGGCCAAGGAAGATGGTAAACGCGCGCAGCGGCAAACGCTGGTCAGTGATCGCGAGCAACTGGAGCAGGCCAAGCAAGCCCGCCGCGCGCAAGCACAAACGGCCCGCGCGCCTGGGCAGTCGCAACCATCTCAACAGAGTACCCAACGCCCTGAAACTGGCCGCACGACACAGTCGCAGTCGGCGTAACGTGTCACCCATTTTCGCGAGCAAAAAAGCGAGCTGGAATCGGAGCAAAAGCGTGGCCGAGTCGTACACCCGGCGTGTCGTCTTCCCTGGTTTCACGCTCGCTTTATTACGCGACTATTACGCGACTATTACCCAATTAAACCACCGGCGCATGAGCAAACTTTCGAGCAACTTTCCGAGCAACCTTTGGAGGAGCAACCCATGCACATTCCCAACCCGTTCCGAGGCCGTCAACCTGGGAAGACTGCCACCGCAGCACCCCCAGCACCGCAACCCGCGAGCCAGCCACAACCGCATACTCACCAGGGGCCCAACACTGGCCCGCTCACCGGACAGCCGCCGGGCGCATCAGGTGTGCAGCAGGTGCAACACGGCAACCTGACGCTGGTCACCTTCTCCCCAGAGGAGCTGCTCCGGCAGGTCGAGGAGAGACGGAGCAGCGTGTCGTTCGATCTCAGCGGTACGGCACAGTTCATGGACAATTTCAATCAACTGTGGAGTTGGACCGGGCCGATCCTCTTTGCCCTGGGGACCATCGGGGAAATCTTCGTGGTGCTCTGGGAGCGCCAACGAGTCCAGAGCTGGTTCGTTGGCTTCACCATTGTCGCGGTTTCCATGATTGCAGAGGGCACCCTGCTGGCTGTTTCGTTCGCCTCCAAGCGCCTGCGCAACCGGGCCGATCAACGCTCCAGCGGCTGGACCGACAAAGAGAAACACAAGCTTGAGGTACTCAAACGCTTCTGGCTGGCGCTCGCCCTCGGCGTGGCAGCGACGCAAGTAGCGTTCGTCATTGCCCAGACCAACTCCGCCGACATCGGCACGATCGGCGTCTGGATCATCGCGATCGTCCGTTCCCTGGTCGCGCTGGTGGCCGACTGTTATACCGCCTTTGCCAGCGAAGAGAAGCCCACATCGGGCGAGCTGGCCCTTGAGCAACAAGACAAGCAAACCGAGTTCACCAGGAAGCTGCTGGACCAGAAAGCGCTCGAAGTCGAAACGCTCAACGCCGGGGCCATCAAGGTGCAGGAGGTCGGCATCGAGGCCGAGATGAGGCAGGACCGCTTGCAGACTCAGAAGGAAATCGCCCGCATGCAGAACCAGGCGCAGATCGAAAGTATGAAGACCGAGCAGGAACAAAAGGTGCTGATTGACCGCATGCGCAATAGCGCCATGCGCGCCATTTTTGACCCGGAGATGCCAGTCGACCAACGGCAAGGCATTATCACTATGCTGACTGGACTGATGGGAGCGACGAAGGAACTTCCGCCCAGAGGCGGCACCACCATTACCCAGGAGGATGTCTAAATGGCCGAGCGTCCCTACAGCCGCTATACCCGCGCCAGGACCTGGGCCGCGTTGTATAGCCAGCACCTCAACGCTGGCTATGCCCTGGTGCCCTACAGCGCGACCAACAACAGTATTGCCGTGATCCGCTGTCAAGATGCCAAAGAAACCCAGGCCACCATGCGTGCCCTTTTAGAGCATGCCAACGAGTGTGAAGCCTTCTATGCCAGCAAACAGACGCCGGACAACGCCCCGGCCATCATGCACAAGGCGCGTCATGCCGTGGTCTTAGCCAAAAGCAGCGACTACTACCATTACCACCTGACAGACCATACCGAGTTCAGCCTGGTCATCTGCGGACTGCATGATAGCTATGTATACTTGCCCGTCTGGGAGATGCGCACCAACCAGCGCTACGACCCACGCCAGACCGCCGCCGTCATCAGCTCACCCGACTTTGAGCGCATCCGCTGCACCCAGTTCGGACACTCCATCTTGCTCGGTGCTCTGGTGAATGGCGACCTGGAGGCAAAAGCGTTCAAAAAGCACCTGCCACTGCGGACCCAAAGCCGCATTGACCGAGAGGTGGACGAGATACAGGCCAAGCGCTATCGCGGTCGCCCGTTGGCCTTCCTGACGGAGGCCGAGCGGCGGGAGATCGGCAGTAAGATCAGTGAGGGACTGCGGCGCTATCACCTACAGCGACGACTGAGAGCCATCTGAAGCCGCGTGAAAGGAGCAACGACGGTTTGCATGACCACGACCCCTGCTGAAAAGGACAAGCCCCTGTCAAACTCCTACACGGGTTCATCCTTGTTCCCGTTTGCCCTGCGAGCTCCGTCGCCTCAGCAGTTCCGCCAGGTTCTCCCGGACAACGATCGTGTAAGGATGCTCTGGACCGAAGATCTTCTCTCGAATAGCAAGGGCACGCTGGATGAGTGGTTCGGCCTGTTCATACTGGCCTTGATCTATATAGAGAGCTGCCAGGTTGTTGAGTCGGGTCGCTAGGGTAGGATGTTCTGGGTCTAACAACCGCTCATCAATAGCGAGGGCGCGTTGATAGAGTAGCTCGGCTTGCTCATACTGACCTTGATCTACGTAGAGGAGAGCCAGGTTGTTGAGTTTGCTTCCCAGATCGGAATGCTCCGGGTCTAACAGCTGCTCATCAATAGCGAGGGCGCGCTTCAAGAGCGGCTCGGCTTCCTCGTACCTGCCTTGCTCACGGTAGAGATTACCCAGGTTGTTCAGTCGATTCGCCAGATCAAGATGCTCAGGACCTAACACCTTCTCTCCGATAGCGAGGGCGCGCTTCAAGAGCGGCTCGGCTTCCTCGTACCTGCCTTGCGCTGCGTAGAGGAGAGCCAGATTGTTGAGCCGAGCCGCCACATCGGGATGCTCTAAACCTAGCATCTTTTCGCCGATGGCGATAGCGCGTTGATAGTACGTCCCTGCCTCCGCATATTGGGCACGCTGTTTTAAATAGACTCCCGTTTCATTCCAGACCGTACCCGCCTCTACCACCTCCACCTCCTGTTGATCGATCCAGTTAGTGCATGTCCGCACGTGGGGCAGAAGCTGCTGCCAGCGCGGCCAGGTACGGTAATCGTCCACTTTGGGAAAGGCACGATTGACGGCTCGCACCGTGCGCCCTACCCACTCCCGCTGGGTTTGCTCCTCCATGCTCGTTCTCACAATGGCCTGCACCAGCCGATGCACTGTGATGACCGATTCGTCTCGTTTGCGCTTGACCAGCGAATAACGGAGCAGGTTGCCGATGGCTTCATCGAAGCGCAATGCATTCTTGGAGAGTGGGTGGAGATGTGATCCCAGTTCTGAGGCGCCACCCGTGACGAGTTGTTCGGGAATGTCGTCGGGCGCGAGAAAGGCGCAGAAGCGCAGCAGGTCCGCCGCCAACGGGTCCAGCGCTTCGACGCGCTGAAAAGCGAGCGACCAGGTAGTGGCAACGGGATCCGGATGCTGAGTGCTGGTTCCCCCACGGCGCTGCAACAAGGCTATCTGGTGTTGCCGATAGCGCTCAAGATAGGTGGAGAGACCGCACTGCGTTTCTTCGAGAAAGGCTCCCGCCTGTTCGAGCGCCAGCGGCAATCCATCTAGCTCACACACAATCGCCCGGGCCGCCTGACGGTCAGCTTCCTGTGCCTGTGCAAGTGGCGCATCAGAGGCCAGCACCTTAGCCCGCCGCAGCAGGAGCAGCATGCCCTCCTGCTCCTGCATCTGCTCCACCTCGATGCCGTGCGCAAGGAGGCCCACTGCATGCGCACGCGTCGTGAGCAGCAGGTGGCCTTTGTCTCCCGCGGGCAAGAAGCTCTCTACTAGGGAAAGCTCATCGGCGTTATCAAAGATGACCAACCACGAGTCGTGCGACGCGAACCAGGCTTTCGTGGCTGCCACGACGCGGCTATGGTCGGCTTCTGTGCGCTCCGGCAGTTTCAAGAGCGCCGCCAGCTCAAGAAAGCTGCCCAGGAGGGCTTCACGGTTGGCGGCGTTGACCCACAGCACCGCCTGGTAGTCCTGCCGATGACGATAGGCATACTCGATGGCCAACTGGGTTTTGCCGATGCCGCCCAGACCGTGGATGGCCTGGGGTTGTGTGAGGGTGGCGACCTGGCGCTGGGTGAGCTGGTCATGCAGCTGTTGGAGCAGGTCATCTCGTCCCGTGAACAGCATATTGCGACCATAGGGGATGTTCCAGAGGCGTGTTCGTGTCGGTGCGGAAAGCGCGGGTTCGGCGCGTTCGTGTTCCAGTATGTGGCGGATCCCTCTGGCAATGTCGCGCCAGGCGCGGTCGCGTGAAATCCACTCGCTGACCGCTTTGCCGTCGATGGGAAGCGGTTGCAGAGTACTGACGGGCAGGTCGTCGAACTCGACCGGGCGCAAGAGGACGGGTACGACCAACGCCTCGCCGGCGTGGTAGCGATCGAGGGCGCGTTCCATCTCGGCGTAGCACTCGTCGCAGGCAATATACTCAGGACTCAGGAGCAGGAGGATCAGAGAAGCGCTCTGCAGGTGCTGTTCGGTCTCCCGCCGGTAATTGGCTCCCGGTGGCAGCAAGCCACGATGCCAGCCGACGATGAACCCTTGCCGTTCGAGGGATTTGAGCCGCGTTTCCAGCTGGCGGCGCAGCGCTTCATCCGCTTGCGCATAGGAGTAGAACACTTCGAGGGCTGATCCACCTGGTGCATCTGACATCACGCCTGTTCCTCTCACCTATCCGACGTGGGCTCCCTTGCCGCATTCCTGCCTGTTTTGCGCGGAGAGCTTAGCTGTAGTGTACTCGATACAGGAGTGCATCGCAAGTGATTGCACTTCTTTTTCTGCCATTTCGTACACACGAAACTCCCGCCTCCCTCAGACAAGCGGGTTTGTGCGTTTGAACCTATCTTCACACCCCCAAGGAGGTGCTTTCTATGGACACACATATCTCATCCCAACCCTATGGCATGCTGGTCATGACCGATCATCAGGCGCTGCTGTTCAGTTCGGCACCGGCCGAGCCGCGCGCACAGTTTCAGTCAGGCGAGTATATCCTACTGTACCCGTACTGGTACCACGTCACTGACCAGAGCATCCTGCGCTGCGTGGGCAAAACCGCCGCGGCTCCGCACCACGTGGCGCGTACCCGCGTCACAGACTGGCAACTGGAGCTGGAAACCTTGCTCGATCTGCCGCTGGACCAGCGTTTGATCCCACGAACCACGATTCTGTCGTATGTCGTCATTTTTCACCTGCAGCGAACAGCCTCTTTGCAAGAGGACCCGTCCACCTGCTTTCCGCCGCGTGCCTATGCCCTCATTGGCCGCACTCTCTATACCACTGATGGAGGAGGCAGGTTGTACCAAGCGCTGGGCGAACTCAAGCCAGAGACAGTACGCAGCGAGGATGACTTCCACCGGCGTCTCAAGGACCTTACTGGGCTGGACTCACGGACAGACATCCGGGATTTGGGCGCTACTCGAAGTCGGCGGGCGCGCTAATCCTGTTCCCTGTTCTGCAGCACTGTTCTGGAAAGGAGGTCAGGTATGACCCAAACGAAAGCCCTCACTACCATCTTTGACTATCAATCCTCTCGAGTTCGCGTGATCATGGGCGGTGATACCCCCTGGTTCGTGGCCAAAGATGTCTGTGATGTATTGGCTATTGCCAATGTGTCTGATGCGGTCAGTACGCTTGACGAAGACGAAAAAGATGATATCGGCATTACCGATATCATCGGTCGCAAACAATCGACACTCTGCGTCAACGAATCTGGTCTCTACCATCTCATTTTCAAAAGTCGCAAAGATGAAGCCAAAACGTTTCGACGCTGGGTGACACAGGAAGTGCTGCCAGCGATCCGCAAAACGGGCGCGTATGGGATTGGCCAGCAGGCTCCCATGCACACGTTGAGGGAGAAGTTGCATGACCGCCTGCTAGCCAATGAGCAGAACATCCCTGCAGACCGCTTTACCATCAGTGAGGTGGCCGCGAGGCATCTGGAGGCACTGCTGGACGGGGTGAGCGGGCTGGATGCGTCAGCCATGTTGGAGCAATCGATTGCGCAACGGTTTGCGCGCTACGCCAAAGAAGAGCTCCACCTGCCAGAGGAGCACCGGCGCAGGTACTCCCATGTGCTTCCCAACGGGCGCGTGGTGCAGGCCTGGGCCTATGAGAGGCGCTACCTCCCCCTCTTTGTCCAATGGTTATGGACGGTCTACTTCCCGCAGCACTTTCCCGACTATGCGCGCTACCGGGCCAGGCGCATCGGACTGCCTGCCCCGAAAGTGAGAAAACGCCTGCCCGCTCACACACCACGCTTTCAGGTCATCCAGACTGCACTCTTCGACGACCTCACAATGTGCGAGGTCGTCAAATAGGAGACTCAGCTTAGGGCTAGATGTGCTGCATAGGCCCTTTGCATATGGCGTGTGCGATGGTATCGGGATTCCCGATACCATCCTCTGCAAGGAGGGCGCAACACATCCCCAGACCCCGCTATTTTCACGAGAGGGGGCTTGTCTGTAAAGGGTGAGAGAAAGTTACTATCCCGATGAGCAAAGCCGTTTCTTGTGAAATCGTCAGCACGCTCTTTGCCATTTGTCCACTTATTCTTGTGTTATCCACACAAACAAGGAGGTTATCCACATGCCCATGAAACCACATCCCCGAACGCTCGGAGTTGTACCGATCGCCCATTACCCAACGCTGGTGTTTAGCTCAGACAGCGCGACGGAAGGCACACAGCATGCAGGCGATTATACCCTGCTGTATCCGCACTGGTACCAGGTCACAGCCCAGGGCAGTCTTCAACTCGTGGGGAAAACAGCGGTCCCGGCGCGCTTGGTGTCTCTCACCAATGTAGGAGGCTGGCAGTCTGACCTGGAAAGCGCGCTCAAGGGGCCACTTGACCGCCGCTTAGAAGCGCGACAAGCCGATGTCCCTTACGTGGTGTTTCTCGATCCAGACCGGATGACATGGCGAGAAGAAACACCCGCCAGCTTTCCCCCGGATGCTTACGTGTACCTGGAGCCATGGTTCTACACCACCGATACGCTAGGCAGGCTGCAAGCCCTGGGCGCATTTGAGATGCAGGACAAACCCTCCCTGGATGATAGGCTATTGTTGGAAGAGCGGATTGCCCGTCTCAAGAACCTGACAGGCATCGATGAGCACACCTTCATCATTCTGCTTGAGGACACACCAGCACACAGCCGACCACGAACACTACGTAAAGCGCGGCTGAACTAGAGTGTGAACACAGCACTGAGAGGGATTGTCCCAGTGCTGTACTCAAGGCGAAACAACACTTAAGAAAGGTTCGTACCATTAATGAAGTGGTTGCTTTTGTGCAGCCAGACTGTTTGTTAAACACCGATTCGATGATAGCTGGTTTGTTACCACAGCCTGGTATTTGACCGATTGGCCTGTCAGTGTTTTTTTGACGAAAAGTATGCATAGGTAGGGCTTACGCCTTTCCCCGCATCCAAACCGGACGTGCGACTTTCACCGCATCCGGCTTTCCGTACTCGCTTCTGCTCTTCTTT
>Ga0137378_10001176_pt1 | contig 21897 bp, 16 predicted proteins | sample SagtaG_21_FD_104813 | JGI IMG/M metagenome (GOLD analysis project Ga0137378, IMG submission 104813) | Vadose zone soil microbial communities from Sagehorn Ranch, Mendocino, California, USA - Sage2_L_60_16 metaG | ecosystem: Environmental > Terrestrial > Soil > Vadose zone | place: USA... | reverse complement strand
GGCTGCGGCAAAGATTCCGGTCAAGAGGGTCTTCATAGAATTTCTCCTTGAATGTGTGAAAAGCAGACTGAACGGTGTGGCGGTGGTGGTGGCTGGTGTTAATAAACAGCGAGGCAACTGAGGCAGTCAGATTCTGTGCGCGACAATAGGCTGCGAACCGGGACGCCAACTCAATATCACTGTCATGCATCGGCTTCTCTTATTTACTCCTAGAGACTTTTTGGCACTTCGTCAGTTTGCCGGGGATTCACGAGACTCGCCCTTAGCGGATGCAGAGAGCGTTCCAGGTATCGATGATCCGAAGCAACCATGCCGTACACCCAAACCAGCAATCCGGTGCCACCGATGGCCATAGCGGAAAACAAGGAGAATGCTGCTGGCGACAGGTGAGGGCCGTTGACGCCAAAGAAAAACAAAGCGAGAAACGGTCCGGCACATGCCAACGGTCGGAGCAGGCCTTGTTTTACGAACTCAGAGCGACGGAAAACGATCGCAGAAGTTCGGGGCATGTTATGGAACAGGTTCAATCCGATGCCCACAAATGTGCCAACTAAAGTCCCGATCGCTACCCCGATAGCGCCCAGGAAATAAGCCCCGACCAGGCTGATTGATAAATTGGCTATGCCCTCGGTGAGTGGGGACATGATCACTTTTTTCTGCTGGTTTGTGCCCAACAGCAGAGTTGAGTAGGGCAAGGTTGAAAGGCGGACAATGTTTGCCACAATCAAGACCTGCAGAATCGCCGTGCTGTGGGTCGCATAATCCGCTCCTACCCAGATGCGCAGGAGGAACCTGCCCGCAGCCATCAGCGGTAGTGCCATTGCCAAAAGAATGAGCATTCCGTAGCGGGTGGATGAAATCAGTACCGCTCCCAATTTCTGGGCGTCATTTCTTGCGCTGAGAATCGCCGACGCCGGGAGCAAGGCGGCAAACATGGCGCCCTGCACCTGGGCCATGAAGCTAGTCAGGGTGGCTGCGACCGCATAGTAGGCGGTCGCCGGGTAGTCGAACTTTGCCACAATACTCAAGTCCAGGCCACTTACCATCAGCATTCCGGCAAACCAGACCGCAAGAGCCAAAGAGTAGCTCGCAATCTTTTGGATAAAAGCGCCAGAGACCAATGACGATTCAATTCTCACGTGGGGAGCCCAAACCCGCCAGCAAACATAGGATCCGGCGTACGAAGCCACATTGGCGATGGCGACGGCTGCCCCCATCGCAGCCAGCCCACCGTGGTGGAACACAACCCATAGGATCAGAGCCGCCATGGTGAACCGGTTGGCGATCACCATCGCTGCCGGAATTTCATTCTTTTGTAACCCGACAAACACGGCATGGATCACTGAGATGGGAAGACCAAGCGCGAATGATCCGCCCATCAATAGCAAGGCGATTCTGGCTCCAGAATACAAATGGGAGGGCATCGCGGTGAAAATTCGTGGCAGTTGCCAAGCCAACACTCCGACCACGGAGAAGGCCACGGCGGCAGCCAAGATAAGAAGCGCAGCCGCAGTACTGGCAATCCCGTCACGCTGTGCTGGGTTGTGCACTTCCTCGGCATGGGAGACGAAGCGCGCTACCGCGGTCTGAATTCCAAAGTCGAGTAGCCCTACGTAAATCGTCAATTGCAACAACAGCGCCCAAGCGCCGTAGCTGTCGGTTGGCAGCATCCTCACTAAAAAGGGAGGTAACAACAGAGCTACAACTCCGGAGCCCGCCAGCCGAACCAAATTGGCAGTCGCATTCTTAACTACAACCCTGCGTAAGCTTCGATTAAGGGTCATGATTCGTGATGCCCCGATGGGCGAGACCAGAGATTGCATTTAGTCCGCAACCGAGTGTCGCCACACCCGCAGGGCTCCAGAAACTGTAGCTTTCGTCCTCTCAATTCCAGGGCGCTTGTAAGCTAACCCTTTTAAAAATAGCTTCTTACTCGCGGAAACTGCTACCCAACCGCGGAGCCTCACTATTTGATGTCCACTGGAATTTGGCGCGGGCTGCGACGAGACTTCTCTCCCGAAGCATACGGACAGAAAATTGCGCAACCTCACTTGCATCCAAGAGGATGACAGGGAAGCGGCTTCATCTTGAAGCAAATCTCGTCTCACGTGAGCGATCCCAGCATTGGATGGGTTGCTGAGTAGGGCGAGTTGCTTAGCGGAGTACGGGTATAACTGCAACCTCGAGTTAAAATTTCGTTGAACTGGAGGTGACGACCCTCTTGGAAACAATGCCGGAGACCTAGCGGCTCCATTGAAAACGAATGGCTTAGCAGCCTCGTGCTAAGCCATTCCCCCAGCTACGCGCGTTTTCTCTATGCCGCCTGCTTTTCGTCAAACCGGATTAGCACCTTAGTGTAACCATCGATGCGCTGGTCAAATTTTTCATAGGCGTCTGGTGCATCGTCGATCCTGATGTGGTGGCTAACAATTTTGCTGGGCTTCGCACGGCCGCTCACGATCAGGTCGCGAAGGTATTCGTTGTACTTTTTTACCGGCGCCTGCCCTGCCCCGATGGTTAGACCCTTTTCGAAGAACTCGGCGAGAGGAAAGGCAAAGACTCCATTCTTTTTCTGCTCATCCTCCGCGCCTGGATCCGGAGCGATATAAATGCCGATTACTCCAACACTACCGGTCGGGTTCACCACGCGCATTGCATTGTGCAAAGCCTGCATGGGGTTTTCTTGCGATGGCTTTTTGTCGTCGCGTGCCTGATAGCCGACAGCATCGATGGCGCAGTCGACTCCCTTCATCTTCTCTTCCCCGGGACGGTGGCTCTTCTGAGTGTCCTTGTTCTTCTTGCGAATTCTAAAAATTTGCTCGACCGGATCATCCTGACTGAAGTCAATGGGAATCGCGCCAAGTTCCTGGGCTTTCTCCAGTCGCTCGGCGATGTTATCTACTACATACACTTCAGACGCGCCTTTTAGAAGTGCGCTGTAGGCAGAGAGCAATCCGACCGGTCCAGCTCCGAACACGGCAACAGTTTTCCCAGGACTCACCCCGGCAAGTTCTGCGGCGTGGTAGCCGGTCGGAAAGACATCGGCGAGCAAAAGGAAATCGTCTTCCCACTGATCGCCAGGTTTGCCTGGTAGCTTCAGGCAGTTGAAGTCGGCATTGGGTACCAGCACGAACTCTGCCTGTCCTCCCTGATAGGGACCCATGCCCGCGTAACCATAAGCCGCGCTGGCGGCTTCCGGGTTCATGGTCAGGCAGGCATTGGTATAGCCGCGATGGCAGTTGAAACAATAGCCGCAGGCAATATTGAAAGGAAGAACCACCCGATCTCCTTCTTGAATGCTGCGTACTGCGCTGCCGGCTTCTTCTATGACGCCCATCATTTCGTGGCCAACCACCGTGCCTTTTTTAAGCGCGGTGCGCCCGTCGTACATGTGCAAGTCACTGCCGCAGATGCCACTGGTTGTCACTCTTAAAATGGCGTCGGTGGGCGAGGACAGTTTAGGTTTGGGTCGGCTGGATACAGACACATTGCGAGTACCTTCAAAGCTCACAGCTTTCACGATATTCCTCGATGAAAAAGAATTTGTTGTTCGATGCACCGCTTATTAATTGAAATGTTGGCAAGCTACCGCCAACGGCAGATCATGCTAAGGATTCTCTTGGACTAAAGCTGCGACTTTTTTAAGATCGTCAACGAAAGCACGCATTTCAGATTGTCGCGATTCGTCATCCTGCGCCCGCAGGATGGAGGATGGATGGACTGTTGCCAGGACACGCGGAGCCAGCGGCGATTTCACAATCTGCCCGCGCTGACGAGTGACACTGAAATTCCTTCCCAACAATGATTGCGCCGCGCTCGCTCCTAAACACACCAAGACTTTCGGCCTCACTACGGCCAACTCTGCGTCAAGCCACGGACGGCAGGCTTTGATCTCCTGATATCGCGACTTCTTGTGAATGCGCCGCTTGCCACGCTCGGACGGCGACCATTTGAAGTGCTTTACCACATTCGTGACGTACACGCGGGTCCGGTCTATACCCGACTCCCGCAATGCCTCGTCAAGCAGTTTGCCTGCTGGCCCAATGAAAGGATGTCCTAACTTGTCCTCGATGTCGCCAGGCTGTTCCCCGATCAACATGATTGTGGCGTTCGCGGGACCCTCACCAAAGATGGTCTGGGTTGCGTGCTTCCACAGATCGCACGCTTTGCAACCGCTTGCAGCTTTTTGCAGAGCCGGCAAGCCGGTTTTTGGCGGGCGCATTTTCACTTCTACTGGTGCGGAATATCGCTTGTCCGGTTGCAAAGCTCGTTGTGAGGTGGTGCTTAAAGACATATGGTGCCGAGGGTAATATCAAGGAGGTCTTGCAGCGAAATCGGTCGCGACCCTTTCTCTTTCTCTTCTTAACTAGTCCTTCACGTTCGTGAATCAAATCCGTGGGGGAGGGTAGGGTTATTCAAGACATCCTGTATCGCGCCTACGGGACTGCGCTTAGGATTTCCGTCGCGGCGCGCCGGCCGCTTGCGATTGCCCCGTGAACGGTTCCAGTGTTACCTGAAGTATCGGTAGCTTCACCGGCAAAAAATATGGTGTTAATCAATGGGCTGCCGAGGGCTTTCGCGGCACCGTCTGATCCAACCTTGCCGTAGCTGTAGGCTCCGCGCGCGAAGGGATCAGTTTGCCAGTTATGAAAGTAAGCAGCTTCGAACTCCCGTTCCACGCTCTGCAGGCTCAGACCCAGGATTCGGCCAAGCGATTGCAATCCTCGTTGAACAACGAACGCCTGGTCTTTGCCGGATAGCCGTTCGGCGGCAAGGAACGGGGCCCAGGCTGTAATCACAGGGGCTGGCTCGGGCATCGTGGTCCACCAAGTGGGAAACCAATCGTCATCTGAAAAAAGAAAACTCATCCGTGAGAGCGTCTTCTGTGCGGCGTCTGGAGAAAGCTCGTCCCAGAAGCGGCGCCGAAACCGAAACACTACGCGGATGACCTTGCCCATCTCGAGTTTGTGAAGCGCTTCCGTCTTTTGCTGAGGCAGCGCCGGATTAAACTCGATGGTCCCCAGTTCTCCTGGCGTGGCTTGCAACACTGCCAGTGGCACTGTGACCAGGACTCGCGGCGCAGACACAACAAAAGGGCCGCGCTCGCTGTGTCCGGCCACTTCGGCGAAGCCGGGTCTCCACCCGATTGCATCGACTACTGCGCCCGTATTGATAGACACCCCAGCTTGTTTCGCCGTTTGCTCAAAGATACCAATCAACACTGCGTAGCCACCAGCCGCACGAAACGCGCGGTGGCCTTCAACTCGTTCCTCCGCCCGCATCCCTTGTATCAACCAATGCACTCCCACGAGCGCAGGATCAGCCGCATTGAATCCGGAAACATAAGCCAACGCGCGCAGCCTGGCTTCCTCAAGTTTGGGATCGCCAGTTTGGTTTTTCCAGCAGCGTTCCAGGAATTCTTGAAAAGACTCGTCAGGCCCCGAGTCGTCCATCTTCTTCAAGATTTCATCGACCAACTCAAAAAAGCTGCACTGACACAGGAGGCCATGGTTGGAATACCAATTGTCGCCTTCCACTTCGGAAATTGTGACGTTCGACTTGATCAGGAGCTCCCATATCTCTGGTGGTTTTCCATGAATGAACTCAGCTCCTAGCTCAACCCGCACATCCGATCCCGGGTCGCGTTGCGTGAATATGCGCCCGCCTATCCGGTCGCGCGCTTCCAACACCGAGACAGAAAGCCCCGCGCTGCTGAGATGCACCGCGGCCGCCAGCCCCGCCGCACCGGCCCCGATTACCACTACGTCGCAGGTCTTGACCATAAAAAACCTTTCCGTTTTCAGCCCGCGGCGTTCTCAGCTCACTTTCGCCGCGAACGCGCGATTGCTTCACGCGCTTCCTGGTCGGCTGTCCTGCGGCGTTCAGTTTCGCGCTTGTCCCAGAGTTGCTTGCCTTTGGCCAGGGCAAGCTCCAGCTTCACTCGGCCGTTCTTGAAGTACATGCGGACGGGAATCAGCGTTAGGCCCCGCTGCTGGGTCTTGCCAATCAGCTTGCGGATCTCTTCCTTATGGACCAGCAGTTTCCGGGTGCGCAGCGGAGCATGGTTGTAGATGTTGCCATGCTCGTAGGCGCCGATATGGCAGTTGAGCAGCCATAGTTCGCCGTCTTTAACCATGCCGTAAGCGTCTTTCAGGTTTACCTGGCCGCCGCGGACGGACTTGACCTCTGTACCACTTAAGGCAATGCCAGTCTCAAATTTTTCCAGCAAGAAGTAGTTATGTGAGGCGATCCTATTAACAGCGGCATCTTTCTGCCCGGCGGCTGTGGGGTCGCGGCGGGGATTTTTCTCCGCCTTCGGTTTGGTCGGGTGCGCGGTCTGCCGGGGCATGGGACAGGGATAGGGTAACGCATGCAAGCGAGTAGCTACTAGATGCTGGCTCCTAGCTATTAGCTATTAGCAAACAGCGGGCTGGCTCTAACAGTTAGGACGCTAGAGCCGGAAGCCAAAAGCTGCACCTAAAGTACTAGCACTATCGTGCAAACGCATGCGAAACAGTAACCTTGGAAGAGTTACCAGCGATGCTATAATCGCGCTTTCTCGACCAATTGAAGCATTAAGTGATCCCCACGCGGGGAAAGAATGCCTTGTGAGGACTTGTTGATGAAACGCGCAATCCGTCCGGCGCTGATTTGCTCCCTCTTCTCGATCTTCATCATCCTTCCAGCCGCGGCTGACAACGCTAAGTCGCTGTACGCCAAAGGCAAGACGGCTGAGGCACGGCAAAACTACGAGCAGGCCTACGACTTCTACAAGCAGGCCTATGACCAGAAACCGCAGGATCTTTCCTATCGCTCAGCCTACGAACGGCTTAGATTCCTGGCCGGTGCTTCGCATGTGCATCGCGGACAACTGCTGCGGGAGGCGGGCCGCCTGGAAGAAGCGCTGGCGGAGTTCCAAAAGGCCGCGGAAATTGATCCTTCGAGCGCAATTGCCAAGCAGGAGATCCACGTCACCAATCAGATGATTGAAGCGGCCAAGGGGACTGGAGCCACGGCTGCCCCGCGCGAGCCCAGCGTACTCGAAAAGAGGCTGCAGCAAGCGAGTGGTCCCGTGGAACTGGGCGCGCTCCCCAATGTCCCCATCAGTCTCAAGATCGCCAATGAAGACACCAAGGTGATTTACGAGACCGTCGGGAAGCTGGCGGGGATCAATGTGCTATTTGATCCCGATTACACTTCGCGCCGCATCAAGGTCGAACTCAACTCGGTTTCGCTGGAAGAAGCCTTGGAGATTGTCGCGCTGGAGTCGAAGACTTTCTGGCGTCCGGTCACCCCGAATACGGTTTTTATCGCTGCCGACAATCCCGCCAAGCGGAAAGACCTGGAACAAAGCGTCATCAAGACTTTCTATCTCTCGAATCTTTCGCAGCCTACGGAATTGCAGGATGTAGTGAACGCCTTGCGGCAGATCCTCGAAATTTCGCGCATCCAGCCCTTGCCGTCTGAGGGCGCGATTGTGGTGCGCGGTACTCCAGACCAGATTGCCCTGGCACACAAGTTAGTCAGCGACCTGGATAGATCCAGGCCCGAAGTGGTGGTGGACGTCGCCGTGTTGCAGGTCAGCCGCAAGAAGGACAGGACTCTCGGTGTCAATCCCCCCACTAGCTTGACTGTGCAGTTACAGCCGAACGTGACAACTACCAGTTCGACCAGTTCCAGCAGTTCGTCATCGACTACGACCCCAACTTCAAGCGGGTCCATCAACTTGAACCAACTGGCGAGCCTCAATGCGACCGATTTTCAGGTCACCATCCCGCCGGCCAATGTTAGCGCGCTGTTTTCCGATAACAGCACGAAGCTGATCCAGAATCCGCAAATTCGTGCGGTGGATGGGCAGAAGGCGTCGTTGAAAATCGGTGATCGTATCCCGATCGCTACCGGCTCATTCCAGCCCGGCATCGGCGGTGTCGGAATCAATCCGTTGGTTAACACCCAATTCCAATACACCGATGTGGGCGTGAATGTGGACATTACGCCGCGAGTTCACGCAAATGGCGATGTCACCCTGAAAATTGAGATGGACATTTCGTCAGTGACCGGCAACTCCAATATTGGCGGGATTTCTCAGCCCATCATCGGGCAAAGGAAAATTTCGAATGAAGTACGCCTGCGCGAAGGCGAAGCCAACCTGATGGGCGGCATGCTGGAGAACCTAGATACCAAGAGTCTGTCTGGAATCCCCGGACTGGCGCAGGTTCCACTCCTGAAATATCTTTTTGGGCAGACCGCCACCGAGCACTCCGAAACCGAAACCGTTTTTGTCTTGATCCCGCATATTGTCCGCCGCCAAGTGTTGAGCAATTTGAACGAAGAAGCCATTGATGTGGGGACAGCCAGCGCAATTGGACTGCGCCGCGCCAGTCACACGCCTGGGCCTGCTGCGCAGACGCCTGGGCCTGCTGCAGGTGCCGGGTCGGTTGCAATTCCGCAGCCCGCGCCGGCCGCTACCGCTCCGCCTATGCCACAGTTGACGGAGAGAGGATCGGGGCAGGCAAGCTTTGCCTTTGATCCCCCCGCCTCGACGCAACCTGCAGGGTCAACCTTCACCGTAAACGTGCTGCTAAATGGCGCGCAGAATGTGCATACAGTTCCACTGCAGCTTTCGTACGATCCCAAGTTGTTGCAGGTGGTAAACGTCTCGAACGGATCGCTGCTGTCGCAGGATGGACAAATCGTCACTGTTACCCATCGGGAGGATGACGGCACGCTGCAGATCACCGCCATGCGTCCGCCGGGTGCCACTGGAGTTTCCGGCCAGGGTCCGGTCGTGACCCTGACATTCATGGCGAAGGCAGCGGGTCAGGGTTCGCTCACCATCGCCCGGGGCGGAGCGCGTGATCCGGCCATGCAGGCGCTACCTGTCGACGGCGCTACGGCAACGGTTACAATTCAATAGAGCAGCTCTTGAGAGCGGCTCTTGGCTCTTAGCTCTTGGCTGTTAACTACGTCAAGACCGCTGGCCGATGACCCTGCTGTTCGCGCGACCGTCGCCCCCGCTTTGGCTAAGAGCTAACGGCTAGAAACTTAAAAGCTGAATTTGATGCAAATCGCAACATCCAGACCGTTCCTAAAGCAGCCCTCAAAAAGGCCGATTTTAACGATGACAATGAGAGCGCGCGGGTTCACGCTGGTTGAGATGATAGTGGCTATCACTATTCTGGGGATTCTAACCGGAATGGCGATCCCTCTGGTGCGCGTGACCGTCAAACGAGAGAGGGAACGCGAGCTGCGCCATGATCTGTGGGAATTGCGCGACGGCATTGACCGCTACAAAGACGCCGCCGACCGGGGAGCCTTCCAGATTAAAGTCGGGTCGGAGGGGTACCCACCCGACTTGGATACGCTCGTCAACGGAGTGGACGTCAACGGCAAAAAGCTGAAGTTCCTGCGCCACATTCCTATAGATCCCATGACCGGCAATACCGAGTGGGGATTGCGTTCCATGCAGGACGATCCCACGTCCGACTCCTGGGACGGTAACAATGTTTTCGATGTTTACACCAAGTCGACCGGCATCGCGCTCGACGGCTCCAAGTATAAGGACTGGTAACTGGGTAGATGGGACGAGAACGGTGAGAGCGAAGAGGAACCCGGGCGCCCGCGGCTTTACGCTGCTGGAGTTGATGATCGTGATGGCCATTCTGTTGATCCTGGTCTCGATCGCAGCGCCGATGTATCAGCAGCAAATCCACCATGCGCGTGAGTCAGTGTTGCGACAGAACCTTTTCACTTTACGGACCTTGATCTCGCAGTACACCCTCGACAAGCAGAAAGCGCCACAGTCGCTCGAAGACCTGGTCTCTGCGGGTTATCTCAAGCAGATTCCGGTGGACCCGATGAGTGGTTCGGCGGACTGGACAGTGGATCAGGCAGAGGACACGATCAATTCGCCCGACCAGCAGGATGAGGGCGGCATTGACGATGTGCACAGCTCTTCGACCCAGGTTGGTACGACCGGAACTGCTTATAACACGTGGTGAAGCTGCTTCGCATCCGCTCATCTGTCTGGAGCTGACGGTGGCAAGCTGGCAAATTGGCTACACAGAAGCGCCCAAGAATTACCGGCCGAGTCACGAGCAGAGGGCTGCGCCTCCGGCAATGCCTGAGTCCGCACCGTAACGCGAGGGCACAATCGGGACCTCGCCCGCCCGCGGATTCACGGTGAGCTGCGAGATGCGGTCGCGCATATGATCGAAAAACGGCCGTAACAGGGCCGCAGCGCCGCCCCCGATCACGATTACGTGGGGATCGAGCAGGTCAATCATGTTGCCCAGCCACAGGGCGACCATTTCCGCGCTCTCCGTTAGGATTTCCGTGGCTAAAGGATCGCCCGCCGCGAAGGCCCTGCCGATAATTTCGCCAGTTACCGCGTCCAGGTCCTCCCCTGCCATGGCAAGCATCGAAGACTTGCCTCCCGCGGCAATCTTTTGCCGAGCTCGTTTTGCGATTGCCGTTCCGGATGCCATAACCTCAATGCATCCAGGCTTGCCGCAACCGCACCGCGGCCCGCGGTGGTCAATGCTGACGTGTCCGCCTTCACCTGCGGCCCCGGTGCGGCCATGAAAGATGCGGCCATCGAAGATGATACCGGTGCCAATGCCGGTGCCGATGGTCACGTAAAAAACGCTCGGATAGCCGCGACCGGCACCCCATCTGGCCTCGGCCAGAGCGGCGGCATTGGCGTCGTTGTCCACGCAGACGGGCACGCGGTACACCTTCTGCACCGCTTCTGCCAACGGAAAATTGCGCCAGCAGGGAATGTTGGGAGGATTAAGGATTACGCCGGTTGTGGGATCGAGCGGGCCGGGCGCGCAGATGCCGATTCCAGAAACTTGCGCCTCTCCGTTAGGCAGCACCTGGGCAATGGCCCTAAGGACATAGCTCAGCCCTTCTTGCGCGGATATGTTGGAAACCATCGGAACACGGCTCTGCGAACCAATCTCTCCGTTCGCGTTCACCAGGCCGGCGGCGACTTTGGTGCCGCCGACGTCCACGCCGACAAACAGCCTCTTCTCCGTGCTTATGAGCGCGCCTCCGCACGGCCATAGCGTTCACTGTTGGGTTTGGAGCCGCTGACAGCGTAGAACAGAATGTAAAGGTAGCAGAACGCTGCCAGGATAAGCGCGTAGTGAATACCCTGTCCCCAGCTAAGCTCGCCCTGGGTCATTGTCGGATAAGAGGCACGGTTGATCATGTCAGCCATTTTGAATACGATCCACGGAATCGCCGCCCCACCCACGATCGCGGTGTTTAAAATGCCTGAGCCGTCGCCGGTAAGTTGTCCGAGCTCCGCAATGCCACTGGTGAAGATACAGGGGAACATGATCGAGTTGAAAAGCCCCACGGATAAGATGGACCATACGGCCACAGGCCCACTTGTCAGAACTGAAATGGTTACCAGCAGGGCCGTCATTACCGAGCAGAACGCAAGAACGTGTGATGTTTTCACCTTCTGCAGAACCGCTGATCCGATGAAACGGCCAACCATCGCCCCGCCCCAATAGAGAGAGATGTATCGCGCTGCAACGGCTTTCGCTGCAAGGTAGCGCAATGCAGGATCGGCCACATTGGACGCGAAATGTCCAATATTGTCGAGCGCGAGATAGTTCGCGATGGAACTGCCGATAGCCACTTCGGCGCCGACGTACACAAAAATCCCAATCGCACCAAAGACCAGGTTCGGGTGCTTCCACACCGAATCGCCGACTTTCTCACCGATGTGATGTTCGGCGGCTTCCATTTTGGGGAGTTTGAAGAGCGCAAACAATACCGCCAGCAGGACCAGGACGATGGCAAAGAAATAGACGTAAAGCCTGATCACTGCATCCTGCGATGCATTTTGCGCCGCCGTGCTGACCGATTCTTTCAGGATCAGCGTGGCTCCAACCCAAGGAAAAACAGTAGTTCCAAGTGAGTTGAATGCCTGTGTCAGAACCAACCGGCTGGATGCGGTTTCTGGCCTGCCAAGCACAGCCACGTAAGGATTGGCGGCAACTTGCAGCACGGTGATTCCTGCGGCAAGGATTACCAGTGCAGCTAGGAAAGCAGGGAAGGAGGGAAGCTTCGCTGCGGGATAAAACAGCAAACAAGCGACCACCATTGTGCCGAGTCCGACGATGATGGCTCGCTTATATCCGATCCAGTCAATAATCCTTGCGGAGGGAATCGAAAAAAAGAAATACGCGGAAAAGAAAGCCGTCTGGATCAGCGCGCTCGGTGCAAGGTTGAGCCGAAACACATTTTGCACAAACGGAATCAGGACGTCATTTAACGAAGTGAGCGATCCCCAAATGAAAAAGAGAGTAGTGAGCACCGCTAACGCTGGACCGTAATTGGTGCCGGTGTTCTCACTCTGAACCTGCGCTGAACTCTTTACACTTGTCATGGCCATAGGTCGGACGTGGACCTCGCAGAAGTGGTTTAGAAAGACTTACAGTTTTATCATGAATCCGGCCAATAATCGTTTTTTTATGAGTGTGCGGCTGACTGGGCCGGTACCCAAAACCTAATCTGGATGAAAACGTACCAAAAAAACAGCTCAAAGGCTGGCCGAGGAGTGTTCGGACAGAGATTAGTTGCTGTAAGGCTACCGAAAGAGGAGATCCGACGCCGTTTGACGTGAACGGCGATTCTGCCTCCATGATGCGAAGACTGATGATCTGAGGTCCCGGGACCTGCCACCAGGAACGAGCCGAAGCAAGACCCGTTCACGATGTTGTTGAGACTAGGCGTGGGGTACGGCAGAATTGTCACTGGGTTTCAACCGGGTTGTAAATTTCTTGTCTTTAAATTCCTGCCGGAGGGCGCGGTTTTTCAGGGGTGATCGTAGGCCGGAGTGTTCGGGTTTGGAGGTTCGTAGTCCATCCCATATTTGTTTTTATGCGCGGTTGCGGCGGGACCGGCAGGTATATCCAGAACGCCGAGGGTTGAACTGTTTTCGCTCACGCTGACTTGCCGCGTCATGGCGTTGAGGGCCTCCGGTAAGGCCGTCTCATACCACACTCGCATGGTGTAGCGTCCGGCTGGGACTTGGGGAATTACGATTTCGCCGTTGCGATTGGAAATTCCGAAGTAAGGAGTATCCAACGCAATCACGACCGCGCTCATTTCGGCGTGAATGTTGCAGAAAATGTAGGAAACGCCGGGACGATCAAAGCTCACGTTGCGGGTGCTGCCGGCCTCGTAGAGTCCAAGGTCGAACCGCTTGCCTTCAAACAAGGAAAACACGTTGTGAAAGAACGGATCGCGGTTTGGAAACTGGACCATCGCCCCAACCGGGACTACCAGCAAGTGGGGCTCGAAGCGCTTGTTGTGCTGTGTGAGGCGTAGAGGATGAGCGGGGAACGGTTTGGTTGCGGTCTGTGAGCTTATCGGACTGAGCCAAACCACTACATTTTCTGCATGAGACACCTCGCGCTTGCCAGCCTCCACCACTTTGACCCGGGCCGAGAGCGTCTCTTGACCGCCGGCTGGTGCGCACAGGAAGAATACACAACAAAACCCTGCTTCCCAGGATCTCGCAGCGATCCAGCGCGCGCGTGACTTGGCGAAAACGATCATAGCTTCTTAGAACAATACTCCCATGATCAGGTTGATCTGGTCCGCAGTATTGAGCAAGCCGATCTCCGATGTCCGCAGATGGCGATATTCTGCCGAAAACAATAGATCGGAGCGTGGACGGTAGATGAAGTTCATCATGGCGCTACGATTTGCAGCTAAGACTGCGGGGTAGTAGCCCACAGGAGAAGCAAACCAGTGAATGTCCGCAGAGAAAGGGTCATCCACTCCAAACGCCCAGTTGAACTCGAGGCGTGGCGTGGCTGAGAACTTGAGCTGCGACCAGCCTCCCGCAGAGTTCACAGCACGAAAATCCGATGCCGGATCCAGAGGGTTGCCGCTGAAAAGGACGGATTGGCCGATGCCGCCACCCAGGCCGCCGACTGCGCGGCCCCGGTAAAACTCGCCGGAGAGTTCGACTCGGGAGGCAATTGGGACACGCCAATCGGCGGCCGCAGCCCAGCCGTCCGCGTTCCAATCAAAACCCCAGTTCTGACGCGAATAATATCCGCTGGTACCGAAGGACATCGGCCGGCCATTCAGGTCTTTGCTCCAGCCGATCCTCGCTGCATAAGCCGGCTGGGCCGAGATCTCTCCTGCCTGCGGCGAACGATGTGTTCCGTACGACGGCTCTCCTGTAACGTTATCCAATATTCCGGCTTGCACCATTACATTCTGCCCGTCGGAGAAATCAAACTTATGTTCGACTCGCAACTGCGGCGTCCACGCCCACAGATTGCCGGAATATCCCAGGCTGGGGATGGCCAACGAGGCGAAAGACGTGGGGGAGAGCGGCGAGATGAAAAGGCTGTCCTGTCCAACAATGAGCGAAGTGTTCTGCCAATCCAGCCGCATATTGGCAGTGCGCAGCCGGACTAATCCTGTATTGATACCGTCGAGTGCCGCAGCCGGAAATCCGCCGCCGAAATCCAGCTGGATTTCGGCCCTGGTTTTGGCCCCGGCTAATTCTGGGCCGAAGACCTCCAAGCCCAGTTCGGACTGGCGAAGGGTTGCACCGAAGGCCGAGTTGTGACCATAGGAGTTGCTCGGAGCAGCATAAGTGGGGAAGTCGAAATTGTCCACCAGTCCCCGGTTGTGGAAGAGATTGAGCAGCGCCAAGCCGGAAAACCGCACCCGGTATTTCGAGGCGCTCTCAATCTTGGTCTGGTACTGACTGCGGATTTCGCTGTCCAGAAGCTGAGTGGTTTCCTCGATCGCAGCCATGCGCTGACTGAGCGGGGCGCTCTCCGCTGGGGCCGTGAGCGGCCCAGCTGCGCCTGCCTGGTTTTGGCTGCCAGCCGAGACTCTTAGCGTTTGCAATTCTTTGCGAAGTTCGGCGCTCTCGGCCCTATACTGCGCCGCCTCCGACTTCATGTCCGCGACCGCGGATCGCAGTTCCTGGACCTGTTCGCGCAACTCTTGCACTGACTCAGCGAGGGTAGAGTCCCCTGGTGCTGACTGCTGGGCTGAGGCTGAGATGCACGCCATCGCAAACGTAAGACTGGCAATGGAGAATCCGGCAGAGCGGATAAAAAAACCCTTTTGCTGCTTCAAGGTTCCCTCCCGATCAGAAATGTGCCCGCTGTCCCGCGGAGACTGGAAATTCGGGTTCACACCTGTTTGGTGGAGTTTACTCTGGCTTCGGCCGCGGCCGCGGGCTCTTCGGATGCTCCGCTGTCGCTCGTCCGGGCATTGGACGCGGGATGAGGAAGGGTGATGCGAAAGACGGTCCCCTCAGGCGAAGTCCGCTCCACCACCACTTCGCCTCCGTGATCTTGAATGATCTTCTGCACCACCGTCAAGCCAAGACCGGTCCCGTTCTCTTTTCCCTGGCTGACGAACGGCTCGAACAGCGAATTCCGGATGGAACTGGGAACGCCCCGGCCGTTGTCGGTGATTCGGACTTCAACTGCACCTCCAGTACCGCTAAGGTCAACCTCCACCCGCCCGGAGCCGGCAGGGGCCAGCGACTCGCACGCATTCAGCAGGAGATTGAAGAATGCGCGTTCCAGTTTCCTGTGATCAAACCAGCCCTCGACGCTCCCCGCCTGATGGACATCTATTCTGGCATCGTGGAATTCCGGACTGGATTTGACCGTGTGTATGGCGTCCTCTAATGTGCTGCGCAAGCCGCCATAGGTTGGGCGGAGCGAGGCCCGGGTGCGGGAGAACTCGAGCAGGGAATCGATCAACTCGGTCATGCGATTCACTGCGCCGCGCACTTCCTGGTACAAGTCTTCGCGCTGCTCGCGAGACAAATGCGATTCGCAGAGAAATTCCGCGTTGGCGACAATGGCGGCCAATGAGTGCCGCAGGTCGTGCGAAATTGAGTTGGCCATACGGCCAATGGTGGCCAGACGTTCCGATTCGATCAGATTCTGCTGGGTGCGGAGCAGGCTTTCCCTCATGCGATCGAAAGCCCGCGCCAACTCCGCCACCTCATCGCCGCCGCTGACATCGAGAGCGTAAGCAAAGTCTCCCCGCTCCAAAGCGGCGACTCCCGACAGCAGACTGGAAAGCGGCCGCGTGAAGGTATGGGAGATGAAGAACACCAGCGCGCTCCCCAACAATACCGCCAGCAGGCCCAGACCCAGCAATAGACGATTGAGCTTTTCCAGAAATGCGGTGGCCTGGTCGTAAGACTTCAACACCGTGAGCCGCACATTCGGACTACCCTGCGGCGCCAACTCCAGTGTGGTTTCCAGAAATCGCTCTTTGCCTAATTGCACGGACTCTGGCTGGGATATGCTGCCACCAGCTTCCGGCAGCTTCTGCCTGGCGAGTACGGCTTCCACTGCGGGACCCAGAGTGCTGGTGACGATTTTATCTCCGTAATAAAAGGCGACCTTGCCGTTCGCGATCCGGCTGATTTGCGAGGCCACATGGTCATCAATCTCAAAGCCGATTACCAAAAATCCCAGCAGACGGTCTGCGGCGGCCGGGCCAAAATAGATCGGCTTCAGAAAAACTTCGTACAGATTGTGTGAGCCAAACCACCAGCGTTCCTGGTGGGCTAGGGAAGTAGTAAGTGATTTTTGCGCCATCTCCCGCGTAAAGCCTGGGGTATTGGTATGAAGCGCCACCACATTCCCACCGCGCTCGGCCAGAACAAACAAATCGCTGCCGGCAAGTTTCCAGAGAGGCGCGGAGCCATCCTGGATGGTAGCTTCATCATGGGTGGTCATCAGGGCGCGAAGATTGGGGAGATCCGCCAGTAGGTCGGCGGAGTGGCTCAGCGTGACTACTTTCTCGCGCTGAAAACTCTGGAACGTGCTGACCGAGTTATGCAGGTCGGAAAAAATCTCTTGCCGTACTTGCGAGCGCACACTTTGACGGACCAGAAGCAGGCTCAGGGAGGTCAGTCCGGCCGTGATCAGAACCATGGAAAGCAAAAACTTGGTTTGTAATCGGACTCTGACCATGCGGGTCGCCTCGCGCCTATCCTAGCTCACAAACTTATAGCCTACACCGTGCACGGTCCGGAAATGGACTGGGTTGGCGGGGTCTTTTTCCAGTTTCTGCCGCAGCTTCAGAATATGGTTATCTACAGTCCGGGTGGACGGGTAGTTGTGGTATCCCCAGACTTCGTTCAGCAGTTCATCGCGCGTGATCACGCGTTCGGCGTTCTGCACCATGAATTTCAACGTCTTGAATTCCTGCGCAGTCAAAGCGATGGTCTGGCTTTCCCGGATAATCTCCATTTTTGTGAAGTCAATAAGAACATCGCCGAAGGAGAATTTTTCCGTGACCGAGGGCCGGGTCGTGCGCCGCAAGGCCGCGCGCACCCGGGCCAGCAGCTCCCGGGGACTGAAGGGCTTGGTCACATAGTCGTCAGCCCCAATCTCGAGCAGCAGGACTTTGTCCGAAACGTCACTGGTTGCGCTCAAGACAATGATGGGAACCGCCGGCGAGTGTTGCTTGAATTCGTGGCAAAGCTCGCGGCCCGAGACGCCCGGAAGCCGCAAGTCGAGCACCACTGCGGAGGGCGCAGCCTGGCGAAAGTCTTCCAGCGCAGCGTTTCCATCGGGAGAGATCTGTACGGCGTAGCCTTCGGCTTCGAATAGCCGCTGCAACGCCTTTTGCACGGCGCGGTCGTCTTCCACCACTAGAATCCGCTCTGTGGCTGTGACTCCCGTCCGCTGCGGAACCCGTGGCGGACTCGGCACGGGTGATGAGGGATGATCCGTATTCTCTCCTACGCGAAGCATAGCTTTATCTTGTCCTCTGTTTTCTCGTTGCCTGTTTTGCAACACCGGGCGAGGCTGACGTACATCAAGACTACTACTACAGGCGCACTACTACCCAGGTTGGTTACTTGCTTGACAATCTTTTTACAAGCGGCAGCCCGGCTTACGAGGTGGCTTTTCAGTCATTTAAGCAGAGCCTGACCAAATCGCGGTCAGATGCGGAGCCAGATTCTACGACTGACAGGCTGCTGCAGCCACGCACAATCCAATCGGCGCCAGCTGTCTCCAGCTCTTCATCGTTCGCGGTGGTTCTAAAAGCCACCACCAGCGCTCCCGCCGCTTTTCCCGCCACAACGCCAGCGGGCGCATCTTCAAAAACCAAGCACCTCGGAGCTGGGACCCCAAGCAGGGTTGCGCCCTTACGATAAGGTTCGGGATCGGGTTTACCATTCGTCACATCATCGGATGTAAGCAAGCGTCGCGGAATCGGCAGGCCGGCCGCTCTCAGCCGAACCTCCGCAAGCGGACGGCTGCACGAGGTAACAATCGCCCAGCGGTCGGGGGGAAGGGAATGGAGTAGTTCGCGGGCGCCGGGCAGCGGGACTACCCCGTCCGTGTCTTCCATCTCGCCTCGCAATACTACTTCGTTTTCTAACTCATAATCGGCATTGGGAAGAAGATCGCGAATCGTGGCGAGGCTGGGACGCCCATGTGCGAGGCGCACGGTTTCTTCGGGATCAAAGTCATGACTGAGCGCCCACTTCGTCCATACACGGGCGACGGCGGGAGTGGAATCCACCAGTACGCCATCCAGATCAAACAGCAGACCGCTGCACGTAATCTCGACCACGATTAAACATAACAGGAGATTGGAGTGGGAGGGACTCCGCTCGTGTGGGGATCGCCGGCCCCGCCCGTCCCTGCTCCGCGAGCCAAGCATTTTTTATTTGTTCGGATGAAAATTGTCGAGCTTGATTCGACCGGACAGGCGAGCCGGCTGCCCTCCCACAGGGGCAACGCCAGCTAACTCATGCGGGCAAAAACTGGCTTTAGAGCGGGGTATAGCTGCCGGTAATTCTCGTACTGCGTCTTGATCGCTGCCGCCGAGCGCGGTTCCGGACTCACCCTGGTCTGCACACCCACCACCGCATCGCAGGCTTCCTCGACCGATCCCCAGAATTTTGCACCCACTCCGGCCAGTAGCGCAGCGCCGTAGGCCGCACCTTCTTCCGCGGTCAGGATTTCAACCTCATGCTGATATACATTCGCTTGGATCTGGCGCCACACGTCGGAGCGGGCTCCACCCCCGCCCAGCCGCACCTTGCTTACAGGAACCTGCATTTCGGCGAACAGTGAAAATGTGTCCTTAAGGCTGAACGCCACGCCTTCCAGCACCGCCCGCACCACGTGCCCGCGAGTGTGACTGGCAGCAAGTCCGGCCAGAGTCGCGCGCGCATTCGGATCAAGGTGCGGAGTGCGTTCGCCCATGAGGTACGGCGCCCACAGCACTCCGTCGGACCCTGCGGGAACCTTGCCAGCTTCGCGCGTGAGGTCGTCGTAAGAAAGGTCGGCGGAGTCATTCCGCAGTAGATCACGCATCCAGCGGAGCGATAGGCCAGCGGCCTGCGTGACTCCCATCACGTGCCAGCGACCAGGGACAGCGTGACAGAACGTATGCACGCGTCCCTTCGCGTCCATCGCGGGAGTGTCGCTCGCGGCAAACACTACGCCTGACGTCCCAATGGTCGCACTTACCACGCCTGCCCTCACAATTCCCATTCCTACCGCGCCGCCAGCCTGATCTCCCGCACCGGCAACGACCAGCGTCCCCGGCTTCAGCCCCGAGTGCGCGGCCCCGGCATCAGAAATACGCGCACAAATTTCCGGAGATTCGAAGAGTTTCGGCAAGCAGCTCATTGGAAGGCTGGCCGCCGACATCATTTCCTGCGACCAGCGCCGGTGCGCTACGTCGAGCATGAGCGTTCCGCTGGCATCGGCGACATCCATGGCATGTTCGCCGGTGAGCCGGAGGCGAACATAGTCTTTGGGGAGAAGCACTCGCCGGAAGAGCTTCCAGATTTCGGGTTCGTTGTCGCGCACCCAGAGCAGTTTGGTTAGCGTGAAATTGGTCAGCGCAGGATTACAGGTCAGCTCGATGATCCGTAGCTCGCCGAGCTTCGAGTTCAGCCAGTCGCATTGCGCCTGCGTGCGCTGGTCGCACCAGAGGAGCGCCGGCCTGAGCACCTGATCGCTTTCATCCAGCAGCACCGCGCCGTGCATCTGGCCCGCAAGCCCGACGCAGACAATGTTTGGATTTCCGGCGCTCGCCAGCACCTGCTGGATCGCCGAACCCGCGGCCTTCCACCAGACGTGTGGATCCTGCTCCGCCCATCCGGTGTGGGGCGATGCAAACGGCACATGCTCACAAGTTACCGAGCCGGCGATGGCGCCCGCACCGTCCACCAGCACGGCGCGCGTGCCGCCAGTGCCAATATCAATTCCGAGAACGTAGTCCATACCGCTTGAATCCGAGCGCTTTTTGTACGGATTGTGAGGCGAGCGAGTCAGTGTAGCAGATGCAGGTTCAGCTAAGAACAAGCGGTGTCAGGATCGTCTCCTACGTCACGCTCACTTCCGTGTACGTCCCATACACCTCACGCAGCGCTTCGCAGATTTCGCCGACGGTGGCATAGGCGCGTACCGCGTCGATGACGTAAGGCATGGTGTTCGCCGGAGAGATATTACCGTTCGACTCGGCTCGAACCTCCTGCGCTGCGGCCTTCTTCAGCGCATTCAGCCGCCGCTGCACTTCCTCACTCGACCGGCGCGAACGCAGCGCTTTCAGTTTTGCCGATTGCTGTCGCGCGATGCTCTCATCTATGTAGAGAATGCGCGGCGACGCTTCCTCGACCGCGAACTCATTCACCCCGACAATGACCTTTTCTTTCTTCTCCGCCGCGCGCTGGTACTGATATGAGGCTTCGGCGATTTCCTTTTGCGGGTATCCGCGCTCGATGGCCTTGACCATTCCGCCCATGGCGTCGAGCTTGTTGAAGTAATCGAGTGCGCCGCTTTCCATGCGGAGTGTGAGATTTTCCAGGAAGTAAGACCCGCCCAGAGGATCAACCGTCTGGGTGACACCGGATTCGTAAGCAATGATCTGCTGGGTGCGCAGCGCGATGCGCGCGGCCTCTTCGGTGGGCAGGGCGAGAGCTTCGTCGTAGGCGTCGGTGTGCAGCGACTGGGTTCCGCCGAGCACCGCGGCCAACGCCTGAATTGCGACCCGCGCGATGTTGTTCATGGGCTGCTGCGCGGGCAGCGAGACGCCTGCTGTCTGCGTGTGAAACCGCATCAGCCAATTCCGCCGGTTCTTCGCGCCGAAGCGGTCCTTCATCACGCGATACCAAATCTTGCGGGCGGCGCGATATTTCGCGATCTCTTCAAAAAAGTCGTTGTGCGCGTTGAAGAAAAAACTTAGGCGAGGGCCGAACTCATCTACGTCGAGGCCGCGACGGCGCGCCCACTCCACGTATTCGACGCCGTCGTAGAGCGTGAACGCCAGCTCTTGCACGGCGGTCGAGCCGGCCTCGCGAATGTGGTAGCCGCTGATGGAAATGGTGTTGAAGCGCGGTGTGAGTTTCGATCCAAACTCGAAGGTGTCCACTACCAGCCGCATCGAGGGCGCGGGCGGATAAATGTATTCCTTCTGCGCGATGTATTCCTTCAGAATGTCGTTTTGAATGGTGCCGGAGATTTTCTTCCAGTCCGCGCCCTGCTTCTCAGCGACCACCAGATACATCGCCCACAGCACCGACGCTGGGGAATTGATGGTCATGGAGACGGTCGTCTGCTCGAGATCAATGCCGTCGAACAGAATCTCCATGTCTTCGAGCGAATCAATAGCCACGCCGCACTTGCCGACTTCGCCTTCGCTGGCCGGGTGATCGGAGTCGTATCCCATCAGGGTGGGAAGGTCGAAAGCGACGGACAGCCCACTGCCGCCGTGTTCCAGCAGATATTTGTACCGTTGATTGGTTTCCTCCGGCGACGCGAACCCAGAAAACTGGCGCATCGTATACATCTTTCCGCGATATCCCGTGGAATGAATACCGCGCGTAAACGGCGGTTGGCC
>Ga0137378_10001168_pt1 | contig 21955 bp, 20 predicted proteins | sample SagtaG_21_FD_104813 | JGI IMG/M metagenome (GOLD analysis project Ga0137378, IMG submission 104813) | Vadose zone soil microbial communities from Sagehorn Ranch, Mendocino, California, USA - Sage2_L_60_16 metaG | ecosystem: Environmental > Terrestrial > Soil > Vadose zone | place: USA... | reverse complement strand
GTACATAAGGGGCATCTTTCTTCAAAGTGTAGTGCGAAAAAAGCGGATAGTCAAGCGAACAATGGGCGGTTTCATCAGAGGGTTTCTAAATTGTGACGACTCTGTCAGGGGAATAGAGTGAACCTTGTACTGGTGGGCGCTACTGGGATCGAACCAGTGGCCTCTTCGATAGGGTAGGCGGTCGGCGCGTTACCTCTCGCGAGGCACGTTTCCAGCCGCCCCCCTCCGAACCGTGCGGGCTACTTTCATAGCACACGGCTCTCCAAAGGTAGACCAGGTGACTCTAGCAGACCGTAGGCCAGTTGGCTACGGGCCTGAGAGGGAACGCCTGGGGGGCGTCCCTCTCGCTATTCCCTAGTGGGCGCTACAGGGCTCGAACCTGTGACCTCTTCGATAGGGTAGGCGGTCGGCGCGTTACCTCTCGCGAGGCACGTTTCCAGCCGCCCCCCTCCGAACCGTGCGGGCTACTTTCATAGCACACGGCTCTCCAAAGGTACGCCGCTAGGAAGCCTTAATGACTACAGGTTTCCTATAAGAAGTCGAGATCAAGAAAACAACTCCATACCTCAACGCTTCGCGTCGTTGTATGGAGTCTTACTCTTGCCCTTCAACCCTTGCGGGGAGTTCTTCGGACTGCCGTGACCGCGCTTTACCCCTGCTGCCTGTGATTTAGATGACGATGGGCTAAATCGCCGGTGGGATACTATCCTCACAGATTGCAGTTTGCGCAGCCGCATACACACAACTTCGCGCTTTTCCAGTAGTCCCCGCGTTTCCGCAGGTATGACCTCCGGCGAGTAAACCCAGCGACAGACAAGGCCCTTTGAGTCTACTGGTGCGTCGTTGTATTCGGTTGTTCAGGTACTAGGTCTACCCTCTTGGACATTACAAGGTTGGTCTAGGCCTGTGCCCCTTTGGTCATCAACTCCAAGTAGAATTCTTTCAGCTCCTGCTCAGGGCTGACGCCCACTGCATCGGCTCTCTTCCTGGAGTCTCTTTCCGGTTTGTCTAGCGGTGCTATTGGTAGACCAGATGTTATTCTGATTTTCCGCAAGTCATACGCCAGTTCTTTCAGGCTCAAGCTGTCGTACTCCCCCCTGTGTATCCTCTCGTGACATGCCTTACATACCGGAACCTGTTTCCGATTGAGTGCCGCCATGACTCTTGTGAAGCCCTTTGGCTCTCTATCGTCCATTTTCCTGATATGCCGTACATGGTGCATTTGAACCTTGTTCGGGTTGCCACACACCACACACGGTAGTCCTAGCTTGCTTCGTGTCCTCAGCCTCACGTTCATCGCGACTAGATCGATTTCGGGGCTGTCTTTGAAGGCATCCCGTTTGACCGTCCAGTCCGTGTTTCTGTAGAACACGATGTTTCTGACCTGTCCCTTTTTGGTTCTGACCTGGACGCTTATGTCCCTCCCTCTCATCACTCTAGTGATTGAAGTTTTCTTCTTCAACGCCAGAGTTTTAGCCAGAGAGTATTTCAGTATGTACTGCACTCTTTGCAGTTCGGGCCAGTTGTCTGCGGGCCTGTAGTATTCCTGTATCCCTCTGTTGATAGAGGAATACAAGCTCACTATCTGGTCTTCATCCAACACCGTCCACCCTGCCTTGTGCTTCGGGTTTCCCTTTCCGTCACAGAAGCCCTTTTGAGCGAGCCGTTTTATCAGCTTGTCCATCGGAGCCTTTAGCACCACTTCCATTCCGGTTGACCGTCGCTTGAACTGCCTTCCAGAACCGTTAGTGGATACCGTGACCTTTTGGGTATCCCTTCCTCTGCCCTTCCGAATTCTGTACCCCAAGAACTCGGCTTCCTCCGTTCTGGCGTTGGTGATTTTGGTCTTTTCCTGGCTTAGGGTCAAGGCTAGTTTGTCCTTTAGGAACTCACCAACCCTGTCCTTGATTTCCTCCGCCAGTTCATGACTGCCGATCACCCCGATTAGCCAGTCGTCGGCGTAGCGCACATACCTGACTCTGACAAAGTTTGGGTCGCGTGTGTCCAGCGATGGGAGACTCCGCATCTGCTTACCCAACCTCTTGAATTCCCTGGTGTCGGCCTTGCCAGCTTTCGCCAGCCTGTACCGTCGGGCTTCAATACGCTTGTACTCAAGGTTGGGTCTGCGTTCCTTGCCCTGCTCTAGCTCTACCCGTATCTGCTCCACGAATTCGTCGAGCTCGTTCAGATAGATATTGCTGAGTATCGGGCTTGCTATGCCTCCCTGTGGGGTTCCAGCCAGTGAGTCATGTCTTGCGCGTTCGAGGTCGAGGTATCCCGCCTTTAAGAATTTCCAGATGAGCGATAGAAACCGTTCATCTTTGATCTTCTTTCTCAGGACATCAACCAGCTTGTGGTGGTCAATGTCGTCGAAGCAGGACTTTATATCGCCCTCTATGAGCCAGATCATGCCTGACCACTTTTTCTGGATTTCCCTCACCGCACTGTGACAGGATTTGGAACGCCTGAAACCGTGACTGCAATCGGAGAAGTACGCGCCGTAAGGCGAGTCGTAGACGGCCTCCAGGATTATTCGCACTACCTCCTGTACAATCTTGTCCCTGGGGCAGGGTATACCCAGTCTCCTGAGCTTCCCGTTTGCCTTTGGGATGAACGACTCACGAACGGGCCTGCATCGGTAGCTCTCGTTTCTCATCTGTTCGATGATCTTGTCGATTTCTTCCTCAGAGAACCCGTCTAGCGTTTCGTCGTCCGTTCCGGGGGTCATGTTCCCCGGGTTTGATTTCAGACGCTCATACGCCAGGACATACATGTCCTTCCTGAGCATCAGTCTGTAAAGATCGTCGTTAACCCACTCACGGTTTTCGCCGTTGAGCTTACGGATAACTTCTAATCTTTCCAGACTCTTCAAGTTACCCGCATCCTGCATGTGGGTCTCCTATTGATCTTTTACACCAGTTGTGTTGTCCTCCTGATGTTTCTGACTAACGCTCTACAAATCCCTCCTTACAAACCTACAGTCGCTAGGGCTTCCTAGCCGACGGTCTAGCGTTGGTCTTGTGCGACATCCATCGCAACCTTGATAGACCGGCGGTGGTACCTTCTACACCCCTTCCCTTTCGTCCCGCTTTGTATAGGCGTTCCTACTAGGTACTATGGGTGCTCTGTCACCGTACCGCTCTCGCGGGTTAGGTGATCCCGTAGTCTCATGCAATTCGCTCGCGCTGTACTTAGGTTCCCCACTCTCCGGTTACCGCCCAATGCGGCATCGCTGCGACGTGGTGTCTTTCGGCACACTCACACCGTTTGTACCGAAACGCCGCATACGCCCTATAGTACCGTGATGGCGTAGAACCTTCGCTAGATCGCTCGGATGGGGTTCAACCAATGCAGGCTTAACCATATACAGCTTAGCTGACGGACAAGGATTAGGTACCTATGCCTTTCCGCCTTTGTAGCGACATGCTATTGTCCCCTTTGGGTTTCCCCTCTAGGTAAGTCGCCGCTTTATCCACTTTTGACACCAGTGGTATCACGTTCTGTCGTGACTGCGAACTGCACGCCTCATACGGCGCACGTGTGAACGAAGCGCTCTCCCACTGAGCTAAGCGCCCTTGCTGACAAGAGCAACTATAGCATTAGCATGGGCTATTGTCAAGCATTTTTGGGCGTTCTCAGTAGGTACACTCACTCCTTTGAACAGTTATTACCGCTTTTTTATTTTTTCAAAAGAGTAAGACTGTAAAGAAGAGTTACAATTTTCTTCTAACTCTGTTTTAAGTACAGGGATACAAAATGGTAAGAAGAAGTGGAGAAACAGTATGAGTAGTATTGCCCATACAAGTAACCGTTTGGGGAAACGACAGGATCTGCTGGAGCATCTACGCAATGTGGCGGATGCCGCCGCACAGTATTGCGCAGTGTTCGGGGGCGAGACGTTCGCCCGTTATGCAGGGCTACTCCATGATATTGGAAAATATGATCCAGCTTTCCAACAATACCTGTTGGATGCTGAGCGTAGCCCGACAAAGCGTTTGAGAGGTCCCGATCACAAGGGAGCGGGTACCGTTCTTGCGGCAACCTCAGAGATGGAAGGCCTCCTGGCATTTCTCATTGCTGGGCATCATGGCGGCCTGCCATCGCGATCAGATCTCCCATCAGCTATTCGCGAACACATGGCAAGAAAGCCTGCGCAGGATGCTATTGTCACAGCCATAAACACGATACCAGAGCTACAGGCTATTCCACGACACCTGATCTCCTCCCGCATTCGCTCTGAGTTGGAGAAAGAATTTTTCACCCGTATGGCCTTTTCTGCCCTTGTAGATGCTGATTTTCTTGATACTGAGCAGCATTTCAACGCGGGGAAAAGACCTGAACGTGAAAACCTGTGGACGATTGCGGATTTATGGAAACAGTTTGAAACATGGTATCAGCAAACATTTGCACATGTCGAGCAAAGTACGCTCAACACTATACGCGCCGAGGTATACCAGTATTGCTTGAGCGCCGCCAACCTGTCACCTGGATTTTTTCGCTTGACGGTACCAACAGGCGGCGGGAAGACATTGGCAAGCCTTGCATTCGCGCTCCAACACGCGCTGAAATACAACTTCGAGCGCATCATCTACGCCATTCCCTACACCAGCATTATCGATCAAACGGCCACTGTGTTCCGTGGTATCTTTGCCGATGAACAGGCTTTCATTGAACACCATAGTGATATTGCCTTGCAAGACCCGGAGAATCCGATGCCAGCAGAGGTATGGAGAAGGCTTGCCGCTGAGAACTGGGATGCCTCTTTAATCGTGACAACAACCGTCCAACTTTTCGAGAGTCTGCTGGGTTGCGGTACGGGGAAATGCCGCAAGCTCCACAACATTGCACAGAGTGTCATCGTCTTGGATGAAGTGCAAATGGTGCCGGTGCATTTGCTGACAACGATCCTCGACGTCCTGCGTCAGTTAGTTGCCTATTATGGGGTCACTGTTGTACTCTGCACCGCTACACAACCTGATTTTGAATCGAGGCAGGGATTTGAGGGCATACCGGACATTCGCGAGATTGTTCCGGCGCCGGAACAGTACTTTGCGCAGCTCAAGCGCGTCGAGTATCAGTTACCAACCGCAGGCGAGACCTGGACGTGGGGACAAGTTGCCGCGCGAGTACAGGCCGAACGGCAGATGCTGGTCATTGTCAACACGCGTCGCGATGCAGCGCAGCTCATCAATACACTTGCACCCGACGAGGCAATAGACGAAGAGGGCGATCCTACGCTTTTCCATCTCTCAACCCGCCTCTGCGGGGCGCACCGGCGAGAGGTGTTAGAGGAAGTTCGCCGTCGGCTTCGAGTGGGCGAGCCGTGTCGTCTCATCGCCACGCAGGTGATCGAGGCCGGCGTGGATGTCGATTTTCCGCTCGTCATGCGGGCTGTCGGTCCTCTGGATAGAATCGTTCAGGCGGCGGGGCGAGCAAATCGCGAGGGGAATATGGCTCATCCAGGGAGGGTTATTGTGTTTGCTCCTGAAGGTGGTCACATCCCTAAAGGGTCATATACGCTCGGAACCGATATCACCAGAGGATTGATCAGAGACGAACAGGTAAGCTTGCATGATCCCAAACTGTATCAAACGTACTTTCGCGATTACTACAGTTATCCTAACCGCGACCCGCAAGATATCGAGGGAACGCGCAAGCGCTTCGATTATCCACTCGTCGCGAAAAAATTTCGCATGATCGAGGATGATAGTACGCCCGTAATTGTGAAATATCCCGAAGCACCGACAACGCCTGATGAGCATCCTGTCACAAAGCTCCTCGATAAAGTGCGAACATCGACAAATCTGCACCGCACCTACCTACGTGCGCTGCAACCCTACACGGTCAACCTGCTCGCTCATGAGTTCAAGAAGGCGCAACAACAGGGACTCATTCTGGAAGTGATTCCTGGAATCTGGGAATGGCTCGGTGCGTATGACAGTGGACACGACGGTAAACATGGACAAGGTATTCTTCTTGACAGCGCGTTGAGCGCGGAAAACAACATCTGGTAGAAAAACGTACCGACCATCAAGCGTAAGAGAAAGGACAATGTATGCAGTATGCTCCGGTCGAGGTCTGCGTCTGGGGAAAGCTGGCTTGCTTTACCAGACCAGAGATGAAGGTTGAACGTGTCAGCTACGAAGTCATGACGCCATCAGCTGCAAGAGGCATTTTAGAAGCCATCTTCTGGAAACCCGAATTTCAATGGCAGATTCGGGAAATTCGCGTGTTGCGGCCCATACGCTACTTTTCGATTCTGCGCAACGAAGTAAATAGACGGGCAAACCTCACAACAGCGCAGCGCCGCCTCAAAGGTGAAGAGGGTTACTACACTGATGAGGATCGTTCGCAACGGCACACGCTTTGCCTGCGTGATGTTGCGTATGCTATTGCGGCTGATGTTGCCGTTGAGCCTGGTATTGAGGAGGATGAGGCGAAGTATCGCGATCAATTCCAGCGGCGTGTCAAGCGAGGCCAGTGCCACAGTATGCCATACCTGGGCTGTCGCGAATTTACAGCTAACTTCGGGGCAGAAATGCCTGCCGAGGCAGAAGCCAGGCTGCAAGACATTACCACCGATTTAGGGCGCATGCTTTTTGATTTGGATTATGAGCCTGATGGTAGCGGCAGAGGTCGACCGCGCTTCTTTCACGCTCAGCTTCACAGCGGTGTATTACGTGTGCCAGAAACACTCTACGGAAAGGATGAATAAGGATGTTTCTGGAAAAATTGAGCGAATTTGCCGAGCAAATAGCCCTTCCACCACCAATGTATCAATCTACGCCTATTCGCTATACGATTATGCTCGATGCTCATGGAAAATTCAAAAGAATTGATGAGGATACCAATGATAAGAATAAACGCGGCAGCTTATTTATTGCCCCTCATTGTAAGCGAGCGAATGCCATTAAACCGAAATTGCTGGTTGATAATGTCGAATACACACTAGGGTTGGCACGTGAAATGAGTCATCCGGAGCGGGTACAGGCGCAACATCAAGCATACGTCGCCCAAATTCGCGAGTGCGCTGAAGAAACAAAAGAACTGACCGTCGAAGCGGTAGCTCGTTTTCTTGAGTCGTCAGATATTGACTACATTACGAAAGAAAAGCCCGACCTTGATCCAGCCGATAATATTACCTTCAGAGTAGATGGTGTGTATCCTTTCGAACAAGACACTGTTAAAAGCTACTGGGCGAAAAAAGCAGCGGCAAGTGGTACCGAGCAAGTCATGCAGTGTCTCGTATGTGGCGAAATGCGACCACCGGTAGAACGTTTGCCTATCGTCATTAAAGGCATTCCTGGCGGTCAATCTACCGGTTTGACGTTGATTTCAGCCAATGCTGCTGCTTTTGAGTCTTATGGTCTCAACGCCTCTTTGATTGCCCCTACCTGCGAAGTCTGCGGAGAACGGTTTGGCAATGCGCTGAATGAACTGCTGCGACGTGAGGATACACATATCGTTATTCCGCCGCTTGCCTACATCTTCTGGGTGCGAGATCCCGTTCCAAATATGGATGTACCGCGACTCTTGCAGCAGGCAACACCTGGTGAAGTTGAAAAGCTCTTCCAGTCAACATGGCGAGGAAAAGCTGCTTCAACGAATCTAACCGCTACAGCATTTTATGCGGCAACGCTTTCAGCCAGTGGCGCTCGTGTCGTGTTGCGTGACTGGATTGAAACCTCCGTAGACACTGTTCAAGCAAATTTGCAGCGGTACTTCACATTGCAGCAGCTCCAAGGCGGTTCAGGTGAAACCCGCTACTTTCCTTTACAGTTTCTCATTAACGCGACGATCAATCCAGATACGCAAGAAAAACCAGTCGCTCAGGTTGGGCAGTCATTGTTGCGTGTCGCTCTTCATGGCGGCCAGATCCCTCAAACACTGATGTATAAAACGGTTCGTCGGATTCGGACCAGTCGAAAAATACAACCAGAACAGGCCGCACTCATCAAAATGGTACTACTTTCGCAACAGGATTCTCTCATTACAGACCATGAAAGGGGTCATGATATGACAACTGTCAACGAAGATTGTAAGGATGCTGCCTACCTCTGCGGTCGGCTCCTTGCGCAATTGGATTATATTCAGTACAAGGCTCTGGGCAAAGTCAACGCGACGATTGTTGATCGTTTCTATGGCACAGCTTCCACAGCGCCGGCGGTCGTCTTCCCACGCCTGCTACGCGGTGCCCAACCACACCTGGCAACTATTCGGCAAAAACGGAATAAGCAAACTACTGGTTATATGGATTACCTGGATAGGGAACTAACAAAACTACTGGAAGACCTGCCATCATTTCCATCTATTCTTGCTCTCGATAGACAAGGAATGTTCGCTTTGGGCTTCTATCATCAGAAAGCGAACTTCTTCTCTCAAGGGCAAGGTACCGCCAGCGACAATGGACAATTAGAGGTTCTTGACGATACAAACGTCCAAACTGAATCAGCACCTTTAGAAAGTGAAAAGGAGTAATGACCATGACGACACCAATTTTTTGCGACCCAACCAAACGACACGATTTTGCCTTTCTGTTCGATGTGACGAACGGTAATCCCAACGGAGACCCGGATGCTGGCAACTTGCCACGTATTGACCCGGAGACGATGCGTGGACTGGTTACGGATGTCTGCATCAAGCGGAAAATACGCGATTGGGTTGACATTACCCACGGAACAGAGGAACGCTTCGAGATTTATGTCCAGAATAAAGGTATTGCGCTCAATGACTTGCACCAACGCGCTCATCAGGCCGTATTCGGAACGACACCTTCAGAAAATGGACAGGCTTCGCTTGAAACGAAAGACGAGAAGCGTCCGAGGGGAGCAAAGGGAGGAGAGCAAGGCACAGATGGGAAGGTCGATGAAAGTAAAGCTGCACGACAGAATCCGCGGCGTGCATGGATGTGCAACCAATTTTATGATGTCCGCACATTTGGGGCTGTACTGTCTACTGGAGACTATCCAGCAGGTCAGGTACGTGGCCCAATTCAACTGACCTTTGCTCAATCTATTGACCCGATTATTCCGTTAGATATATCTATCACTCGCGTGGCCGTCGCAGAAATTGACCCCAAAAAGAAAACAACCAGTACGATGGGGCGCAAAGCATTTGTTCCTTACGGGCTGTACCTCGGCTATGGCTTCTTCGTGCCACATTTTGCACAACAAACGGGTTTCTCCACAGAGGATCTGGAACTGTTCTGGATGGCCTTCCAATCCATATGGGATGTAGACCGATCAGCTAGCCGTGGGATGCTCGCGCTCCGCGGACTCTACGTTTTCAGCCATAACAACGCTCTCGGCAATGCACCCGCGCATCGCCTTTTTGAGCGCATCCGGGTAAACCTGGTAAACGGTGTTCAGGTACCTCGCCACATTAGCGACTATGCAATTAGTGTAAACGACGACGCATTACCTGATGGCGTTACCCTCACACGATTAGAGAGTTAATCGGAAAATACATCGAAGCGTTTTCGGGCATGGCATCTGCTTCAAAAGCTGGATGCCATGCTAAAAAAGCCGAGGGGGACCTGATGGAACAAGAAGGTGGAATAGCCGATGACGATGTAGAACAAGTCATGATATCTGCTTTGGAACACTATAGCTACTGCCCACGTCAGTGCGCTCTCATTCACATTGAACAAACATTTGACGAAAATATCTACACACTGAAAGGCCACATAGCCCACGAACGAGTAGATCAGGCAATTACCCGCAATGAAGAAGACATGCGCGTCGAACGCGCTTTGCCGCTCTGGTCGCGGCGTTTGGGTCTTGTTGGACGAGCGGATGTCGTAGAATTTCATGGAAATGTCCCTTATCCCGTTGAATATAAACTGGGAAAGCGGCGAGAGTGGCAATATGAAGCGATACAATTGTGTGCCCAGGCGCTTTGTCTGGAAGAAATGTCAGGGCTTGCCGTCCCACAAGGCGCTATCTACTACTGTAGTTCGCGAATCCGCCGTGAAATATTCTTCGATGCGCACTTACGGGAAACTGTCGAGGAAGTAACGCAGGCTGTACGAATGATACTCAAGAATAGTTTTGTCCCTCCCGCAGTGAATGACAAGCGGTGTGAAAAATGTTCGCTTATTGAGTCGTGTCTTCCAAATGTTGTGGTGAAACCAGGGCGGTTGCAATACTACCGGTCTACTCTCTTCAAAGTTGATGAAGAAGAAAGTGCATTGAGAAAGTGAAAGAAATCCTGAATACGCTGTACGTGACCAAAGAGCGGGCTTACCTCCATCTCGATCATGATACGATACGTATGGAGGTCAAATCAGAGACGCCGATGCGCATGCCTCTACTCCATCTCGGCAGCATCGTATGTTTTGGAGATATCCTCATCAGCCCTGCTCTGATCTATCGCTGCGCGGAAGATGGCCGCTCGATCGTCCTCCTCGATCAGAATGGACGCTTCAAAGCACGTGTAGAAGGGCCGACGAGTGGCAACGTACTTCTGCGCCAGGCGCAACATCTCGCCAACACCGACCGAGCGCGTGCGTTATGCATAGCACGTAACGCTGTCGCGGGCAAAATCCAGAACTGCCGTCAAGTATTACTACGAGCAGGACGTGAATCAGACAGTGCAAAAGAAAGCGGCCTTTTAGCAGCGGCTGCGGCAACACATGCGCAAGCCCTTACCCGCCTTGAACACTGTAGCACCATCGATGCGGTGCGTGGCAATGAGGGAGACGCAGCACACTCCTACTTTGAAGCGTTCGGCGCTATGGTACGAGAAGATCGTGAAGTATTTACCCCTTATGGACGCACGCGCCGCCCACCGCTTGACCGGATGAATGCGCTGTTATCATTTGTCTACACGCTGTTACGACATGATTGTGTAGGAGCCATAGAAGGTGTAGGACTCGATCCACAGGTGGGTTATCTCCATACACTGCGCCCGGGCCGCCCGGCATTAGCGCTGGATTTAATGGAAGAACTACGGCCAATACTAGCAGACAGACTCGTTCTGTCAATGATCAACAGGCGACAGATTCAGCGCAATGATTTCATCGAACGGGAAGGTGGAGCAGTTTACCTAACCGATCGAGCACGTAAAGACGTCATCGTGGCATATCAGAATCGCAAACAGGATGAAGTCCAGCATAAGGTTGTGGGGAAAAAGATGCCGTTAGGACTCATACCCCACATTCAAGCGCGCTTGCTGGCACGGCACCTGCGAGGTGATTTGCCAGATTATCTTCCTTTCTTATACCGCTAATATGCACAGTTTCTTGAAGCCCGCTGCGATCTTGCAAAACCGAATTCGTGTATTTCGCCAAAAGATGAGGTGAGAATTGAAACGAGGTGAAGCTTATGGATGTCCTGGTAACCTACGATGTGAGTACAGAGACTAACGAGGGTAAACGAAGATTACGCCATGTAGCCGAGGCCTGCCTTGCATATGGTCAAAGGGTGCAAAAATCTGTCTTTGAGTGTTCGCTGAATGAGATGCAGTTAGAAAAACTCAAACATCGCCTACTTCAATGTATCAGCGAACAAGAGGATAGCTTGCGCATCTACCGCCTATCGCAACCTCGCGAACGCTATCTTTGGACCTACGGACTACAGCACGAAATAGACTTCGATGCCCCTTTAATTTTCTAACTTGCGCGAACCAGTTTTGGTGAGCATGTCAGCACGAGGTTCGCGCAAATAATAGTTGCGCCTGATCTAGCCATTGCCGCCAGGGGAGGACTGAAACTGGCCACACAACAAGCCGATGCATACAACAAACAGGGAGGAGGTAACAGTACATAGACTATCGAACATTGCCTTTGGTTCTGAAATCAGGGATAGGCAAAAATCGGTTCGCGCAAACAGGGGTATCAACCCTGATCCCACCTGCTTTCATGACGCGGACGGTTGCACCCTGCCGCAAGGTGGGGTGAGAATTGAAACAATCTTATTGCTCGGTTGAGCGCGATCGGCAATTGTTGCACCCTGCCGCAAGGTGGGGTGAGAATTGAAACACAAGCGATCACTACAGTGGCACTTGTTGGAGCAAAGGCGGAGGCAAGCCCACCCGGAAGCCCCAACCAAGCAAACAGCTACATCAGATGAGCTTGTAGCGCCTCAGCCGCCTGCTCCAACACCGCCATGGTCAGCTCCTGGGTGGGAGCCAGGCGCAGATGGTAGCCGTGGTTGCGGATATGCCGATGGGCGCGCCAGGCGCCTTTGGGAACGCGCCACTCATGATGGGCCGAGAAGCTGCCCACCTTTCCCACAAAACGAAACGAGGACTGCTCTGCCACCCAGGCAAACCACGCTGGGGTATCTGGCTCAAACGGGAGTAAGCCGTGCTTGGGACAGATCACCACATAGTGCCCCTCATCGCCATACTCGACACGAGGGATGACATGAACCGGCTTGCGGGGCGTCTTGGCAGCGGGACGAGAGTGGGGAGCTGGCTTGGAGGAACGCCTACTCGGCTGGGCTGCCGGAGCCGGGCTGACTGGCGCAGGCGCCTGCTGCTGGAGCAGGAGGGTGAGATCAGCCACTTGCTGCTGCAAGGCGGCGATCTGGGCCTGCAAGGCGGCAAGCCGCTCTGGTAGCGCCAGAAGCGCAGCAGAAAGCTCCGGCGCCTCGGCAGGGATGGGGGCAGGCGGCACTTGGGGGAGGGGAGTTAAGCTGCGCTGATGCAGGCGGGCCAGTACTTGCAGGTGATCACTGCTTACCCCTTTTTTGCGGCCATCTTGGGGAGAGCTGTGCAGGGGGATTTGAGCCTCTCCCAGCCAGCGGTGCAGCGTTTTGGCATCGACGCCCAGGCGTCTGCTCGCCTGGGCCACAGAGACGAAGGTCATAGAATCACTCCTTTGGTGTGGGGTGTGCAACAAGAACGAGAGCCAGCCTGACAACCTCCTGGGAAAACTCCGGGGAATTTTCCTGGGAAAAGGGCCAGGAAGTTCCCCGGAGAACTCCCCGCAAAAGTGCTGGGAAGGTCAGGTGGCTCGACCAGGAGACTTAACCGGCTTTCTGGCGACGGCGACGATGATAATAGCCGGCCCGTGACTTCTGGGTGCGCGCGATCCGATCGACCACTGGCAGATCAGGGGAGCGGAAGTGGGCGCCGGCCAGAAGAGGTGGGCCAGCAGATGACGGGCTTCAGAGGTGGAGAGCGCGATGAGCGGGGGGCAGGCCACGGACTCCTGCTGGGCAGCAGTCGTGAGGTGGCTGTGGACCGTGATGTCGACGAGGAAGGCGTAGGCGAGCAGCACGAGGGTGAGATGACGATACCAGCCCAGGTAGCTGCGCACTTCATAGTGGTCAAGGCCGAGGGCTTTGGTCGCTTCCAGGTCCTCTTCGATGCGCCAGCGCGCGCCGATGGCAGCCACCATGGTGGGCAGAGGGGTCTGGGGTGGCGCCCAGACCAGGTAGTAGGCCAACTCGTGTGGGTCGTCCAGGCAGCGGCGCACCACGAGCCAATGGCGACCATCCGCGACCCCAGCATGCACGATGGGCAGGCGAGCCCAGTCAAAGAGGCGCTCGCCTTTGGTACCCAGGCTTTGGGAGAGACGCTGCCAATCCCGCGCGCGGAAGGCTTGCTGGGCAATGCTGGCCACATCCGTGAGCAGCAGGCCTGCCCGTGTTTGCACACAGACCACCTCGATGGAAGGGACGGGAAGCCGCGTAAGCCAAGTCCTGGTCCTCCAGGAAGGCGCGCAGGTCGGGACTGTGCCCGTAGACGGTATCGGCGACCACCCAGCGGATGGGCAGGCCGGCAGCCTGGGCACGCTCGATCATCTGTTGGCCCAGTTCGGGTTTGGTCGCAAAGCGGACCGCCTCAGGAATATGAGCGGCCTGCCGCCGGGCTGGGTCGGCGCACCAGTCTTGGGGCAGATACAATGCGCGGTCGATGAGGGCATGGCCGGCAGCCGTGACATAGGAGAGGAAAACGCCCACCTGGCAGTTTTCCACGCGCCCGGTGCGCCCGCAATACTGGGGCCCGACGCCCGCCGAGTGGCGCCCGCGTTTGGGAAAGCCACTTTCATCCAGGACCAGCACCGGAAAGGGCGCCTCATCCGCTTCCTGCGGCCGCGGTGACCGCAAGGTCTCAGAGACCAGGCGGCGCACCTCATCGCGCACGGCCTCCTGGTCCCAGACGGCCTGGGAGAGCAAGCGTTGCATGCCATAGGGATGGGCTTGCCGGGCCTGTTCGGCGAGCTGCCAGCCATTTTTGCGGGGCACGTCACTGAGCACGGCTTGCAGGTAGCGCAGAGCCTGCTGGTGGACTTCGGGGCGGGCGAAGTGCGGGCGTAGCCGCCCATGCAGCTCACGTAGGTCCTCGTGCCACCGGCTGATCTCTCGGAGCGTGGGCCCCACTTGTACAGATGTGGTATGCTGAGGGTGCTTCATGCGGTTCTCGCTTTCGATGAAGGACGCCGTGAGAAGGGTTGCAACTTCTAGCATGTCACATCGGAGCGAGAAAAGTGCGAAGTGGGCCGGGGTCCAGGGAAGATTCCAGGGAGTATTCCTCCCTTTCCAAGTGCAACTGTAGTGTGTCGACGGTGCGACCGCTGGCAGATCGCGGGTTGCACCCTGCCGCAAGGTGGGGTGAGAATTGAAACAAATCCATCAAATGCCGCATAGTAGGTAGGCCGGGTTGCACCCTGCCGCAAGGTGGGGTGAGAATTGACACTTTTCACCAGATCAGTTAGTGGTATAGCCGCCGAACATGACGCGGTTCCTGGCTTCACACGGCCCAACGGTCAGAGGTTGGAAGAGTCTATTTTGCCTATGGATAGTAATGTAACAAGTTTCAAAAATATAGCGTTTTATGATAGGTTTTTGTATCAGCGGACTTTCTCTCCTATTGTTACTCTGTTTTGCAGAGAGGTGCTCGATTACATCCGTTCCCTCGATCTTTTATAGGAAACTCTTCCCTTTGTCAGTCAGCCAAGTTGATTCCTGTCACATTCTTTAGGTTAAATGTCTGCCCATATAATTGTGATAGACCATATAACACCTTGTTTGCTGTACTACGGTTAACCCTCTCTCCATCTCTCATCCTCATAATCGAACGCTCGCTTACACCCGATCGACGGGCTAGTTCTGTCAGGGTTGCTGGCATATTCTCAAGTAGATCTTGGAATACGTTCATAAACAAATCTCCCTCCATACCTGTCTGTTCAACAGGTGAATATTAGCAACTACTATAACATTTTGAAGACGGCTGTGCAATAAGTTCATCCAGGCTTGACAAGTCGTGACAATTCTGTTATTATCGTAACATAAACGATTAAGTCGCGTCAGGTCATCGCTAGGTTGGTTGAGGAACTGAACGTCGCAAGAGTATGTTAGTCATGAGTGTAGAGTGGTAGTCCTTGTAGCGTGTCTTCATAGTGCATCCTCGTAATGCAGCTATATAACGCGATGCTTGCTTGGCATAAAGCCCATGCCAAGCAAGCCTTTGAGAACCATTGATCTGTTAAACACCCCTGATTCTCACGATGATTATAGCATACTGCATGACATTGCATCGTGAGACACCCGACAAGTATTTTGTGGAGGAAAAACACGATGCAAGACCAATCCCACCCCCTGGTCATCCTGATGGAAGACGACCTCATCCACACCTCAGAGAATCCGTTTTGTAGCACCGACCCCACATGTGGCTGCCATGAGGATCAGGACTAATGGGCAGACGTGGCCCAGAATGTGACCGACGGACTGCTGACCCGTGACGAGGCCACACGCCTCATCCTAGGCCTGCAACTCTAGTCGCGTCTTTGTGCACTCGTATGTAAAGGAGCAAGCACGATGCGCTTTGAACTGCAGCCCATCACCACCCTTGATACCCAGGATCGCTACCATACTGTTGACGCCCTGGTCGTCCTGCAGGATGATGACACCGCGATCGGACTGGCGGCACACCCTATCAACCGCCTTGGTCCTGACACGCATGTCCCTGTTGCAGCCCAGTACATCATCACCCACCTGCTGAGCGGCCTGCGTGTCTACCGGGAGCCGGTCGCGACTGAGGGAATCGCCTGCGCCTGGTTCGAACGGATCGCTCCGCTCACGGATTGGACGCATCCCGCGCTGCGCTTACGCCCACAAAGTACCCTGCGCCTCCTGATGATGCTGGCGCGGGTGCAAGCAATACAGGCGTGCGACGAAGATCGCCTGGAGGAGATTCCGCCCCTTAGGCCCAACCGCTCGCCCGCGCAGCCCTTGACGCTGGAGAGCCTGACCGCACTCATCGAGTGGATGAGCTATGCGATGGAGTATGTAGCCTTGCCACAGGAGGCAGTTCCCGCACTGGAACAGCAGTTGGCTCTGCATGCTACGCTTGCCCGCCTCAGTGAAGAGGGAGCCACGCGGGAACAGGCCGTTGTGTCGTAGTGCGTTCTTCGTAGATGGTGTGGGCGTGACGGCCCGGTCGCCCTGGAAAGCTCAACCAGCCGTCACGCCCCGCCCATGATCGTGCAAGACCGCAGGCTCCTTTGATTCTAGCGCATGCGGTCAAGGTCTTCTCTGGACAGAAAGGATGACGTGACCGAGATGCTACCTCTCTCCACCCCATTGACTCGTCGCACCGACCCAGATGCATTCACCCTTGAGCAGGCGAGCCGGGCCTATGAGCTACCCGTGCTCAGTACCTACTGGATGCCCCTCTGTGAACCGATCTACGACTGGGCGAGCTTTGCCCAGCATGCCGAGCGCGGGCCCGCGCTCACAGCGGTTGGACACGCCTTTTTCGCGCTCGCGTATGAGACCAGAGCCCTGCGCTCCTTCACGCTAGCCTGGCAGCAGCAGCAAGGTTGCTCTCCCAAAGACGCTGACTACTGGTACACTCAGGTAGGCCGCGCGCTCCTGGACGCCACCCACCATTGGAGCCGTGCCGCCTGTGCTCTGGACACGCTCACCCCCCATGAACTGGCGGCGGAGGACCTCCAGGCAGTCCGTACCATGTCGCGTGCCGCCCGCGCCCAGCAAGAACGCCTGTGGCAGCTTACCGACGAGGTAAGCGCCAATATTCAGGAGTGGCGCAGGCACCAGCAGTCAGCAGCACAGCAGGAGGTGCAGGCATGAGAGAGCAATACGGCCCCTCGTTTCCACCAGTGGCAAAGACAGCGCACTCCGTTGAAGATGTCTCTGTCTCCTGTCAGGACTATGGTCATTCCTGGGAGTCAACGCAGCAGCCCGAAGTCAAACACTGTTCCCTTTGCGGTATGAACGGCTATTGCCCAGGATGCACACCGACCCCACCGAAAAACGCGAAGCCCTTTTCCTGTACGAGGCATGCAGCCCAGGCAGAAAGCGCGGTGCCAAATGGGTAAACAACACGATCCCCCTTTTCCACCTGTAACAAAACGACGAAGCGCAACAACAGAAGATGCTCCAGCCCAACACTACCCAGGACTACGTACAGGTGTAGGTACGATTAGGCCAATGAACGGATACTCAAGACAATCCGTACCATCGACACACCACAGAACCCAAGCTGAGGAAGCTGAGGAAGAGGAACAACCGTACGCCTATGCCGAGTCACCCAAAAGGAGCAAAACAACCGTTGTTTACCTGCCAGCAAAGCCAACTAGGCGCTTGGGGCGAACCCGCTTTCACTGGTTAGTCTTTGTCGGTATCGGGTTGTTCATCATGATTATCGGCTGGCTCTCTTTTTCCGCGCTGAGTAGTTGGTGGAGTACCACTCAAGACGACTGGCACTATGGACGCCCCCGCACCTATCAGGTAGATGCGTTCGTCGGCCATGGGGATAGCACAACTAACCCTAGCCACTTCATCGCGGTTAATCTCAACGGGCAAATTCTTGTGATTGAAGTGCCTGGGGGGAATGCCAGTAAAGCGCAAATATACATTGGGCCTCGTTTGTTTGGGAACGGGCAGGACTTAGCAGCCGTTACCCTCACCTTTGAAGATCGAAATAACGACGGTAAACCTGATCTGAACATCCACATTGAAGGTTCAGATCAGGTTATCGTGTTTCTCAACGACGGGACGAAATTTGTCCCAACCAAGCAGCAACCGTAACAGCGTGAGAGAAGCGGCAGCCATGCCGCTTCTCACTAGCAGAAGAGGCAACCATGCAAATAGAAGAGAAAGAATCCAGGCCCGCAGTAACACCAACAGAGCCAGTAAGCGAACCATTGACCCCGCTTGCAAATGATGAAGCGCAACTAGCAGACGAAGACGGCAGCCCCGACGCTATTTTTCTGCGTGCAGTAACCGAGATACCTACTCAACCACTCTCACCGCGCTTTACCCCGCAATGGGAGATAGAACGAAAAGTAGAACACCATTTTCTTTTCATGATATTTCTGGTTGTCTTTTGCTTGCTTGCAACCGCAATTCTCCGCATTATTAACCAACCCATAGTTACCGTTACCCTTTTACCTGTCCACAAACCTGTGCAGCTTACGACCACGATCCCTACACCAACCCGGACGCTTGCGCCTGTCACTCTCATCAGGACATTGACCACACCCACAACAGGCAAAGGTCACCAGCAAGCAAGACAGGCGACAGGAATCCTTACCTTTTACAATGGACAGGCAACAGCCCAAACCATACCGACAGGAAGCGTATTCACTGGTAACGATGGAGTGAAAATAGCCACTGATGAAGCGGCGACGATACCAGCAGCGAACGCGCCAGCATGGGGAGTTGCTACTCTTTCAGCTCATGCCCTAACCCCAGGAAGGACAGGCAACATTCAGGCACTTGATATTAACGGCACCGTTTCAAGCGCGTTGTTTGTCAAGAACCTGGCAGCGTTCACAGGTGGACAGGATACACGCGACTTTCAAGCAGTCGCACAGGCGGATTTAGATACCTTGACCTCGAAGTTACAGCAGCAGCTGACACTGGCAATGCCCCAGGCTTTCAGCATGGCCCCAGGTGAAGAAGTGACCCCTACCAACTGTGTCTTCACTGAATCCGCCGATCATGGCCTCGGAGAAGAGACGCCACGAGTTACAGTGAAAGCCAGAAAGACCTGTAGCGCAATGGTCTACAACCGGGACGCGCTCCAGCAGCAAGCTACCGCAGCGTTTACCACCACACGACCAGGGAAGCAGTATGAGCGAGTCGGTAATGTGCAGACGAGCGTTATGAGTGTTTCACCTTTTCTTGTTCGTGTGAGCGGTTCATGGTCGTATGTGTTCAGCCAAGACTACGAACACTATCTAGCAGAGCAAATCACGGGAGACACGCCAGTGCAAGCGAGAGCGTATCTCCTTAAAACAGGTGTGGTGTCCCAGGCAACCATAACGCACACGCAGACCCTGCCAGACCCCTATCATATTCGGTTTCTGGTACTCGTCGGCATCTAAAGGAAACCAGTATGAAAGAAGTCTACAGTTACCAGGAGATAGCCCACTTCATAGAGAACGATCAAGCAGTCACGTTTACGCGCCATTTGCATGTGCAAGTAACCGCAGCGAAGAAGCACCACGACAGCGAAACCATACACGTTACACTTGTGCTGCTTGTCGGTGAGTATACCATCGGTGAAGTGAGATACGAATATGCATCAATGGAAGCATTGCTTGATGCTTTTGATATCAGCGACGTTGAAGAATTCTTTGAACTGTTAGACGACGAGTAGAAGTTTGCAATAGTTGCTTGGCTCTTCAAGGCAGGTGAGACCACGCACTTTTGCGAATAGCCCGTATCGGAGAGGAAGAGAGAGAACAGGAGGACCCTTGTTCATATGGCACTAACGACGATTGAATGGACAGCACGGTGGCTGCCTGATGGCACGTTGCTCCCCGGCTACACCTTTAACCCCTGGTGGGGCTGCGTGAAAGTCTCGCAAGAATGCAAACACTGCTACGCCGAGGGGATCGCCCGACGCTACGGCCAGCACGTGTGGGGGCCAGCCGCGACCACTCAGCGGCGCTCCTTTGGCGCGGAGCACTGGCAGCAGCCCTTGCGCTGGAACGCGCAAGCGGCGCGCGAGGGCCATCGTCGCAATGTCTTCTGCGCGAGTATGGCCGATGTGCTTGAAGACCACCCCGATGTGAGAGAAGCGCGGGCGCAATTGTGGGACCTCATGGAGCAGACCCCTTGGCTCAACTGGCTGCTCTTAACCAAGCGCCCGGAGTACATCGGACGCTTCTGCCCCTGGGCAGAGAACGGCGACTGGCCGGACAACGTGTGGCTGGGGACTTCGGTTGGCCTGCAGCCGCACGCTCCCGCGCGCCTGGATGCGCTCGTGTCGCATGCGGCAGTGGTACACTTCGTGTCTTGTGAACCCCTGCTGGGCCCTCTGGATCTGACCCTCTGGCTGCCTCGACTACAATGGGTGATCTGTGGCGGGGAGAGCGGGCCGCACGCCCGACCCATGTGGTCACAGTGGGCGGATTCTCTGCGGGAGCAGTGCCAGGCGGCGGGTGTCCCCTTTTTCTTCAAACAGTGGGGTGGACGCCATCATGCGGCAGGCGGACGTCTCCTGGATGGGCGCACCTGGGACGAGATGCCGCCAGAGGGACCTGCACCAGCCACGTGTGAGCAGATGCAATGGGAGGTGTAAGAAGCACTAGATATGGGACAGCAGATCATCACCGCTAAACTCAAACTCCTGACCACGCCGGAGCAGCAGCAGTTGCTCCGGCAGACCCAGTTGGCGTATCGTGACGCGCTCAACTACGTTAGTCGCTATGCCTTTGAGCATGGGAAGCTATCCAATGCTGAACGCTTGCGACAAGCGACATATAAAGAGATGCGCGCCTTGTTCCATCTCCCCTCGCAAATGGCATGCAATGTCCCGCGACAGGTCGCTGGCACGTATAAGGGACTCTGGACGAAGCTCAGGCAGAACCTTGTCCATCGCAAGGCGGGGCACACCAAGAAACGGTACAAAGGACTGGACAAGCCGCCCAAGTATATCTCTCCAACCCTGACCTACAACTACGGCTATGACTACAGCTTCAAGACGGGACAGCAGGTGAGTGTGCTCACACTCCAGGGGCGGATCATCCTTTCGTACCAGGGTTATGATCGGCATGTCTCCCTCATCCAACAGGGCGCAACAATTGGCGGGGCCAAGCTCTGGTATGATAAGCCGCACAAGCAGTATTACCTGCTAGTCTCCCTGGAACTCGATCTACCTGAACCAACCCCCGAAACACTGCCCGACGTGTTAGGTGTGGATGTCGGCATGCGCTATCTTGCAACCACTGCGACTATAACCAACGACAGTCACTTCTACTCCGGCAAACGAGTGCGGACGCGCGCTGACCACTACGCCCGACTCAGAAAACGCTTGCAGAAGAAAGGCACTCGTTCCGCCACGAGACGCATGATTGCGCTCAGTGGACGAGAGAGACGGTTGAAACTGCACACCAATCACACCATCGCGAAATCTATCGTAGAAGCACATCCACACACCTTGATTGGCTTGGAAGAACTCACTGGCATTCGTGAGCGCACCAAACGGCGGCGGAGACGACGCAAGCAACACGGGAAAGGCACAGAACCTGTGTCCCCCAAAGCGCGTCGAGCCAATAGACATGCTTCCAAGTGGGCCTTTGCCGAACTGCACAGCGTGATCACCTACAAGGCTGCGCTTGCAGGGTCGCTTGCCATCAAAGTAGATGCACAGTATACCAGTCAAGCGTGTCCCATGTGTGGCTACACCAATAAGCAGAACCGTCCCGGCAAAGGCCTGGGCTTCGTTTGCCAGAACAGGCAGTGCGTGCACCGCTTGCGGACGGGTCGCCCTTATACGCTGCACGCGGACCTGGTCGGTGCGCGCAATCTCGCGATGCGAACGCTTCTCACCCGGCAGGACTGGGTGCGAACGGGCGTCTTGTCAGTACGCCCTGATGTGTCGGACAGTGAGACCAAAGCTGCACGCCTTACACGGTATGCAGAATTGCGGTGGAGTTCGGATACAAGCCCCTCCCGCTAAGGGATGGGGTGACTGACTAGCTGTAGGTAACCGGTGGCGGGAGTAGAATAGTGACCTCATCGCCCTCGTT
>Ga0137378_10001163_pt1 | contig 21963 bp, 19 predicted proteins | sample SagtaG_21_FD_104813 | JGI IMG/M metagenome (GOLD analysis project Ga0137378, IMG submission 104813) | Vadose zone soil microbial communities from Sagehorn Ranch, Mendocino, California, USA - Sage2_L_60_16 metaG | ecosystem: Environmental > Terrestrial > Soil > Vadose zone | place: USA... | reverse complement strand
TTCGAATTCATCATCCTCTCGGGATTGCTGGAAAAGGCCAAGATTCAGCTTCCGGCGAACTTCAAGAACGCCGTTAACTTGCAGCAGCAGATTCCAGCCGCTCCCAAGAAAGCCTTGAGTGTTGCTGAGGTTGCTTCGCTGTACAAAGGCAAGCCGGTCACTCCGGCGCGCTTTCTCTATTCCGAGATCAAGAAGAGTAGTCAGAATCTTTCTGCAGCGGCCACACCGATCCAGGCAGCGTCTGCCGCGGCAGCGAAAAAGATCTCGTTCAAGCCGATCGACGTAAAGATCGACGTAAACATCTCGGAGGTGATCGGCGCGATTCTGGCGACCAGCGGCGATACCACTTACGAAGAACTGGATTGTGTTGGACTCGATCCGAATCGCGATACCCTCGTCGGCGTCGTCAAGGTGAAGCTGCCTTACGGCTTCAATGGCGGTCTCTGCACTGCGGGCAGCGAGGAATACGTTACTTTCTGGGTGGACTGGGGATCTGGGTACGAATATGCCGGCACGGTATCGCAGAATGTTCACGACATCGCTGGCGTTCCCGCGGGTGGTCTGGAGTACGCCGTGGTTCTGCCCGTCGACGTGGCCAGCCACCAGAAGCCTTGTTCAAGCGGTCCGCAGGTAGTCAAGGTGCGCGCCATTCTGTCTTGGCAGACGCCTCCTCCCACGACCGATCCCAACTACGTGCCGGTCTGGGGCAACCAGTCCGATGCGCTGGTGGAGATTCCGTCCGGCGCTCCGTTCGTTACCGGGACTCCGAACATCGCCATCATCGGGGGAATCGGCGTCGACCAGATCGACATGGTCTTCACCGGAATGACCAACCCGTTCGCCGTATTCGCGTTGACCGGTACCTATGCGGATCCGTGGATCAGCAGCCGGCAATGCCCGTTCGGCGGCCAGATCGTGATTCAGGGACTGCCGTCGGTCGGCAGCCGCTATCGCGTCTGGGTGCAGAAAGTCGGATCGCCTCTGCCGATCGCATTAACGGACAATATCGTAACTACGGATATGTACGGCACGCCGACCTCGCGCACACCCGATGGCAGCGGCTTCTTCCCTTATCTCGACAACAGCCAGAACATCGACGACATCCTCGCCTACTGGTATTCCTCGGGCGACGACCAGTGGTATGTGTGGCTGGAGCTGGCCGACGGGAGTGACACAGTGCTGGCAACGACGACCAAATACCTGATCCAACTGGACAACACGGCACCGACGGTGGATATCCATATCGATAGCTCAGGGGACTGCAAGCAGTTCAGCCAGGGAACAACCATTACCGGTCGCTTCGTGGCGCAGGACCTGCATTTCGGCATCTTCGGTCTGTCGACGTTGCCCACCTCGTTGTCGCCGAACGAACCGACGACAACGACTCCAGCAACTTCTCAGACTGCTTCAGCGCCCGGAGATAAGTGGCAACTCGATACCACGGGCATGAGTACCTGCGGGTACGTCATCGATCTCCAGGTATCGGACAATAGCATCGTCGGCAGCGGACCTGGCGGTCACAACTTCAATACCAAGCAGGTCGGGTTCTGCCTGGTGTCGGGGAGCTGAAGGCTATTAGCTATTAGCCTTTAGCTCTTAGCTGTAAGCGGCAAGACTGAAAACGAGGGTGCCCCATCCTAACGTCGCGCACATTGCGAGGTTAGGATGGGGATTTTGATTTTCGATCTGCCAACGGCAAACCCCGCCCAAGGAAAGCTTGGACGGGGCACCCTCGTGATCGAGGTGATTGTTAGACGGGGCCACCCGCCAAACCAAGGCTTGCGTAACGGCAACGTAGAGACGGACCTGACGGTGCCGAACGGTGCACAGACGACAGCCGAGCATCATCGCAAGCGGAGTTTCGAGGAAGAGTTTGTGGCGTTTTTGAATAAGCACGGCGTCGAATACGATCCGCAATATGCGTGGGGATAGATCGTGGCCGGGTTTCAGGCGTCCCTCCGGGGCGCGGTTCCATTTTTTCGACGCTTACCCGGCGTTGGAAACGCCGGGCTATTGTCAGACGGTCCCTCCGGGACCTGCGGCCGTGCCACCGAACCATGATGTTGCGCTAGTTCACACACAAAACCGGCGGCGCAGAGAGATGGAAGCGTTCTTGAAGGTCGGTGCCAAGCGATGCGCCGGTCCCGGAGGGCCACTGAAAATAGCCCGCCAGTTCCACTGGCGGGAACGCGTAACCCAGGAAAACAACCGTGACCCGTAGGGACACCTGAACCAAACCAGAGACCTCGGCAGCATCGATTCCCACACAACGAAAACCGCGTTGTGTGGGCCACCCGCCCATTTCTCGTGCATATGGCATGCAAAAGCCCCGCTCTTGCGAGCGGGGCCTTTGATCTTACTGACTGCTGAAAGCTGATAGCTGACAGCGGCTTTAGTACATGTCGCCCATGCCGCCGCCGCCGCCGTGTCCGCCAGGCATTGGAGCTTCCTTCTTTTCAGGAATCTCCGCGACCAGGGCTTCAGTGGTCAGCATCAAGCTGGCGATGGAGCCGGCATTTTGCAGGGCGGTGCGCACGACCTTTGTGGGATCGAGCACGCCAGCCTTGACCAGATCCTCGTACTCGTTGGAGAAGGCGTTGAATCCGTAGTTGTTTTCCTTGGATTCGAGCACCTTGCCCAGGATCACTGCACCTTCTTCGCCGGCGTTCTCGACGATCTGGCGCAGGGGCTCGGTGATGGCGCGCTTCACGATGTTGATGCCGATCTGCTCATCGCCTTCGGCCTTCACCTTGTCAAGCGCTGCGGCGCAACGGGCCAGTGCTACTCCGCCGCCGGGGACAATGCCTTCTTCCACGGCCGCACGGGTCGCATGCATCGCGTCTTCCACACGGGCTTTCTTTTCCTTCATTTCGGTTTCGGTTGCGGCGCCGACCTTGATGACGGCTACGCCACCGACCAGCTTCGCCAACCGCTCCTGTAACTTCTCGCGGTCGTAGTCGCTGGTGGTCTTCTCCACTTGGCTGCGAATTTCTTTCACGCGGCCTTCGATCTCAGCGTGCTTGCCCTTGCCTTCGACCACCGTCGTGTTGTCCTTGTCGATGGTGATCTTCTTGGCCTGGCCGAGGTCTGAGATCTGGACGTTCTCGAGCTTAATGCCGAGATCTTCCGTGATGGCCTTGCCGCCGGTCAGGATCGCGATATCCTGCAGCATTGCCTTGCGGCGATCGCCGAAGCCGGGAGCCTTAACGGCCGCGACTTGCAGCGTGCCACGCAGTTTGTTGACGACGAGGGTGGCGAGTGCTTCGCCTTCCACGTCCTCAGCGATGATCAAGAGCGGCTTGCCGGACTTCGCAATCTGCTCGAGCAGCGGGAGTAGGTCTTTCATCGAGCTGATCTTCTTTTCGTTGATCAGGATGTAGGCGTTCTCGATGGCGACTTCCATGCGCTCGGGATCGGTGACGAAGTAGGGCGAGAGGTAGCCGCGGTCGAACTGCATGCCTTCCACAACTTCGAGCTGAGTTTCGAGGGTCTTCGACTCTTCGACGGTGATGACGCCGTCTTTGCCGACCTTCTTCATGGCCTCGGCAATGATCTTGCCGATGGTCTCATCGTTGTTGGCGGAAATGGTGCCGACCTGGGCAATCATTTCGCCGGTGACGGGCTTCGACATCTTGTCGATTTCGCCGTTGACGCGGTTGCCTTCTTTGTCGATCTTGCCGCAGATGATGGTGACGGCCTTCTCGATGCCGCGCTTCAGGGCCATGGGATTGGCGCCGGCGGCAACGGTCTTGACGCCTTCGCGGTAGATGGCCTGGGCGAGAACGGTGGCGGTGGTGGTGCCGTCGCCGGCGACGTCGGACGTCTTGGAGGCGACTTCGCGAACCATCTGGGCGCCCATGTTTTCAAGGCCGTCCCGAAGTTCGATCTCCTTGGCGACGGTGACGCCGTCTTTGGTGATGGTCGGCGAACCGAATTTCTTTTCGATGACCACGTTGCGACCCTTGGGGCCGAGGGTAACCTTCACGGCATCGGCCAGAAGGTTGACGCCGCGGAGGATCGCCTGACGGGATTCTTCTCCGTGAACGATTTGTTTTGCCATTGGTTTTGTCTCCTAATTAGTTTGCAGGATTGGCCTGCTTGAGCTTTGAGTCGTGAGCTGCGAGCTATGAGCAAGAAGCTTCTAGCTGCTAGCTTCTAGCTGAATCGGGATCCGTTCCTTGCGAGATCCTTCGCTCCGCCTGAAGAACGGCTGCGCTCAGGATGACGCCAGTGGAGTGTCCGATGCTTACTTCCTCGAGCCGGCGAGTTCTTTCTTGGCCGGAGTTGCGGCGCCGGTGAGGATGCCGAGGACTTCTTCTTCTTTCATGATGATGAAGTCTTCGCCATCAATCTTGATTTCGGTGCCGGAATACTTGCCGAACAGGACGCGGTCGCCCTCTTTGACGGCCAGAGGGAAGGTCTTGCCCTCGTCGTTAGTGCGGCCTTTGCCGGTGGAGATGACTTCGCCCTCCTGCGGCTTGTCTTTGGCCGAGTCGGGGATGATGATGCCGCCACGAGTGGTGGAAGCCTCTTCCACGCGACGGACCAGAAGGCGGTCATGGAGTGGTGAAAATTTCGCCATGGTTTGTTGCTCCTTTCAAGTAGTTAGGGGTTGATCTGCTTGAGTTTACCTGCGTAAACCTATGATTTGGTTGGGTTAGGCGGGTGTGTTAGCACTTACGCCTTACGAGTGCTAATTGTAGGACCGGAGCGGGGAAATGTCAAGCGGGTTCAGGCACAATCCATGGATGACACTTGGAGTCACAAGCCGCGCTCACGAGAAAACGTCCCGTATGTCACCTGGCTCTCGGCGGCTGGCGGAGACCATATGGTGAGGAACTCCTTCATCTTGTCCGGGTCGTACTTCCCGCCCTTGCGAAGTTCCAGCAGGTGTTGGGAATGCAATACCGAGCCCCGGCTGTCCAACACATAAAAATGAGGGACGCCTTCCACTTTGGGATAGTGTGACAAAACCTGCTCATTCTTCTTGTCCGTGCCGTAATAGACAGGCACAGTGATAAAGTTCTTGTCCCGAAGTTCCAAAAGCTCAGGGCGCTCCTGGAATAGCTGATCCATTTGATGGCAGTACTGGCACCAGTCGCCGCCAACATCCAGAAGGATGCGCTTACCGGACCTCTGCGCCTCGGTGATCGCCGCCTGAATATCCGCCGCTGCATCCCGCTTGGAATCGAATTTGTGTACTGGGACGTATGTGGAGTCCGCCACGCCTGAGAGTTGCGCGTCAGGCGCCTTCTCGCTCTGCGCCAACAAAAACGCGCATCCCAGAACGAACAATAGCATAGCTGCCGGACTAAATACCCATTATACTGGGGCGCATAATGATGCGTAGGGACAGACAGAAAACCGGGGGGGGAGACGGGACGTTCCCCAATTTTCCGAGCCTGGAGATACCTCGTAACTCTATTCCGACTGATGCCTTTAGCACACAATACTTATATAACTGTACGTACATATCGGTAAGAAAAGTGTTCCTGCAGGAACACTGTGGAAATCTTTCCCTTGGACCTCACATCTCATTGCTAGCGCGGGTTTCGACCGGTGCCGAGACGTCGGGCACGCTCTAGTGTCGGGGGGTGCCCAGGAGATCGCCGAACCTCCAAGGTCAAAGTCCCCACCCTCAAGAGTCTTCCGTCGCTTTAGAGCTCCGGTTGAGCGGTGCCCTTGGTGATTGCTTCATCGAGAAGCTGTTTCATCTCGCGGGAAGCCTTTTCTGCCAATTCAGCTTGCTGGCGGCCTAGCTCACCTTGCTGTTCGCCGAGCTTGCCTTGTTTTTCTCCGAGGGCGCCCATCTCCTCGCCGAGTTTGCCTTGCTGATCGCCGGCGTGGGACTGGATATCCCCGATCTTGCTCTGCAGTTCGCCGATCTCTTCCTGGATGTGGCCTACTTGCTCCACGGTGGCGCCGGAGCTGAGTTGCTTCAGTTCAGCCTTAAGTTTGTCGAGCTGGGCTGACATGTCGGGAACGGTCACGTGAATCTGTTCCATTTTTGCGCCGAGCTCTTCCTGTTGCTTTCCCAAGGCCTCCTGCTGCTGGCCGAGGGCTTCCTGTTTTTTGCCGAGTTCCTCTTGAGGGGCCCACAGCTTGCGGGCGCGGTCGATCGTGGCCTGGTCACGGATGACGTAGGATTTCTCGTCGCGCTGGAACCAGATGAAATCTCCGGGGATGTTTTTCCTAAGCTTCTCGACGTGCCGGGCATCTTCCGCGGAGCCTGACATCGTCAGGGAATCGGATTTGCCGGTGACGATCACGAAGCGTTGTTCGTCGTCGTAGCCGTAGGCATAGGAATAGCCGTGGCCGGAGGACGACCTGTTCCGCGACTGGCCGCTTGACCACGCGATGGCCGGAGTAGGGGGGATGGGTGGAACTCCTGGACCCACGGGCGGAACCGGGGCGACGACCCCGGCCGGAATGCCCGCCACCGGCGCCAGGCTCGGTACCGGTATGCCGGACATGCCTCCGTGGATGGTTCCGCGGATCGTGGTCGGTGCGAGTGCGGGCTCTGGCGGCGGAGTCGGTTCCAAAGCATCGGCGGACGCGGGCGGCGGTGGTACGGTTGACTGAGCCTTTGGGGCGTTCGCGGGACTTGGAGCCTGAGGTGGCGGCGTCTGGTCCTGCGCGACTTGTGCGCTCGGCGGGACGACATGGTGGGCCGGGTGGGCTGATGCGGCGAGGTAAATAACTGGTACAGCGAATGCGACGAACACAACGGCGATTGATTTCTTGAGATGCATGGCAACGGATCCTTTCCAGGTGAGAATTCGTTCTAGTCTTTGTTCCGCCTGACCTGCCTTGGCCATTGAAACGCCCTGCCACCAGACGCGTCCGGGTGCGGCATGGAGAGCTTCGAAGAAGTCGAGCAAAATTCTGGCGTAATGTTTGCGGTCGGCGCCGCAGGACAAGGCCGCTTCGTCGGCAGCTTGTTCGGCGAGATCGGCCAGATGGCGGTCGAGCCACCAGGCGAGCGGGCTGAACCAGAAAATTGCGCGATGCAGAAGGGAAAGACGCTGGGTCAGACCGTCGCGCCGGGCGACGTGCGAGACTTCGTGGGCGATGACGGCTTCGAGTTTGGAGTCGTTCCACGCGCGCCAGCTTGCGGGGAGCAGAACCAGGGGGCGCAGCGCGCCCATGGTGACCGGCACGGAAATCAATTCGGACTCGGCAGCTCGCGGAATGGAGGTTTGGCCCGAGGCGGAGGCGCGCGAGGCAAGCCTCTGGGTCAGGCGCGGGTCGTCAATCGTTTGCGAGGATTGGATCAGGCGGCGGGCGAATGCGAGTCCTACGAAGAAGCGCGCGAGAAGGAGCACGGCGACAGCGAGATAGATTCCGGTGGCGAGTGCGCTCCACGCGATCGAAGCGGGCGCTACGAGGGCTGCGTCCGTCGGGTGGGCGTCGCTTGCCAGAGAGGCGGCCTTCTGAGGACGCGTGAGGACTGGTCTTTCGCCCCTCTGGGGCTCGGCCGGGTCTGCGTTTCCCCCACGGCTTGCGCCCGTTCGACTTCGCTCAGGGCGGGCTGCAATCTGACGCCGCTCCGCGGCTGGGAGCGGGGAGCTTTGTTCCACCGTGCCGTTGAATATTCCCGGCGCATTCTTCACCGCGTCGTGCAGGAAGGCGGGCACGGGCACTGGCAGCGGGGGCAACATCCATCCGAGCAAGGGCATGGCAAGGGCGGCGTAGAGGACCGCGGTCCAGGTGAAGAGGCGTACGGACGTGGCTCTTACGCGAAACGCGGCCAGGCCGACCCACGCGGCGGCCGCCAGCGCGAGAGCTCTTGCGGCGGGATTCGCGAGCTGCGCAAGGAGGTTTGTCGACGATTGGAGGGCCGCGGTGGAGGTCATGATTTCTCTCCCTCTTTTTCGGCGATCTTGCGGGCCAGGCGTTCGAGCTGTTTGCGGTTGAGGACGGCGTTGTCGACCATGCCGAGGAGGAGCTGCTCGGCCGATCCGCCGCAGAAGCGGTCGATGATGCCTTTCACGGCGCGGACGGCGACGTTCTGGCGCGCGTCCGACGGGCTGTAGATGAATGTGCGGCCTTGGGTTTTGTGAGTGAGGTAGCCTTTTTCCTCGAGGCGGCGCAGGACCGTGCGGATGGTGGAGTCCTTCATGGGGCGGGAGGACTCCAAGGCTTCGCGGCAGGCTTCCGCCGAGGATGGACCGTGGGTCCAGACATAATCCATGACGAGCTGCTCGACTTCGCCCATGTTCTTTAGACGGGGATGCCTTGTGTTAGTCATTGTAGCGTTACAAGATGTAACAGATGATTGGATGGGGTGTCAAGGGGAAGATTCGCCTCGTCAGGACGGGCGCTCCTACGGGGATGATCCGATGGAAACCAGTGGAACTCATCGAAAGAAATATCGTCGTCCTGATGGGAGGGGCGGTCCTCGCGGGGATGTAGAGGCCTTACCCTCATGAAGCCGTGGTAGCGCTCGCCTCGCTGCGCTTGGCGGGACGGGCGAAGGCGCCCGTCCCCACACCAGCCTTTCGCCACACAGAGCTTTTGCTCACACGAACTCTTGAAACATTGCGGGAATCTTTCTTCGCACTTGCGGGCCGCCGAGGGAGTAGCTGAGAGTGAATGTATTTTATCGGAGCCAAATAAGGCGACCGGAGGAATCGTGCAACCTATCGTCTGTCTGCGCTGCAGGCGCGAGATCGAGGCGGGACACAAGTCGGTGGCAGTGTATATGTTTGCGCAGACGGTGGGGGTGAAGCCGCGGCAGAAGTCGGGGGCGCAGAGGATTTGTTTTTGTCCGCAGTGCGCGGTGTCACTGGCGATGGGGATGCCGCCGGAGGGTGCGCTGAATTTGGCGGCTTGGGATATGATCCGGGACTTGGTGAGTTCGGAGCCTTCTCTGAATCAGGCCGCTTGGGAGAGTCTGCGAGGCGTTGTCGCACTGCTGGGTTCAGGCGACGATTCCGCTCCTGCGTCAGACGCGAGGATTCGATATCGCAGGACGGGGTAGACTAGGTCAACTATGCCTCCCACTCTGGGCAACGGAAAGATTTGCTACATCCAGATTCCTGCGATGGACGTTGCACGCTCGGCGGATTTCTACAAAGGTGTCTTCGGGTGGAACATCCGGCAACGCGGGGATGGGGCCACTGCTTTTGACGACGGGGTCGGTCAAGTGAGCGGCGAATGGGTGCTGGGACGTCCGCCTGCTACCGAGCCCGGACTGCTGGTTTACATCATGGTCGACAGTGTCGCCGCTGCGCTCGACTTGATCATCGCGAACGGAGGAGAAGTTGCGCAGGCGGTCGGCGCGGATGCTCCCGAGATTACCGCTAGATTCCGCGACCCGGCAGGGAATGTGATCGGGATCTACCAGGAGCCGTCCTAAGTCCTGCCTGTAATCCCCACTTCTCGCGCAAAAGGCGCGAGAAATGGGGCACCCTTCATCATTACATCATTTCGTCATTCATTCTTCATTCTTCGTGGGCCAGCGGTTTGCCGTCGGAGCCGACCTGAATTTCTTTCTTCTTGCCGTCGGTTTGAACCTTCGCTTCGTAGGCCACCAGTTGAGCGTGCTTGGTGAGGGATTCGACTTTGAGGATCTTGCCGGCGCCGGCTTTGGCCTGGAGTCCGCCTTTCACGGCTGATGGAAGGGAATCGAGGGCGACTTGTTCTTCGATTTCGACGACGGCTCCGTTGACGTCGATGGTGACGTCTTTGCTGTGGCCGTTCACCGTCATTTCAGCTTCGTAGTAGGTCTGGCCGTTCTCTTTTTCCTGAGAGAAGCCCTTGATCGTGGCTCCTTGACTCTGGGTTCCGACGGTCTTTTCGACTGCGGGAGGCAGGTCGGCGCGCTGGATCTTCTTTTCCTGAGCAACGGCGATTGCGGTGAGTGAAAGGGCGGCGACGAGTGCAAGGTTCGAGATGAGCATAGTTCCTCCGGGAATAGGGACGGCAAATAGTGCGGGGCTGCCGTCCCTGATTCGGTTCAGCTTCTTCGGTTCAACAGCAGCTTGATTACACGCGGGGAGCCTGAAGATTAAGTGAAAGGAATTCTAAAAGGTGGTGGTGGCGCAGTTCGGATTTTGGATATTGCTTATCGCAAACGTCACGCCGAAAGCCGGCGCTCTTCAGCCGACTGAGAGATTTCCCTCTCTCTGACTTCGTGGCTGGGAGATCCCTCCCTCCGCCTGAGAAACGGCTACGCTCGAGATGACGCCCCAAGAAAGTTAGCTACTCCGGTTACGACATGAGGCACAATCCGTCCGTCTGCCTTCGATAACTATTGGCCGGGTATGATACTTTTCATGGTCACCGAAAAAACTATGGACAAGAAATTTCGAGTGTTTGCCACCTGTGACATTGGAGAAGCGATCGATCTGCTGCGCGAGCGGGGATATGAGGTGGAAGTGTATCCGCAGCCGGAAGCGCCGCCGAAGAGTTTGATTCTGGACAAGGTGAAGGGCGTGGATGGATTGATTACGACGCTGCGCGATGCGATTGATGCGGACGTATTCGAGGCGGGCAAGGGTAAGCTGAAAGTGGTGGCGCAGATTGCGGTGGGGTTTGACAACATCAATCGGGCGGATGCCAACCGGTTCAAGATTCCGTTTACGCATACTGCCGATGTGCTGACGGAAGCGACGGCGGAGTTTGCGTTTTTCATGATGGGGACGCTGGCGCGGAAAATGTGGGCAGCGGAGCGCTTGACGCGCGAGAACAAGTGGGGGTATTGGCATCCTTATTTGCCATTTTTGGGGGATGAGGTTACGGGGAAGACTGTCGCGGTGATTGGGACGGGGCGGATCGGGCTGGCGTTTATCAAGAAATGCGTTGGGTTCGATATGAATGTGTTGTGCTATGACCCGGCGTATGAGAATCAGGTGTTCGTGAAGACGATTCAGGAGATCAACGACCTGCGGCATGCGCGGGGGCTGACGAAGGATAAGGCGTGGATCAAATACGTTCCGTTTGAAGAGGCGTTGCGGGGAGCGGACTTTGTCAGCGTGCATGTGCCGTTGCTGCGGGTGGGGGAGAGCGCGACGCCGACTTATCATCTTTTCAATGAGAAGACTTTGCGGCTGATGAAGCCGACTGCGTATCTGGTGAATACGTCGCGGGGGCCGGTGGTGGATGAGGCGGCACTGGCGCTGGCGCTACGCGAGAACTGGATTGCGGGGGCAGCGCTGGACGTTTATGAGAAAGAGCCGCTTCCGGCGGATTCTCCGCTGCGCGATCCGGCGATTGCGGACCGGTGCCGATTGATGCCGCACTTTGCCAGCGCGGCGCGGATCACACGGCTCTCGACCGATCCGGACAAGGGAATGGCGGGACGGTGCGTGCAGGGGTTGATCGACGTGCTCGAAGGGAACTACAGCGGCGATGTCACGAAGATGCCCTATGTTGTTAATAAGGAAGCATTTGCGAAATAGTGGTGAGGCGGGGAATAATTGGGCTCGGTACCGGGTTTGACATAAGAGGGATCAGAGGAATCAAAACCTTTCATCGCAGGTTTCACCGCATGAGGTCCGACATGCGCGTACAATATCGGGCGTAGGTTGTCGAGTTTGAGGATCCGAATGAATACGCGACATTTGTGGGTTGTACCCGTGCTGTTTTGTGCGTCGGCGCTTGCGGCGTTAGATTCCGATGCCCGTCCGCGGCTGAAGCTGGTGCCTGCACCAAAAGAAGTGCAGCTGCGCGACGGAGGGTTTCAGGTGGGGCCGCGCACCAGGATACTGGTGCAGCTTGGGCACCAGTCGGAGGACCGCATTGCCGCTGAGACTCTGGCGGAAGAGGTAGCGGACCAGTCGGGGCTGAAGCTCGACATCCTGGGGATGAAGGCCGCAGGTAAAGCGGAGGACGGTGCGATTGTGCTGGCCCGGTTGCAGGATTCGCGGGTGCGGAGATTTCTGGCTCGCAACGGACTCAAGGCCGACGAACTCGTGGGCGAGGACGGATATCTACTCTTCTCGGACAAGTCGCATTTGATTGTGGCGGCTAACACAGGGCAGGGATTGTTCTATGGCGTGCAGACGCTGCGGCAGTTGCTGCGGCCGGCGGGCAAGGGTTTGATGTGTCCGGCGGTGGGGATTCGCGACTGGCCGAATCTGGAGAGGCGCGAGGCGCAGGACAACTTGAGCCGCGGGGCGGATCCGGAGTCCTTGAAGCAGTTTCGTGCGCCGGGCGCGTAGATTTTTCCCATGCGTGTGAGGTTTCAGGCGTCCCCTTCGACTGTGCTCAGGGCAGGCTCTCCGGGACGCGGTTCCATTCTTTTCCAGCTTACCCGGGGTTGAAACGCCGGGCTATTTTCGGGCGCGCCTCCGGCGCTGGGCTTCGATAGTTACTCCCGAGCAGTTGTTCCCACCTATCGCTTAGAATCCATCCATGTTTTCTGATCGAACGAGCTGGAAGCTGTCGCGGAACCGGTTTACGGTTGCGGTGGAAGAGGTGCGCGCGGGCGGAGCGAGGCTTCTCGATCTTACGGTTTCGAATCCTACGCGTGCGGGGCTGCGCTATGACGAGGCGGCGATTCTAGGGGCGCTCGCTTCGCCGCGGGCGTTGGATTACGATCCGCAGTCGAAAGGGCTGCGCGAGGCGCGGGAGGCGGTGGCGGGGTATTACCGCGAGGAACACGGGATTGCTAGTGCTGACGTTTCTCGACTGGATCCTGAGCAGATCGTTCTGACCACGAGTACTAGTGAGGGGTACTCGTTTGTTTTCCGGTTGCTGTGCAATGCGGGAGATGAATTGCTGGTGCCGAAGCCGAGTTATCCGCTGTTTGAGTTCCTGGCGGATTTGCAGGACGTGCGGCTGATGCCTTATCTGCTGATTTATGACCATGGGTGGCAGATGGATTTTCCGTCGCTGGAGAAAGCCGTGACGCAGCGCACGCGGGGAGTGGTGGTCGTGCATCCCAACAATCCGACGGGATCGTATGTGCAGGCGGGTGAGGTGGAGTTGCTGAATGCATTTTGCCGGGAACGTGGGTTGGCGGTGATTGCGGATGAAGTGTTTCTGGATTATCGCCTGGAGCAGTCTCCGAGTGAGTTTGCGCCCTTGCCAAACAGCAGGTCCCTCCACGCGCCGCTGGATCGGAATTCTCCAATCCAGCGGCTTGGTCGGGATGACAGAGCAGGAGGACATGGGAGCTTTGCGGGGAATCGGGAGGTGCTGACGTTTACCTTGAGTGGGCTGTCAAAGGTGGCGGCGTTGCCGCAGATGAAGGTGGCGTGGGTGGTGACTAGCGGGCCGCGCGAGGAAGTGGCGGCGGCGATGGGACGGCTGGAGGTGATTGCCGACACCTATCTTTCGATGAATGCGCCGATTCAATGGGCGGCGCCGGCGCTGCTGGAGCAGAGGAAGACTATTCAGCGGCAGTTGATGGAACGAGTGACGAAGAATCTTGCCGAGTTTGACCGGCAGCTTGCGGGGCAGAAGGCTTGTTCGCGGCTGAGCGTGGAGGGCGGATGGTATGCGGTGTTGCGGGTTCCGGTGACGCGGTCGGATGAGGAGTTGGCGATTGAGTTGGTGCGGGAGAAGTCGGTGCTGGTGCATCCGGGGCATTTTTATGATTTTCCGGGGGATGGGTATTTGGTGTTGAGTTTGATTACGGCGCCGGAGGATTTCGCGAAAGGGATCGGCGCGGTCCTGGATCAGTTGAATTCGTAGATGCGTAACTCCTGCAGTAGATCGAGGGTGACTTAGCTCCCAACCTTGAGGGCTGCGATAGCATCCCATTTAGTCACTGTTGGAGGAAAACATGCATCGTGGAAATAAATATTTGGCCTCAGTGCTTGTCTCGGCGGCACTGGTCGCGCCGCTCGGAGCACAAGCTTTAGCGCCACAAGATGACCGGGATCACGAACGGCACGAACGGGAAGAGCGGCGAGTGTACGACTCGTATCACAAGGATTATCACAACTGGGACGATCGCGAAGATCGGATGTACCGTCGCTGGCTCGAAGAGCGGCATGAGGCGTATATCGAGTTCGAACACCTCAAGCACAAACAGCAGCGAGCATACTGGAACTGGCGGCACGAACACGAGGAGCATGAAGAGCACGAGCGCCACCAGTAGCTGAAAATGCGCCGCGGCTCAATTCACAGAATCAGAGAATGGCGGAGGACTTATCCTCCGCCATTTGCATTTTTCGGATGAACTAACGTTTCACGAGGAATGGGTTGGTTTCGCGCTCGTCGCCGATCGTCGTTAGCGGGCCGTGGCCGGGGACTACCACTGTTTCATCCGGAAGAGCCAGGACTGTGTCGTGGAGGGAGTGCAGGATCTTTTGCATCGATCCGGATGGCAAGTCGGTGCGGCCGATGGAGCCGGCGAAGAGGGTGTCACCGGCGATTAGTTTGTTTTCGGCGGGGAAGTAGAGGCAGATGCTGCCTTCGGTGTGGCCGGGGGTGTGCAGAATAGTTGCGGTGAGCGATCCGGAGGTGACCGTTTCTCCGGCGGTGACGCTACGGTCGATTTCGACTTTTCCGGGGGCGGGAACGCCGATCCAGGCGGCTTGCGCGTCGAGCATCTTCAGGAGTGCGTAATCGTTCTGGTTGAGCAGGATGGGGGCGCCGGTGGCGGCGCGGAGTTTCATAGCTCCGCCGACGTGGTCGATGTGGGCGTGGGTGATGACGATCTGTTTGACTTGCAGGTTGTGCTTGCGGATTAGGGCTAGGATGTCGTCAATCTCGTCCCCCGGGTCGATGACCATGGCCTCGTGGGTGCTTTCGTCGCCGATGACAGAGCAGTTGCATTGCAGCAGGCCGACGGGGAGAATTTCGTGGATCATGGGGATATTGTAGCGAGTGATCGTCGGTGCTTGTGAGACGGTTCAATCGTTTAGGGCAAAAGACCCATTTCTCCCACAGAGCACGCGAGAAATGGGGCACCCGGAGGATCGTTAGAGTTGCGTGAGGATTCAGTCGTCCCCTTCGGGACTGTCGTTGAGTTGGTGCGTTGTCGGCTCTAGTGCCGGGTGATCTGATACTTGCAGCGCATGGGGCATCGGGGAGACAATACGGGCCGCGTGCTTGGGGAGGGTTTGTGGCGGCGAAATACCGGCAACATGGATATCAGGACCGCGACCGCGACGAGTCGCGTAAGGGGTCGGGGGAGAAGTTTGGCGAGAAGTCTGGCGGGGCGCCGCCTCCGAAGCGGGACAATACGTTCGGACCGAGGCCGGTCAATTTGCCGGGGACACGCGCGGTTTCTCGATGCACGCAGTGCGGGACCGTTTTGCAGGGGATGCCGACGACGGGGCAGTGTCCGAAATGCGGGTTTGAGTTGCATTCGTGCAAGCAGTGTACTTATTTCGATCCGGGGAGCCGGTTTGAGTGCATGCAGCCAATCAAGGAGCGGATCGCGAAGAAGGATGCGCGAAATGAGTGTGAGCTGTATGAGATTCGCGTGACCCGGGAGAAGGAGACTTCGACGCCGGCGAGTTTGCGGCCCAACGATGCGCGGGCGGCGTTTGAGAATCTGTTCAAGAAGTAGAAAGTGCAAGTGCTTTAACACAGAGGGCACAGAGGAGCACAGGGGAAGTACGGGGATGGTCTCAACTCGGCTGCCAGGCTGAACGATCTGTTTGAGAAATAGGAAGAGCAAGAGCTTTAAACACAGAGGGCACAGAGGAGCACAGGGGAAACAGCCGCGCACGCTCTCGATCTACTAGTCGCAAAACCCTGGGAGCTGCGCTCCCTGGACAGCCGAGGGCGGCTGTCCCCACGTGAAACCTCTCCCTACATGAATCTCTCCGGGTCTACGGTTTTTGGGTTGGCCTTAGGAGAATCTCACTTACAAACGATTGAGGGGCTTGCGTCACCAGCATGGCTACGGCGTGGGCGATGTCGTCGGGTTGAAGCAGTTTCGCGGGATCTTTGCTGGCGTGGGGGCTTAGCTCGGTTTCGGTGGAACCGGGACAGATTACCGACGCGCGGATGTTGTGCGGACGCAGTTCTTCGGCGATGGAGTAGGTCAGGCCGTTGAGTCCCCATTTGGAGGCGGCATAGGCGGCGCCGTTGGGGAGAGCATTTTTTCCGGACAAGGAAGAGATGTTGATGATGTGCCCGGAGTAGGCGCGAATCATCAGGGGGGCGAAGGCGTGGATGGTGAAGTAGACGCCGCGCAGGTTGGTGTTGAGAATGTTGTCCCAGTCTTCCGGGGCAAGGCTGTGCAGGGGCTGGTTAAAGCGGGCGACTCCGGCGTTGTTGACGAGGATGTCGAGGCGGCCGAAGGTGCTGTCGACTCGGGCCGAGGCGTGTTCCACCTGATGCAACACGGTAACATCGCAGGGGATGACTTCGGTTTTGCCCCCGGCGGCGAGGATTGCCACGGCGGTGGCGTCGAGCGTGGACTTGGTGCGTCCGCAGAGGACCGTGGTGGCGCCCAGTTTGGCGAGTTTGTGCGCGATGGCGGCGCCGATTCCGCGGCCTGCTCCGGTGACAACGGCGACCTGCCCGGCCAAAGGTTGCCCGGTGTCCATAGAAAAGGGTCTCCTGCGAGTCAGTTTTGGACGCGACAGCGGGAATGCGGAACATCCGCCGCGTCGGCTGTGCGCATCTTAACAAGCGCATCTTAACAATAGAGTGGAGGACGAATGGAAGTCACTTGCCTTCGGCAGAAGAGGTACTTATAATCCGGCCAACCGGGAAAACGGGTCAGGGCGCCTTTGCGTTCCAGCAGGGCACCGCTTCTCCCGGGGCCCTGCCAGGAAGCCAGGCATTCCAAAGCAGGATTTGGACGCAGAGCGGTCCAGATGGAATGCAGTTGCTGCTGAGCGTTAGAGAATACGTTCCCAGAAAAAGTTATTTCCCGAAGATCCAAGGAGCCATACTGATGAAAAAGATTCTGCTTACGGTTGTGCTTGGGGTTACTGTGGGTGCGGTAGCACAGAGCACTACGCCGCCAGCTCAGGGACAATCGGCCACGCCGCCAGCACAGGCGGCTGCGGGACAGACGGCCGCGCCGGTGATCAAGGATCCCGCCGAATACAACGCCTACGTGGGTGCGGTACAGCAAACGGACCCCGCCGCCAAGATCAGCGGGCTGGAGGCATTTCTCACGCAGTATCCCAACAGCGTGATGAAGAATCAGGCGCTCGAAATACTGATGGGCACCTACCAGCAGGCCGGAAACGGGAAGAAGACCATGGAAACGGCTACGAAGATCGTGACCGCGGACAGCTGCAATGTACGCGCACTCGCGCTGCTGGCGTACTTCGACCGCGTGAACGCGCAAGGCGGAGATCCGAACGCGAAGCAACTCCTGGCCGACGGTAAGAAGTACGGCCAGCAGGGGCTGGATTGTTTGGCGAAGGCATCTGATCCGGAGATTCTGAAGATGAAAGATCAGATGACGGGGATTTTCAACGCAGCTATCGGCATCGCGTGCCTGCAGGATAAGGACAACGCTTGCGCGGCAAAGTCGCTGCGAGCGACGGTGGACGCGAACCCTGGGGATTTCAGCGTGGTGTATCCCCTGGCGCTGGCGTATCTGGGACAGACGCCGCCGGATTATCAGAATGGGATTTGGTTCGCGGCGCGGGCGGCCGCAGTAGCTCCGTCGGCGAATGCGCCGGGGATCGAGAAGTATGCGCGCTCGCAATACGTCAAGTTCCATGCAGGAGATGACGGCTGGGCGGATGTACTCGGTGCGGCGAAGGCGAATGCGGCGCAGGTTCCGATCAAGCCGGCGCCTACACCGGCGGAGCAAGTGCATGCAATGGTGACTTCCAAGAAGCCGGAAGAGATGAACTTCGCAGAGTGGCAGTTCGTGTTTACAAACGGCTCGCAGGAAGATCAGGACATGGTTTGGAACACCATCAAGGGCAAGGCGGTGCAGATGAATGGCACGATCATTGGCACAACTCCAACCGAGTTCCAGATCGCTGGGAGTTCCGACGATATCGACGCGAAGAAGGCGGACATCACCCTGAAGTTCGAGGACAAAGTTCCAGTCCGGCTGATTCCGAAAGATGGAGCCAGCTTTGACTTCCGAGGCGAGCCAGTGTCATACACGCCGAATCCGTTCATGATGGTCATGGAGAAAGGTGTGATACTAAAGGCGGCGGCGCCGCCGGCGAAGAAGCCGGTAGTGCATCGCAAGCCGGCCGCACAATAAGAGAACCCTATTACAGTAATGAAGGCAGCCGCGAGGGCTGCCTTTTTATTTTTGCGTCCATCGGCGTGGACATCTCCCGAGTAACCGCCGCCTCGCCCTGCTCAGCAGGGGACGGGCTTGTGCCTCATCTTTCCATTGACCACCCACGGCTTGCGCCGTGGGCTAGATTCTTTCGCCGCTTTGCGGCTGGGAACTGGGTCGCCTAGCGGACGATCTTCTTTTCCATAGTGACGGAGCGGGTACTGCGGGGCGGACGCTTGACGCCATCGCGGAGCTGGCGGACGTCTATCTTCAGCTCGGTGATGGTGCGGCTGAGGGTGTTGCGGTGCATGCCCAGTTCGCGGGCGGCGCGGCACTGGTTGCCCTTGTTCTCCTGGAGCACGGTCAGGATGAAACGTTTCTTGAACTCACGGACGCCTTCGGAATAAAGAATATTGCTGCGGTACATTTGCAGAACAAGAGCTTCCAGTTGATCTTTCACGATGCATCTCTTTCTTACTAAGAATTTTCTTTACTAAGAATTGCTCACTGCGCCACGGCCTATTTTGGCGGGGAAGCAGGGGAGCCGTTTAACTTCTGCGGAGCCTGATGGAGCAACTGGAGACCCTGATCGAAACGGAGCCTCAGTTCGGTCGGAGCTAGCCATTTTGCGGCATGTCCTACGACCAGGAAGTAAGGTGCCAGCCGCGAATTCTGCAACAGCTTCGAAGTTGGCTCAAAAGCCGTCATTCCCATCAGGATCACCGCCACCATCAAGCCGCCTTTCAGCAACCCCAAGACTGCGCCGAGAAAACGGTCAAGACCGCTGAGTCCGGATTCCTTCATCACCCAGCGGGCGATCCTGGCGGCCAGGCCGAACAGGAGCACAATGGCAAAAAAGATGACGAGGAACCCGAGAATCTCAGCCAACCACGGATTCTTCAAAAACGATTCCAGCCACTCCGCGAGGCTGCGGTACTTCCACGCAGCCACGATGTAGCCTACGACCAGGCCGGCCATGGTGAGAGCCTCGGAAAAGAAGCCCTGCATGGCGGCTGTGACAACGTTAACGAGCACCAACGCACAAATGATCCAGTCCGCAGCGGTCATGCCGCGCCTCCGCGGGTGAGGATCGTAGCAGAAACCCGGTTACACATCCAGCTTGCGCCCGGTAAGCTGGAAATACGCCTCAAGGTACTTTTCGCTGGTGCGACGGGCCACGTCCGGCGGCAGGGCCGGGGCGGGCGGTTGCTTGTTCCAGTGAATTTGCTCGAGGTAATCGCGAACGTATTGCTTGTCATACGAATCCTGCGGCCGTCCCGGAGCGTACTTGTCGGCGGGCCAGAAGCGGGAGGAATCGGGAGTGAGGACCTCGTCGGCGAGGGTGATGCCCTTGGCGGTGCGTCCAAACTCAAACTTGGTGTCGGCAATGATGATGCCGCGGTGGAGAGCGTAGGATGCCGCCTTTTTGTACACCCGCAGCGTGAGATCGCGAAGATGGCTGGCAGTCTCGACTCCGACGATCTGGCACATTTGGTCGAAGGAGATATTCTCGTCGTGCCCGGTTGTCGCCTTGGTGGACGGCGTGAAAATGGGCTCGGGGAACGGAGAGGATTCCTTCAGGCCCGCCGGAAGCTGGATGCCGGATACTTTGCCGGTGGCCTGGTATTCCTTCCAGGCGGAGCCGGAGATGTAGCCGCGGACCACGCACTCGACGGGGAACATCTCGGCGCGATCCACCAGCATGGAGCGTCCGCGCAGTTGATCGGCATATTTGCGAACGGCAGGGGGGTACTGGTCGACATCCGCGGTGATCAGATGGTTGGGGACGATCTCGGCGAGATAATCGAACCAGAACAGGGAAATTTGGCTGAGGACGCGTCCCTTGTGGGGGATGCCGGTCGCCAGAATATAGTCGAAGGCCGAGATGCGGTCGGTGGCGACGAAAAGCAGTTGTTGATCGCCGACGGAGTAAACATCACGCACCTTGCCGCTGGCGTGAAGCTGGAGATCGGGGAAGTCAGTTTGTAATAGGACGGGATCGAGGAGTTCGGGGCTCATGATGAAAGTTTACAGGTAAGGAGCGAGGCGTATTCTAACTGGCCAGAAAAAATTGTCAACGATTCTAATCACGCGGCGGGTCGGATGGAGGGATGCGTTCGCAGGAAAAATGTTGACAGCAAAGAGGATGGCCGGGAAGGATTAGTGGGCAAGGGTTTCGGGCGGATGGGTTTGTGGAAAAGCTGAGGATGGGAGTGGATAACTGGGGCGAGATTGTCTAGCGCTTAGGCCTGTACTCTACAGCCGTGGACGATCTCGTCAACACCAGATCAACCTCTTTGTCAGCGGCGAAGTCTCCCTGGTCGGCTTCTGAGAGAGCCTTCCCTATTTCCCGGATCTGCCACTCTTTCAATGACAGCTGCGTCCAAGGGTTATGATGCCGGCGCTCCGAAGCGTACTGAAACCAGTTTCGACACGCCCGGTTCCTGCATGGTTACGCCGTAAAGCACTGGGGCGATGCTCATGGTCTTCTTGCTGTGGGTGATGAGCACGAACTGGGTTTGCACGCTCATTTCTCTGACGAGTTCGGTGAAGCGGCCGATGTTGGCTTCGTCTAGTGGGGCGTCGACTTCGTCGAGGATGCAGAATGGGCTGGGAGCGTACTGGAAAATGCCGACCAGCAGGGCGAGTGCGGTGAGAGCTTTTTCGCCACCGGAGAGCAGGAGCACGCTCTGTAGGCGTTTGCCCGGAGGGGAGGCGACGACGTCGATGCCACTCTCGGAGCTGTTTTCTTCATCGGTCAACTTCATGAAGGCGTGGCCGCCGCCGAAGAGTTTCTTGAACGTGGCCTGGAAGTTTTCGTTGATCTTGGCGAAGGCTTCCTCGAATTTTTGGCGCGAGATTGTATCGATCTCGCGGATGGTGGCTGTGGTGTTCTCGATGGAGGAGATCAAATCCTTGCGCTGGGTCTCGAGGAATGAGTGGCGTTCGGCGCTTTCTTTGTACTCTTCTAGAGCCATCATGTTGACCGGGCCCATGGCTTCGAGTTTGGCACGCATTTCGCGATAAAGCTGATCTTCCGCACCGAGTTGCTCGCCGGTGACGGCGACTAGAGTGGTGTCGGAGACGAGCACGGCGCGCTCGACGCCGAGTTCGTTGATGCAGGTTTCGGACATGTACTGCGCGTCGGATTCCAGCTTGGCCGCGGAGGCGGACAATTCGCCCCGGTGGTCGCGAGCCTGATCGAGCAGCAGGCGGCCGCTGCGGAGCAGGTCGTCGATCTCGGTCAGCCGGGCGCGGAGTTGTTCGGTCTCAAATTGCAGGAGGCCCTCTCGGGCTTGCGCGGCGTTGCGCTCGGCTTCGAGGTCGGCGGCGTGCTCTGTCAGTTGCTGGTTTTCGGCTTCGCGCTGAAGTTTTTCGGCAGCGGCGCCTTCGATTTGCGAGGCCAGCGCGTGAACGCGTTCGCCCATCTCGGAGAACAGAGATTCGATGCGTTGCAACACGGCAGCGGCGGAGCGATGGCGCTCTTCGAGCGTGGCTACGCGGGCGGCGTGCTGCGAGGTTGTCTGTGCCGACTCTTCACGGCGTCGACGGAGTACAGTCAGAGATTCCTGGGCCGCTGCGATTTCCTGTTCGAGCCGGATGCGCTGCTCTTCCAGCGCTGCAATTTCGGACTGCCGGGCATAGACGATGCCTTCCTGCTCAGCGCGCTCGGCAGCGAGTCGACGTAGTTCAAGCTGAGAAACTCTCAGTCGCTCACTGACGCGGGTCATCTCGGAGTCGAGTTGCTGGAGCATGTGGCCGGACGTCATGGCCTGAAGTTCGGCTTCGCGTTTTTCGCCATCCAGGCGATCGAGCAGGGAACTGAGCTCTTTGATTTCGCGCCC
>Ga0137378_10001161_pt1 | contig 21979 bp, 13 predicted proteins | sample SagtaG_21_FD_104813 | JGI IMG/M metagenome (GOLD analysis project Ga0137378, IMG submission 104813) | Vadose zone soil microbial communities from Sagehorn Ranch, Mendocino, California, USA - Sage2_L_60_16 metaG | ecosystem: Environmental > Terrestrial > Soil > Vadose zone | place: USA... | reverse complement strand
GAAGCAGCACAATTCGCCAAGGATATTATCGCTGTATTGCGTGACGCAGGTTGGAAGGTAAATGTGGGCACTATGAGCTTGGGAGCGCCTCGATACAAGGGTAATTGCCTGTTGCCATCCTGACGCGGAGTGCGCCCGATGAACTACTCAGACGTTGCCAAAGGCAGAGGCCTGAATTAACCTTTGGTAGGTCTGGCAGGAATCGAATCTTCCACTGAACGTCAAACAAAGGACTTGGCAGCGCACGGAAAGCAATCTTAGTCCTTGTAAGTACATGAGAAATCAGAAAACAGATTTGCACGGATTTGCGAGTAATGAATTTTGACCGTAGGACGTGAATGGGCCGTCACTCTAAATCAGGCAAGCCGGAGTAATTGGTGAAGGAGAGCATCAGCGATTCCAGAGAGCCGTTGTGATAGATACGGGTGGGAGCTTTAGCCGCACCAGTCGACCATGCCACGAGACGTTTACATCGATATCTTCTTTCCGGCTGTTCATGATCTCGAGCACCATCCCCCCGTCCGGACGTTTGAACGCCATTGCCCGAATGCCATCCTGCGATCCCGAGGTCTTCACCCGAACTGCTCCCGGACGCACAAATCTGCTGAAGTGGGCCAGGTAGTAGTACAGGCCGGTGTATGTGACCTTTTTTGTCTGACGATCAATAATCACAACCGGATGCTGAATATTTGGGTCGGGATTGCCGTGAACGTAGGATACTGACCACGGTCCGCCTTTCTCATCCAGGACCATGTTCCAGTAAATCCACGCAGAGGCGTGCGCCTCAAGATCATTGAAGATTTGAGTGCCCCAGAAGTCTCCGTCCTCAAATTCATAACGCGGAAGGGACATTGATTTTGGAGTCCCCGCCTCATAGGCATAACAAACTTCTGTCATCCAGAGAGGAATATCGGGGTACTTTTCGTGGAGCTTTGCGATCTTGGCATAGTCCTTGAAGTCATAACCATGGTAAGGCGCAACCGCAACATACTTACGCGCAGCAGGGTCGTCCAGAACTATTGGATAGTTTTGGTAGGCTTCATCGCGTTCCGGAGCTTCACTCAGCATGATTTTGGTGTGCAAACCTGAGTGCTCCAGCAGCGGGCCGACATGGTCGCGCAGCAGGTCTCGAATATGGTTGTATGGAATCTTGGTGTAAACACCGGGCTCGTTGAATAGGCTCAGATAATCAATGCTGATTCCGTTCTTCTCATACTCCTGAAGGTAACGCAAGTAGTAGCGCGCAAGGGCATCGTAGTATTTCGGATTGACGTCCTGATTTGTGTCCACGTCGAAGAGCATCCAATCGGGCGGATAATCCATTGGCGCCTGAAGCACGAACTTGCCGTAGCGGCGAGCACGTTTAATGAACGTGATCAGCCCGTTGGGTTGCAGATCGCGAGCTATGGAGAAGTGGTTCATCTCCACGTCCCCGGGAACGGGATCGTAGGTGTAGAAAGGGCCGGCGGACATGAAATCCGTGGAGGCGAGCACGGTCTTCATCGCTGTAAACCCCGCGCCCTCCTTGGGATCGAACAAGGCGCGCAGGACGGACTCCTGATCCGCCGGTGGCAGGTCATTCAGAATGATCAGGCCCGCTTCGAGCATCGAGGCTCCAAAGCCGTCCATCCTTTGAAACGCGACGCTGTCATCGATTTCGAAGCCCGTGGATCCAGAACCGGTGCGCTGTTCAAAGTGAAGCTCTGGCTTGGATGTGAAGCGGTCGCCAGCTTTGGAGGACACATAGATCTGGACGTCTTGGGCCGCGGCCGGCAAGCACGTAAGGAGAACGATTACAGCTTGTAGTAAGAAGGCAGTGCGATTCCCCAAAACAGCCAATGGGTTCTGATTTCGCATAAGTTTGTGCTCCCTATTTCCGGATAGTCTGCTTTTTGGACATTAATACTGAACAAATCCGGTGGCATAGCGGAAGGCTTCAACGTAATGGCCATCCTTCCGCGGCTGCTCACTTCGCATCTCTGACTTCGCCTTGGCCAGATCGGCAGGCTCCCAGTCAGGGCGATACTTATTCACAGCCGGCTCAAACTGGCTGACCTGCTTGGCGGCAGCGTCGAACTTGAGTTCGGCAACGTCATCAATATTTACGAAGTAGTTGGCTTCCTGAGGCGAAGGATAGAAGAAGTACATTTCTGGCACTTTATACGGCTGCAAACCCTGTTGCAGACGCTGATTAGGAAAGTAGAGCCAGAACTCAGCCGCGCGCACGGCGTCAATGGTATTGAATGCAGCCATGCGATGGTCTGTCTTGTGCCAGCGTTCATACCACTCACCAGGATCTACACTGAGCAGCACATCGGGACGCACACGACGGATGATCGCAGTGGCTTCTTCCACGAGCTTCGGCTGCGCCGCGTACTCCAGCATGCCGTCGTCATAGCCCAGCCATGTGATGTTCTCTTTTGGTGTTCCAATGAGACCCTCTGACACTTCTTCCTCGTGTTTTCTGATCTCAGCCAACCGCTGTGAACTCATCGCGGGATCGTAGGAGCCCTTGTCATCGTTGGTGTAAATGACGATATAGACCTTGTTCTGATTACGGTTGAGCAGGGCGATCGTGCCGCCGGCGCCGAACACATCATCGTCAGGATGAGGCGTAAAAAGCAGAATGGTTTTCCCGTGCAGATTCTCCAGACGGGTATTCTGCGCTTGCGCAACGATACAGGTGAAGATCAAACCCATCAGAGCTGCCAGCTTCATGATCGTATGCTCCCTCATTTACCTGCCGTCGAAATGGAGGCCTCAAGCTCGGTGGAGAGCTCGACGGCCGCATCAAGTTTGATCGCATGGCGCTGCTCGATCGCCCGCTGCAGCATGGGGAACAACGACGAGTGAGGTTCGAGCGCCAGATTGTAGGTAGTCCCGAACCACGGATACCCAAAAGCACCACGCGTCACTTGCCAGTACCAGAGATATGGGAAGACTTTACTCTGCCAGACAAGATGGAAACTTAGACCAGACCTGGAATTTGTGATCGAATACCGTCCTTGTCCCATGCCCCGCAGAAAGGCGAGATCGTGTGCCTTCGTTTCCGGTCCCGGCATCTGCGACAGGTCCACGATTGTTCCGTTCTTCCCTTTCACACGCGGCCACTCGCCTTGCTGCTCCACTAGGCGAGACGTGGCTGGCGTTTCCGATCCCAAGACCACGACCTCACAGGGCGGCAGATCGATTTGACAGCCCTCCTCCAGAAATGGCCACCCGAAAGCTGGATGATGCGCCCACATGAACTCCATGGGTTCATCGCCCTCGTTCCTCAGCGTTTCCTGGATTCGAAGCGCAGGTTCACCATCTTCGACAATCATCGTGCGATCCAGATGAAAAGGTGTTCGGGTTGTGTTCACTGAAAATGTGACTGAAATCCGCTCCGGATTATCCTCATTAATGCGATAGGACCAGGGAAGCAGGGCCACCTCACCATGCTGTCCGAACTGTGCTCCCTTAGACTCGCTGGGAAAATCTCCGGCGACGGGGAGCAGTTCCTGCCATCCCCCTTCATAAAAATCCGAAAAAGAACCTTCTCGCAGATTGATCGTAGGCAAGGTGGGAGGCTGCCTGCGCAGGCCCAATGGAGTGCGCAGCAGAAACTCAGTGTCGGTTGGTTTATGAAGGAACTCGTAGATGTCCGCGCCCTTATCGGCGACCACGGAAATGCGAATGAGCTGATTTTCGAGCGTTACACAGCGAAGCCCGCGAAAAACGCTTTCGGTAATCCGGCAAGCGTAGTTCCGTTCGCGTATGTAAGGAAGGTAGCGCTGGCGTTGTGGGAGTCCCATGCAGCTGTTCAGGCGGTCTCCCGGACCGGCACAGATGCGGTCCCCAAATCACCCGCATGGTTCTGGATCTTCTTCAACGCCGTGGCAATTTCATGCATGTCCTGCTCGTCTCCAAGTAAGACCGGCTGCGGGATCCAGACCGTTTCCCAAGCCGCGCGATGAGTTTCAGGAAAATCTCTCTTCAAAAATGGGTGTGGCTCTTCGGCCTGCCTGCCGGTCAGCTTCCTGCGGTACTCGCCGCTCTTGAACACGTCCAGGGCGTGCAACGGAGGATAGCTTGCCTGATTGGGGATTCCCTCAGCATTCATGGCGGCGATGAACTTTTCGGTGCTGATGCCCCCGAAAGCGCTGCGATCCACGTGAAAGATGTAGGCGTACTGTCCATTGCGCGTGCACTGAGAAGCCAGTTTCTGCGGTGTAATGCCTGCGATTGCTCCCAGAAGACGGTCCAGCAGCCGTGCGTTCTTGTGGCGATGCGCGGTTTGCTCATCCAGGCGCGTGAGCTGCGCGCTAAGGACGGCACCCTGCCATTCGCTGAGCCGGTAATTGGAACCATAGATGAAATGGCTATAGAACCACTCGCCGGGCATTCGGCCGCAATCGTGGACAGAGCGGGCGAGCCGTTCGATTGAATCATCGTTTGTGAGGATAATTCCTCCTTCGCCGGCCGTGATCAGCTTGCTCGACTGGAAACTGAAAGTTGCTGCGCTGCCAAACGTGCCAATTCGCTCTCCCCGCCATTCGCTGGCGTGAGCATGCGAACTGTCCTCCACCAGGGCAATACCGCGGTCGCGAGCGATTTTGCTCAGACGATCGAGATCGGCTGGGTGTCCGCCCATATGTACCGCAATGATGGCTTTTGTCCGTTGGGTAATGCCGGCTTCAACCAAGTCGGAATCGATGCAGTACGTATCCGGCAGGACATCTACCATGACCGGGAGAGCTCCGGCGAACAGGACGGCGCTGGCCGTCGCGATAAAGGTGAAGTCGGGAACGATGACTTCATCGCCGGGGCCAACATTGAGAGCGGCCATCACGACTTCAAGCGCGGCAGTGCCGTTAGTGACCGCAATGCCATGCCGGGCGCCGTGGAACGCGGCAAACGCCCGCTCAAATTCCAAAGTCTTGGTTCCCGGGGTTCGCCACCAGACCCGGCTCTCCAGGACTTCCGTCAGTGCACGACGTTCCTTCTCGTCGTACATGGGCCAGTGGGGAAACGGTTTGGTTTTCGCTTTGCGGCCTCCCAGTAACGCCAGCTCCGGCATTGAGTCCTCCTTACTGGCAAAGCACTTTAGCTGCACACCACGCGATGGTCAACAAAAATGCTTCAGTCCGAGGAGGCGGAAACACTGCATGGAGCAATGTTGAGCTTGACTTAGTGCGTGCTCCAGGAGTATTAAGGGCAAACAGTTCGACTCCACTCTCCGGGCCACACGAGGGGGCACTATGGAGGCATCTTCCGCTGTCAGTCGTGCTTTGAGGTTGGCCTTTGCTTTCGTCGTAATCAGCTGCTCTTCCACCCTGATCGCGCAAGTTGATCGCGGCAATATCGTGGGCACAGTCAGCGATCCCAGCGGTGCGAATGTGGAGGGAGCAAAGGTTGTGATAAGGAATCTGGCGACCGATCAATCGGTTGAGGTCACAACCGACAGCTCCGGCGCATATGCCGCCAATTTGCTGCGTATCGGCACATACTCCGTCACGGTCGAACGGCAGGGTTTCAAGAAGGCGGTAGAACCCAATGTGGAGGTGGGCGTCAATCAGGTTGTGCGAGTGAACCTGCGCTTGCAGGTAGGAGTTGCAACCGAATTGGTGGAAGTGACCGGAGCTGCACCGTTGCTGCAAACGGAGACCTCGTCGCTTGGAACTATAGAAACGGAGAGGCGGATTTCCGACCTTCCCCTGAACGGCCGCAATTTTATTCAACTCGCGTACCTCGGGCCGGGCGCCAACAGTGGCCAGACAGGATCGAACGTTTCCGGGGGCGTTTTTGAAAACGAAAGGGCAAACGAAGCGCTATCGGTAAACGGGCTGCGAGTCTCAAACAACAACTTTCTTCTGAACGGTGTTGACAACAACGAATTCGGGCTTGGTGGCGTTGTGGTGCTTCCTCCGCCCGATGCGATTCAGGAATTCCGCACCGAAGAGAACTCCATGAGCGCAGAATTCGGGCGCGGTGGAGCTGCCGTGAACGTGGTTCTCAAGTCCGGCACGAATAGGGTTCACGGCGGGGCGTATGAGTTTATTCGCAATGACAAATTGGACGCAAGGAATTACTTCGCCTCACCGCCACCTTCGCCAAAACCAGGATTTAAGCGGAATCAATTCGGCTTTTTTCTCGGTGGACCGATAAAAAAGGACAAGACATTCATCTTTGGCGACTACGAGGGAAGCCGCGTACGCGAGGCCTTGAGTTATGTCTCCACTGTGCCGAATGCCGCAGAACGCGCAGGCGATTTTAGCGATCGGTTAACAGGCGATACTTTTTCGCCATGTCCCAATCCCACCCCCAGCGAGATATTCGACATAGGCACGATTTTTGACCCCTTTACTCCCCATGCATGCGCGAATGGAGGCACTGCCGCTGTAATCCGCGATCCCATCAGCTTCAACGGCCAACTGAACGTAATCCCGCCAAACATGCTCAATGCCACGGGTGTGAATATTGCCAACCTGTATCCACTGCCCAATGTCGCGGATGTGGTTAACAACTATCTATCTAATCCAAACCGGGTGAACGACCAGGATTCCTTCGATATTCGCTTCGATCATCATTTCCGCGAACAGGACCAGATTTTCGTTGGCTACAGTTTTGGTGATATCCGCAGCTTCCGGCCGGGGCCGCTGGGTGACTTGGGCGGGGCCGACTGCTGTCCGAGTCGCGACAAGACACGATCACAGCACACCAGCCTTGGCTGGACCCACACTTTTTCAGGACACCTTCTTAATGATGCTCATGGCGGATTCTTCCGCTTTGCTGTGAACGCGCTGCCCCTTCTTTTTGGCAAGAACCTATCAGAGCAGGTCGGAATTCCGTTTGCCAATCGTGGCGATGTGAACTCTTCGGGATTGTCCTTCATTGATGTTTCGGGTTTCACCTCTCTCGGCGATTCCCTGTGGACACCCGAGCACGCCTTCGAGAACATTTATCAAATTGCGGACACGGTCACATGGGTCCGCAACAAACATTCGTTCAAATTTGGCGTTGATTTCCGCCGCCAGCAGCGCAATTTCTTCCAGCTCACGGCATCTCGCGGGCAATTCAGCTTCCCAGGCACGTACACGAATGACATTACAAGTAACAATGGCGGGAGTGGATTAGCCGAGTTGCTGCTGGGTGTACCAGCTTCATCAGCGCAGGATTTCCTAACCGGAATGTATCCAACCCGCTATTGGGATCTCGCGGAGTTCGTGCAGGATGACTACCACATTCGGCCAAACCTTACTTTAAACATCGGCCTGCGGTATGAAGTGACCTCCCCCGCCAATGGGCGGGTCGGGAACTTCGACCTGGATCGCGCGGTTGTGGTGAATTCGTATGGATCGAAGGCAGTGCCCCATGCCGGCGTTAAGTTCGATAAAAGCGACTGGGCGCCGCGAGTCGGTTTGGCATGGTCGCCGCTAAAGAACACGGTGGTCCACAGCGCTTTCGGCATCTTCTACTCGAGCGAGGGAAACATTTTCGATGACTTGGGCCTGAACCCGCCCCAGCTGGCGTTTTCGTCCCGCACCTTCAATGTGGGTCTGCCTCCTACGCCGAATCAATTGATATCCGCCGGATTTTCACCCAATATTCCTTTTGCTGACCCCAATCACCCCAGCGGCGTGGTGCGAACCACAGGCCCAGTGCGTCGCATGCCGCGGATTATGGAATGGAATCTGGGGGTTCAGCATCAATTTGCGCAAAACTGGGTGGCAGAAATCGGATACGTCGGCACACGTGCGTACCACCTGTGGAACCACGAAGTCAGCGATCTGAACCAGCCTTTTGCGCCTCTGGATTCCAACTTCTCTGATGCTACGGGCAATCAAGGCCGTCCATACTTCGGCGTCTTGCCGGATTTGAGCAGCATAGAGCCGTTGGACTTTCCACAGCTTCAGATGTTCTACAACGCTTTTCAGACCTCACTTAACAAGCGCTTTTCAAACGGATTCAATTTCCTCGCCTCGTACACGCTTGCCCACAATCTGGGAAATGCCGATGGAAACGTAGGCGCCCAAATCCAGGACGCGCACCATCCCGAGAGGGAGTACGGCCCAGTGTTGCCTGATCTTCGGCACCGGTTCGTGGTGAGCTACATCTATGAGTTGCCAGTTGGCCGTGGGCGGCAGTTCCTTGCTGACCTGGGAGGTGTTGCCGATGCAATCATTGGCGGATGGCAAATCGGCGGCATTACCAGCGCACAGAGCGGTGAGGCATTTACCGCCGGAATGTCCGGCGATTTCAGCAACACAGGCAGCGGTAGTTACCGGCCCAACCAGATCGGTAATCCGTACGACTTCTCCATTGACCCGGCTGGGCAGGCAAGTCTGGGTTGTGATCCGGGCCATCAGACGCTGGCTTGCTGGTATAACCCGGCAGTATTTGTCACGCCGCCTGTGGTTCCGGGACAAGGGGTCGCGCATGTATTCGGCGACTCACGGATTGGCAATCTGCGGGGTCCGAAGCTCGTGAACGTTGATCTCGTGCTGCAGAAGAGCTTCAAGATAAGGGAATCTCAGCAGATCGAGTTTCGATCGGAGTTCTTCAACGCGCTAAACCACCCCAACTTTGGCTTGCCCGGAAGCACCGTGGACGAAGAAGGGGGCGCCAGCATCACAAGCACGTCCACTGACAACCGGCAGATTGAGTTTGCCTTGAAGTATACGTTCTAGAGTTTATTTGCGCGAAACTGTCACGTGGACGATGTTCGAATAGGCGGACTCACCCTCATCGTTGTATGCGCGCACTCGATAAGCCGCGCCCTCCCCTTTCGCCACACCCGAATCGGTATATTCCGTCGCGCCATTTTCGACTTTTGCAATTTGCTTCCACGGTGAACGGGTTCCCGGAAGCCCTTCGATCCGGCGTTCCACCACGGCGCCTTTCGGGTCGCCGCCGTGCAGGGCCCATTTCAGTCTTGGAGAGTTTCCGCTCAGGGTTACCATCAGTGAACTGGGGGCTTCGGGAAGCACGGCCCAGTCAAAGTATCTTTCATCTGTTATTGCCATCACGCCGTCTTTGAGAGGCAAAGATTCCAATGTGTCCGTTGTCCCTTTCTTCCACTCAATTGGCTTGATCTCTCCAGACGTGACGTCCACCAACACCGGATGGGTTATGCCCGTATTCTTCAATGAGAGATCCGCGTACAAGGGTGGAAACACGCCTCCCGGGAGACTGTGGGCGGCCAGCCAGTACGCCACGATCGCTTTCCCCGATCGCGAGCGGAAGCCGAAGGACACAAAAGGGAATCCCGTCTGACGACGAAGCGCGGGCAGGTCCGGACCTTTGATTTCGATCGCCGGATCGAAGTGCGAGTCGGAGAATAGCGCATTGGTGTTTTGAAGTGCGAAAAACACCGGCCGGGGTGTGAAATCCACGTCCTGGAATGTCAGCCCGTGAATCAGTCCGAAGTCGTCATACTCGTTTCCATCAGTTCCTGCAGCTAAGAGCCACACGAACGTTTTGACCCCTGCCGCCAGGTTGTACACCAGGCCGCGTGGAACGTATTTGGCCTGAACCGATTCGTCCGATCCTTTCCAAGATGGAATCGAGTTGAATTCATCGTCGAAGAACTGAATATCAGACCGTACTCCGGGGTAATTACGGACCAATTCCCGCAAGAGCCTGGGCGATTCTGTCAGGTAAGCTCCGTAGTCCATAGCCTCTGGATTCAGATTTTGACCGTAACCGGGGTAGGTGTGATACGCATAAACATCAATTCCCGAGGCACACTCGCAGCGATCAAGCGCACGCTTGGTGAAATCCCGTGAAGGGTCTGCCTGCCCGCCGTATATAACTTTGGCGCTGTCATCTGACTGACGCACAACGTGCACAAATGACTTGAGAAGCGTTCCATAGTCTTCGGGACTGGGCGCAGGGTTCCAATAATTAATGTCCTCCTCGTTCCACAACGCCCAGTAGTGGATGCGATCGCGGAAGTGATCGACCATCCATTTCACGTAGCGGTTGAATGCCGCAATCTGCTCGGGTGTTTTCGGAGGCCAGAAAACTGAATAAAGACTCCGGTCAGCATTATGAAACGAGCCTGGTTCAGGAGTGATCTTATCGGGCAGCTTGCCGGCTGCGGCCGTGTACATGGGATTCCCGTAGAGCAACTGCAGTTGAATGTTTACGCCGTTATCGACGAGCGAATCTACGGCATCCTCCAACTCCGGAGAGCTTGAGTACACGCCGCGTTGCTGTTCAATCCAGTCCCAACTAGTGCGGTCCGAGCTGTTCTCGTACTGACCAATGCGGATCCACTTGAAACCTGCGTCGAACATCCGTGTCCACCACCAGCGGTTCCAGGGCAGATATGGTCCGCGTGGAAGATCCGAGTTAATGCCGAAACCATCCTGAATTTGCGAGGAACGCTTGGGAGGAACGTGATCGGGAAGCGGTTTTCTCGCGTCCTCCGCTCTCAGCGAGCCCGGAGCAGAAATGCAAATCGCAAGAAGAACCACGAAACCGTGCCAGCCGCTGCATTTCAAGGCGATTCTATTCATTGGCTTCTCCAGCCTACTTTTGCGGATTCAATGCGACAGAGCTTTGTAAAGCAACCTCCGGTACTTATTGCCGCTTACTTTCTACGGCAGCAGTATCGGCGGTGGGTTTTGCCAGCACAAATTGCCTGATCGTACTTCGGGTTTGCGCCATTTGATCGCGATGATTCCGCGACAATTTCTGATAGAGGCTCAATTCTTGCCCAGCCAATTCCAAATTGTTCATGTTTCGATAAATCTGCGCCAGCTTATAGTGGGCCATTTCGGAGTTCGGATCCAAACGGATTGCTTCTCGAAACCTGGCAATCGCATTACTGTCCTGCTTGCGTTCAGCGTAGAGATTGCCTAATTCGAGGTGCGCTAAAGCGAGCCGAGGGTTCAGACGGACGGCTTTCTCGAGAAGCGATTGCGCACCATCGAGACTGTCTGCCCGACCCGAAGTCATGGCTTCATGCAAGAGTGCCGCGCCGTAACAAAGCACAATTTGGGAATTCTCTGGATAACGCTCTGCCAAACGTTGCAGTCGGGGCTGTATCTTCCCCCATTCCGCGGCTGGCACAAACTGTGGTAAGTCATTCCACGCGAGAAAAGCATCAGGCGATGACGGGTCAGTTTCCAGTGCACTCAGAAATGCGTCAGCCGCGTCAGCGTACTGCCGAAGGGCGAAGTGGGCCAGCCCCCTCCCCACATATAGCCGCGCAAATGCTGGAAATTTCTGCGAGCCAAGCCGAAAGGCTTCAATTGCTGCATCGAACGTGAGATGAAGAAGGTACTCCGCACCGAGGTCGAAATAATATTGTTCTTTCGTGGAGTCCAATTCCACAGCCCGCTGGTAGTGGCGGACGGCTTGCACATAGAGCCCTGCCTCCTCTTCCAGTGATGCCAGCAGGTCACAGAGTTCAGCGTTCGGCTGTACTTCGACCTTGCGCTGGAGCAGGTCGAGCGCTGCCTGTGGATTACCTGCTCCTTTATAGGCCAAGGCCAGGTTGTAGATCGCTGAATTGCTTGTTGGTTCGAGCTGTAGCGTTCTCTCAAAATGCGAGACCGCCATGGGATAAGCGCCGGCAGACGCAAACATCAATCCGAGAGCGAAGTGCTGCTCCGCCGAGAGGCTTGTGGGCGCGACAGCCAGTTCTGTCCACGACGTGTCTCGTTTCGCGAGGGTGCTGCGCGCGAGAGCTAAGTAGATCTCGAATGATTGCGGACTCAGCTCGTACGCACGACGATAATTGCCGGTTGCACCTTGATTATCCCCGAGCTCTTCAGCGACTCTGGCCGAGAGGACGTAAAACTTTGCTGCCGTCGCATCATCTTGAGGAACTGTTAACTTCGTGAGAATGTTATGAGCTTCAAACGGCCGTTTCAGCTCGCTCAGGCTTCGGGCCAACTCATAGCCGGCTTGGAAATCCCCGGGACGACTCGACCATGCTCTTTGGAGGTACGGCACAGCCTTTTCGTACTCTCGGGTCTCCGACAGAATGGTACCCAGTCCTACTGAGGCCGTGAAGTTGTGTGGCTCCTGCTGGATGGCCTGACGGAACAGGCTGGCAGCTTCCCCGTTGTTCCCGTGTTCCCAAAGCAGCGCGGCAAGATTGTTGTAGCCCATCGCCGCATGAGGCAGCAGGCGAATAACTTTCCTGAAACTGGCTTCGGCTTCGGCCTTACGGCCGAGCTGAGCGGTAACGAGTCCTCGCAGATTGTTCAATGCGGGATCATCCGGTTCGGTGGTCAAGGCGGTGTCCAATTCCGCCAGTGCATCGTTAGGTTTTCCGGCCTGCAGTAGATCGAAGGCTCTATCGTACGGCTTTGGCGCGCTGGGCAGCTTTCCTTGGCTTGCAATCTGGGCACACGGAGCTGTCGCGAGTAATACATCAAGAACAACGACCAGAACAACTCGACAAAACCAGTTCAAAACTTTTCCTGCTCAACAATCCCTTTTCCTTCTTGGATCACAACTAGACGATTGGCAGGCACCCGTTCCAATGTCTCCTGCCCACCGCCCAACCATTTGACTGTCACGCGAGACGCTTCGCGCGCACGGCCGAGGCCGAAATGCAACCGCAAATCACTCTGTGAGCAAAAGCTTCCACCGCTGCGCACCTCTTGAATTTGCTGCCGGCCTTCGGCTTCCAGAACTACTCTCGATCCGACCGCGGCGCGATTGGTGTGCGTTCCGACTAGTCTCACAAGCAGCCATGAGTTCACCGAAGGCGACAGGTTCCGAAGCAAAGTCGGAGGATCATTCAAATTATTGATTACTACATCAATTTGGCCGGTACGGAAGATATCACCAAAGGCGGCCCCCCGGCTACAACGTGGAAGCAGCAACCCAGCTCCGCTCCCTTCAGAGATGTCCTCAAAGCGGCCGTTTCCGATGTTACGGTACAGAATCTTCTTGCCTTCTTCCTCTTTCGCCTTCGGGCGTTTCCCACTCAGGCCCGGAGGATAAATCCCACCTGTGGCAATGAAAATATCGGGTTGACCGTCATTGTCGAAATCAACAAAAGCGGTACCCCACTTTACCGATGAAGTCTGCCCGCTCAAGCCGGCTTGGAAGGTACGATCGTTAAAAAAGCCATTCCCACGGTTGTGGTAGAGGGACGTTGTCTGATCGGAAAAGTTGGTCTTTAGTATGTCGAGAAGGCCATCGCCGTCATAGTCGCCCGCATCCACACCCATCCCGCCCTGCATTCCTCCGTTTTCGTCAACTGCCACCCCCGCGAGCAGTCCTACTTCAGTAAAAGTCCCGTTGTGATTGTTTTTGAACAGCAAACTCGGTGTCGAATCATTCGCGACGTAAACATCGGGCCAGCCATCGTTGTCATAGTCGGCAACGCAAGGGGTAAAACCATAAGTAGGCTCGCAATTCGCAATTCCCGCGGCCTTGGATATATCAGTGAAGGTCCCGTCGCCATCGTTGTGATAGAGAATGTTCTTGGAACCTTGTAATCCTTTTGGCCCGTACAACACAGGCGATTGCACGCCTACCAGGGACGGATCTGATTCGTACAATGCTAGACCGGAATCGTAGCCGACATAATTACTGACAATGAGATCCAGGTGCCCGTCGCGATCGTAATCGAGAAAGGCGGCGCCTGAGTTCCAGTGATCCTCGGCTTGGAGCAGTCCCGATCCGCGAGTCACATCCGTGAAAGTTCCGTCTCCGTTGTTGCGATACAGCACGTTCTTGCCGTAGTAGGTGACAAACAAATCCATAAAGCCATCGTTGTTGTAGTCGCCAACGCATACGCCTTGCCCCCAGCCAGAGCGCACAAGATTGGCTTTTGCAGTCACGTCCGTGAATGTGCCGTCACGATTGTTTTTGTAGAGGTGATTTATCGGCTCCTTATCCTTTGGGAAACCGCTGAATCCCCAGCTATTGACAACGAATATGTCGAGCCATCCGTCATTGTCATAGTCGAAAAGGGCGATTCCGCCACCAGTAGTAGAGACAAGAAAGTCCTTGCTCTCGTGGCCCGCAACAACTGTTTTCGCGGTTAGGCCCGCCAGGCTTGCAACGTCAACATAGTTTGGAAAGTACGCATTCTCCTTGCCAGTACCTGCGTTCAGCAGAACAGGAAAGGGCGACAAGGAACAAAGCCCCAGTCGGAAAAGAACCTGGAGGTTTTTCCGGCGGTTCACGCCGCACATTCTAGCATGTGGCCTAGGCCTCCACGCCAAAGCGTTTCAGCTTTGTGCTCTCTTCCGCGCGGAGGAGAAAGTAGATTCGCCTGCCGCTGCCACTCGGCTCAGGAGACGCTTGATCATTCTGTGGCAATCCACATCGCGAGACAGTAATATTGTTCGGCCAAATAGGTGTGCGATGCCCAACAGCCGAAGTTCTCGCCGGTTAAAAACTGGATGTTTCCTCTTAGGTACAGTGCTCGCCTCAAGCGCGGCTTGCTGGAGTGTGGCGCTCCGGGCAGCAGTGTCGAAGGTTGACATTACTCCTGCACACGGCGCTAATTTGTGGGGCTACAGCAATCGTGAGAACCCGGCAACCGGTACCCTCGACCCGCTCTATGCACGTGTTCTGGTTCTTGAAGCGGGCAGTCGAAGCCTCGCGCTGGTCAATCTTGATCTTGGCAGGCCGTTCGGACCGGCTTCACTTCAGTGGCTCCGCAATGCAACTCAAAAGGAGGTCTCTTTTTTGATTCTCACTGCAACGCACACCCATTCCGGACCTGTAATTCAGGACGATTATCCTAGGGGGAAGCCGGCATGGGAAACTGCCGCTCTTGAGAAAATTGCAAATGCTGTAGCCGAAGCCCGCAGGAACCTGAGCGATGCTCAGATCGGGGTTGGGTACGGAGTCGCATTCATCGGTCATAACCGGCTCCGCGTCAACCCGGATGGAACAGTAACTTGGTTTGAGCGCAATCTCACTGAAATTCCCACGGCGCCAGTGGATGGAACGGTTTCAGTCTTGCGGATCGACAGGACTGATGGCCAGCCGCTGGCGATCTTGGTGAATTATGCCTGCCATCCCGTGATATTCGGCAGCGATAACCTTCAGTATTCGGCCGATTTTCCGGGAGCCACGGCTCGAACTGTCGAGCAAGCATTTGCTGGCAAACCTCTCTGCTTCTTCCTGCAAGGCGCGCCGGGGGACATAAATCCATATTTCGCCGTTACGCCGCTTGAGCAGGACGCCATTGTCATGCGGGACCAAGCCGGTCGCATGCTAGGTCGAGAAGCCGCGAAGATCGCTGAGGAGATTCACACAAAACCAGATTCCAATGCCGACTTACAATTCTCGGAAGATTTGGTCAGCGTTGGCATGCGTTGGGATCCACAGAAGTGGCGCGACGCCACGATTGCCGTGTTCGGCGCCACAAGTTCGGATCCATTTGCACCGAAGTTAGACAACATTCAGCTTTCGGTAACAACCGTCCTCATTAATAGGGGAATCGCGATTCTCTCCATGCCCGGTGAACCTTTCGTCGAATATCAAATCGCCTGGCGGCAGCGATCTCCGGTGCGTGATGCATTGCTGATCGGATATGCGAATGGCTATAACGGTTACTTTCCCACTATCCGTAGTGCCACTTTAGGCGGGTATGGGGCAGCTAACCCTGCCACTTGGGTTGAGGTTGGAGCCGGAGACCGAATGATCGACACCGGCATCACCCGGCTTAACTGGATGCTCGGCCGCCTACACGAGCTGCCCGAGGATTTCGCGAAGTGAAGGAATTTGGCGAGACTTGTCTGACAACACGTGAGGATATCCCGCGAAGAGCCATAGATGCTTTTTCTATCCTAGTGCACGCGGTGGTTATCGTGTTACTACTGGGAATGAATACGCTCGAGTGTGAGGCTGCTGCATTAAGGGCTGGGGTGGCCAAGGCCGATATCAGTCCTCCTCCTGGCCTGCCGATGTATGGGTTTCTCGACCGCATCAACGACAACAAGCTTTCTACAGGGACCCTTGATCCTCTTTATGCGCGCGTGTTAGTACTGGACGCTGGTGAAAAGCGCCTTGCCTTGGTGACTCTTGATCTGGGCAGGACGTTCCGCGAATCTGAACTCGCTCAATTACGCCAGCAGCTTAAGGCCTCCGCCGGAGTCTCGTTTCTCGTTCTGACGGCATCGCACACGCATTCCGGACCTAACGTCCTCGATCAAGAAGCCGGCGGCGAACTGCAAGCGTGGGAGAACATCGCAATCAAAAAAATCTCAGCTGCCGTTGTTGAGGCCAGCCGCCATTTGGTTAACGCTCGCCTTGGCACCGGGCGAGGCGAAGTCTATATCGGATACAACCGTCGCCAAGTGCAACCCGACGGTGCGGTGAAGATGCTGTGGACAAACCCCGGCAAGCAGCCCACCGCGCCCCTCGATCCTACGATTTCCGTCTTGCGAGTTGACGACGCGGAAGGAAAACCCCTGGCGATACTTGTAAATTACGCCTGTCACCCTGTCGTGCTTGGGTCCGACAATATTAATTACTCTGCGGATTTCGTTGCGGTCATGACAGAGACGGTGGAGAAAGCATTCGACCGGGCGCCCCTCTGTTTCTTTCTTCAAGGGGCTGATGGCGATATTAATCCTTACTACGCCACGACGCTTCTTTCCGATGATGCCATCGCTAAGCGTGATTGGACCGGGCGCCAACTCGGCGAAGAAACTGTACGGGTTGCGAAGGGGATCCACACTGATTCAGCTGCTGATCCAGCAATTGGGTTTGCAGACGATGTAATGCGTTTCCAGCTACGCTGGCCTGCAAAGAAATTTCGCGAAGGCCTCTTGAAGACGTATGGCCCGCATGTCTTCGAAGATCATGCTGACCTCATCGGCCAAGACCCCCCACCCGATCATTTGGATCTTCACGTTACGACCGTGTTGCTCAACAGTCGGATTGCGCTGATAGGAATGCCGGGTGAGCCTTTCGTCAACTTTCAGATCAACTGGAAAGACCGTTGTCCGGTGCCGGAGGCCTTCTTCCTCGGCTACACCAATGGCTACTTCGACTATTTTCCGACAATTGAGGCGGCGGCTCAGGGTGGATATGGCGCCGGAGATTCGAACACTTATGTGGAAGTTGGAGCTGGCGAGCGGATGCTAAGACAGGCGTTGGTCCGCGTTTACCAAATGCTTGGCAAGCTCAGAGATGCGCCGGATATGAATTAGTTAACGCCGAAGCAAGGTTGTACATGGTCCAAAGTTTACTCTGGGAGGGAGATCTGATGCCAGAATCTCAGGCCAGTTCCATGAGTGCTTTGCGCGATCGCAATCCCCAGCCTGAAGTCGCGACACGTCTCAAAAGACTATTAACGCTGCTTCTAGTCCTGACCGCACTAATTTTTCCAGGCAGTATTCGCACGGAGTCAAATCCCATTTACCTCGATCCACAGCAGCCCATCGAGCGTCGCGTGGAGGACCTGCTAAGCGGGATGACCTTGGAAGAAAAAGTTGGCCAGCTCAATCTGCCCTGCGTGTATGTGGACCAGTTGGGAAAAACCATTCCCGAAAAAATGCAGGCGTGCAAGCGCTTCGCGGCGGGAACTTACACCAATGAAATCGGTCCCGGTGCTGGTTTCTTTACTCTTGCGGACACGATTCTCCACGAAGGAGCTGAGCAGCAAGCCGAGTACTTCAATGAGCTTCAAAAAATCGCGCTTAAGACGCGGTTGAAGATTCCTCTTTTGGAAGATGAAGAAGGCACCCACGGCGGCATGTTTTCCGGAGCGACAGTTTTCCCCGAGGGACTTGCCATTGGCAGCAGTTTCGATATGCCGCTCGTGGAGCAGATCTATGCGGCTGCTGCACGTGAGTCGCGGGCTGTCGGCATTCATGTGCTTTCGACTTTGGTTCTCGAACTGGATCGTGATCCAAGGATGGGGCGCAATGAAGAAGGCTACACAGAAGATACTTATCTTATGTCTCGCATCGCCGAAGCTATTGTCCGGGGCACGCAAGGCAAGGACATCAGTGCGCCTGATAAGGCCGTCGCACTGCTTACCGATTTTCCAACTCAGAGCGAACCTCTAAGCGGCCTAGAACGCGGCGCGGTTACCCTGTCGGATCGAATGCTTCGGCGAGACATACTTCCTCCATGGGCGGCAGGCATCACGAAGAATGACGCGCTTGGGGTGATGGCCGGATACCCCGAAATTGAAGATATGCCGGCCCACGGATCGAAGAAGTGGATGAACGACGTCTTGCGCGACGAACTCGGCTTTAGGGGAATTGTCGTCAGTGAGGGCGAGGGCTTCGGCACGCTTATCTATGAAGGTATCGTGCCCACGCAAAAAGAAGCGGGTGCTCTGGCCCTCAAAGCCGGAGTAGATATCAACATCACTTATGAACCTGCGTACATGAGGCCGCTCATCGAGAATGTCAAAGAGGGCCGGGTTCCGATGGAGCTCATTGATCGCGCCGTGCGGCGCATGCTGGAACTCAAATTCCGTCTTGGATTATTCGAGCACCCGTATGTTGACGTGGCTCACGCGAAGCAAATCGTTCATTCGAAGGAACACCAACAGCTAGCCCTGAACGCTGCTCGCGAAGGAATCGTGCTTCTCAAGAATGAGAATAATGTTCTTCCGCTTAAAAAGGACGTGAAATCGATCGCTGTTATCGGTCCAAATGCGAACAGTGCTTCGAATCTGTTCGGCGACTACTCCGCCCAGGTCGTTCTTCAACACGTGGACTCGGTTCTGGACGGAATTAAAGCGAAGGTCTCGCCGGCGACCCGCGTGTTTTACGCGGGAGGATGCGCCGTGAACGACCAGAACAAAAGCGGTTTTGAGAAAGCGGTGCAGGCAGCGAAAAACACGGATGTAGCTATCGTGGTCCTCGGCGAACAGTCCAGAAGAGAAGGCGACGAAGCAAAACATCGGCCTGCGCCTACCGACGGTGAAGGCTACGATGTCGCCAGCCTCGATTTAACAGGGGTGCAAGAGGACCTCCTCAAAGCTATCCGGGCGACCGGCACGCCAACAGTGCTGATACTAATCAATGGCCGCCCTCTCTCAATCCGTTGGGCTTCAGAACATGTCCCGGCGATCGTTGAGGCTTGGCAGCCCGGCGAGCGTGGAGCAGAAGCGATTGCTGATGTCCTCTTTGGCGACTACAACCCAAGCGGACGTCTGGCGATCACCATTCCTCGCAGCGTCGGCCAGCTGCCCGTTTACTATAGTTATCCGTTGTCGAAGGCGTACTGGATCAAAGGCGGCTGGACTAACACAAGAGGTTATGTAGACATGCGTGCAACGCCTCTACATCCGTTCGGCTACGGCTTGAGTTATACAAGTTTTCGGTATAGCAATTTGCGCACAGAGCCATCGGCAATCAACAGTGATGGGAAAATACAGGTCAGCGTTGATGTTGAGAACACGGGCAAGCGCGCTGGAATCGAAACTGTTCAGCTGTACCTTCGCGAGCGCTTTACGCCGGTAGCAACTCCAGTGAAACAATTACGCGGATTTGAAAGAGTCCAGCTCGACCCCGGCCAGAAGAAAACTGTGAACTTTACTCTGGGACCGGAAGAGCTCCAACTGCTCGACCAGGACTTGCAGTGGAAGGTCGTTCCCGGCACTTTCGACGTTATGATTGGGACGTCTTCGGCCGACGTCGCGCTAAAAGGAAGCTTTGAGGTACGAAGTTCCAATCCAGCATCGAGTGCGTGGGGAACCGGAAGATATCGGTTCGGTCGTCGGGCTTAGTACCGACAAACGCTTTTGTGACCACGAACCAAGCCATCCTTGCAAATGGTCGGCATCCGGCTGTCGCGGGTTTAGGCGCGCCAGTCAGATAACGACGAGTAAAGACGTCTTGTAACTACAGAGCAGATTTGCGAGCCTCCGTAAACCTTGAGGTGAAACCCGATTCTCAGTGATCGATCTGGAGTGGATTTGCGAGTGCGGTAAGTGCTTTACATGCTGGGGTGGGAGACGGGAATCGAGCCCACATCCCCGGAGCGTGGTTCTGGGCTGTCTCAACCCGCTCAAGGTTTCAATCAGCCCTGAGCCACTAGCTATTTCCAGTGCCTTATCCGTTAGACCACAGACCTGCACGGTAATGTACCTCACCCTGACCTTTGGTCATAGGTCCCGGAAGTACTAGGACCTTCCGGTACTAGCATCTTCCGGTTATGGGACCATCGAGTCTGCCCTCGGACTTCATTTTTTTAGTCGCCACACGCTCCGCCCGCACCCGGCGCAACAGCCCTTCTCGAATCACATACACCGCGTACACGATACGCAGAGGGCCGGACCCGATTACTTGTCCCTCTTATCGAGCAGACACCCCAAGGTCAAAGAGCAAGGGAGTGAGAGCCACGGGATCACCGTAGGGAAAACCATAGCCAAAACCATGTCTTTCTCCATCCCTACCGTAGGAAAAGCCATCTCCAAGCTCCTTCGCATTTTGTACACGCTCATCAAAGCACACCTGTCGCTTATATCTATAAGAAAATAAACCATGTTATTCCGAGCGTTAGACACAAGCATTATCCAGGGTTCTCCATCAGCTCACCGTAGCGTATGGAAAAGCTCTCTGCCGAGGTAGACGCTTTGTTGCCACAAAGCACAGCCTAAGCCCTTGTAAACACTAAGCATACTCGATGCCAACACATGGGACATACTTGGCATTGGCTTCGCGCTTTCTGGGCCTAAAGTACCCCGGTTGTCTGCGAGTTATCCTCACACGCGCACGGGAATCGCGTACACGATACGTCAAAGTGGGACAAACCGGATGTGTTTACTGATTCTAAAGGAGTTGAATCCAGTGACTCAGAACAGTATAATTGTAGCACTATTATTATACTAGCGAACTATGCTGCTAACCTCTGCAACTGCAACACGATCCAGGTCGGAGGATCGCTTTGGCTGCCAAGCGTTTTCCAGGGAGCCTCGAAGCGGGGATACACCCCGACAAGGGAGGACCCTATAGCCTCGCGGGGCAGGGTTATCCAATTTTTCCCATATGCGCGGTGGCTCCCCTTTATGAGGCTTTGGCAGAGCAATTGCATACAGCTTTCACTTCGCTTAAAATGCCTCGCCTTTGCGTTAGGATGGCTCAGGGCGAATCGCGGTGCCAAAGACAGGGGAAAAGGGTTCGGATGGGCTAAGGTCCACTTTATGGGGAAAAACCCCTTTTGAATGGCAGAAAGGGCACCCCGTCATCTCGGAGAGGTGGTCATCCCTGGAAAAATCCCCTTGACACAGTATATTAACTGTGGCTATTATTACACCATGACGCAGGCTTTCCTGTACCTCCGAACTAGCGGGGATGATCGGCAGGACAAAGCCGGGATTCCGGTGCAGCGTGAGTCTTGCATGGCGTTCGCGGATCGCACGCGCTACGAGATCGCGCAAGAGTTTGTTGATGACGGCATAACCGGGAAGCTCCCCATGCACGCCCGCCCGCAAGGGAAGCTCCTGATAGCTGCACTGCTCGGCAATGGCGTCAAGACGGTGCTGGCATACGACGCGAAAAGAATTGGCCGGACACAGCCCGCGTTTTGGAGCTTCATTGGCATGTGCCGTGACAATGGGATCACAGTGCTCGATGCTCAGGGTACTGATTTAACGAGCAGCGTCATGGGCGGTGTCAACGGAATGCTTGCGGAGATGGATCGTGATGCGACCGTGGCTCGATTAGCTGCTGGCAAAAAACATTGGCGGGCTTCTGGGAAACGTGTTGAAGGCCGATGGCCCTATGGTGAGCATCCATCACATGAGTACGACGCCGAGCGTGCCGTAGTGGCGCGGATTGAAGACATGAGAGCATCGGGCGTCAGCAGCTATGCGATCGCCCGCTCTTTAAACGCAGAGGGCACACGCACTCGGTACGGCAAAGAATTTACGACAACAACGGTGCAGAATATTTTGCGTCGCTCCCCTTCAGGTTCCGTGGTGGGAATCACAAAGGGAGCAGACAAATGAAAACCCTCAGCTTTTAGAGGATCAATACACATCTAGAGGATCAATACACATCGCAAGTCGTGGGAACAGTTTCTTTTCCATGTGGCCGAGTGG